>Ga0307478_10001487_pt1 | contig 20148 bp, 17 predicted proteins | sample atmos_gasesECM4C_2_FD_203713 | JGI IMG/M metagenome (GOLD analysis project Ga0307478, IMG submission 203713) | Hardwood forest soil microbial communities from Morgan-Monroe State Forest, Indiana, United States - atmos_gasesECM4C_05 | ecosystem: Environmental > Terrestrial > Soil > Temperate... | reverse complement strand
AAGATCGCGACCGGCCGAGGCTCGATCGGTCATCAGCTCATCCTCGCCGCGCTGGAAGCGAAGGGCTGGGCGGCGAGCGACGTGCAGATCGTCTTCCTCGCGCCGTCGGACGCCAAGGTCGCCTACGCCCGCGGCTCCGTCGACGCCTGGTCGACCTGGGAGCCTTATGTCAGCCAGGAGGAAGTGCTGTTCAGATCCCGCCGCGTCATCACCGCGGAAGGATTGACGCCAGGCTTGGGCTTCATAGTCGCAACGCCCGACGCGATCCGCGACAAGCGCGAGGCGTTGCAAGATTTCGTCCACCGCCTCGCGCTGGCGCGCAACTGGTCTCTCGGCCATACCGAAGGCTATGCAGAGAGCTGGGGCAAGTTGATGAACATCCCGCCCGAGGTCGCCCTGAACTGGCTGTCCCGCGCAAAGATCAGCATCGCGCCAATCGACGAAGCCGTCGTGACTGACGAGCAGAAGACGATCGACCTCTATTTTCGGGCTGGCTTGATCAAGCAGAAGCCGGAAGCATCGGCGATTTTCGATAGGTCATTCTCGGAAGCGATCGCGAAGGGGGCGGGGTTGTAGCCACGAGATCGGCTCACCCCCTGATCGCCGACAGCAGCTCGTCCGGACGTTCTGTCATCAGCATGTGGCCGGCGCCGGAGAGCACCACCGTGCGAGCATTGGGAATCGCTGCGGCGAGCGCCCTGCCGGCCTTTGCCGGCGTCATCATGTCGCGCTCGCCGAGGATTACAGTGGTCGGTACGCTCACCTTCGCGGCGGACGTGAGGGCGTCGGCGTAGGCGTTGCAAGCGGCAAGATCGGAATAGAGCACGCCCGGCGTGCAGCGCTGCAGCGTGCGTTGCGCGCCGCCATGCATCCACAGGCCTGGCGCGAGACTGCCGCCGAGTTCGGCGGAAAAGCCCAGGCCCCAGATCGAGACCATGTCGACGGCGGCCTGGTCGTTGGCTTCGGCTGCTGTCAAGAGGTCAGGGCCGACGGTCATGGTCGCCGCCGTGCCGATCAGGCTGAGCGCGGATACCTTGTCGGGATGGCGTGCTGCGGTCTCGAGCGCGATCAGTGAGCCCATGGAATGCCCGATCAGATGCGCCTTGCTTGCGCCCGCCGCGCTCAGCAGCGCCGCGGTCCAGTCGGCCATATCGGCGATGCTGGCGAGCGCGGGGCCTTCCGAGCGGCCATGACCGGGCATATCAGGCACCAGCACCGAAAATCCGTTGTGTGCGAACCAGCGGCTGTGCAGCGCCCAGGAGGTGTGATCGAAGCCTGCGCCATGGATCAGTACCACGGCAGGCAGGGATGCATTGAACTCGCGGCCGCCGGTCCCAACAAAAGCCTGTTTGCCGTTGACATGAAGATTCATGGCTTAAACCTTTTGCGAGGCGCGCAGTGCGAAGGACAGATCGTCGATGATGTCTTGAGCTGCTTCGATGCCGACCGACAGCCGCACCAGCTCTTCGCCGACCCCGGCCGCTTTCAACTGTGCGGCGTCCATCTGCTGGTGCGTGGTCGAGGCGGGATGGATCACCAGCGTCTTGGCGTCGCCGACATTGGCGAGATGGCTGATCATGCGCAAGGACTCGATGAATTTGCGCCCCGCCGCGCGACCGCCCTTGATGCCGAAGCTTATGATGGAGCCTGCGCCACGCGGTAGCAGGCGCTTTGCGCGCTGATAGTCCGGGTGGTCTTCGAGCGATGGATGCAGCACCCATTCGACCGCCTTGTTGCTCTTGAGCGCCGCGAGCACGGCGTGGGTGTTCTGCATGTGCCGCTCCATGCGTACCGGCAGTGTCTCGACGCCCTGCAGGAGCTGGAACGCATTGGTCGGCGAGATGCAGGCGCCGAAATCGCGCAAGCCCTCGGTCCGCGCGCGCATGATGAACGCGGCGGGACCGAACTGCTCGTCAAAGACGATGCCGTGATAGCCCGCATAGGGCTCGGTCAGCACCGCAAACCTCTCCGAGGCGCGCCAATCGAAGTGCCCCCCATCGATGATGGCGCCGCCGATCGCAATACCATGGCCGCCAAGCCATTTCGTGACCGAATGCATGACGATGTCGGCGCCGTGGTCGATCGGGCGGTTGAGATAGGGCGTCGCAAAGGTGTTGTCGATCAGCAGTGGAATTTTAGCATCATGCGCGAGCGTCGCGACGGCGGGCGTGTCGAGCACTTCGAGTCCGGGATTGCCGATGGTCTCGGCAATCACAAGTCGGGTGTTCGGCCTGATCGCGGCTCGGAAGGCATCATGATCGCGCGGCTTGACGAATGTGGTCGTGATGCCGAAGCGCGGCAGCGTGTGCGCGAGAAGGTTGATGGTGCCGCCATAGAGGGAAGCGGAGGCGACGATGTGGTCCCCGGCATTGAGCAGCGTCGCAATGGCCAGATGCATCGCCGCCATGCCGCTCGCGGTGCAGATCGCGCCAATACCGTTCTCCAGCGCCGACAGCCGTTCCTCGAGCACGGCGGTCGTGGGATTGGAGATGCGGGTATAGATGTGCCCGGCGCGCTCCAGGTTGAACAGCGCCGCGGCGTGCTCGGAGTCCTGGAAGACATAGGACGTCGTCTGATAGATCGGCACCGCGCGGGCGCCGGTTACGGCATCCGGATGCTGGCCGGCATGCAGGCTGAGAGTTTCGAACGCAGGTGGTTTCGGCGCAGGCATCGTGGGGCTCGCTGATCGACGTGGGAGCGTTGCGCTCCTGTTGTGCCATAAGTCGCGATGTGGCGTCAGCCACTTTGCCGCGGCTTGATGGCGGAATCGAGCAGGTCGTCAAGTTCCTCCGCGCAAAAAAGCGCCCGCCGTCCGCGCCTGGAGAATGCGCGGACAGCGGGCCCGTTTCGCCTGCCGGTCGGGCCGATCAGCCGATCGGCATGGCGACGAAGTGGGTGTTGTCGGCGGTCTTCACCTGCATCAACACCTGGTGCTTGCCTGCGCTCTTGGCATCGGTCAGCGCCTTGCGCAGCTCGGTGACATTGGAGACGCTGTTGCCGCCGACGGAGAGGATCACGTCACCGGACTTGAAGCCGTGCTCGGCGGCCGGTCCGTCGGGATCGACATTGGTGACGACCACGCCTTTGCTGCCGGCGCCGGCGACTTCACCGGCAGGCGCGACCGAGAGCCCCAGGTGGGGCGTCGCAGCGGAGCCTTCGCCGTGCTCGGCCGCATCGGCCTCACGCTGGTTCGGCATGGTCGCAAGCGTCACGTCGATGCTCTTCTGTTCACCCTTGCGCACGATGTCGAGCTTGGCCGTCGAGCCAGGGGTCATGGTCGAGATCTCGCGGGCCAGCTCGCGGGAGTCCTTGACCGCCTTGCCGTTGACCGCGGTGATGACGTCGCCCGGCAGAATGCCGGCCTTCGCCGCGGGCGTATCGGTCTGCGCCTCGTCGACCAGCGCGCCTTCAGCCTTCTTGAGGCCGAGGCTTTCGGCAATGCCCTGCGTGACCGGCTGCACCTGCACGCCGATATAGGCGCGGGTCACCGAGCCATGCTCCTTGAGCTGCGCGATCACGGCTTTCGCGGTCGCAGCCGGGATGTCGAAGCCGATGCCGACCGAGCCGCCGGAGGGTGAATAGATCGCGGTGTTGACGCCGATCACATTGCCATTGACGTCGAAGGTCGGGCCGCCGGAATTGCCCTTGTTGATGGGCGCATCGATCTGGATGTAGCTGTCATAGGGACCGGAGCCGATGTCGCGGCCTTCCGCCGAGATGATGCCGGCCGTCACGGTGCCGCCGAGGCCGTAGGGGTTGCCGACCGCGACCACCCAGTCACCGATGCGGGGCGCTTGATCCTCGAAGTTGACGTAGGGCAAGTCCTTCTTGCCGTCGACCTTGATCAGAGCGAGATCGGTCTTCGGGTCGGTGCCGATCACCTTCGCGGTATAGGTCGAGCCGTCATCGGTCGTGACCTGCACGGAGGAGGCGTGGTCGACAACGTGGTTGTTGGTCACGGCATAGCCGTCAGCGGAAATGAAGAAGCCGGAGCCGAGACCGGTGATCTCGCGATGCTGCGGCATCATCCGCATGCGCGGACCATTCTCGCCATTGCGCGGACCATTCTCGCCATATTGATGGAAGAACTTTTCGAACGGCGTGCCGGAGAAGGGCGAGCCATCCTGGTCGTCGCTCTGTCCATCATTCGAGGACATGGTGTCGGCGTCCATCTTCACGCGCACTGAAATCACCGCAGGCTTCACCTTGGCGACGAGGTCGGCGAAACCGGTCGGGCCCTGCTGCGCGCTCTGGATTGCGGCATAGGCAGGCGAGCCGAAGTGGCCGCCAGCGAGCGGGCCGCCCAGCATCAGGGCCGAGCCGAGCACGGCGACCGAGCCGAGCAGCGCTACGCGTCGCGCCGAGAAAATCTTGCGAATGGGACGTGCGTTCTCTGTCATTGATTTCCATCTCCAAAAACTGTTTTGGGCCCCGTTGGCCTTGTTCGGAGAGTTAACGCACATGGCATTACGACGACCTGTCGGCGTCATTAAAAGGTGCTTGCCGCGGAATTAATTCGGATTAATGGTTGCAAAGACCTGCGACCGTTCACCGCAGGTGCATGCGCGTCAAAAATCCAGCGGCGCGTTGTCGACGACTTCTTTCATCACAAAGAAGGTGCGCGTCTGCCGCACGCCGGGGAGCGCGATCAGCTGCTCGCCATGGATACGGTTGAAATCCTCCATGTCGCCGACGCGGATCTTGAGGAAGTAGTCGAAATCGCCGGCGACGAGATGGCAATCGAGCACGAATTTCAGTTTTGCCACGGCCTGTTCGAAAGCGGCGAAGCTCTCAGGTGTCGAGCGGTCGAGCACGACGCCGACCATCACCAGTGCGCCCTTGCCGACCATGCGCGGGGCGATCATCGCCCGAGCCTCGCCGATGAAACCCTCCTCGAACAGGCGCTGGGTGCGGCGATGGCAGGTGGCGGGGCTGACGCCGGCCATTTCGGCCAGCTCGGCGTTGCTGAGCCGGGCGTTATTCTGCAGCAAACGCAGTATCTTAAGGTCGATGCGGTCGAGCCGGGCCGGCATGGAAGATTCTTTCATAAATAAACGGAATGATGATAGAAACTACGACAATAGTGTCGAATGTCGCAATTTTACCTACGGACTTGATGGCAATTTCGAGAGCACCTTTCCGGACGTTAGTGCTACGGGTCTCGCCAGCAACCACTCATTCGGGGCAGCCACCATGCTGGAAAAGTTCGCGCGTTATCCGCTCACCTTCGGGCCCACCCATATCGAGAAGCTGGACCGGCTCTCGCGCCATCTCGGCGGCAAGGTCGAGCTCTATGCCAAGCGGGAGGACTGCAACTCCGGCCTCGCTTTCGGCGGCAACAAGCTGCGCAAGCTTGAGTACATCATCCCCGATGCCATCGCCTCCAATGCCGATACGCTGGTGTCGATCGGCGGCGTGCAGTCGAACCACACCCGCATGGTCGCAGCGGTCGCGGCCAAGCTCGGCATGAAGTGCCGCCTGGTGCAGGAAGCCTGGGTGCCGCACGAAGACGCGGTCTATGACCGCGTCGGCAACATCCTGCTCAGCCGCATCATGGGCGCCGACGTGCGCCTGGTCGAGGACGGTTTTGACATCGGGATTCGCAAGAGCTGGGAAGAGGCGATCGAGGAAGTGAAGGCTGCGGGTGGCAAGCCGTATGCGATCCCCGCCGGCGCCTCCGTGCACAAGTTCGGCGGCCTCGGCTATGTCGGCTTTGCCGAAGAGGTGCGCGCGCAGGAGAAGGAGCTCGGCTTCAAATTCGACTATATCGTCGTCTGCACCGTCACCGGCTCGACCCATGCCGGCATGACGGTGGGCTTTGCCAAGGATGGCCGCGCCCGGCGGGTGATCGGCATCGATGGTTCGTTTACGCCCAAGCAGACCAAGGCGCAGGTGCTCGACATTGCGCGCAACACCGCGAAGCTGGTCGAGCTTGTTGGCGAGATCGAGGATGACGACGTGGTGCTAATCGAGGATTACGCCTACCCGGCCTACGGCGTTCCCTCCAACGAGACCAAGGAAGCGATCCGCCTCTGCGCGCGGCTGGAAGGCATGATCACCGACCCTGTCTATGAGGGCAAATCCATGCAGGGCATGATGGACCTGGTGAAGAAGGGCTACTTCCCCGCGGGCTCCAAGGTGCTCTACGCCCATCTCGGTGGCGCGCCGGCGATCAACGGATATGCGTATACGTTCAGGAATGGGTGAGGCTTGAAGTTGTCCCTCGCCCCGCATTGAACTGTCATTCCCCGCGAAGGCGGGGAATCCAGTACGCCGCCCATTCTCGGCCTGGCGTCGCTATCTCTACTGGATCGTCCGCCTTCGCGGACGATGACGATGAAAGTCGGCCTCACGCCTCTGCACGATGGGCGTTGATCACGGCCATCAACTCCGTGCCGTAATGCTCGAGCTTCTTGTCGCCGATTCCCGCCACGCTGCGCAACTGGGTGAGTGTGGCGGGGCGCGCCGCGGCGATCCCATCGATGGTGGAATCGTGCAGCACAACATAGGCTGGCACGCCGCGCTTGCGCGCGGTCTCGGTGCGCCAGGCTTTCAGCGCCGAATAGAGCGCTGGATCGGCGGTCTTGCTCTGACCAGTCGAGGCCGGCGCGAGATCGCCGCGCCGTGATTTCGCTCGGATAGCGCGGTTGCGCGCGCCTTCCTGCTCCTCACGCAGCCACACCTCGGTCTCGCCGCGCAACACGCCGCGCGCGGCCTCCGTCAGCTTCAACGCGCCATAGGCCTCATTGTCTGCGCGCAAGTGCCCCATCGCGATCAGCTGCCGCAGCACCACGCGCCATTGCTTCTCGTTCAGCTCGCGTCCGACGCCGAACACCGAAAGTTTGTCGTGGTTGAACTGCTGCACCTTTTCGGTCAGACGGCCGACCAACACGTCGAAGACATGCATCGCGCCGAAACGCTGGCCGGTGCGATAGACGCAGGACAACAATTTTTGCGCCAGGATCTTGCCATCCCGGACGCGCGGCGGCGTCAGGCAGTTGTCGCAATTGCCGCAATTTTCGGACGCGGACGTCTCGCTGAAATAAGCCAGCAACCGCGCGCGGCGGCAATTGACGGTCTCGGCAAGGCCGACCAGCGCATCCAGCTTCTGAGCCGAGACGCGCTTGAAGGCGTCAGGCGCATCCGATTCGTCGATCATGCGCCGCTGCTGCACGATGTCCTGCAGGCCATAGGCCATCCAGGTCGCGGAGGGCTTGCCGTCGCGTCCCGCGCGGCCGGTCTCCTGGTAATAGGCCTCGATGCTCTTGGGTAGATCGAGATGGGCGACATAGCGCACGTCGGGCTTGTCGATGCCCATGCCGAAGGCGATCGTGGCGACGATTACCACGCCGTCCTCGTTGAGGAAGCGGTCCTGGTGCCGAGCGCGAATGCCTGCATCGAGCCCGGCATGATAGGGCAGGGCGGCAACGCCCGCGTCTTGAAGTGCCAAGGCGACTTCCTCGACGCGGGCGCGCGACAGGCAATAGACGATGCCGGCATCGCCCACGTGGCGTTCGGCGATGAAATTCTTCAGCTGCCCGACTGCGTTCTTCTTGTCGACGATCTCGTAGCGGATGTTTGGCCGGTCGAAACTCGACACGAATTGCGGAGCATCCCTGAGCGAAAGCCGCTCGACGATCTCCTGCCGAGTCAATTCGTCGGCTGTCGCCGTCAATGCCATGCGCGGGACGTCGGGAAAGCGTTCCGCGAGCGCCGCGAGCCCGATATATTCGGGTCGGAAATCATGCCCCCATTGCGAGACGCAGTGTGCTTCGTCGATAGCAAACAGCGCGATCCGCGCCTGTTCGAGCAAGGACAGGCAGCGGGAGGTGAGTAGCCGCTCCGGCGCGACATAAAGCAGGTCGAGATCGCCTGCGATCAGGCGACGCTCGACCTCCGAGGCCTCCCGGTAGGAGAGCGTGGAGTTCAGCACGGCGGCATTGACGCCGGCTTCGACGAGCCCAGCGACCTGGTCGCGCATCAGCGCGATCAGCGGCGAAACCACGATGCCGCAACCTTCGCGCAACAATGACGGCAACTGATAGCAGAGTGATTTGCCGCCGCCGGTCGGCATCAGCACCAGGCAGTTCCCGCCGTCAGTGACATGCCGGATGATGTCTTCCTGCGCGCCGCGGAAGGCGGTGAGCCCGAATACGGAGTTGAGGGTGGAGTGGAGGCGGTCGGTCTCGGACACGCGATTGAACGGTTTGCAATGAGGCGGGCGCGATTGATCATCGCGAATTGCGCTCAATGTAGCGGGCTTTGAGCGAGGCCGCCACCCTGTCCGGGATAAAACCGGTGCGGCTATCCGGGTGATTGCCCGAGAAAAGCCAGCCAGTTTCGCAAGATCACATGTGCGGCGACGCCCGCAGCAATGTCGCCGCGCAGCGTCAGCCCGGGCAGCTCGGCCGCAAGCGTCGGATTGCGGTCGGCCTTGGCGCGCCGTTCAAAGCTTGTGAGCTGCGCTTCGGTCGCCGCATCGAAATAATTCGTCGGTATCGCCGGGTAATCGTCGCGGTCGCCGGCGAGGTACCGGGCGAGATCGCGCATATATTCCCGCTGCAGCGACAGGGCGTCATATTCGGGGTGACCCTGGAAGAAGATGAAGCGGCTGTCGAATTGCTTAGTGAAAATATCGACGCCGGCCGCGTTCGACCGGGTCAGCACCTGATAGCCGTGGGTGAGAAGATCGCTCTCGCGCACCTCGTTGAAGCGCGAATGCGGCACCTTGAGCGGCCCTCGCAGGCCGCGCGTGAGCCAATCGTCGGTGACCTTGGCGCAGGTTTGGATCCCGGAGCACTTTGCCGGCAGGCGCTGCCGCTCGATGCCGTCAAGATGCAACACGGCTGCATGCGCGGCAAGGCATGACCAGATCGTCGAACGCGTGTTCGTTCTGGCCCAATCGATAATGTCTGTGAGTTCTCGCCACAACGCTTCCTGCGGCAGCGCGCAGCCGTTCGGCTCGGCACCCGTGACCATCAAGCCGTCGATCTTCAGTCGGCCGAGCTCGGCAATACCGCTGTACTCTTTGTCGATATGCGCGCGCGCCTGCGGCGAGCGGCTGACCGAAGGCAGTGAGAAGCAGTGAAGGTGAATGCGTGCCTGACCTGCGGCGCCGCTCAAGAGGCGCGCGAATTGCCGCTCGGTCGCCTTCAGCGCGCCGTCGGGCATATTGTTGACAAGGCCGATGGTGAGCTCGGTTCGCTCGCCGCGCCCGAACGCCTCCTGCCCCGGCACGAGCGTCGGGCTTGCGATTGATTGCTTTTTGTCGAACAGAAGGATCATCACAGTCCTGCCGTCTATTCGGCGGCCTCGAGCCGGTCTTGATTCGGGCAGGCTTTCGCCAAGGCCTGGTCGATATCCTCGATGATGCCGGCGACATGCTCGATGCTAACGGAAAGCCTGATCGTTTTCGGCAGTACGCCCGCGGTCTTTTGCTGCTCGCGCGACATCTGCCGGTGTGTGGTGGAGGCCGGGTGGCAGGCGATCCACTTGGCGTCGCCGATATTGACCATTGGAATGGCAACGGCCTTGGTGGTCGGATCGGGATCGCAGCCGGCGTGAATAGCAATCGTCTCGTTGCGCATCATCGGCCCCCACAATCAATCAATCAATTTCGGCGCTCCGCTCTTTTCTGAAAAGCTCGTGCGTTTGGCGCCGCCACCCTGATTAGGAGCGAGGGGTGAAGGGAGCAATAATTCGCCAAAAGATCGATGAAATAACCCTAATGAATGGTGGCGGGATGGGTAAAATTTGAATCATTTTTTCCGGCCATCGCTGGCGTACGTCATCCCGGGGCGATGCGAAGCATCGAACTCTGGTGTGCTATTGCACACCTGAGAATCTCGAGATTCCGGGTTCGCACTTCGTGCGCCCCGGAATGACGTGCCGTCGGAAACTCACTCGACCGCGCGCCGGACCTGTTCGCCGATCTGTGACAACACGAGCTGCGCCTGCGGCAGCAGGGCGCCCATGGCGTGGAAATTGTGGATCATGCCCTCGTGGCAGACATGTTCGACGGCAACGCCGGCAGCGAGCAGCTTTCTCGCATAGGCATTGCCCTCGTCGCGCATCGGATCGTATTCGGCGGTGTGGATGATCGCAGGTGCCAGCCCCGCGACATGGAAGGCGCGCAATGGCGAGATGCGGGCATCGGCGACGTCGGCATCGTCAGAGACATAATCGGCGAGATCCGCCTCCAGCGTCACCCGATCGATCAGATAGTTTTCCGCAAATTCCCGCCGCGACGGTGAGGTCTCCTCGAAGTCGAGCACCGGGCAGATCAGGCACTGCGCGGCGATCTGTGGCCAGGCATTTTGCAGCGCGTGCTGGCAGACCACGGCCGCAAGTGTCGCGCCGGCCGAATCGCCACCAACCACGACGCGGCGGGGATCGATGCCAAGCGCGGCGGCATTGGCGAGCACATATCGGGTCGCCGCGATCGCATCCTCCACCGCCGCCGGGAATTTGTGCTCAGGCGCCAGCCGGTAATCGACGGAAATCAGCCGGCAGCCCGTTGTCTGCGCCAGCGCCGCGGCGATCGGGTGATGAGTCTCGATGCTGCCTGCGACCAAACCGCCGCCATGAAAGAACACAAAGCCCGGCGCGGGTTCGCGCTCAGGCGCCGCCGGCGCGTAGAGCCGATAGGCGATGGCGCCGGCCGGGCCCGGCAAGGCGCGGTCCTCACTCGTCACATCGGCACGATCGGCGCGGGCAAACCGCATCAGTTTTGCGAGTGCCTGCCGACGCTCGCTCGGCGTCGGCCGCTTGCGGTCGGCGTTGGCGGCCGCGGCCATCATGGTGAGCAGACGTTTTGCGAGGGGATCGAGCGGCATGGCGGCACCGGTTAACCAATGCGACGGTCGTGATCGTTTTCCAAGTATAAATCGATCACCATTGCCGCCGGACAGGCAAGGAAATCCTTAAATCTCCCGCGGCCATTCGGCAATGCCAATATGTTCTTGCGCATGGACGGCGTGGTCTATACGCCTGCCCAACGGCACCTTCCTGAATGGCATCACGCGGCGGCGGGTGATTGAGCTATTGCGCGGCGATGGCGTCACGGTGGTCGAAGCGACGTTGCGCTATGCCGATTTCGCGGAGGCTGATGAGATTTTCTCGACGGGTAATTTCGCGAAGGTCGCGCCCGTGATCCGGATCGACGGGCGCGAGTTGAAGCCGGGCCCGTTCTATACGCGTGCACGCAAGCTCCATTGGGAATTTGCGCATGCGGTGAAGCAGGGGGCGTGACCCTCCGCCGTCATTGCGAGCGAAGCCAAGCAATCCAGAGCCGCACGTGACGCTCTGGATTGCTTCGTCGCGGAGCCTGTCATCGGGCCGCGCCTCGCGCGGACCCGTTGGCTCCTCGCAATGACGGAGTATGTGACGCTACGGCCCGTAAATCACCAATTCCGTATCCGACAGATCGCCAAGCCGTGGGCAGTGCGGGCCCTTGAAATATTTACGGCCGCGCGCTCCGGTGTAGAAGCCTGTCAGATCTTCCGTCCGCTGATTGGCATCGAGCACGACTGCGATCTTGCCACGCAAGAGCAAGAAGCGGCCGATAGCGCCGGCGCAGGCGATGTAGTCCGCGATATCATGGCCATAGATCAGTTGCATCGCCGGCAGCGCAAAGCGGCCACTGCGGATGCGCATCGGTTGCAGAATGAAGGGGAAAGCGCGGCCATCGACCGTGCGGCAGATCAGGCTCAGGCAACCGAAGGCCGAGTGTCGCGCGAGCAGCGCAGTTTCGGGTGTCGACAGTCCGTCAAGCTCACGCACATAACGCGTCACGATCTCGACGGTCATGTTGCTTGTTCGACGCGACAGCGCCGGAAAGGATACGAAGAGGCCGCTGCAATAGGTACGAAAGCCCTGGGCTTCGATGATGCACCAGGTCCAGCTCGCAGGGCTGATGTTGATGTAGGTTACGTCCTTGTGGCGCTGCGCGATCCTGGTCAGCATCGGCGCGCAATTGCGGAACGTCGGCTCCACATACCAGCTCGAGAGGTTACAGCGAATGACGGTCTCGCCGCCCTCCTCGCGCGCGGAATAGAGCAGAAGCAGCACGCCGACCGGCAGGCCCTCATGGTCGAGCATATAGCCAAAGCGCGGATAGCCGTCCGGAACTTCGCGCGCGGCCTGGCGCTTGAGGCCGCAGATCCAGTAATCGCGCGAGCGGCCAGCAAAGCCAAGGGTCAACAGCTCGGCGATCGCCTCGAGATCGGCTGCTCCGATCTCACGGCAGCGGATCATGGGTCTGAGGTCGGCCACGGCATCCGGTCCGTCGAACGGCTGTCCTTAGCGCCAGCCTTCGACATGGCCGTCGGCATGCGCCTGGGAGGAGAAGCCCAGCGCCTCGCGCACCCTTGCCGGCCATAGCAAAAGGTCGGCGCCATGGGTATGGAACATGGCGAGCGCGAGCCGATCCATGCCGAAGGCGACGCAGCCGGTATGTGCAGCTTCGCCAGTGGCATCCTTGATGTCCCAAGTGATACCGAAATGGTCGCGATGATAGTTGAAGCTCATGCAGGCGGTCGGCTGCTCTTCCGAGCGCAGCGGCACAAGGAGCTCGAATTTCAGCGATTGCTGTTTCTGGCTCACTGCCTTCATCTGGCCGACGCGGCCGAAGAAGGGATCGCTCGCCTGGTCGATCTTGAAGGAAAGGCCAAGGTCGCGCGCGATGCCTTGCGCGCGCACCATCCAGCGCTCGCGGAAAGAGGCAACGTCATCCGGGCTGCCGATGCAGACATATTCGCGCATCCGAAACGACTGCAGCCGGTCGAGATGCCGCGACGGCTCGCGGCGGAAGCAATCGGCAGCGACGTCGAAGCGCAATCCGCCGAAGGGCAACTGCCCGCGGCTTGCGGCAATCGGATAGACTGGATAGCAGGCGGCCGGCGACAGCACGAGGTCGGCCGGCGACAGCGACGTCGTCCAGTCGCCGCCGGCGTCGAACCGGCTGACGGCGGCATGAATCTCGTGCTCGGTGCCATGCAGGCCGCAGACGCAGCCGAGCAGATTGGGAAAGCTCTTGAGATATCCGGATTTTTCCAGCTGCGCGCGGCTCATAACGGGCGGAAAGCGCATCACCTCGGTGTTGGGCTCGCGATGCCCGGAGATCAGCGCGGCAAGCCGCTCCACCACATCTTCATAGAGCGCGGTGCGGGCATAGACGCCGTCGCTGCCCATCTTGAAGAACAGGATGTCGGAGAGATAATCAAGCGGATCGGCCGTTTGCAGTGCGAGTGTCGGCGAGTCGGTTTGGATGGCAATGTTCATGGTTGGCATTCCCAAATAAATTTCAGATCAATCACGAAGTGCTGTGGGCACGCCGCTCATCAGGCTTGCGGTGGCGATATTGGCGAGGATGCGGTCATTGTTGATCATCAGCGGCGCCGACAGCGCGTCGCGCAGATGGCGGCCGACGGTGAAATCGCCGTCATTGCGATAGCCTGAAAGGCCACAGGCTCGCATCGCGTGCATCACGGTCTCGACTGCAAGCTCGGAGGCCTGCACCTTCAAGAGATTGATCGCCGACTGAAAGTCCAGGGAAGACAGCGCGCGCTCGTCATATTCATGCGCGGTGTAGAGATCGAGATTGGTGGTGATCATCGCGCGCAGCTTTGTTAGTGCCATCTTGGCTGCGGTGTAGTGCGCCGCGCCCGGCGGCATCTGACCGCCCGCGCCGTGCGCGGCCTTACGGATGAAGCGCCGTGCGCGTTCGACCGCGGCAGCGGCAATGCCGGCCCAGACCGAGGACCAGCAGAGATGCGCGACCGGGGTCATGGTCTGGGCGTGGATCCTGTCATAGGCCTCCGGGAAGATCATCGCGGCCGGGCCATTGATCTTCAGCTCAAAACCCGCGCTGCAGGTGCCGCGCATGCCAAGCGTCTCCCAGCCCTGGGTCCGGGCAAGCGTGTAATGATCCCTGGTGACGGCGAGCAGCACCTGATCGGAGGCGGCCGCATCGTCGGCGCGGCGGGCGATGGTGACGATGCCGTCGGCTTCGGCGCCGTAGGAAATCACGGCGGCGTTGCGGATAAGGGAAATCTCGGCTTCACTGCGCGCGACTGCGGCGGCGCTTGAGCGGATATTGCCGCCATTCTGGCCTTCGGTGGTCGAAGAGGCCAATAGCAGCTGTTCCGCCGCGACGCGCCGCATCAGCTGCTCGTGATAGTCGCTGCCGGTGCCGTGCCGGATCAAACAAGCGACCTTGGTCTGGTGCATGGCGAAGATCATGGCGCTGGAGGCGCAGGCGCGGCCGAGCGTGTAGCAGATTTCGGAGACGTCAGGGATCGAGGCGCCGAAGCCGCCGAATGCGACCGGTATCACCATGCCGAGCAGCTTCTGCTCGCGCGCTGCATCGAAGGTGGCTTTGGGGAAGCGCGCCGCGCGATCGACATCGTCGGCTTCTGCCGCAGCCGCAGCTGCTACGACTGTCGTACGCTTGAGAAACAGCGAACCCCGATCTACCAGCAAGCGATCGATGCCCTGGTCGGCCGCAGGATGCTCTAACCTGTAGTCCTGGACGTTCATGCTCGCCTCCATTGTTATCGATTTGCAACCCGCGCTCGGGCATGGCCTGAAGCGGCTATCGATTTTGTTGATGGCGTGATTGAACCGAAAGCGTATGGATTTAAGTTAAATTCATCGACGAAATTCGGGGAAGGTCGTCCCACATCGGCATGGAAGGTTAACTCCTGGTATCTCGAAATGAAGAAAATTGCTGAATACGCGTTAGTCTTAATCGCAAAAGCCGTATTTGCTGCGAAGCTGCGGCATCGTTCTTCCCAGCAGCAGCCGACGGCGGTGCGAGAATTTGAGTCGGTCATTACGGGGCGATGCGTTAGATCGAACTCTGATGTGCAATTGCACATCTGAGAATCTCGAGATTCCGGGTTCGATCCTGCGGACCGCCCCGGAATGACGGAGAGTAAGTACGTCGCTCTCACCGCAAAAACCCGCTACAGTGGTTTCGACACTCAGCGGGGAGATCATGACAAAAGCAGTCCTTGGCATCATCGGCGGTTCCGGCATTTACGACCTGCCGGGTCTGGAAAACGCGCGCGACGAGGCGATCAAGAGCCCTTGGGGCGAGCCGTCGTCCTCGGTGCGGCGCGGCACCATTGCGGGGCTGCCGATCGTATTTTTGCCGCGGCATGACAAGGGCCATCGGCTGTCGCCATCCGATATCAATTATCGTGCCAATATCGACGTGCTGAAGCGCGCCGGCGTCACCGACCTGATTTCGCTGTCGGCCTGCGGCTCGTTCAAGCCGGAATTGTCGCCGGGAACGTTCGTGCTGGTCGACCAGTTCGTTGACCGCACATATAAGCGCGAAAGCTCGTTCTTCGGCAGAGGCTGCGTGGCGCATGTCTCGATGGCGCATCCAGTGTCGCCGCGGCTGCGGATTCACCTTGCTGCGGCCGCCGAGGCGGAGGATATCAGGATCGCGCGCGAGGGAACCTATGTCTGCATGGAAGGCCCGCAATTCTCGACCTACGCCGAGAGCATGACCTACAAGACATCAGGCTATTCGGTGATCGGCATGACCAACATGCCCGAAGCAAAACTCGCCCGCGAGGCCGAAATCTGCTACGCTACCGTCGCGATGGTGACAGATTTCGACTGCTGGCATCCGGACCATGATGCCGTCACCGTGCAGGACATCATCCGCGTGTTGAGCTCGAACGCCGACAAGGCAAAGGCGTTGGTGGCGCGGCTTGCGCGGGACTTTCCGAGGGAGCATGAGCCCTGCCCGATCGGTTCCGATCGTGCGCTCGATACCGCGCTGATTACAGCGCCTGAGGCGCGGGATCCGGAGCTGCTGAAGAGGCTCGATGCGGTCGCGGGGCGGGTGCTGGGTATCAAACCGGCCACGGAGATAGGCGTGCCATGAAGGTCGACGGCAGGCATTACCGTAGCATCTGGCTCGAAAAGGACGCCTGGTCGGTCGGCGCCATCGATCAGCGGCGGCTGCCGCATGAGTTCGTGGTGGCGAGGTTGACGAGCTGCGCCGAAGCGGCGGATGCGATCCGCTCGATGCTGGTACGCGGCGCCCCGCTGATCGGCGCCACCGCGGCGTTCGGCATGGCGCTTGCCATGCGCGAGGATGCATCCGATGCAGGTATCGAGCGGGCATATAAAATTCTCATTGCTACACGACCAACCGCGATCAATTTGAAATGGGCGCTGGACGGAATGCGCGCCCTGTTGCGACCGCTGGCTCCGGATGCGCGCGCGGACGCGGCCTATGCCCGCGCCGACGCGATCCTGGAGCAGGATGTCGCGATCAACCAGGGCATTGCGCAAAACGGGCTGGCGCTGATCGAAACGATCGCTACGCGAAAGGGGCCGGACGACGTCGTGAACGTGCTTACCCACTGCAATGCCGGCTGGCTTGCCACAGTCGATTGGGGCACTGCGACCGCGCCGATCTACCTCGCGCATGATCGCGGCCACAAGATCCATGTCTGGGTCGACGAGACTCGTCCGCGGAACCAGGGCGCTTCGTTGACTGCCTGGGAGCTCGGTCATCACGGCGTGCCGCATACTGTGATCCCCGACAACACCGGCGGCCACCTGATGCAGCACGGCATGGTCGATCTCGTTATCGTCGGCACGGACCGCGTCGCCGCCAATGGCGATGTCTGCAACAAGATCGGCACATATTTGAAGGCGCTCGCGGCCTTCGACAATGGCGTGCCCTTCTATGTCGCGCTGCCGTCGCCCACGATCGATTTCAATGTCAGCGACGGCAGAAGGGTGCCGATCGAGCAGCGCGGGGCCGAGGAGGTCGCGACCATGACCGGCCGCACCGCGGAGGGACGGATCGAGACGGTGCGTATCGTGCCTGAGGGCTCGCCGGTCGCGAACTACGCTTTTGACGTGACGCCGGCCCGGCTGGTCGGCGGCCTGATCACCGAGCGCGGTGTGCTGAAGGCTGAACGGGCGGCGCTGGCTGGGGCGTTTCCGGAGCGGATGGCGAGCGCGGCGGAGTAGCTGTTGGTTCGTCATCCCCGCGCAAACGGCTTTGCGTTTGTCGCGGGAGGTGCTCGCGTCAGCGAGCCTTGAAGGATGAACGGCCCCGCTGCTGCAGCACGGGCCGTCGCCCTTCGAGACGCCGCGCATCGCGCGGCTCCTCAGGATGACGGGGAAGCATTTGAGCGCGTGGCGCATTCTCCGTCATTGCGAGCGGAGCGAAGCAATCCAGAGTCTCACGCTAGGCTCTGGATTGCTTCGTCGCGTTGCTCCTCGCAATGACGGCTCAGCCCAGCTTCAATCCCGTCGCCGCCTCGAGCTCCGCAATCGCCTGCGCCCCGCTCGCCACCTTGATCGTGGTCATGCCCATGGCGCGTGCCGGCTTCAGGTTGATGCCGAGATCGTCGAGATAGATGCAATTCTTCGGATTGACCCCGAGCGTCTCCACCATCATCTCATAAATGCGCGGATCGGGTTTGCGCAGGCCGATCTTGGCGGACTCGATCACATGGTCGAACAGTGCCATTACTTCTGCGATATAGAGCGTCCGCCCGGCGGCGCTGCCGATTGCGTTGGCGGGGAGATTGTTGGTGATGCAGCCGGTCTTGAAATTTTCCCCGATGCGCTTCAACGCTTCGACCATTTCGGGGCGCAGATCGCCGGCGAGCAGCGGCAGCACGTCCTTGCCGCGGACCTCGGCGCCGAGCGCGCGCGATTCATCGGCAAACAATTGGTCGAACGCCTCGATATCGACTTCCGCGCGCTCGAACTTCGCCCAGGCATTTTCCAGATGATTGGCGGCATTGGTGCGACGGATGATGTCTGCCGGCAGCCCGCGCTCGCGCTCGAATCGCGCAAAGGCCTCGAAAGGCGAGGTGGTCAGCACCCCGCCGAAATCAAAAATCACCGCCTCGACCATCAAATCTCCTTGCAAATCCCCTTGCAAATCCGTTGCGACATCAAACGCTGTTTCAAACGGACGAACAAGCCGGCGCCAAGCCGGCATATCCCGCCTTGGCGCGGCGCGCGCGACCCGCTATGGCATTTAGCCATGCGCGCATGTCTTACCCTGATCGCGAGCGCCGTGCTACTTGCCTCGCCCTGTTATGCCATCGTCGGCGGTGCGGCGCCATCCAATGATGGCATTGACCGCGCCGTGGTGACCATCGTCGGCTCGCGCGGTAATTTCTGCACCGGCAGCCTGATCGCGCCGACGCTGGTGCTGACGGTCGCACATTGCGTGCAGCCGGGCGCCGAGTACAAGATCGTCGAATACGATTCCGAACGGAAGCCCGAGCTGAAGGACGTCAAGCGCGTCGCCATCCATTCCGGATTTCAGATGCAGGCGATGCTGGCGCATCGCGCGACCGCCGATGTGGCGCTGCTGCAACTTGAAATTCCGGCGAAGGGAAAAACGCCGGCGCAGCTTGGCGCGCCGCTATCGCCTATTTCGCCAGGCGCAAAATTCACTATCGCCGGTATCGGCGTCACGTTGCGCGGTGACGGCAAGAGCGGCGGAATCGTCCGCGCAGCACATCTGGTCGCGACGGGAAAGCCCGGCAATTTGCAGATTCGTCTGGTCGATCCCGAAACGAACGGCACGCGCGAGGGGTTAGGCGCCTGCACCGGCGACTCCGGTGGTCCCGTATTCGAGGATCAGGGGCGCCCCACGATTATCGGGGTGATCAGCTGGTCCACCGGGCCGAACGGCAGCGGCGGCTGCGGCGGGCTCACTGGCGTCACGCCCCTGACCCTCTACCGCGACTGGATTCTGCAAACCGCACGGCAATGGGGTTTTACGCTGTGATTCCGTGATCGGTTGATCTATGTCATTTGTGAAAGCATGATCGGCAGCCGACCATGCGGAGGATCAGGCCCTTCAAGAGGCCAAGCCCTTCAAGAGGCCAAGCGCAAGGACTGGAAAACCGCGATGAACGTCGAAACCGCCCGCTCGATTTCCGCTTCCACCTTATCTGAACATTTCGATACCCTGATCGTCGGCGCCGGCATCTCCGGCATCGGCAGCGCCTATCATCTGACGAAGCAACTTCCCGGCACGAGCTTCGTCATCCTGGAAACGCAGGAAAGCTTTGGCGGCACCTGGCTCACGCACAAATATCCCGGCATCCGTTCCGATTCCGACCTGCACACCTTCGGCTACAGCTTCAAGCCCTGGGTCGGACCGCCGATCGCGACCGCGGCGGAAATCCTCTCCTATATGGGCGAGGTGATCGAGGAGAACGATCTAGCCCGTCACATCCGCTACAAGCACCGCATCCTGTCGGCGGAGTGGTCGAGCAAGACCAGTCTCTGGAGCATCGAGGCGGAGAAGATCGAGAGCGGCGAGCGCGTGACGTTCACTGCGAATTTCCTCTGGATGTGCCAAGGCTATTATCGCCACACCGAGGGCTATACGCCGGAATGGCCCGGCATGAAGGATTTTGCCGGCCGCATCGTGCATCCGCAGCTCTGGCCTGAGAATGTCGATCTCACGGGCAAGAAGGTCGTGGTGATCGGCTCCGGCGCGACGGCTGCGACGCTCATTCCCAACATCGCCGACAGTTGCGCTGGTGTCACCATGTTGCAGCGCTCGCCGACCTATTTCCGGACCGGCCGCAATGCTATCGAACTTGCCGAGGAGCTACGAAAGCTTCAGGTCAAGGAGGAGTGGATCCACGAGATCGTGCGCCGCAAGATCCTCTTTGAGCAAGACGCCTTCACCAAGCGCTGCTTCGAGGAGCCGGAACAGGTGAAGCAAGAGCTGATCGGCGCGATCCGTGCTGTGGTGGGGCCCGACTATGACGTCGCCACCCATTTCACGCCGCGCTACCGCCCGTGGCGGCAGCGAATTGCCTTCGTGCCGGATGCCGATCTGTTCGAGAGCATCAGGAGCGGAAAGGCTTCCGTCGTCACCGACGAGATCGTGTCCTTTGTCAAGGACGGCATCCTGCTCAAATCCGGAAAGACGCTGGAGGCCGACATCATCGTCACCGCGACCGGATTCCATCTCAATGTGCTCGGCGACATCGATTTTATCATCGACGGTAAGCCGCTGGATTTCTCGCAGACCGTCACCTATCGCGGCATGATGTTCACGGGCATTCCGAACATGGCCTGGGTGTTCGGCTATTTCCGCGCCAGCTGGACCTTGCGCACCGATCTGGT
>Ga0307478_10001486_pt1 | contig 20154 bp, 14 predicted proteins | sample atmos_gasesECM4C_2_FD_203713 | JGI IMG/M metagenome (GOLD analysis project Ga0307478, IMG submission 203713) | Hardwood forest soil microbial communities from Morgan-Monroe State Forest, Indiana, United States - atmos_gasesECM4C_05 | ecosystem: Environmental > Terrestrial > Soil > Temperate... | reverse complement strand
GATGACCGCCATGTTGTGCGCGGAAAATATCCTGGCCGACACGAAGCTTTACGATCTCTGGGATGTGAACAGCGACGCCGAATACCACGAAGCCGGCGCTGCCGCCGCGGAAGAAACCAACGGCACCGGGTTGCGCCACGTCCCCACGCGCGTCGCCGCGGCCACCGAGCTGGCGCCCGAGCAGCTGTAGTTGTAGCGGCGGTCTATGACCGCCGATTCTCCGAGTTTCCGGAAAACGTTCGGCGGTCATAGACCGCCGCTACAGGATTATTGCTCCGCGTCTTCCATCGGCGGGCAGGTGCAGAACAGATTCCGGTCGCCGTAGACGCTGTCGATGCGGGCAACAGCGGGCCAGAATTTGTGCTCGCGGGTCCACGGCGCGGGATAGGCGGCTTGTTCGCGGGAATACGGCCGGTCCCATTTGTCGGCGATGACCTGCTGCGCGGTGTGCGGCGCGTTTTTCAGGACGTTGTTCTGCTTGTCGGCTTTCCCGGAAATGACAGCCTGAATTTCGGCGTGAATCGAAATCATCGCCTCGCAAAAACGGTCGAGCTCGGCTTTGGCTTCGCTCTCGGTCGGCTCGATCATCATCGTGCCGGCGACCGGGAATGAAACCGTCGGCGCGTGAAAGCCGTAATCCATGAGCCGTTTCGCGACGTCTTCCACTTCCACGCCGCCGCTTTTCCATTGCCGTAGATCGACGATGCACTCGTGCGCGACGAGGCCGCGTTTGCCTTTGAAGAGGACGGGGAAATAACCGTCGAGCCGTTTCGCGATGTAGTTCGCATTCAAGATCGCGATCTTCGTCGCTTCTGTGAGCCCTTCGCCGCCCATCATGCGGATGTACATCCACGAGATGGTGAGGATGCTGGCGCTGCCGTACGGAGCGGACGTGACGGGGCCCACTCCATTTTCGATTTTCGATTTTCGATTTTGGATTGTGGAGAGAGCGGGGAGAAACGGGACGAGATGTTTGGCTACTCCGATCGGACCGACGCCGGGTCCGCCGCCGCCGTGGGGGATGCAGAAAGTTTTGTGGAGATTGAGGTGGCAAACGTCGGCGCCCATGCCGCCGGGGCGGCAGAGGCCGACCTGCGCGTTCATGTTGGCGCCGTCCATATAAACCTGGCCGCCGTGAGAATGAACGATGTCGCAAATCTCGCGGATCGTCGTTTCGAAAACGCCGTGAGTGGAAGGGTAGGTGACCATGAGCGCGGCGAGATCGTCTTTGTGCATGTCTGCTTTCGCGCGGAGATCGGCGAGATCAATGTCGCCATCTTTCAGGCAGGCGACGGCAACGACTTTGAACCCGGCCATGACGGCGCTGGCGGGATTGGTGCCGTGGGCCGAGGTGGGGATGAGACAGATGTTGCGAGCGGCCTGGCCGCGGGAGGCGTGGTATTCGCGGATCGCGAGCAACCCGGCGTATTCACCCTGTGAGCCCGCGTTCGGCTGAAGCGCGACGGCCGCAAAGCCGGTGATCTCGGCGAGCCACGCCGCGAGTTGATCGCACATTTCGCGATACCCGACCGATTGGTCGTCCGGCACGAACGGATGCAGCTTCGCGAATTCCGGCCAGGAGATCGGGAACATCTCCGCCGTCGCGTTCAGTTTCATCGTGCACGATCCGAGCGGGATCATCGAAGTCGTCAGCGACAGGTCACGCGACTCGAGCTTGCGCAGATAACGCAGCATCTCAGTCTCGGTGTGGTGGGTGTTGAAGACCGGGTGGGTGAGGTAGGCGGATTTTCGATTTTCGATTTTCGATTTTCGATCGGAAGCGGCGGCCGCGGGCTCGGCGCCGAGGATGTTGCAAAGACGGGCGATGTCTTCTTCCGTCGTTGTTTCGTCGAGAGAAATGCCGATCGCGCGTTCGTCGAGACGCCGCAGGTTTATTCCAGATTTTGCGGCGCGTTGAATGACGGCGCCGGGATCAATGAGTTCGATCCGCACGGTGTCGAAGAAATCGTCACGCGCGATCTTGATCCCGGCATTCCGCAGCGAGTCTGCGAGTTGATTCGTTAGGCCATGTACGCCTCGCGCGATCGCCCGCAAACCGCGCGGGCCGTGATAGACGGCGTACATCGACGCGATCACGGCGAGCAGAACCTGGGCGGTGCAAATGTTGCTCGTCGCTTTGTCGCGCCGGATGTGTTGTTCGCGCGTCTGCATCGCGAGCCGGTAACCGGGACGGCCGGTCGCATCGTGGGAAACGCCGACGAGGCGGCCGGCCATGTGGCGCTTGTAGGCGTCGCGCGTGGCGAAATAGGCGGCGTGCGGTCCGCCGAAACCGAGCGGAACGCCGAAACGTTGGGTGCTGCCGACCGCGACATCTGCGCCGAATTCGCCCGGCGGTTTTAGCAAAGTGAGCGCGAGAATGTCGGCGGCGGCGACGAGCAGCGCGCCGGCGTCGCGTGCCGCTTTCGCGAAGGGTTCGTAATCGTGAATGACGCCATCCGTCGCGGGGTACTGGACGAGCGCGCCGAAAACGGTCTCGTCGAATCTGAACCGCGAAAAATCTCCGACCACGACTTTGATCCCGAGCGGCTTCGCGCGCGTCTGGACAATCTCGATCGTCTGCGGATGGCAATTGTCGGCGACGAAGAATGTTGAGCGTCCGCTTACAGCCGCGCGGCAGAGCGCCATCGCCTCGGCGGCAGCGGTGCCTTCATCGAGGAGCGAGGCATTGGCGATGTCGAGCGCGGTGAGGTCGGTGATCATCGTCTGGAAATTCAGGAGCGCTTCGAGGCGCCCTTGCGCGATCTCGGCCTGGTAAGGCGTGTAGGCGGTATACCAACCTGGGTTCTCGAGAATGTTCCGTTGAATCACCGGCGGCGTGACCGAGTCGGAGTAACCGGCGCCGATGAAAGAACGCGCGACGGTGTTTTTCTTCGCGAGCTGGCGTAACTCCGCGAGCGCTTCGCTTTCGGATTTCGCTTCCGGCAAATTCAGGCGGCGATCGAGCCGGATGTTTTCTGGAACGGTCGCGTCGATCAGCTCGCCGAGGTTTTCGAAACCGAGTTCGGCGAGCATCGCCGTGCGCGCTTCCTGATTCGGGCCGATGTGCCGGTGCGCGAAAGAATCGACTCGATCTTTCTCGCGCGCTGGGCGCGAGGCGGTCCTCGAGGTAGAAGTTTTCGCGGACGATTCCGTTTCAGCCGTGGGCATCCGCCAAACTACGGAGTGCGTTTAGCCGTTCAAGCGAAAGGCCCGCGAAAACAGATTTGTTCGCCCGGCCAGGGGCGGGTAACAGGTCGCCGACCTACGACAATGAATCCCGCGCTCTCGAACATGCGCACAAGTTCATCGATGTTCTTCCAGAAGAAGCTTTCGAAGAATCCCGGCTTGATTCCCTGATCGCGGCCGTGCACCGCTTCGAGAATAAAAATGCCGTCCCGCTTCAAGACTCGGAGCACTTCTTTCGCGATGCGGTCGATGTCAAAGGCATGGTCGAGAGAGTTGGTGTAGACGACGTTGAGCGATCCAGACGAGAACTGCAGATCGTGGAAGTCGCCGTAAACGACGTATTGGTTATTCTCGCCGGGATTGAGGTCGATGCCGATGGCGTCCGCGCCGAGATCAAGAAATGCCTTCACTTCGGTGCCGATCCGCGCACCCAGGCAAAGAACGTTTCGGCCGGGCCAATCAATTCCCAGCGCGTTTAGCCGATCTCGAAGCGCGTTGCGGAACTCGGTGTCGTAATTGCCGAAATCGTGCGTCTCGAGTTTCGCCTTCTGATGTTCCAGGTACGATTCGTAGGAAGCGTAGCTCCGTTTTTGGAACTCGCCGTCCTCGGTATTCCAGCGCTCGCCGAACTTTCGAAAGAGCGCGCGTTTTCGCAGCGAACGCTTCAGCCGATCCCAGGCGCGCATTTATTTTGAATCGAAGGTCTCGACGCCGTGTTCCTTTAGCCGGGCGCGCAACTCGGCGAGATGCTGATGGTTTCGGGTCTCGACGGTGCACAGAACGTGGACCGCGGAAACATCGGAACTGGCAAAGGCGCGATCGTGCACGACTTCTTTGATGCTCGCGCCGCTGGATGCGATTTGGGCCGCGAGATCGGCCAGGCCGCCGGGACGATCGCTGATCATGGCGGTGAAGCGGCAGAGCCGCCCGTCAGCCACGAGGGCGCGCTCGATGACGCGGCTCAACACATTCGGATCGATGTTGCCCCCGCAAAGAAGGAGCACGACGCGTTTGCCGGCCAGCTCCGGGAGCTGCCCGGAAAGGCAAGCCGCCAGCGGCGTGGCGGCCGCGCCTTCTACGACGCCTTTCTCGAGCTCGACGATGCGGAGAATCGAAACGGCGATTTGTTCTTCCGTAACAACTACGATGCGATCGATCAGCGGCGCGGCCGTCTCGAAAGCGTTCTGGCCGACCTGCGCGATCGCCAGACCATCGGCGAGCGTTGGCTGCATGTTAATCCGCAGCGGTTTTCCGGCTTGAATCGCCGCGGTAAAACTCGCGACGTGATTTGCTTCGACGGCGATCACTTTGGCCTGGGGCCGCAAACTCTTCACGGCGACCGCCACCCCGGCGAGCAAGCCTCCGCCGCCGACCGGAATGACGACAGCATCGAGATCCGGCACTTGCTCGACGATTTCCAGGCCCATCGTGCCCTGGCCGGCGATGATCGCCGGATCGTCGTAACCATCGATGTAAGCGAGGCCGCATTCTTTCGCGATCTCGTGCGCGTGCTCCTTCGCTTCGGTGAAATCTTTTCCGTGCAAGACGACGTTGGCGCCGAGCTTCTGGCAGTTGCCGATTTTAATCAGCGGCGCGTACTTCGGCATCACGACGGTGGCCGGAATGCCGAGCAACCGTCCCTGGTAGGCGAGCGCCTGGGCGTGGTTCCCGGCGGACGCCGCGATCACGCCGCGCTTTTGCTGGTCCGGTGGCAATTGCGCCAGGGCGTTGCGCGCCCCGCGTTCCTTGAAACTGCCGGTGCGTTGCAAGTAATCGAGCTTGGAGAGGATCTTCATCCCGGTGATCTCGCTCAGCGGAATCGACTCCGGGCAGGGTGAATAATAGACAGCGCCCTCGATTCGTTTTCGCGCCGCCTGAATTTCCTCGAACGTGATCACCCGAGGCATAATAGGTCATATAAGACCTATCTGACCTAGAGGTCGAGCGCTTCGCGAATTTTGGTGGCGAGTTGTTCGGGGTCGAACGGTTTTGGCAGGAAGAACATTTCCTGTTCGCGGCGATCGCCGGGATGGAGCGACTCCTGCAGATAACCGGAAATGAAAACGACTTTTGTGCCCGGGCTCGTCTTGTTCATCCAATCGGCAAAACGGCGTCCACTCATTTGCGGCATTACCATGTCGGTGAGGAGCAGGTCGATTTTCCTGCCGTCGCGGCGGGCGATCAACTGCTGGGCGTCATCGCCATTGGCGGCTTCGAGCACTTCGTAACCGAGACTGCGCAGGACCCGCACGGAAAGATGCCGCACGCTGATGTCGTCCTCGAGCACGAGAATCGTCTCGCTCCCGGTGGGATTCTTATTCGCGCCGGGTTTCTTGTACGACGGTGGCGCCGGCGCCGGCACTCTCGGCAGGAAAATTTTCACGGTCGTGCCCTGGCCGAGTTCGCTCTCAACGCAGATGTGCCCACCGCTTTGCCGCACAATTCCGTAGCTGGTGGCAAGACCGAGGCCGGAGCCACTGCCTTCGTCCTTCGTCGTGAAAAACGGTTCGAACAGATGCTGTTTCACTTCATCGGTCATGCCGCTGCCGTTATCCGTGACGCTGATGCAAACGTAATCGCCCGGCGGAAGTTCTTCCGCCGCGCACTCGTGATCGTGCTCTTCCGGGGACTCGATCGTGACGGCTGAAGTTTCCAAGGCCAGGCATCCGCCGGCGGGCATCGCATCGCGGGCGTTTACGACGAGGTTGAGAACGATCTGGGTGAGTTGTCCCGGATCGACTTTGGTGTGCATGCCTGCTTTACCGCGCTGGAAATCGCATTGCACGGAGATGTTTTCGCCCAGCAGGCGCAGGAGCGAGCGCTCGAGATTCGTCAGCAGCGAATTCACGTCCACCACCGCCGGCGCAAGCGGATGCTTGCGACTGAACGCGAGAAGCTGGCCGGTCAGGGCAGAAGCGCGTCCCGCCGCCGCGCGAATTTCGCGGATGTGACTCGCGATATCGTCCTTGGTGTCCAGTTCATCCAAAAGCAGATCGCTATAGCCGAGAATGGTGGTGAGGAAATTATTGAAATCGTGCGCCACGCCGCCGGCGAGCTGGCCGAACGCTTCCATTTTTTGCGAACGCACGAGCTGGTCCTGGAGTTGTTTCCGCGCCGTGATGTTCATGAGCGAGCCGACAAAAATCACCGGCCGTCCGTGACGATCGCGAACAATGTAAGCCCGCTCGAGTAAATCGAGATACGAGCCATTGAGGTGCCGGAACCGGTATTCGCCGGTCCAATGATCGACGCCGGCGGTGAGCGCATCGCGGATGCTGGCCGCGGCGCGGGCGCGGTCCTGGGGATGAAGTTGTTTCTGCCAGAAACCGATCTCGTCCGTGGCCGCGGAAGGCAGATAGCCGAGGAGAGTGTCGAGACCCTGGGGCCAGGCGAGGGCGCCGGTGGTTACAGTCCAAACCCGAACAGCATCATTCGTAGCTTGGGCAGCGAGCGCAAGATGTTGCGAGACTTCATTCGGGCGGTTCGAAGGGTCAGAAGAAGTTTCATGGGATCGATGGGCAGCTTCTTTCGTTGCTCGGTAGTGGTTTTGTTCGGGCGCCTCGTCACCCTGAATTTCGGTTGCTAATCGCATCTTCAGGTTGTGTTTGGAACCCGCGATTAGAGAGAGCTAATTCCGTGCCCTTGCGCGGGACTGTTGCTAAACATCAAAGCACTTGCCTTTGGCGCGGCTGAACTGAGTTTGCGGTTCGGATTTTACAGGCCATGAACCTCTCGCCAGACCCACTCAAACCACTGAAAAACCAAAAGGCGCTCGTGACCGGCGCGAACTCCGGCATCGGCGAGGCCTGCGCCCTGGCCCTCGGTGCGGCGGGCGCCGATGTGGTCGTCAATTACTACTCGAACCCGGACGAAGCCGGGCGGGTAGTCGATCGCATACAGCAAAGTGGCAGCAAGGCAATCGCAGTTCGCGCCGATGTCAGCCGCGAGGAGGACGTCCAGCGAATGTTCGCGGAGATGCTGAAGCAATTCGGCACCATCGACATCCTGGTGAACAACGCCGGCCTGCAACGCGACGCTCCTTTTCACGAGATGACGCTCGAGCAATGGAACACCGTCATCGCGACGAATCTGACCGGCCAATTTCTCTGCGCCCGGGAAGCGGTGCGGGAGTTTCTCCGCCGCGGGGTCGTGCCGGAAATTTCGTCTGCCGCCGGGAAGATCATTTGTATGAGCTCGGTGCACGAAGTGATTCCGTGGGGCGGCCACGTGAATTACGCGTCGTCAAAAGGCGGCGTGATGCTGCTAATGAAAAGCATGGCGCAGGAGCTTGCGCCGAAAAAGATCCGGGTGAACAGCATCGCGCCGGGCGCGATCAAGACCCCAATCAACCGTGCCGCGTGGGAAACGCCAGCGGCCGAAGCAGAATTGTTGAAATTGATCCCGGAAGGCCGGGTCGGATTGCCCGAGGACATTGCGCGCTCGGCGGTCTGGCTGGCTTCCGACGCCTCGGATTATGTGACCGGGACCACGCTCTTCGTCGATGGCGGCATGACGCTCTACCCCGGATTCGCGACCGGCGGCTGATTCCACTACGGCAGAGTCGAGTCCGCCGCCGCCACACTCTTCATCGCGCTCTGCGAATCGTGCTGGAGAAGTTTCCGCGTTGCCGCGGTGAGGAGCTGCTGTTCTTCCGGCAGGAGCTGCGCCTTGTTCGCGTCGGAAAGAAATGAGTGGGCCTGTTCCATCAGCCCTCCCTCGACGAGCATCACAAAATAATAAGCGGCGATCGCGGGATAACGCAGTTGCGCTTCCTCGAGTGTTTCCATTTCTTTGAGCGCCTCGCTTGTCTTGCCCTCGGTAAAGAGCGCGAACGCATAAGTAGAACTGAAGGCCGCGTTCTCCGGGTTTTCCGCATGCAACTTCAGCGCGAGCCGACGCGCGGAGCTGTCTCCATTCAAAAGCAAGCCCAGACTCGCGCAATTATTCGCCGCGTCCAGGTCGGCCGGATTCAATTCCAGCGCCCGCTTCGCTACCCGGAGCAAACCGTGGCTGTTCTGCTTCCATTTGTAGAGACGCTGCAAGGCGGCGAGCGCTTCCTTCGCGTTTTCGTTTCCGTTTGCGATGAGCCACCAGGTATTCGCTGCTTCGTCGGCGTAACCCCAGCCTTCCGCGAGCTGTGCGATCGCCACCAGCCGCTCGGGGCGGTTCTTCGTCGCCTTCAACGCCGCGTTCCAGGCAGTCTGCGATTCCATCGAGGCGCGGTCGCCGGGTGTAAGATGATGGAGCGCGTGGCTCAACGCCGCGAGGCGCAGGAATTCTTCCTCGCCCCAATTTTTTTCGTCGACCCACGCGTGCAATCCATTCCAGTCTTGGAGAAAGCTATAGGCTTCGGCGATGGCGAAAGGAACCAGGGGCGCGTTGAGAATCTCCTTCGGCAAGGCGCGGCCCCAGTCGAGACCGGTCTGCGCCATTCCGTGACGGTTCATCCAGGCGATCAAGGCAGCCGAAGTGGCAGGCGACCGAATGGCGTTCGCTTCGGCAGCGTGCAAAGCCGCTGGCCCTGCGTCGGTTTTTTGAATCGCTTCGAGATACAGCAACACATCCGAGAACGTCGCGTCTTTTTCCGAGCGCAATTGCGCGGCCCATTTCTCCGCGGCGACCAATGAATTGCCGGCGAGTGCGTCCGAAGTCAGCGCGCGAAGAGCTTCGAGGCGCAGGCTTTTTTGTTCGACTAATCGCGCGAGCTCGGCGCGAGCTTTCTGCCGCGTTGGCAGATCGGCCGAGGTCAGGCGCACCGTGGCAAGGTTGAGCGCGAGTGGTTGATTGTTTGGCTCGAGTTGCAGCGCGGCCACGAATTCCATTTCCGCCACGCTCATTTTTTTCTCGGCGATCGCCAGGGCGCCGGCGAGCTGATGATATTTGACATTTGCGCGACCGGTTGCGTCGACTGTGTCCAGCGTTTTGCGGGCGAGATCGAGTTGGCCAAATCGGAGCGCCGCGCCGGCGAGCGCAATTCTGTTCGCGGCATCGTTCGGTTCGAGCGCGACGACTTGTTCGCGCCAGGAAACCGCTTCGCGTTTGCCTGCTAGTTCCGCGGTTTCCGCCATGATTCGGCAGGCTGCGATATTTTCCGGATCGAGTTGCAACAGGTGGTGCGCGGCGACCTCGGCGCTCTGGTAATCCTGCCGGGCGAAGAAATCCTGCGCCTGGTGCGATAGATGGTGTGTCTGCCAGATACCGAAAACTCGATAACCGCCGAAGCTGAGACCCGCCACGAGCACACAGACGGCGAGGCGGCGCGCCCAGCGTTTGTAGAAATCCCGCCGCTGCAACGCACGGACGTTTCCGAAACAATCGTTACTTCTGGAATTTTGCACCGTGACGAAGAATCAAACCTATCGCGACCAAGGGGCTGAGGAGAAAAACGAAAGATCGCCGGTCGAAATACATAGAGGAGAGGCCGGCGTCCTCCTGAGCAGTCGTCATGCCCTCCAAGGGGGTGTCGGGACCCGGGAGTCAGCCACGGTTCCGAAACGCTGATTTCGCGCCCCGTTCGAGCAAGTCGATGCTAATCTTCGTGCCGCCCGCGACCGCGGAGGCGATGGCGGGCGATTTTCCTTGCTGTGCGGCTATTCTCATAGAACAATCGCCCTCAAATTGCCTAACCTTTGAAACGACAAATTTCTAATCCAAAACGGGCCTCCGCCGAATCTGCGCGAGGTAATGGGGCGGCCGCCGCCGCACTCAACTTTTTGGTATCACATCTGCTAATCTACCGGAACTGACACCCACATGAGTCACGCAACTTCTTCTTCGCCTTTCGTTCGTAGATTCGGCCTCGCTGTTCTTCTCCCGCTGCTTTGCGCAGCCGGAATTTCACGTGGCCAGGATGCCATCCGGCCATCCCTTGCCGGCGAAGCGGCTGCCGAGGCCCGCCGCCAATCGATCGACAAGATTCCGTACAATCTCCAGGTCGGTCCGATTAAGTTCCGGTTCAGCGCCACGATGGGCGTCGAGTACAACGACAACGTTAATCTCGCGGAGGACTCATCGGCTTTCTTCCCCAGCCCGCTCGGGCCCATCCTCGTCACCACAAAGCCGCAGGAGGACATCATTCTGCGCCCACAGGTGAACGTGAACGCCCTCTGGCCGATCACCGAACTCAACACCCTCAAGCTGGATCTCGGCGTCGGTTACGCGTTTTACCTCGACCATTCGAACTACGACACCCACGGCGTCCTCGTTTCGCCTGGATCGCAGGTCGCGTTCGATATTTTCGTGAACGATTTCCGGATCAATATTCACGACCGCTTTTCGCTCGAACAGGATCCGGTTGCGGAGGTCGGGCTCAGCAACGTGGCGGATTACGGCCGTTTCCAGAATACAGCCGGCATCTCGGTGCTCTGGGATTTGAACAAAGCGGTCGTGACGCTCGGCTACGATCACTATAACTTTATCTCGACCACGACGGCCTTCGATTATCTCGATCGCAACGCGGAAATCGTTTCCGGCACGATCGGGTTTACGCCCAGCTCGACGGTCACAGTGGGACTCGAAGGTTCATTCGTCGACACGTATTACGACCAGAATATTCTGAACGATTCGCGCACCTACAGCGGCGGCGCATTCCTCGAGACCCAGATTACCAGTTACCTGAAATTGCGCGTCGCCGGCGGCTATCAGGCGATCGATTTCGATCACACCGGCCTGGTCAACGACGCGCATGATCTCCACGATTATTATGCGAACGCGTTGCTTTCCCATCGCGTGAACTCGGTCCTGACCCAGAGTCTATCCGTCGGCCACGAGACGCAGCTCGGCGTGAACTCAAACTACGTGAAACTCAATTACGCTCGCTACACGACGACCTGGAACATCTTTTATCACACCCTCTTCACGACCGAGCTCTTCTATGAGGACGCGGACGATTCCGGCGGGAGCGGCATTCTCTTCGCGCCGGTGCCGGGAGTCGCGAACGTCAATCCGTTCGTGGCGGAACACATCCATCGCTACGGTGGTGCGCTCACGCTCGGTTACCAACTGACCCCGCATGTCACCCTTGGGCTTCGTTATCAATATACTCAAAAGGATTCCGACCAGCCGCTGCGCGATTACCAGCAGAATCGCGTCGCGCTTGATGGCACTTACAGCTTCTAAAAAGGAAACGCTTGCAACTGGATGAAAACCTGGGCCTTCAACTTAATCGCTGCCGCTTGCCTCACTGCGCCAGTGCTGCTCCAGGCGCAGGACTCCAGCCCGGCGCCGTCGGTCCCGAAGGCGACCACCGTCGAACCGGCCACCACCAGCACGGTGATGCGCACGAACTCGATGGCGGTGCTCGACGAGAAGAAGAAGCTCGGCGCTAACGATTACGTCAGTTTCCGCGTTGTCGAAGATCGCGACAACGAATCGCAGCGTCTCCGCGTCAACGATAGCGGTGAGCTGGAAGTCCCCTACATCGGTCTTGTCCCCGCGGCCGGACGGAGTTGCAAGGAACTGGCCTACAGCGTCAAGGCTGCGCTCGAGCGGGAATATTATTATCACGCCACCGTGATCATCGCCATCGATCACGTGAGCGAAAAATCCCGAGGCAGAATTTATGTTTACGGCTCGGTGAAGGGTCAGGGGCCGCAGGAAATTCCGCCGGACGAATCCTACACGGTCAGCAAGGCGATTATCCGGGCGGGCGGCTTTGGCGATTTTGCGAACAAGCGCAAGGTGAAGCTCACGCGTAAAAACGGCAAAGATCAGGTAATCGATCTGAAGCGCGTGATCGAGGAGGGCCACACCGAAGAAGACGTGGTTCTGGAACCAGATGACCAGATTTATGTGCCGCAGCGCCTGATTAACATGTAACTATGCACGCGCCCGCACCTGCTCTCACCGATCGTCCTGCTTCCGCTCCCTGGAGCACTGCTTTCATCACGCGGCTGCATCGTTACAAGGCGCTGCTCCAACGCCGCTGGTGGATCCTGGTTCTCACCGTTTGCCTGGGACTCTTCGTTGAGGCCTGGCTGATTTATCAGACGCCCCCTTCGTTCGAATCCCACAGCAAAATGATGTTGGCGGGCAAGCTCAACATCAGCCAGAGCGCGGTCTACAGCGAGGATAGCGTCAATTTTTACGGCACTCAGATTCAGCTGATGCAGAGTCAGGAAGTGCGCCGCAGCGCGGAAGCGATGGTCCGTTCGACCCATCCCGAGCTCCAGCCCGTGATGGTGGATATCTCGGTGGTGCAGAGACCGCGCACTTCGATTTTTGACTTGGTGGCGGTGGGCAGTACGCCCGATTACACGCAGGCCTATTTGAACGCGGTCATGCAAAAGTATCTCGATTTCAAGAAGGGCATGCGCGAAAACCAGGGGTCGACCGTTACCACCGCGATCACGGAGCAGCTCATCCAGGTCGAAAAAGATCTGCGCGGGGCCGAGGATGAGATGATCGAGTTCCAGAAGCAGAACAACATCGGATTCATCGAGTCCGAAGGAAATAGCGCCGCCGCGTATCTGGTGCGGTTGAACCAGCAATACGCGATGCTCAAGACCGAGTACGATCTTCTTAGTCTCCTCGATCTGGACCAGAATCTCGATCGCGTCCAGAGCAAGACTGATTCGTCCGCGCCTTCGGCCAACAATTCCACCGATGATAAGTCGAACGGAATGGCCTTTTCGGACGTGGGCCCGGAAGCGGAGTACCTGAAGGCCAAGCAAATCCTTCAGTTACTCAAGGCCGAGCGCGAAACGCTTTCCAAGGACCTGCGTCCCAAGCATCCCAAAATCCTCAGACTCAACGATGAAGTAAACAAGCAGGAGAAACTGATCCAGCTTTATCGCCAGGACACAGTGGAAAAACTCGACACGCGCCGGAAATCCATCGGCAAACAAATGGAGAATCTGCAGAGCAGCATCAAGGAATGGGACGCTAAGGCGCTTGATTTGGCCCAGCGGCTTGCCCAATTCAATCGCATCAAAGGTAAAGCCGAGCGCTTAAAGCTGCTCTACGATCGGCTCACAAACAATCTCAAGGACGTCAACGTCTCCCAAAGCGTGGATAGCGGCGACCAGGTTTCCATTATGGAAATGGCGAGTGGCCCGATCTCGGTGCGGCCCGGCCTCATCAAAAGCCTGCTCATCGGTCTCGGCTGCGGACTGGTCGCCGGAGTCGGCGTTCTGTTCCTGCTCGATCGGATCGACGATCGCATGGCTTCTTTCGGCGAATTTCAGCACCATTTCTCGGAGAACGTCCTCGGCCAGATTCCGAAGGAAAAAACCAAAGGCCGCGTCACCTTGCTTCAGCCCGACGACGCGCGGCACGTCTTCGCGGAATCGTATCGGAACATCCGCTCTTCCCTTTTCTTCATGCCGTATGAAGGGGCGCGGCCGAAAACGATGCTCGTCACGAGCTCGGTTCCTAACGAAGGCAAATCGACCATTTCGTCTAATCTCGCCATTACCATGGCCCTCTCCGGCGCGCGCACTTTGTTGATTGACGGCGATCTGCGGCGGGGCGCGTTACGGGAGGCATTTGGCGTCTCTTCAAAGATCGGTTTCTCGGAAGTTCTCAAGCAGGAAGTCAATTGGCAGGAGGTCGTCGTGCCGACCTCGTATCCGAATCTTTTCCTCCTGCCGCGTGGCGCCACCCTCAGCCAACCGAGCGAACATCTCTTGCGCGAATCGACCGATGTCCTCCTCCGCGACCTGTACAATCACTACGATTATATCATCATCGACAGCTCACCGATTTTGGCCGCGGACGATTCCACCAGTCTCGCGCCGAAGATTGATGCGACCTTGTTCGTGGTGCGGCTCTCCTACACTTCCGCGCGGCTAACCCGGAAATCTCTGGAACTGCTCTACAATCGCCAGGTCAATGTGCCGGGGGTCATTCTGAATTACGTCGATACGTCGCTGCCGGAATATTACTACTACCAATATTCGGAGTACTACAACACGCCGCTGCCGGTTGAAGAGCACGAGGTGGCTGCCTCGCATCATCATCAGCCCAAGCAGATTCAGTCGTCCTAGCGCGCGTTGCGATTCGCGGACCATGATCTCGCGCGGTCCGACGCGGCGCGGAATCAACCGATGAGCTTCTTCGGCCCGATTTCGCCGCCGGTTCTGAACGAAGCTTCCACTCCCGTCATCCGGCGCGCGCTCCATCGCGCCCGGGTCATAGGCAATTTCGCTTTCGTGCAGGCCGTGGTCCAGGTGGTGGGATTCTTGAGCGGCATCCTCCTGATTCGCCATCTCGACCAGCGCGAATACGCCTACTTCACGATCGCCAACACGATGCAGGGGACCCTGAATGTTCTCGCCGATATCGGTATCACCATTGGGCTTGTCTCCATCGGCGGCCGGGTCTGGCACGATCGGCATCGCTTTGGGCAGCTTGTAAACACCGCCCTCGGCCTCAGGCGCAAACTCGGCGCCCTCGCTGTCCTCGGCGTTGTCCCGATCCTCTACTTCCTGCTCGTCAGGAACGGCGCATCGGTGAGTTACACGGTGATTTTGATTGGAGCGGTCCTTGTCGGACTCAGTGTCCAGCTTTCCATCGGCGTTCTGAGTGTCGTGCCACGGCTCCGCTCCGATATTAGCCGGATTCAGACCATCGATTTGACCGGCGCGCTCGCCCGCTTCCTCGCGCTGGTCGCTTTGATGTATCTATTTCTCAGCGGCGCCGTCGCACTGGCTGTGGGCGCGGCGACCTTACTCCTCCAATATTGGATGCTGCGAAGGTATGTCGCCCGCGTCATCGATCTGCGAGCGCCCGAGAATGCGGAGGATCGCGCGGCGATGCTCGGTTTCATCAAGAGCCAGGCTGCAAATGCAATCTTCTTTTGTCTCCAGGGGCAGATCACCATTTTTCTCATCAGCATTTTTGGCCGGCAGGTTAGCTCGATCGCCGAGGTCGGGGCGCTCGGCCGGTTGGCAATGATTTTTGCGGTGCTGAGCAACCTCCTCACGAACGTATTCGCGCCTGCTTTCGCGCGCTGCCAAAGTCCGCGCCGGCTTCGTTGGCAGTACGGCGCCATCGTCGGCGGGGTCGGTTGCTTTAGTCTCGTCGTGCTTGGGGCGGCAGCCTTGTTCCCGAGTGAATTCCTTTTTGTTCTCGGGAGCAAATATTCCCATCTTGAAAGAGAATTGCTCTTCATGGTGGGGGGCGTTGTCCTAACCGCGCTCGCGAGCACCCTCTGGTCTTTGAATGCGGCCAAAGCTTGGATCGCCGGCTCGTGGCTTTACATTCCCCTCACCCTGATCACGCAAATCGCTCTCATTCCGGTGACGGATTTTTCGAGCGTGAACGGAGTCCTCGTCTTCAGTCTGGTCTCCGCAATCCCCAGTCTCCTGCTCAATCTTGTCCTCAGTTATCGCGGTTTCCGGAGTCTGCGGAACGCCGGCGTGTGAGCTTCGGTCGAATTCGCCTTCTCGCGAAAATCAAAGCGCAAGATGCCAGCGCCAGCCAGGTTCCCAGATTTTGTGCCTGACCATCGCGACGAAGTGACGAATCGCCATTTCGCGGGGCGATTCGCTCAAGCCCAGCGCAAATTGATCGTTGCAATGCAAAACGAAAACTCTCGGATCGAGCGCCATGACGGCCTGCTCCCTGAATCCGACATGAAAAGCGGTCTGGTCTGAAAAATATTCGAACTTGTTCTCGAGGCGGCTCAAGAAATCGAAAACCGGATCCCAGGAGAAGCCGGGCTTAAGAAGATAAAAACCGCCATTGAGCTGGTAAAGATCGCGGCTGTTTTTCGCGAGGAAGCGGGTATCGAGGGTTCCCCAATCCATGTCCGGCAGGAACCAATGTTGCGGACCCGCGAATGCTGGTGAGAGCAGCTCGGCCGCTTTCATATAAAAGAAAACGTCGCTGTCGAGGAAAAGCGTCGGCCCTTCCAAAGCAAAGGTAGAATAAGCGATGAGACGCTTCCCCATCGCTTGCTGTTGCGCATATTCGAAAAGAAAATTCGCTGTCTCCGGGACCAGCGGCTTTGAGAGTTCCCACGAGCGCAGGTTCACCCAGGGAAATTGCGCGTGGAGCAAATTCCGCATCTCGTCGGTGTGGGTGCCATCGGAGAAAACCACCCAGGAGCGCGGCGTGCCGACCCAACGCCGAAAGGTGAGCAAGCTCAGCATTTGTTCTTCAAAATCGCGAGCGCCGGAAAAGCTCACCAACTGAAAGTCGCGCTGCTCTGGAGAGGCCGACGGGCCGAGCAGCTTTTCAACACTGGCAGAGCGGATCGCCGCCGCGAAAGAAAGCCGGTTGCGTTTGGCGCGCCAGTTGGCGAGCCGCCACCTAATGCCGTCGATCCCTCTCATGCGGCCGTTTGTTTCAAATTTGAGGACATGATTAGTTCAGGCCGGAGGGTGCAAAGGAATGGTAGTCTATTCGATTCATAACTCAGCTTGCGAGCTTGCGACCTCCCGTGACTTGAAGTCCATCCGGCACAATCTTTGCACTGTTTTAAGAATTAAATACTTCGCATGCAAAAGTACCTCCGGATAGTTAGGACCCTTCTCGGCAATTTGTGCCGCGGTCTGGCTCGTCTCCTGAAAAATTTAACGGAAAATTTCGCGAAGGCATCTGGGCTCGAAGAAGTGCGGGGCCATCACGTGTACTCGCGCAGTCTCGATGCCAACAGCTTCATTCTCGATCTGGGCGCAAATCAAGGCGACTTTTCCCGTGAGATTTCTGTGCAGTGGGGTTGTCGCTGCGTGGCGGTTGAGGCATCGTCCCGAACATTTCAGAGCATTCCAGAGACAAATCTAGTTACCAAATTGAACTGCGCCGTCTCAGGGACTTCAGGTCCGGTCTCATTTTTCGAATCGGCGAATTCAGAAGCGAGCAGCTTCTTTCCTGAGATCGCCGAGAGTTTTGGCGTGGAGAAAAGTTATCTTGTCAATGCGATAACCTATCGTGATTTGTTGCTTCAAGCCAACCTTCCCATTCCCGCAGTCTTGAAGCTCGATATCGAGGGGGCGGAATTGAGCTTGCTTCAGTCGCTGGACGAAAAGGATCTGGAGTCAATCGAACAAATCACCGTTGAGTTTCACGACTTTGTGGGAGGATTTGGCCGCAGTGGTGAGATCGACGTGATCCGGCGAAGGTTGCGCGCCGCCGGCTTCATTCATCTGCGGATGGGCGGCTTGTTAAACTGTGACGATCTCTTTCTCAATAGGAGGCGTTGCCGAGTGACGTCGTTCGATCGTGTAAAACTTGGAATGCTTGAAGCATTGCTGTTGCCGTTCCTTATCAAGATCGAACAGTGGGTATTCAAGAAGCGCTCATGATGGTTGCCGCCAAGGGTTTTCCAGGGAGTTCGTCCCGTTTGTTCATTTGAAGAAATGTCATTGAAGCTTCTAATCTGCTGCCCCATATCGCTTGATGCCCACCTCGGCGCGGCTCGCGTTTCGATCCAGGTAGCTCAGGCCATGTCGGCTTGCGGTTGGGAGGTGACTCTATTGGATGACGGCGCCGTAACCGATCGTCTCCGGGATCTTCACCTCGCCACGGACGGACCCTACCAGGAGCGGTTGCGTCGCTTCCTGCAGCGCGTCTCAGGCGATTACGACGTCATCGAGTACGAACACTGGTGCCTGCCTTTTCCCCGAGAAGAGTTTTCCGCTTCCACTCTGATGGTAGCAAGATCGGTGCTTCTCCATCTGTATGAGGAAATCCAGTTCCCTCGCTTTAATCGCCTTCAAGACCGGATGAAGCGGTTGCTGCGTGGAGGGCGGAAGGACGTTTGGAATGCAACCTTTCGTGATCTTGCCGAGAAAACGCTTCGGCAGGCCGATCTGATCAATGTCTCGAATAGTCGCGATGCGGAATTACTCGGGGATCTCGGGTATCCGGATCGAAAAATTATCGTTCAGCCTTACGCCATCTCTGCTGAGTCGGCTGCCGCATTTCAAGCGATCGACCTTGATGCGCGGCGAAATCCGTCAGTTGTGTTCCTGGGATCGTTCGATCCCCGGAAAGGCGGTCCGGATCTGCCTGTCATTTTCGCGAACATCGCCGCCAAGATTCCTTCTGTTACCTTCCATCTCCTGGGAACGGCCGGACTGTTTCAAAGTGCGGGCGAAGTCCTTTCGGTGTTTCCGCGGCGTCTGCGTCCGCGCCTGCGCGTTATACCCCGGTTTACTGGCTCCGAACTGCCCGGCTTGTTGGGCAGCCTGAGCCTTGGCGTTTTTCCTTCCTATCTCGAAGGCTTCGGGTTCGCCGTTTTAGAACAACTTGCCAGCGGCCTGCCCGTAGTTGCGTACGATTCGCCCGGTCCTTCCGACATTCTTCCGAGAGAATGGCTTGTCAGTCGCGGTGACGCTCAGGCTTTAGCCGAGCGAGCGATATCACTCCTCTCCGACGAGCGGCTTCTTCATACAGCCCGGCATTTGGCGCATGTGCATGCATCAAAATTCAGTTGGTCTGCGATCGGTGCCTCTACAAGCGCATGTTATCAGGCTAGTTTGACCGCAGTTCGCGACTCTAATTCAGCGCATTTCTTTCCCCGTAGCTCGTAGTGCGTTCTCTGCCGCGATCCTAACCGTGCTCAATTCCGTCCACTACTTGTTGTACTTGCTTGGCGCACAGCGTCCGATCACCCAGACAACCGAGGAGGAACGTGACGTTCTAAGAAGCTATGCGACTGGAAAGAGGCGGCTCGTTGAGATCGGCGTATTTCATGGAGTCAACACGAGAACCTTCCGGGAAGTAATGGCCCCCGACGCAATCCTTCTCGCGATTGATCCTTTTCCGCGGTTCTTTTTCGGAGTGCGCGGCCTGGGATGGGCGCGGAGGATTGCGCATCGCGAGGTTTCCAAGTGCAGCAATGGCCGGGTAATTTGGGTTGAGACTACCGGTCAGGCAGCAATTGACGATGCGCGGGTCCGTCCCTGCCTGCCTGTCGATTTTATCTTCATCGATGGAGATCATTCATGGGAAGGAATCAAAGGAGACTGGGAGAGTTGGCGGGAGCACATTACGGTGGGTGGAGTTGTTTGCCTCCATGACACGAAAAATCGGCCCGGTAGTGGGTCGGAGCAGTACATGAACGAAGTTATCTCGGTTGATCCCGCGTTTGAACTGATCGCCTCAGTTTGGTCGCTTTCGGTGCTTCGCAAAAAGGATTCATCTATTACCACGAAGACCACCGACAGAGACCTTCAAAACAAAACCTGTCTGTGAGTAAGGTCGTTGTTCATGTAGCCGAAGTCGCAGTGTCGCAAGCCACAGGGATGGGTCGGGTTGCGTACCATTGGCGCCGCGCATTTCAGCAGCGAGGCCATGAATTCATTCACCTTGGACCCGCCGAAACCGGCCGCCTGATGCATCCCACACTCTTCCCGCGGGCTGCCTATTCAGCCTATAAGAGGTCCGGAAAAAAGGCTGACCTTTTTCTGGTCCACGAACCGGCTGCCGGAAGTTTTGTGGGTCGGGGAACTCCGACTTTTGTCTTCAGCCATGGTTTAGAGCGACGCGGAGCCGAACTTAACATCCGTGATCAGGCGCCGACCTCCATCCTGAGGCGCGCCAGAAGGCGGCTGACTGCCCCTCTTTGGAAGCTGCGCTCATCCTCTTGCGACCGGGGCCTGCGCGGCGCGACCGCGGCGCTCTTGATCAACCGGGAGGATGCCGAGTACGCGATCAGCCATTACCAGTTGCCCCCGGAGAGAATCTGGGTGTTTAGAAACGGAGTGAATCCTGTCAGCGGCAGCCGCGCCCGATTTCCGGATACGCCTTGTCAGGTTCTTTTTCTCGGCTCCTGGCTCAAGCGCAAAGGAACCGAAACACTCGCACGAGCCGCCGCAATCCTTCATGAGCGCGGGGTCAGGCTGAAGTGGATGCTGGCTGGCACTGGACTTGAACGGGACGCAGTGCTCGCGCAATGGCCGACTGAGTTGATTGACTCGACGGTCATCGTTCCACGCTTCGCACCGGATCACGAAAGTGAACTAATGGCCAGGAGTAGCATATTCGTTTTGCCCAGTTTCTTTGAAGGACAGCCTCTTG
>Ga0307478_10001483_pt1 | contig 20159 bp, 26 predicted proteins | sample atmos_gasesECM4C_2_FD_203713 | JGI IMG/M metagenome (GOLD analysis project Ga0307478, IMG submission 203713) | Hardwood forest soil microbial communities from Morgan-Monroe State Forest, Indiana, United States - atmos_gasesECM4C_05 | ecosystem: Environmental > Terrestrial > Soil > Temperate... | reverse complement strand
GCTCCGCTTTTCCGCTAACCATCCAAGTTAAGAGCCGTATGCGCTAGTGAGCGCACGTACGGATCTGTCCGGGGGGTACCAGGCAACTGGTATCCCTACCGGGTCCCCACCTACAGCCGGCGCGCCGAACTTCTATCCCAACTAGGGGGAGAGCCGCGGTGGAGCCCCAACCCGCGCGTGCTCAGAACGTGAAGTTCATTAAGGCTGTGGGTGAGGATCGGCGGCAACGCAGGCGCGTTGGGAAGGAGCAAGGCAAGAGAAAAGCAAAAGACAAGTGAAAGATATAGCGGACGCGGGTTCCTGGTCTTGTGGAGGTAGGCGTCGAGTCATTCGGTCCAGTTTCGAGAAACGATGTACAAAAGAAACAATCCGGTAGTCATATGCCATGCTTCGCCGCCTTTGGGGATGCAGATTCGATGTAAATCAAATGTGTTGACAGCTAGGGTAATGCCCGTACTACACTCCCTGCCGCACGCTCAATCTAAAGATCGCAGATCGTATCTGTGTCGATAGGCCCTGATTTCAGTTTTGGGGGAGAATCAGGGCCTATGCTTCCGTCACCTGTGGACAACTTTTGGAACCGTTCGAGGGCGCATATGCGGACGCTAGTTGGGTGAAGCTGAGTTTTCGAATTAACAACCGCTTCATGGGTGATGGCGCGGTGGCTGACGCGACGAATTATCTCAACCGAAATCCCTATTCTGAAGAACCCGATTTAACGCGAACATTGGCAAACGACACAATGGGCGTGCCAGCCAGCGTTTGTCCTCTCAACGTAGCTATTTTGTCGCCGTCCTGAAAGCCCGCAAGTTGCGTCTTAAAGTGACAAACGAGGTCCGGAAGACCATCACCATTTACGTCCAAGGGGTCGCGATTACAAAAAGCCAGACTATGCTCAATCCCCAGATGGCCGAAAGTTAAAGAACTGGTGTCAATGCTTGAGGGGGCATCGAGTGTCGAACTGGATTGGATACACACAGCAATATTGCGGTGGCTCGCCGGATTGATAGTAGGGGGTTCGTCGTCTTCTTCTCCTGGATTGACATCAATCGTCACGGGGAGCCCAACTCCTTTGGCGGTGTAGGGCGTCCCAGAGCCAGCCGTAAACGTGACATCGTTGACGGGATGCATTTGCGAATCGAACACTTGGAAGCCAGATAGAACGAGCGTGTCGTAGAAGTTGACGCTCCCTGCGCCCGGTCCGACGGCGAGGTTCAGATATTCTCCAACAGGCATTCCGTTCGCGAATCCTGGGGCGACCGTGCCACTCACGGTGTTAAGCCACATCTCCAATCCAAATGGTTGACAATAATTATACTGAAACAGCATTGGGATGGTGAATGTGGCAGAGACTGACGAAGGAACCAAGACTGAGCCACTTTGAGTTGGCAAACCAGAGCGATCAATCAGGGCAAATACTTCAGCAAATGCGGCTCCCTGCCCAGACGAAGAAGCATTGCCAGTTATCCCGAACTGGACGTACATCGAACCCTGGCTACCGCACGGCTGAGAAGGCGAAGTCATGGTCATGACCTCCTCAAACGCTGCAAAACCGTCGCCCCAAACTCTCGCTCCTGCCGATAAGGTAACATCGAAGTTGCTGGAAGTGCTCGCTCGCAAAAACCCATAAGTTGCGCTGGCCTGAGAATTCACGGTTGCCGAGAAAGGTGGGCCAAAGCCAGCACTCTGCGTGGCGACTCCAGAAGACACCACTTGCTCATTAAAAGTGATGTCGCACGCCTGCTGTTGCGTTGACCAGACGGTTGAGGTACCGAGGCAAGCAATAGCCACGCCAGTTAGGTGTGGTGTCGGCTGCGACCAAATTGGCACGGACAACGCCAGAAGAACAGCACCTATCTTGGCTCTTGATGCGACCTGCCATATCTGATTCATCATTGAATCTCCAATCCTCATGCGGAGAACCGCATTTGTGTAAGCCGCACAACTACAGGGCTGGAAGCATTCTTCCCCGGGAGAGGGTACAAACGGAACAGTCAGGGGGCCGTTAAGCCCGTGATGGTGATGCTGGTCGGAGCGCCTGCCGAAGAGTACGTGGTGGTGATGGTGGTAATGCCTGGCGCTGCAAACGCGGCGGTGACGCTGAATGCCACGGCGCCGACTACGGTGGCGAATCCCTTAAGCGACATTTTCATGACGATTCGAGACCCCTTATAATAGTTTGATTTATGGGTAACGATGACCTCTTACCAAGGTCTCAAATTCACAACACACAGCCGGCTCGACAAATCTGGAGCAAACTGACCGATCCCCACTGGGCTGTCGTTGATCTTCCGCAAAGATGGCCGTTTTGTTTCGAGGTTACTGTTAGCCGTTTCGGGGCTCTCTAATAAACTGTGGCTCACCAGCAACCGTGGCGGCACTGGCCAAGCTCGCAAACCGCAACGCATGTTCTTGAATGGCCGATTGTGCGGCGGATTCTACATTTCGACCTCATTTGTAGAGCGCAGCAATCTTTCAATGCGAATGGGGGGCGGAAGGACTGGCGCTTCAAGATCAGCGAGCTCGACGCCGCGATGAGCCGTCCGACTGCTGTAACGCAGAACGGCTATAATGCAAAACGGCAGCCCGGCACCCGGAAAGCGAGCTAAACAGTATGCGCAAGGGTGCAGGACGAGGTTGGTTTCGAAGGAAAGGAGCAAGGTTGTTCTTCTGTTGGTACAACGACCTGGGGTGCGAGCGCACGCGCGTACTCGGCGATGCCAGTATGACAGATGCCGATGGCTGGATGCTTGTTTCCCGCCTGGGGCTCGACGCCGAGGTGGGACAGCCAGATCCGGTTAATGCCAGTTTCGGTGATGTGTTGAGGGCTTGGCTGGATTATGGGAAATCGAAGACGGGGGAGGAGAAGGCGCACTCGTCTCTAGAGGGTGATCGTTCGCGTGCGAAGGTGCACTTGGTCTTCTGGAACGATCGCGTCGCGAAAGACATTCAGCCACAGGAGATCCAGGCGTGGCTGGACCGAAAGTCGGTCGGCATCCGCAGCAAGCTGCGAAACGAAATTTCCGCAGTTTACCGCCACGGGCAGGCGACAGGATTGATTCCGCGTGGTGCGGAATACAACCCGATGAGTCTAGTCAGTGCGCCGACCAGGTCGGACTTCGAGTCGGTCGATCTCAGTCCAACCGAGTGCTCTGCGATACTTGAAAAGATCGAAGAGCCGATGGTGCGGGTTCTCGTCGTCGTGGTAGCCGTCACGGGAGCTCGGGCCTCGGAAGTACTGGGACTTCGGTGGGCCGACCTTGATTTCAAAAAAGGGCGGATCCACATTCGCCGCGCCTGGACGCAGGGGAAGCTGGGGAAACCAAAAAGCCGCCTGAGCCGGAGGCCCGTTCCGATGGTCAACGGTCTGGCCACTTTGATGGAGGCGTGGAGAGCAGAGACCATCTACAGCTCCGACACCGACTTCATCTTCCCCTCGATCAAGCTGGGTGGAAGACAGCCGCGCACGGGAGGTATCATGGTGACTGACTACATTCATCCGGCCGCGGTCGCCGCTGATGTTCTTGAGCTACGGGACGGTGTTCGCTACTACGACGGAGAGCCAGTGCGACGGTTCGGACTTCATTCGATGCGCCACGGACTGGCCACCTGGTTGGCCGATCGCGGGGTGCATCCGAGCGTGATCCAGCGTATGCTCCGGCACTCCTCGCCAAACATGACGATGCACTATATTCACAGTACGCCCGCAAGGCCCAGGAAGAATTCGTCGAAGAGCTGCTTCCTTCCGGTAAGTCATTTATTGTCAGTGGCTTGAAAGGAAAAAAGGGGCATTGCGGGAGCACAATTTGTGAGGCAGTGGGTTAACTCCCGTATAATCAAACAGATGGGCGCGTAGCTCAGGTGGTAGAGCAATGCCCTTTTATCAATTTTGACACCTTCGCACGCTCTCGCTCAACTTTGCACAATTAGCCAAAACTCCAATGCTGGCAAGGATTTAGAGCGGTTGCTTCTTAGAACCCTCAAGCACCGACTGGCACGACATTTGAAATCCAACTGACACCAGAACTGACACCAGAAATAAAGCTTTGCTTCCAGATGGGGAGGGATTTTACGCTTGTGGAAGCTCCGCGCGCGCCTCCGCTTCCGCTTGTCGCTTCCCGGCTTGGCGGCGTCTCAACGCGCTCGAAGCTGCCGGGTTCGCCTTGAGATGCGAGGAAGCGGGGCTCTGGAACCAGCCTGACGACCGTCGGGAGAAACAGTTCCGCGCGTACGTCCATGAAGTACTCGTCAACTGCGTACGCTCCCTAGCCGCTACAATTGATAGCCGGCGAAGTCGGACTGGATTGGCTGAACACACTTTCCAAGCTGGCACATCTTGTGATTAGTCGCCGAAAACCGCTTCCATGTCGCGGCCGACTGTATACCACGCGAAGAATCGAAACGTCCTTATCCTTGACGCAATAAACTATGACGTACTCGTTAACGGGAAAACTGCGCGAGCCCACACCAAAATCGTCCTCGCTAGAACGCCCCAGGTAGGGATGGCCGGCAAGCAGGAAAACCGATCGGTGATGGAATCAATCAGATGGTTAGCGAAGACCAATTTTCTCGACAATTTGCTTGTAACTACAAACAGCAATACAATAGGCTTGAGATGGAACGAAATACGAATGGGACGAGGCGAAGAAACTGACGAACGTCGCCAAGCACGGCCTCAGCTTTGAGGATGCCGAGCAGGTGTTTGCAGGGCCTTGCGTCACCTTTGAAGACGACCGTTTTGCTTACGGCGAAGAACGGCTCATCACTTTGGGCTTGCTGGCTGGGCGTCTGGTTGTCATAGCCCATGCGCCGCGCGATGACGGGACGCGCATCATCTCCATGAGAAAGGGAAATCGACGTGAACAGAAAATCTATCAAGAGCGACTTGGCACGGATTGACCGTATGAAGGATCGCGATATTGACTATTCGGACATTCCGCGGCTCGACAAGACCTTTTTCAAGAAGGCGACGATAGCCTGGCCCCCCGCGAAAAAGCAACTGACGATTCGCCTGGATGAGGACGTGCTCGCTTGGCTTAAGCGTCATGGCAAGGGCTACCAGACGCGCATCAACCGCATTCTGCGCGTAGTAATGGAGAGTCAGCCGCCGCGGACAGCACATCGGTAAGACTTTGTCTAGAGCGTAACGGATCTAACCGTTGGTCCTTCAAACCAGAACTCCCGAGGACTAGGCCATTGGGTGCTCGATGCCTCCGGAGCGACGTGGTTCCTCACGACAAACCCAGACTTCTGGTCGCACAAGTACTCGCTCTCAATCGCAGGCGCCTATCGGCGCTTTCGAGGCGCACGTCAGTTACGACGTCAAGCCTCGGGCCAACATTTTGTACACAATGGCTTCTATTGCCCAAAGTCTTATCAGCCGATGGTATGGCATTAATTCTGACAGACTCTGAATCACGCTTCAGCCGCTGCAAATCGGCGCGAATCTCCGAGGCGTGCTGGTAGCGCAGGTTTCGATCCTTCTCCAGACATTTATTGATAATCTCTTCCAACTTGGCGGGAAGATCAGGATTAAGCCGTATGGGAGCAGCGGGAGTGCGTTCCAGAATTGCATTGAAAATCAATGCCGAAGTCTCGCCACGAAACGGCAACGTACCCGTACACATCTCGTACAAAACGGCACCAAAGGAAAATAGGTCAGTCCGGCCATCCAGTTCCTTGCCCCGGACCTGCTCTGGAGACATATATGCAACGGTGCCGAGCGCACTAGCGGGGCTCGTGAGATGTTCTTCTGAGTCAACGGTCGGAGAGCTCAGCCCGATGTTCTCCGGTTTAACGGTGAGCTTGGCTAGTCCGAAATCGAGAATTTTGGCCTGATCTCGCTTCGTGACGAAAATGTTCGCGGGCTTGATGTCACGATGGACGATCCCTTTAGAATGAGCTGCATCCATTGCGTCCGCGATCTGAATGCCCAGATCGAGCACTGTCTCAATCTCCAGTGGTTCGCGGGCGACTTTGTGTCTCAGAGTCTGCCCCTCCAATAGTTCTATAGCGATGAACGTTCGCCCATCGGACTCGTCAATCTCGTAGATCGTACAGACGTTGGGATGATTCAGAGCAGAGGCGGCCTTCGCTTCGCGTTGGAAACGCGACAAAGCTTGCGAATCTTTGGCTAGATTATCGGGCAGGAACTTAAGGGCGACGAACCGATCTAGTTTGACATCTTGCGCCTTATATACGACGCCCATCCCGCCGCCGCCCAACATCTCCATGATGCGATAGTGCGAGATGGTCTGCCCGAGCATTGGCGCGAATCTTACGTCGCTAATGCGGGCAAGTCAATGAACGTAGAGATGTTGGAGATGTTGGGCGAATCGAAGAGAATTGTTGGCGTTAAATCGCGTCTCTGACAATGTCGGCGGTGTCAAGCAGTTTTTGAGCACACTGCGGCAAGCACTCGAAGAAGAGCGCCATTTCGCTGCACCCAGATCGGCGGAAAGTCGTTCTTCAGACAAACCCAGAATATGCTGCGCATCTTGCCGATCCGTCTTCTGTTTACGCCCGCGCTTGCGCTGCATCTCCGCCGCATCTCCCATCCACAACTCGAACTCAATTCCGCTAGCAGTCGCTCGAACCAGCGCGCATGCCCGCTGGCCTCCATCCCAACCCGCCCAGCTGACCCGTTGCCGCCAGAGCACGGTAAAACTCCTCCGCGCCCTCGCGGTGCGCCAGTCGCTGCTCCTTCAGTTCTCCGGTTTCTGTATCGACCCAACCAATTTGTTGGAAGCTCGGATGGTAATCACACCCTACAATGATCATGTTGGCTCCTTTCTCCGAGCCCGTTGGTTGGCTTAGCACCACCAACTTTACTCGGGTAGTGGAGCCGACGTTGTCATGCAATCAATTACGCTCAAAACCCGTCACTGAGCGCTATCGCCTGTCGAACAGTTGACGGGATCCATCTTTGTCTCCTCAGAGGCAACAACTTGAATCTTGACTTGCGGCCTCTCCTGCACAATAATTGCGCGACTTTCAGAGAGCTTGACTCGGCGCTGGCTGACGTCTTCCTTTACGGCCCCTTCCCTGAGCCGCCTTTTCACACTCTCCTTACAAGCTCAAGTGGCCCATTGCGGATCGCGGACGCCCAAGGTGGCGAGAACCAAGCCTCCCCTGCATACAAGGAGAAATCGATGAAAACGAGAGCATTCAGCACGTTGACGTGCATCGTTGCGAGGACACTGCTCCCAGCAGTCTTGGAGATCCCCGTTCGGCTCGCCGCGCAAGACACTGAAAGCCAGAACCACGCTCACAAGCACGTTCGCTATACCGTCAAGGTCCTGAGCACACTGGGTGGAACGTCCGGCGTTGGCAACAGCGTCAACAACAGAGGTTGGGTAACCGGCGCTACGAACCTGACAGGGGACACAACCGAGCACGCCGCTCTGTGGCGGAACGGAGTGATCACCGACCTCGGCACGCTGGGAGGGCCAGACAGCTTCATCAATGCTCCGGTCAAGAACGAAAGGGGCGAGATCGAGGGTTTTGCAGAGACTTCCACTCCGGATCCGCTAGGGGAAGCATTTTGTACTGGTGTCACGTTCTTTGGCTTTCAAGACGGGGTTACCTGTCTCGGGTTCCTTTGGCGAGAAGGCGTGATGGCACCGCTCCCGCCGCTGGCTGGAGGCAATAATTCGCAGGCCTCGGGCGTCAACAATCGGGGACAGGTCGTGGGATTCGCGGAGAATGGCACTCAGGACGTAAGCTGCACGCCTCCACAAGTCCTCCAGTTCGAAGCTGTCATTTGGGGACCAAAAAAAGGCCAGATCCAACAGCTGCCTGCGCTCTCCGGCGACTCGGATGGAATTGGCGTCGCTATTAATGACGAGGGCGAGGTGACCGGCTGTTCTGGGGTTTGCGCCAACGTTGGAGGAGCCAGTTGCACTCACGCTGTGGTCTGGAAGGACGGCTCGCCGAGGGATATTGGCGGCTTGGGCCCGTTGAACCTTGGCGCGGGCATCAATAGCCGAAGTCAGGTGCTCGGGCTATCGCTGCTGCCCGACGGCACCACCTTTCACTCTTTCGTCTGGCAGAAGGGCGTGATCACCGATCTCGGCACTCTTCCCGGGCACCCTCTGACATTCCCGGGCGGCCTTAACAGCAAGGGCCAGGTCGTGGGGCACTCGTGCGATGCGACCGACACGTTTTGCGTCGCCTACATTTGGGAAGACGGCGTGATGACCGACCTCAACACGCTCATTCCGCGTGGTTCGTCCGTATCTCTGTTTTATGCCGGCGACATCAATGATCGCGGGGAGATCGCCGGCATCGCGGTCGATCCCGTCACCGGCGCAGGCCCCGCTTTCCTGGCGATTCCGTGTGACGAAGAGCACGGTTACCCCGAGGGATGTGAAGACGAGGCTGAGGGCGGAAGTGCCGCGCAAGGGACAAGGGAGCGCCCCAGAGAAGCTCCGCCAGAAAGCGTCCGCTCGCAACTTCAGCAGCGGCTGGGCCTCGGCCGTTTCGTTACTGGAATGACGAAAGCGAAGTAAGTCGATTCGGTAACAAGTGTCGGCTCGGAGCCGCGCGTCCCAAGAACAACGTGCTCTTCGTTGTCGAAACATCCTGATTACAGTGCACCGGGATGAACCGGCATGAAGGTGTGTCCAGCGGAAAGCTGGCGCATTCAGTGAGGATAATCTCGCCAGGGTAGAAGCCAGAGCCCTGTAGCTTGGATAGTAAGGAGGTCCTGGTCGTCATGGATCAATATACGCGTCGCATCCTTGGGTTCGGCGTCCAATGCGGGCACGGTCGATGGTGTCGCGCTCTGTCGGATGTTTAACCGCGCGATTCGAGGGCATCGCTGGTTGCCGAAGTACCTCAGCTCCGACCACGATCCTCTTTATAAGTTCCACCAGTGGCAAGCCGATCTGCGGATTCTGGAGGTGACAGAAATCAAGTCCCTTCCCTACGTTCCCCTGTCCCATCCGTTCGTGGAGAGGCTCATCGGCACCCTGCGACGCGAGTATTTAGATCACATGTTGTTCTGGACGACTGTAGATCTCGAAAACAAACTGCTCGATTTCAGGACCTATTTCAACCACCATCGCACGCATACCTCACGGGAAGGGCGAACGCCCGATCCGCCCGCGCCGCAACCAGTCGCAAATCTCCGCTCGTTTCGATGGCAACCTCGCTGTCGAGGCCTATATCAGACACCTCAGGCTGCCTGATTTGTCAAAGACTCGCGCTCGCTGCGATATTCGGTCAACTTCGACAAAACTTCCAGGAAATCATTCGGAGTCTCTCCATCGCAGCATGCGTCGCGGCTCCCATCGTTTCACTGCCACGGGATGCGTCCCGAAAGCGAGACTCAACACACTTTCGCAGCTTCGCAGCGCGATTACCGGTAAAATCGGGCTCCCACGTAACAATTCGCCAGACACACCAACGCCCCGACGCACACTCCTTGAGCATACGGGGTAAGAGCGAACGAAACTCCGACTCTAATCCGTCCAGTCTCCGTTGCTGGATGTCTTCTCTTTTCGTCATTGTCAGCCCTGTGCCCAAATGATAGTTGAAGAAATCAGGCCATTGCACTCAGAATCCCCTGTTCCCGGCACTTTGAGTGTAATTAGGATGTTTCACCAATCAATCTTACGGACGCTGCCAAGCCCGCACTTGGTCTTGCCATCTAGTCATATCTGAGCGCTACTGTCGGCTCGACGCGCATGGCCCGACGGGCTGGAAAATAACACGCGAGAGTACCAGCCGCGAACAATATGGCCGCTGCCAGGCTGAGGGCTGCGATATCTGCCGGCTTTACGCCGAACAGCAAACTCGCGATCCACTGGCTTGCTCCAAAGATCGCGGGCACTCCGACGCCCACTCCTATCACAATCAGCAGCAGGGATTCGCGCAGAATGAGCCAAAGAACGCTCTTGCGCTGCGCCCCAAGCGCCATGCGAATTCCAATCTCGCCGGTGCGGCCAGTGACCGCATAGGACATGACACCGTAGAGCCCGATGCAAACCAAAATCATCGCAAGAGGACCGAAAACTCCCGAGAGTTCGGTTATTGTGCGATCGCTGGTCAGTGATTGAGAGATGCGCTGATTCATGGTTTGAATGTCTATCGGCGGCAAATTCGCGGCCATCTGTTTCACAGCGGCGCGAATCGTCGATGCTGCGAAGGCTGGATCCGCAGATGTGCGGACCAGGAAATTAGCGGAGTTCGCTTCACCAATGGGATTGAAAAACGGAATGTAGAACCGCCGCTGTGGCTTCTCCCGGACGCCGCCGTGTTTGGAATCCGCCACGACACCGATGACAACAAAGTCTGATGGACCCAGCGTCGTCTTTACTGCAATGCGCTTTCCAATCGGATTCGCATCGCCGAAGAAATAACGAGCCGCCGTCTGATTGACCAATCCAACGCACTGGCCACGTCCGCTGTCTTGCGGTCCAATTTCGCGTCCGTAGAGTATCGGAATACCCGCCGTTGAGAAGTAATTTGGCCCAACCATGTCCCAGTGCGAGTCTTGCGGTCCGGCGGTGGCGGGTTTGCCTCCTTCGACAGATATGTCAGAGTTGGAGTCTCCTCCCCCGAATAAACCGTTGTCCATCAAGGTCGTTCCGCCTATGGCCGGAAGCGCGTCCAAGCGGTCAATCATCTCCAGGAAAAGTTGATTGATCTCCGGCCTCTTGTAGCCATAGGAAAGCGGGCTGACGCTGAAATACAACAGGTGATCATTGTCGTATCCGATCTGCACTCTCGCCAGATTCTTAAAGCTGCGGAGAAACTGACCGGCCATAACCAAGAGCACTAACGACAAGGCGACCTGCGCCACGACGAGAACCTTTGCAACCGGCACGCGCCCTGCTTGTGAGCCTCCGCCGGCGATGCCGCGCGATGTTCCTTTCAGAATTGGGTTGAGGTCCAAGCGAGCGGCACGCAATGCAGGCACAAGACCGAACAGGATTCCGGTCAAGACGGCAACGGACAGCGTGAACATCAGTACTCTGGAATCCAGATGCACGTCGAGGGGGATAAGATCGGTTCCGCCGGAGACCAAGCGAACCAGAGCAGCATCTGCCCAGCGCGCAAGAAGAAGGCCAAAAGCAGCGCCCATAGTGGCGAGAAGAATGCTTTCCGTCAGCAACTGACGGATCAACCTCCAGGCTCCGGCCCCCATGGTGACGCGGACGGCTAGTTCTTTTTGTCTCGCGACGGAACGAACCAACAAAATGTTCGCCACATTGGCGCACGCGATCAGGAGAATCAGGCCGACGACCGCCATCAGAATTTGCAGCGGTTTGGTGAAATCTCCACGCAGCGTCGAGGCCCCACGGCTGCCTTCGACGACGGCCAAGTGCTGATTCAGAAACGTGCGCCGCTCTTCCGCAGACATCTGATCGGTTTGCGACTGCAGCATCTGCTGGAAGACCGCATTGAGGTTGGCGTTTGCGCGGTCGATTCCCACTCCTTGCTTCAGGCGTCCGATTGCTTGCAGCCACTCGGTTTTGTGAAACGGCTTTGTCTCTAATGAGAGGTAATCGCGACCCGGATAAATCTCAGATTGCATGCTCAGCGGAACCCACACGTCGATTGAAAGTCCAACCGTCTCTCCGCTAAATGCGGAAGGCGTTACGCCAATTACGTCAAACCATGTGCCGCGTATCCGTATTTTGCGTCCAAGCGCCGCGCGATTTCCGTCGAGTTGGTCCTGCCAGAAACGGTAGCTGACCACCGCGACAGGACTGGCATCGCGCACCGCGTCAACTTCGGTACTGAACAGGCGACCAAGAACGGGATCTACGCCCAAGACGGAAAAGTACGATCCGCTCACAAGGCCGATCTGGACAGGGGTGCCCTCGGAGATCTGCCCTTGGTTCTCAATTCCGACGCTGAGCTTCGGTCCCTCACTCGCCGAAGCAGCCAAACCGGACAGAACGTCGTTATTTTTCGACAGCTCCTGAAACTCGGTGTAGGTAAGAAAGTCGCGGTTTCCGTCGCCAAAACCTTGTTCCATGCCCTGGTTGTCTGGATTGGTGAGAAAGACGAGCTGCTGAGGTTCTTTGACAGGTAGGTTCCGGATCAGCACCGAATTGACAACCGAGAAGATCGCAGTATTCGCACCAATGCCGAGCGCCAGGGTGAGGACTGCGACGAGCGAGAATCCCAGGTTTTTTCCCAGCATCCGCGCGGCAAATCTGAAGTCTTGCCAGAAGGTAAGCAAACGACACCTCCACGAGGATGAGTCCATAGCAAGAGCGATTCCTCGAGTTGCGTCTTCCGGGCGCTGAAAAACAAGAACTTAAGCGATCCAGATCGGAGGCAGGTGTTCGTTTGTGGACAATACCGGCCGTAATTGGACAAATCGGAGGGCACCCTGGGCGAACGGCCCGTCGGGGCGCCCAGGCAATGATGGGCGAAATGGAGTAAACGGCGTCCACGAGCGAGGTGCAGTTATCCGGTCAGGAGGTCATCAGCGGGTCTGATATCGTCTTAGCGTTCGTGCGGGGATTTTGAGCGCAGTCCGGATGTTACGTCGAGGTAGAGTTCACTTTATCAACAACGAACTCCCCATCTTGCGTGCCATTCGCATTGCCAGGCTTTGGATATAACCTGTATGTGCATGCAATTTGTGCAGGCTCTGAAATTACAATTCAAGTCAGCATCCCATGTACCGGACACGTCAGACAGAATTGTTCCCGACAAACTCATCAAACCCTCCTTATTGATGTTGCCGAACAGAGAGCCTTCACCAGACAGTCCCCGGGACCAAGCCAACTGCGCCCGGACTTTCCCATACGGTCTCTCAATAGTTCGAATATCCAACGTGGCCAAACCCCTTCTGTAACGTGCCTTGTTCACCGACGACCCGGAATACACGCCGATGCGGGGTTGAAAAGTCAGTCACAGTTGCAGGCTGACTCTCCGGCGGATTCGCTGCAGGCTGACCTGCTGGAGGTGCCGTGGCCTGTCGGCTCTTTATAGTGGCAATCGCTCCAATAAGGGCAACCAGGATTGTTACGATGGCCCAGACCGGCCAAGGGGGACCGCCCGTACTTTTTTCAGACATTTCGACCTCCTCGTACTGTTCTCGGAATTCGCCCGCTGCGACGACCAGGCGTTTCAGTTCGCGGATTATCGAAGCTTCGACCGGTCGCCGGTCTTTAGAACTTCGGCGTGTGGGGAGCGTTCTCTGGGTCGTCCGCTCCCGTCCAATCGGAGCAGGGACACTACTCCTCATCCGAGAACTCGTCGCCGTCAGAGGATTGAATAATCTCACCGTCGTCCATCAGCCCCAGCCTCATGTCATGGTGTTTGTATTCAATCGTCATTGTGCGGAAGACCCTTACGCTATCGTCGACATACGCCAATGGGAAGGCATTATCGGCCTCATCTTTCGGCTTCGGAAACGAAACGACGTTAGTGCCTCCCGTTTTCTGAACTGACTCAAAAAGCAAACCATCGAACGGCTCACTTTGAAAAAGCTTCCCGTCGCTTTTCTCGCCGTGCACATGTGCTAAGTATTCGGCCATAGTCTGCGTAATTAAGTAATCTGCTTCTTGCCCAGGCCTGACGGGCTGTGAGATTAGGTTTCCAAGATGCCGAAGGAAGGCGTTCTTCTCGGCCTGTTTATTGAAATCCGACTGAAAATAACTCAGGACGTGGTACGAGTCCTTGATTTTGGTGAAGTCAAGCAAACGAAGAGGACGTGTGGTGCGCACTTTAATAACCGCTGCTTCGCCGCCGATAGCGGGTCGTAGCTCTGCGAGACATGTGTCAGAGTCAAGAGCGCCATAAAAGACCGCGACTCCGTCGACGTTCGTTCTCCCAGCGCGAGCGCGTGCTGGCGGTGGGGGACCCACATTTTTGTAAGGGTCCTTAAGGGCATCTTTCAAGTCCTCGTTCGAGTGGCAAATGCGCGCTCTAAACAACTCAGAACCCTCGGGCAATTCGCGGACGACCGTCATCGGCTTTTTTTCTGATGCATCCCAATATTTCCTCGTCTCAACATCGCGGAAGAGATATTCGAATAGTTCCTTTGCTGCTGAGCTGAAGAATCGCCTTCCACCGATACCGGAGACGCCTGGTTGCTGGACGTCGCCGATCAACTGGCTGCGCCCCTGGCTCGGGATGGTGATCCGGAGCCGCTTCACCTGGAGGAGACTGACACCAGCTCCGCCATCGGATGGAAGGGAAAGTATCGCATCGAGGGGACTGCCTTCATCTACGCCGATCGTGACTCGGGACGGGTCAGAACCATCCTCGGGTATCCCACGAAGAAGATCGCCCGAGCCGGATAGTTCGGAAATTTCAAATATGTTTGGCGAGGTCTTGGTTCGCAATTACGACGGGATAATTCAGCATGTGCTCTTCGAGAAATGGCTTCACCGATTTCCGGCCGTCATCATCCATGGAAACGCCAATCGCAGCACCTGAAACATAGTAGGCTCCTGACGAAATGTAGCATGGAGCCTTAAGCGAATAAAAGGTGAAAATTGGGAAGGGAGTGTGTATCGTCCCTGTCCGTATGGACGAAGGCCGCAAGCGCGTCATCGGATTCATGGCGGCGATTCTCGGCGGCACCGAAACTGTCACCCTCTAGGGCTGACGCGATGCCACGATCGCTTGCCGATGAAAAGACGTTGGAAGGACTTCGAAGACCCATCCTGCAGCGACCGGCCAAGCCTCAGGCTGCGAGCACCCAACGCAGCGCGAAGAGCAAATCAATGTGGGCCGGGAGCGCGCTTAAAAGCTACCCAGAAGACCAGACCGAAAACGGGTAGGGCGATCAGCCAGAACCGCGGCTTTAACAAGACATCGACGAACACCAGTAGTCCGACGGCAAACTTTCCTTTGGCGGCTTGTTCGATCTCTCTGACGAGAAACACGATATACACGATCAACACCGCACCCAGGGAAAGCAGCCAGCCTTTCAGCGACATATTGTTCCTCTCCATTTACCGAGCCGGCTTCGACGTAGAGTCGGGTTCGGATCATGGACTTTTCGTGCAGTCCCCAAGGGGATAGTTGTCCGGGCCCAGGTAGCCAGCCGAGGCGACGCCACCTGGCGGAAAACACGTCCACGCGAACCCCGATCCAGGGCGCTCGCACAACCCGAACACTTTCCAATACGTAGGATATTTCGCTTTGAACACCCGTCGGACGCCGGGAGGGTTTAGATCAGGAGGCGATGTGGCTGCCGTACACCAGGGCAATGTGTCGTACTGGCACTCGGTGACGCCGAGATTGGTGACACAAGTCCCTCCCGGCGGCACCTGAGTAGGTCTCATCTTCACGAGTGTGGTCGCAAGCTCCCAATTAGGGAAGAACCGCTGCGGATTACCGCTGTAGATCGGGCCCAAGACGCTGCAACTCACCTCCTGAGAGACTTGGGGTGTGCAGTTGGCGTCCTGCTCGAAGCAGTCAAAAATATCAAGAAGTGTCGATGTGGTTGTACCCGAGAAACTTTCGCCCCTCGCGTCAATCGTGGCCGAGGTGCTACCGCTAGAGGAGCTAACGTGCGGTCCCGCCCAACCAACCTGATTGGACCCGCTATGAGCAACAGGGCAGCATTGGCCGTTCACAAAGCAGCCCGAACAGACGCCACTCCCGCTTAGGGTTGCACTGAACTGCAGCCCGTAGTCGGAGAACCGGTATAGATAGCGCGGTCCGATACAGAACCCAGAGCAGCCTTTTTGCAATACCGCCCAACTCGTCATCGGCCCCGCCGTGGAGACACTGAGCACTGTATACCCAAAAGTCGAAACCGGGACGGCCAGCTTGTGCCAGGTGGATGTCGACCAGGCGCTCCCACAATAGTAGACGCCACCGTCCGTGCCCACGCCGTGCAGGTTTGCCTGCTGATCAATCGATAGTTTCGAAAAGCCCACCCCACCGGGCGCAGTTGCCCCACACGAAGGGTTCGCCCACCCAGTCGAGGCGTTTTCTGCAGAAACGTAGGCATGCCGGTCGGTTCCCACCACCGCGACCACTCCTGGCGCGGCCGAGATTTGCGTCGCGGCACCCGGAAGCTGCGTCCAGGATGACCCACTGTCGGCGCTCACGTATGATGTGCATCGCCAGCAGGTTCGCAGCCAATACCATTAGAAGAACGCCCGCAACAACAATTAGGGTTACAAGCAATCTGTCGCACCCTGGGCTAGGGAGAAGCTATCCCGCTTTTTTTGGTGCTTTAGCTCAGCCAAAATTTCCATGTAGCGGTTGAAGCAGGGAGAGCAGCAGGTGAGGTGCTGGGGTATGAACGGATCCGCCTCCTTGGGGTGCTCAGCTAGCGCTAGTTTACTTCGAGCGCTCGAGTGGCCGCGCAGGGTCAGCAATTCCTTCCCGCTCTCCGCATCCCACACCTTCGCCGTTTCGCCAGGCTAATTCTCCTGCGGCCGGCAGCCGACATGGTGTGCCGTGACGTGCCATTGGAGCTAACACTGCCTAGAGCAGCCAGTGCAGCGTCAATGCGCTGGACTTCTTTCTGCGCGCGGTCGCGCTCTTTCTTCAACTGCTGGACTCGACTTGGGGAACTATCGAGGCTTGCCAATCGTAGATCACAGTGGAGCACTGTTCGGATTCTATAACGTCCATCTGATTAAAAATAAGTATCTTGTTGTGTTCGCGATGTCTACACTGCGAAGTGGCGTTCGGATTTCGTAACAGCCTTCCTCCAGGGTAAGCACTCGTATTCGAGATTGGCTCTTGACATCCTGAGAAATTGAACATAGTATCGCGCCGTTTGGCGATCGGAAGAAAGAGGCTCTTCAACAGAGCTTCTGATCCGAGGGGGCTTCTACTCGCCGGATATTCCCACATTAGATATTAGTATGCATTGAGTTCGGGACCGAGTTCGTCTAGGTCGCGCTTGCGGTTCCTTCGCCATGATTGTTCGATGTGCGTAACGAACGAGTCACAAGCTAATTGTGAGCTCCGAGTGCTTCCTGCTCGGCATCAAGTGCACGATTCGGAAAGGAATTAAAGATGAGCGCGTCTGCGTTCTCGCGGAACATTTCTACACCCATTGGGAATCGACGAAAAGATGTACTAGTCTCGCTCCCCACTTTGTAACACAGTTCTACCCCACGAATTCGGAGGCTCCATGCCTTGCACACTATCAATCTGCACTGGAGTAGACGCAGACTATCAAGGAACTACGGGCGCCTCGTTCGAGATAGCCATCGGCTCTACGTCGGGGACTGCCACACTGAACTATGCTCTTTACGCCGGCACGTCGTTAACCTCGGGACCCTGGAAGTTCACCATTGCTTCAGGCGTCAAGGTCCTCACCCTCGTGGTTGAGAGCACAGTGATGGGCGACCGAATTTCCATCAAGGAGGTCACGAACGGGTGCAACCAGGTGCTCGACGCCTTCAACTACACACCGTCGCTCGCGCCGGAAGGATTGGAGATTAAGGGCTTATGAGGAAAACCCTGCTTTTTCTTTTTCTGCTCGGCTCTCTGGCGGCTAGGGCAATTGCCGACGACTCCTCGACTGTGTATGGCCGCTGCCACAGCCCTGATGTTTTTAGTGTAGAGAATCGGGCGAACGCGGGGAATTTGCCCGCCCTGAAGTTAGCTATCGGCGTCGGTCGTCCTTGTAATCTGCCTCTGGTCCAACGGTATGTTTTAGCTCATCCGCCGCAGTTTTCCGATGCGCAGATGCAGCAGATGGCCCAAAATCTTCTCACCTATGTCCAACAGGCCCGACAGGACAAGCAGGTCGGAGCCTCGAACAACTCCGTCGGTACAACGTCGCTAGTCAGTAAAGGTGTGGGAGCAATAGTAGGTGTTGCTCTTGAGAGCGGTTCAATTCAAGAAACTACCAGTGGAAATGTTGCCACCGTCACGCTCAATTCCGCACAGGCAGCCAATTTCCTGAGTGCGGGAGCTATTAAGCCCTGCGCCGTGATCGAATCGAATTGTAGTTTCGGCCGCAAGGTTCTCAGCGGGTTGACGGTCTTCACTACCTACGATGTTGCCCAGGCCAACACGTCTACCAACAGCACGGCCGCACAAGCCGCGCTGGCCAGTGTCGTAGGCGGTAATGCGCCGGCGTTCACCGGCGTCTCGGCACGCATGGATTTCCACGCGCGGAAAAAGAACGTTCAGCTCACGGAGTTGGTTAAGGCGTATCAGTCTTCCAGCTATCTCTCTGTCACGGGTACTTATGCTTCTGCCTTTAACGATCTGATTACGTCGATAGACACCAATCCTGACTATCAAAAAGCGATTAGCAATGCTATCGACGATCTCACGAACACGACAGCCTATGATACGGACGCCAAGGTGGACCAGATTTTGTTGAATCTGGAGATTGCCATTGCGAACATCATCAACCAAAACGCTCCGACCACAGCTGCGTTCCAGAGTTATGCCTCCGCAGAAAACGCATACCGAGGCGCCCGCGATACGGCGTTACAGACGGTCCTGAACAAGTGGACCGCGTCCTTTCAGTATGATTACAACCGGCTTCCCAACCAGCCCGACCAATCGGACTTTAAAGCTATCTACAGTTATAGGAGGGACGCCGAGAACGATAGGATACTGCAAGTGACGGCTAATGCTAGCGCGACCATATACGACACTCTGCTGGGTAGCACAACATCGCGGTTTCGCAGTGCACAGGCGGCTTTTCAACTCGACTACACAGCAACCTCCACGGCCTCCAAGATGCAGGCGGCCGTGAGCGGCGGGTACTATTTCCAGTACATGGTCGCCAAAAGCCTCCTCACGCTTCCGTCCACTGATCTCGCGCCGGGTACCTCTATCCCTTTGCCCGGCAATGCATCGGAACTCTTGAACACGACCGGCCCGATTCATGTTGGTCAGGGCAAGATCACCCTCAGCATGAAGAATTCGAATGTCAGCATCCCTTTGGCGCTCACTTTCTCGAACCGTACCGATCTTATAAAAGCATCGAAAGTGGGCGGAAATTTTGGAATTACTTACGATTTTAGTTCGCTGTTCGGTGCGCTGAAGAAATAGCGTTGTACCTCTCCACAATTCGACCGCTGGCCACGTATGCCAATGAGGCGGCCTCCAGCGGAGTTACGGAGTAGATGCGATGAATCGCTTTCGCCAGATAACTCTTGTCAGCACATTTCTTCTGGCAGCGTTGCGCGTCTCTGCCAGCGTCTGCCCACCTCTGATGGGCAGCCCGCAAACAGTGATTCCAACACCAGGCCTGCCAAAGATAGGAGATCAGATATTAGTCACAATCAAAGAAAAGATAGATGATCACGCTATCGTCTGCGTCGATGGCAATGCCCTTGATGCCAGTGCGGTTACGCAGACCATCACAGAAAAAGAGGTTTCTATCAAATTCGACCTTCCAGGGGACACCAAGGGTGCAAAGCTGACCGGTGTCCATCCGATAAAGGTTCTAGCGACCGGTGCGGATGGGAGGCAGAAGGCCTACACAGCGCAAATCGGAAAACCTCCTGAATTGGATGCAGTGACCTCTGAGTTAGCCCCGGACGGAGCCCTGATCGTGAAGCTCAAGGGGAGGGACTTCGATGCCGTCAAACGAAAGTTCAACTCCATACAGATGAACAACGAGGACCTGGAGGTGTGCTGGGTAGATACGAGTCCACTCTCGGCGCAGAATCTTTCATGTGTCCGAAAAATCGATCGTTCCCTGGGCGGTCCTAAAGTGGTCCGTGCAGTCCGACCGATAGACCGATAGGGAGACGTACCCACGTTGGGGTTGTCGATCAATTCCCCCGCTCGATAGTCCACCAGCAGTCCCGAAATGGAGTGTAGCGAGTTCAGGTGCAACGGTGCATGGGACACCACCTGTCCCGGTCAAAGGTCGGAGTGATTCTCAGGCAGCCTTGCGGTAGTAGTAGTTCAGCAGCCCGCCGAGACGTTCCCGCCGATGCACTTCGCCTTCGCCGCCCGCATGCTCAGGCTCGGGACAGATCAGTGCATTGTCCAAACCCTGGTGGTTGCGCTCGCTATGGTAATGCACCATGAATTCAGCAGTCGCTTTCCGCACCGCGCTCTCCCCGAACAAGATCATCCGCTCCAGACACGATTCCTTGATCGTCCGTACAAACCGTTCCGCGTGCGCGTTCAAATTGGGACTGCGCGGTGGAAGCTTCACCGAGGCTACGCCCGCTTCGGCCAGCAGGCTCAGGAACTCGGCCGTAAACAACGGATCGCGATCATGGATGAGGTAG
>Ga0307478_10001482_pt1 | contig 20170 bp, 18 predicted proteins | sample atmos_gasesECM4C_2_FD_203713 | JGI IMG/M metagenome (GOLD analysis project Ga0307478, IMG submission 203713) | Hardwood forest soil microbial communities from Morgan-Monroe State Forest, Indiana, United States - atmos_gasesECM4C_05 | ecosystem: Environmental > Terrestrial > Soil > Temperate... | reverse complement strand
GCACGCATCGGAGTACGCGCCTGACGCGGGCATTCTGCCGGAGGCGGGCGCGGTAATTTTTGACGAAGCCCACGAACTGGAAGACGTCGCCGGCAGCTATTTCGGCGTCGCCGTCGGCAACCAGCGCGTAGAGGAGTTAGCGCGCGACGTAGAAGCTTCACTCACGCGCAATAAGCTGCTTTCGGCGCCAATCATGGGCGCGCTCAAGAGTCTTCGCGACCACTCCCAACTCTTTTTCTCGCTGCTTCCCGCAGGGCAAGGGCGGTTCGCCTTCGACAATCGGCGGGAATTCCTCGAAGAAAATGGCGACGAGTTCCTCGCACTGCTGCAGTCGCTCGAACGGTTGGGGGCGGAACTCCAGAACCTGCCTAGTAAGGCTGAGGAGATCTTCACCTTCTCGCGTCGCGCCCGCGAACTGCAGGTGCAGCTCGGCTTCCTCATGGAATCCGAGGACCACAACACCGTTTTCTGGATCGAGCGACGGGGTCCACGCGGGGGTACCGGGACTGGGCGCCGCACCGGCAACGTCTATCTCCAGGCCACCCCTATCGACGTCGCGCTGATCCTCAAGAACACGCTCTTCGAACCGCTCGAAACTGCCGTTCTCACCTCGGCAACGCTCGCGGTGAGCGGTGGCTTCGCCTACATGCGCCGGCGGCTGGGCCTCGACCACGCGCGCGAATTGGTGCTGCCTTCTCACTACGACTACCAGCGGCAGGCTCTTTTTTACGTTCCTCCCGATCTGCCCGATCCGCGCACGCCGCAGTTCGCCGCCAAGGCTGCCGACCGCATCCGGCGGCTGCTTGAGGTGACGCGGGGCCGGGCGTTCGTCCTCTTCACCAGCTATGCGCAGATGAACGAAATCTACCAGCGCCTGCTGGGAGAACTCGAATTCCCCATGCTCTTGCAGGGAGACGCGCCTAAAAGCGCACTACTCGAAGAGTTCCGCCTGACGCCGCATGCTGTGCTTTTCGCGACATCGTCGTTCTGGCAGGGCGTCGACGTCCAGGGAGAGCAGCTCAGTTGCGTGATCGTCGACCGCCTGCCGTTTGCCGTGCCCAGCGACCCGGTGGTCGCAGCCCGCGTGAAGGCAATCGACGCCGAGGGCGGTAATGCCTTCTTCGACTACCAGGTGCCGGCCGCGGTCATCACGCTGAAACAGGGCTTCGGCCGCCTGATCCGCTCGCTTCATGACCGTGGCCTGCTGACGCTCCTCGACAATCGCATCTTGAAGAAGGCGTATGGCCGGATGTTCGTCGAGAGCCTGCCCAACTACCGCAGAACGACGGATCTGCGCGAAGTAGAGGAGTTCTTTGGCGCTGGCTGACGCGCGTCGATTTCTGTCGTTTCATCGCCAACAAGGCTGCCAGTCACCCATTAGTAGGACCGCCGTATCTGCACCGCATGTGCTCGCAAAGCAGCGTAAAATCGGCTCCTCGCGTAAAATACAGGGTTAGCTTCAAATGCGCGGACGCTCTGTGAGGGCTGTTCCGCCGGGGGATCCATGTACGAAGTTACGGTCGAAGACAGCTTCGCCGCGGGCCATTACCTCCGCAACTACAAGGGCAAGTGCGAGAACCCGCACGGCCACAATTACAAGGTGCGGGTTACGCTCGCCGGAAAAGAGCTCGACAAGGCCGGCCTGTTGCTCGATTTCAAAGACCTGCGCGAAGTGATAAAGCATGTCATCGACCGCCTCGATCACCAGATGATCAATGATATCGCCCCGTTCACCGAACTCAACCCGTCGGCCGAGAATCTGGCCAAGTATTTCTACGACGAGACCAACGGCCACCTGAAGAGCGCCACCAATGGCCGAGTCTTCGTGCGCGACGTAACCATTTTCGAGACGGACACAACGACCGCACGGTACTCGGAGATCGGGTGATCTAGGATCGGGTCATCGGGCCAACAATTAAGGAGCATCGGAATCACCCGATCACCAGATCGTAGATGACCCGGTCACACGATTGCATGCAGATCACCGAAATCTACAAGTCGCTTCAAGGAGAATCCACGTACGCGGGCCTGCCGTGTGTCTTCGTGCGGCTGACCGGCTGCAACCTGCGCTGCTCCTGGTGTGACAGTGAATACACATTCACCGGCGGACAGCGCATGGCGTCCGACGAGGTGTTCGACGAAGTCGTCCGGCTCAGTCCAAACGGCGGTTTGGTGGAAATTACCGGCGGCGAGCCTATGCTGCAAGAGCGCGAACTCGTCCCGTTCTTGCAACGCCTGCTGGACGCCGGCTACAAAGTGCTGCTCGAAACCAGCGGCGAGCGCCCGCTGGCCGCTGTCCCGAAACGTGTCATCAAGATCGTCGACGTGAAGTGTCCGCATTCCGGCGAGCCCGATACGTTCGACTTCGCGAATCTGGAGGCGCTCGCGCCCCACGATGAAGTGAAATTCGTCATCCGCGATCGTGTGGATTACGAATTCGCGCGCGACTTTGCAAAGCAACACCGCCTGGCGGAACGCGTGAATGCCGTGTTGCTTTCGCCCGCCTTCCGCAAAGACGCAAACGGCGGGCGCGATACCTCGCATTGCCTCATCGATCCGCAGCAATTGGCCGAGTGGATGCTCGCCGACGATGTTCCGGCACGGCTCGGATTGCAGATTCACAAGTTCATCTGGGATCCAGCGCTCAAGGGAGTCTGATAGGGACCGGGTAATTTTGTAATTGGGTAATTTGGGGCTGGTGGTGGTTCTGGTCATCTCTCTCGATGCGGATAGGAGGTCGCCAGCTTACATCTAACTACTTACGGAGAAGTTCCGCGCGCGAGCGCCTTAGGGTTCGTAGCCGAACGGTCTATCGGTTCGTGTCAGGACGTGAGATTTGTATCAAGGGGCGAGGTTCGTGTCAGAGGGTGAGATTCCTATCAGGTCCCGCCTTCAGGCGCACCGCAGTCGTGTGATAGATTCAAGCGCCTTCAGGCGTTGCGTACGAGAATGGTGACCACAAAACGACGCGCGGTCGTGCTGCTGAGTGGAGGAATGGATTCCTGCGTCTGTGCCGCCCTGGCAGCCCGTGACTTCGATGCCGCGGCTGTCCATGTCAGCTACGGCCAGCGTACCGAGCAGCGCGAGCGCAAGGCCTTTGAGGCCATCTGCGGCCGTCTCGGCATCCACGACCGCCTGATCGTCCGGAACGAAGCCCTGCGCGCCATCGGAGGCTCGGCGCTCACCGATCCGCGAATCGCTGTGCCTGAGTCCCACAGGCTCGGTCACGACATCCCCGTGACCTACGTCCCCTTCCGCAACGCGCATTTTCTTTCGGTCGCCGTGAGTTGGGCTGAAGTGCTGGGAGCGCACAAGATCTACATCGGCGCCGTCGAGCAGGACAGTTCCGGATACCCCGATTGTCGTCCAGCCTACTATCAGGCGTTCAATCAGGTGATTCAGAAGGGAACGAAAGAAGGAAATATCGAAATTGTGACCCCGCTCATCGCTATGCGCAAACACCAGATTGTGAGCCTCGGCCTTGAACTGGGCGCACCCTTGGATTTAACGTGGTCGTGCTATAGCAGGGAAGACCGGGCCTGTGGTGTGTGCGACAGCTGTGTGCTGCGCCTGCGGGCGTTTCAGGAAGCCAGCGCGCGGGACCCGATCCCGTACGCTGATGTTCCGATCACAGCCGACTCTTCGTCCAGGGTCTGAGATTCTCAGATTTGAGATTTCAGATTTCATATTGCCGTCCGCTAACGTCGCGCGCAATCTGAAATCTGCAATCTGAAGTCTGCAATCGTAAATGGAATCTGCCGGGAGGCTCCAAATGAAACAACGTTTTGCATGGACCGTGCTTGTCGCCCTGGTGCTGGGCCTTTGCGTGCCGCCAATCTTCGCCCAGGCCACGGGAACCGTGAAAGGGGTGTGCCGCGACGCGGACGGAAAACTGATTACCGATGGCACCGTGGAGTGGCTGAACATGGACACGGGCCGCAAATACACCCTCAAGATCAATAAGAAGGGCGAGTACTTCTCCTTGGGCATTTCACCGGGAAAGTACAAGGTCACGCTCTTCGGCACGGATGGAAAACAATTGTTCTACATGTCGGGGATTCCCGTCGGCCTCGACGAACTCAACCAGGACATTGATCTGAAAAAAGAAGCGGCAAACCAGGCTACCGGTCAGGGACTGACTCCAGAACAAAAAGAGCAGGTCAAGCAGCAGCAGGAAGCCGCGGCCAAAGCCCAAAAAGAGAACACCACCGTCAAACAGCTCAACGAGAAGCTGCTGGCGGCCAAGACTGCCAGCGATGCCGGCGACTTCGATACTGCGGTTCAGGTCTTGGCCGAAGCCACCCAGGTCGACCCGAGCCGCGACCTGCTCTGGTTCAAGCTCGGCGACGCCTACCGTATGTCGGCGACCAAGCAGACGGATTCCGCCGAAAAACAGAAGCGCTACGCCTCTGCGGCCGACGCTTATCAGAAAGCCATCGATCTCAAGGTGGCCCACCCTGATCCCAAGGAAACCGACGCGAACCAGAAGCTTGCCGCTTACTACAACAATCTGGCCGAGGCCTACGCGAAGTCGAACAAAATCGACGACGCAGTTACCAATTACAACAAGGCGGCGCAACTCGATCCCACGCGCGCCGGCCAGTACAACTTCAACATCGGTGCCGTCCTGACCAATGCCGGCAAAGTCGACGATGCCATCGTCGCCTTTGACAAGGTCATCGCTGTCGATCCCAGCAAGGCAGACGCCTATTACTGGAAGGGCGTCAACATGATCGGGAAGGCCACGCTGAAGGGCGACAAGATGGTGGCACCGGAAGGCACTGCCGAGGCCTTCAACAAGTACCTCGAATTGGCGCCTACTGGTCAATACGCACAGCCAGCCAAGGACATGCTGGCCAGCATTGGCGCGTCGGTCGAAACCGGGTTCAACAAGAAGAAAGCGGCCACCAGCAAAAAGTAGCCGACAATCGCATTTGCGAGAAAGAGGCGGCCCAACCGGGCCGCCTCTCTTCTTGCCTAGGGACAGCCGCCCTCGGCTGTGCGCCTCTCGTCGACTTGGAAGCAGCCGCCGGGATTCCCATCACGCCCGCTCTTTGACGTGACGGGGCGGAGGTGACCTCGGGCTGGCCGGCGGAGCGCTGCGCCGGGTAACCCCTCCCCAGGTTACTTTTGGGCACCTACCTTCCGTCCTTCGCGGAAACTACTCCACGCGCTACAGTAACCGTAGATTTCCCCCCGGATTTCGTGGTCCTCCCTGACCTGTGGCAAGGAATCCCTGGACGTGCGAGGAATGCAATGGCTGCAACGGGTGTAGCCCCGATTTCGGTTGCCTTGGAAGGGGTCCACGAACCTGGCGCGGTGCCCACAAAGGCGCTGCTGGCTGCGATGCTGCGCGCCTCGGAGAAGGTCAGTGACCTGATCTTTTCTCCCGGCCGTCCACCGCAGGTGGAAGTCTTCGGGCAGTTGGTGCCGGTACAGATGGAAGGCCTGGCCGCCCTCTCGGCCGATGATACCCGCCGTATCGCCGCCGACCTGATCGGGAACAACAAGCAAGCCATCAACACCCTGCGTGAGCAAGGTTCCTGCGACATCTCCTACGGCCTGCCCGGGCTCGCACGCTTCCGCGTGAACGCTTTCATTCAGCGCGGCAGCTGCGCGGTAGTCATGCGTGTGATCCCGACTGAAATTCCGGCCTTCGAGTCCCTGCACCTCCCCACACATCTGGGCGACGTGGTCAACCTGCGCAATGGGATCGTACTGGTCACCGGGCCAACGTCTTCGGGAAAGAGTTCCACGGTGGCAGCCCTGCTCGATCGAGTCAATCGCGAGCGCGACTACCACATCATCACCATCGAAGATCCCATCGAGTTTCTGCACAACCACAAGCGCTCGACCATGCATCAGCGCGAGTTGCACAGTGATACTCCCAACTTCGCCTTGGCCTTGCGAGCGGCCCTGCGGCAAGCGCCCAAAGTGATCTTTGTCGGCGAAATGCGCGACCGCGAAACCATCGAAATGGTGCTTGAAGCCGCCGACATGGGGCTGATCGTGTTTTCGACGCTGAACACGATTGACGCCTCGAAAACTGTGGAACGCATCGTGGGCGCGTATGCCCTGGAAGAGCAGAAATCCGTCCGCGAGCGCTTCGCCAAGTCGTTCCGCTTCATCGTTTCGCAACGGCTGATTCCTCGCGCCGACGGCAACGGGCGCGTCCCGGTCTTCGAGATCCTCAAGTCGAACGGCCGCACCCGCGAGTGCGTGGAAAAGGGCGAGCACGAAGGCAAAACCATTCTCGATGCGATCAAGGCCGCCGAAGCCGACGGTATGCAGTACTTCGATGGGGAAATCGCCAAGCTGGTGCGCAACGGACTCATCGACCTCGAAACCGGCGTTTCCTTTGCTACTAACGCCGCCGTCCTGGGCCAGGAACTGGCGAAGTAGAAGCCGTCAGGCTCAGTCGTCAGTCGCTAGTCTCGAGCGAACAGATAACGTCTGCCGCCGCAAATACCTGGTTCCTATCAGGGCAGGCCTTCACAGACTGCGGAAAAACGACTGTAGCGCCGGCAGCCTGCCCTGAGCGGAGTCGAAGGGTCCCGCCGGCAGTCGTGAGGCCGGGGTCCCCAGCGAGCGTTCTTGGCTTGCTGGGGTGGGGGGGCATCTTGCCCTCGCCGTGCAGGTTCGTATCAGGGCACGCCTTCAGCCGCGTCGCAGAGGCCTCCAATCCCCCGAGGCTCAGCCGCAGAGTCGGCTTAGCTGACGACTAGCGACTGGCGACTAGTCCCACGTATCATCGTCGCCATGGCCGCTGTCCCTCAACCGCCGTCTATCCCGACCTTTGAAGACGCCCGTGCAGTTGTCGAGCGGCATGCGGCGCAGGTTCGCCCGCCCGGGACCGAGTCGGTGGAACTCTCCGCCTGTTTGGGGCGCGTGCTCGCGCAAACCGTCACCGCCGATCGCGATTTTCCGCCCTTCCGCCGTGCCATGCGCGACGGGTATGCCGTCCGCGCCGCGGATCTCGCGACCCTTCCCGCCACCCTTGAAGTCGTCGCCGAAATCAAAGCCGGCGCCAGCCCGGAAGACCTTCCCGCTGAAATTCGGCCCGGGCAGGCCGCAGCCATCATGACCGGAGCGCCCGCCCCCCACGGCGCGGACGCGGTGGTCATGATCGAGTACACGTCGCTCACCGGGAACCAGGTCACGATCACCCGTGGCATCCTCAGCGGCGACAACATCGTGGGGGCTGGCTCCGAAGCCCGGATGGGTCAGACGCTGCTCGAGCCGGGCGTGGCCATCGACTATGGCGCGATCTCGATCGCAGCTTCCGTCGGCCAGCCTTCCGTGACCGTGTTCCGGAAGCCAAGCGTGGCGATCCTGGCTACTGGCGACGAAATCGTCGGGATCGGTGACCGGCCCGGGCCGTATCAGATTCGCAACTCGAACAGCTACTCGCTGGCCGCGCAGGTGCAGCAAGCGGGCGCCACTCCCGTCCTCTTAGGCGTGGCTCGCGACGAAGTCGCTTCCTTGCGAACCCTGATCGAGCGGGGCCTCGAGCACGATCTCCTGCTGCTCGCCGGCGGAGTTTCTATGGGAAAGTACGATCTGGTGGAGCAGGTGCTGGCCGAGTTCGACGCCGAATTCCTGTTCACCGGCGCCCAGATCCAGCCCGGCAGGCCCGTGGTTTTTGGCCACGCTCGCAACAAGTACTTTTTCGGACTGCCCGGAAACCCGATCTCCACCATGGTCACCTTTGAGCTGTTTGCTCGTGTCATTCTCGAAGGTCTGGCCGGCATGCGGCCGCGAAAACTCCGCTTCCTGCACGCACGCCTGAAATCCGAAATCCGTACCAAGACTGGCTTGAAGCGCTTTCTGCCGGGCAATCTCTCGGGAGAATTCGAGCACGCTCAAGTCGAGCTTGCTGGCTGGCACGGCTCCGGCGACATTGCCGCCATGACCCGCTCCAACTGCTACGTCGTGATCCCGCCGGATCGCGAGCGGATCGGTGCGGGGGAGTGGGTGGCAGTGATGATGAGATAGAGCAAAGTTTCAAAGTTTCAAGGTTTCAAAGTTGCAAGGTGAAAACGCGATTGTAAGACAATTCAGTTCACTGCCAGTAATGAGTGCAACGCGATCTTTCGCCAACTATCGCGCTCGAGCGGTGTTAATCCTTTGCCACGCCTTCCCAAGAAGCACAACGATTCCCGCCACGAGAGCAGTGTCCGCAATTATTCCGTGCCAAATGAATCCACCACGCCGCCACACCCATCCATCCACGAAGCCGCCTTCGCGGTAAAAATGGAAAGGAAGCCCGTATGCACGGAAGCTATTGTCATAGGCGGCAGGTCGAAGAAAGTGAGCGACGTTAGCCAATAGGAACAGCAGGAGTGTGATGCCAGTTGCGGACAGGTACGGATTCGTGCGTGCACTCGCCTGTACCCACTTATTGAGAACCCGACTTCCCGCGAACGCGCAGGCGAAGACGATACACGCACCACACAAGACGAACGGAGACTCCATCGCTCTTGCTTCCGGGGTGAAGTCGTTTTTCCCACGAACGAAAACAATGTGGGAATGAATAACGAAAAGTGCTGTTGTAATCGCCGGGTACAACCACAACTTGGCACTTCTCCATACGACCCCGAAAAAAGCTGTCGTCAGATAGTAGCCATGCATGAAGAGCACGACGCCGACAACAACCGCCAAAACCCAGACTCGCGAAAGTGAGCCTGTGAAGTTCGGCACGAACAGGTAACCCAAAAGCGCGCCAAGCAGAAAACCTTCCACTAATCGTTCCAGCAACCATACAGTTAGGCGCTTCAGAATCAGCATATTCCCTGCGCAATTGTAACCCGCAAGCCGATCACTGACATTCACAGCATTTACACTCATAAGCCGCTAAGCACCCGGCCTGATGCATCGCGACCGGAGTCTATCGCTGTCTGTCTTTGAAACATTGAAACTCTGAAACCTTGAAACTTGAGCTTTTGAAACTCTCTCCCTGTAAGATATTCCTTCCATGCCCCGCAAGCTCTCTCACTACGACCGCGCCGGAAAAGCCCGCATGGTTGACGTCAGCGATAAGGCAGTCACGCGGCGCGAAGCCGAAGCCAGCGCCTTTGTCGCGCTCAAGCCGGCCGTGCTGAAAGCCCTGCCCAAGAATCCCAAAGGCGATCCGCTGGAAGTGGCTCGCCTGGCCGGCATCATGGCGGCTAAGCAGACATCGAACCTGATTCCGATGTGCCATCCGCTGGCCCTGGCGCACATTGAAGTGAATATGCGGCTATGCGAGAATGGCGTCGCTATTACCTCGAAAGTTACCACCACGGCCTCCACGGGCGTGGAGATGGAAGCGCTGGTGGCGGCCAGTGTCGCTGCCCTCACCGTCTACGACATGTGCAAGGCGCTCGATAAGGGCATCGAAATCCGCGAGATTTTGCTGGATCGCAAATCCGGCGGGAAAAGCGGCGACTACGTCCGTCCGCCCAGGAAGCTTTAGCGAGCATGTCTTCCAACGTCAAAGTGCTGCTGGTCGACGACAATCCCATGGTCCTCGGGATGCTCAAGCAGTCGCTTTCAACACTCGGCCACGTGGCTACCGCCGGCGATGCCGCCGACGCCCTGCTGAAAGCCGTCGACGATCCACCCGATCTGCTGGTCACCGACTACCGCATGCCGGGCATGGATGGCCGTCAGCTGATTGAAAAACTCCGCAGCCGCCCCGCGACTGCGAATTTTTCTGCCATCATTCTCGCCACCAAAGCCGACATCAATGAGCGCCTCTCGCAGCAGGACCCCGTCGATGACTTCGTCGAAAAGCCCTTCTTCCTGAAAGAAGCCACGCGCCGCATCAAGCGCGTGATCGACAAGATTGCACTCGAAAAGATGACCAAGGCTGCGCCCTCCGATGGCGTCTTGCGCGGAAGCCTATCGCAAATGAACGTTATCGACCTGATGCAATCCCTCGAAATGGGCCGCAAAAGCTGCCTGCTGACGCTCACCAAAGATGACGACAAGTGCGACGTGTACTTCACCGAAGGCCAGGTGGTGCATGCCGTCTACGGCAGCCTGAAAGGCGATCAGGCCGTGTTCAAGGTCCTGCGCTGGACCGGCGGCAACTTCCAACTCGACTTCGAGAGAAAAACCACCGAAAGCAGCACCCAGCTCAATACCCAGGGCCTTCTGATGGAGGGCCTGCGCCTGCTCGACGAAGCCAATCGCGACGGCGGAGACAAACCCGAGGAAGAAGATGTCCTCCTCGACACCTGAGCTGACCGCCGCCGTCCTTACTGTCAGTGATTCCTCATCCCGCGGAGAACGCGAAGACCTCGGCGGCCCAGCCGTCGCGGCTGCTCTCGAGAAGCGGGGATTCCGTGTCGTTGCCCGCGAAATCGTTCCTGATGATGAACCTGCAATCGCCGACGCGATCAAGCGTCAGTGTGCGCAAGCCCGCTTCGTAGTCACCACCGGAGGCACCGGCGTTGCGCCCCGCGACGTCACTCCGGAAGCTACACGCGCCGTCTGCGACCGCTTGCTGGAAGGCGTTGCCGAACACATGCGCTCGGAAGGCGCTAAATCCATCAAGTTCGCCGCCCTCAGCCGCGCGGTCTGCGGGGTGCGCGGCTGGTCGGTGGTTCTCAATCTTCCCGGCAAGCCCTCGGGCGCGGTCGAATCGCTCGAAGCCGTGATCGAGCTGATCCCGCACGCCCTGCAACTGCTAAGTGGAGACACGAGGCACGCCTAGCGTGAGCGCGCTTCCACGATCTGGGAAGCACGCATTCCGAGATTGCTCGTAGCTCAAGGCTCACCAGCTCGCGTACACTCGTGATTCACCTTGAAGACCATCAAAATCATTCTCAAGAAATACACCGCTTGGATCTGGGCGGTGCTGGGTCCGCTCGGTCCCTGGGGCGTATTCGCGATCGCTGCCGTGGACGGCTCCTTCCTGGGAATGCCCATCGATTTCGCCGTAGCCACTTATGTTTACCAGGATCGCCGGCACTTTCTTTTCTATGTGCTGATGGCGTCGGCCGGCTCGGCGCTGGGCAGCCTGGTGATCTATGGCATTGGATACTTCGGCGGAGAGACGCTGGTGCGCAAGCGCATCCCGGCGGAACGCTTTGCCCGCATTCACGCTTCGTTCGAGCGCCATGAATTCTGGGCCGTCATGTTCCCCGCCATGCTGCCGCCGCCGACGCCGTTCAAGCTGTTCGTGCTGGCTGCATCTGCATTCGAAATGCGGGTCATGCATTTTCTCGGTGCCGTGTTCGCCGGGCGGCTCGTCCGCTTTCTGGTGCTTGCCCTTCTGACCCTTATCTTTGGACCGCAAGTCATCCACTTGATCGGCAACGCGTACCAGCAACATCGCGGATGGTTCCTCGTGGCGATCGCGGCGCCGTTAGCGATCGGGTTTCTAGCCTGGTGGGGAATGTGGCGGCAACGCGGGCGCGAGAGTCCAGGCGCCCCTGCCGAACGCGCCGGACTCTAAGATCAAAGCACTCCAAAGAAACGAGGCACAGAGAACAGCTGTTGGCTTTCTCTGTGCCTCTGTGTCTCTGTGGTGAAAGAAGTACGCGGGCGAGGGCGCCCGCCCTACACTACGCCGCCGCTGTGTGATCCCCAGCCTTCTTGAAAGCGCTCGCCACGGCGTGCAGCACCACCGGTAATCCAAACATCGCGCAGGTGAACAGCAGATCGCCCTCAAGCGCGCGGCGGAAAAAGGGAACACCAGCGGCATAGCAAGTCATCAGCCCGGCGAAGGTTCTCGGATACATGTCCGTCCAAACCAGCCACGAGCTGAAATTGCTGAACAGGAAAAACGAAACTGACCCGGCAAGCGCCGAGCCGACCACGGTCAGAGGATTCACGCGATCCCGCATGCGCGTGCCGACCCACAACATTGCCGCGTACCAAACCCAGCTCGCAACCTGGTCCCAGGTGAACGAGTACGCGTAAACAAACTTGTTGAGCAACAGGTCCGACGCCATCAGCAGAACCAGTGGTACCCACAACTGACGGCGCGGCCCGCGCGCGCCGAAGTAGAGCAGCGCTCCCGTCACCGGCGTGAAAGCCATGGGATGGGGCATCAGTCGGACTGCCGCCGCGAGAGCAACGAACAGATATGCCAGCATGATCACCTCGAAGTCGAACTACGATTGTGGCGCGGGGCAGCGAAGGCGTCAAGCGCGGGCAGCCAGCGGCGACGTCGCACCGCGGAAACCCGACGAGCGCCGGACGGCCGAAAATGGGTCCAGCCCCTGCCTGCGTCCGGCAATGCACCGAAGATGGTGCAAGAAGTCGTCAAACACTGCATCTTCAAAAACTTAGCTATATGCTATGATGAAAAACAGCTCACAAGCGCACTCACGACCCGAAAAACATGGCAGCGACAGTTTCCAGAATGCCCATTAATCGCGTTTAGAACCCTTATAGCCGCGTTTCGGGGTCGGGGCGATGGTCGGGGCCGTCTGAGGTGCCGATCGTCGATCTCGGGGCTTCCTGACGTTGAAATAAGCTTTAAGAAAATGAAATTCAATTTCAACGCCGCGTTTTAATCCGGGGCCGGCTGCGCGACCACGCCCATGAATTCTCTGATCACCTTGCCGTCGCGGTCCACCGCCACCCCCGCGCTCAGCGGCCTGCGCCCACCAACCCGCAACCCCCTATCAAAGCGCAAGTCATAAAAGTGCACGATGTATCCGCCAGTCGGAGTCGGCTCAGTTTCAGTGATCGGAAACGTTGCCCAGCTCAGATACGCCCTCCCCAGATATGACCGCTTGGCCGTAAGTGTAATCGGCGTTTCCTCCGGCTTGTATCGAATCTGCATCGCATCGTCCGGATCGACTTCTGGCGCCAAAGAGTTCACCTCCGCCAGCGCGAAAAAGTTTCGCGTCTCGACCACGCCGTGCCAAACGAACGGATTGATGTAAGTCGGATACGCTCCTACCCGCAGAGGGTCCGCGTGGTCGTATATACGCGCCTCAAGCGCATGGATCGCCTTGCGATGCTCAAAATCGCGCACCGCCCAGACCACCACCATTGCGACGAGCGCGGCAATTGCGGCCCCGCGACCGCGCAGGCCCTTGGAACGCACTCCAACTTCCTGGTTTATCAGCGTAAAGAAACCGGGCAGGACCAGGCCCAACGCCAGCACAATCAGCAGAACCGGCTCGAGGATAAACACGATGTCCCACGAGTACCATTTCTCCCAGAAAGGCCAGAACGGACGCACACCATAGTTGTTCGTAAAATCGAGCAGGATATGGCTCAGTCCCGCGAGGTACGCGAAGAGAAACAGCAGCCCCCATCGCGGCGGAAGATTGGGATCCTTGACCGGCCGCCCGCGCAGCCGCCACAGCCCGTACACGACCCCCACTACCAGCCCCGAAACCAGGAACAATCCCAGAAACGAATGGGTAAATCCACGATGATGAGCAAAGGCGAAAACTGATCCGCGAACGCTGCCCAGGACGTCCAGGTCGGGCGCTTCCGCAGCCAGTGTCATGGTGGCGGTCGCCAATGCCGTCTTGCGGTTGAATCCGGCACGGCCCAGGCAAGCGCCGGTTAAGAAATGCGTGACTGGTTCCACGATCCCCCGAAATCCCACACCGGCGCTTGAGAATAAAGCGCACGCCTTCAGTTAAACTAATCGAAGAACGCTCCGAACACCCTATGGCCAGGCAAAACATCGGCAACTCTGCCGACAAGCAACAGATTGTCGAGCGCCTTCAGAAGATTCAGCCTTCGAGCGCCCGCCTCTGGGGCAAAATGACCGCGCCCCAGATGATCTGCCATCTGGCCGATTCCTTCCGCGTCACTGTGGGGGAGAAGCCCTGGGCCACTGAGCGCATCTCGGTAACACCGATTCCCATGCCCGACTGGTTCGTGAAGTGGTTTGCCCTCCAGTTGCCGGTGAAGTGGCCGCGCGGCACACCCACGCGCCCCGAGGTCGAACCTGGAAAGGGTGGCACACCGCCCGCCGAATTCGACGCCGATCGGCGCGACCTTTTGCGCTTGCTGGAGCGCTTTACCCGTCGGCCGCGCGACTTCGAGTGGCATCCGCATCCCATCTTCGGACCTATGACCGAAGCCGAGTGGATGCGCTGGGGGTACCTCCACATGGATCACCACCTGCGCCAGTTCGGCGCCTGACCACTACTTTCTTCGGGCCGACAGGATGGTCAGCGCATCGGGCACCATCGTGATCTCGGCCGGTAACGTGCCAATCAGTTCTCCATCCGCCTCGACGTAGACCTTCGCGCTTTCTCCTCCTGAGGCCGTATACGTCGCGGAGTTAGACCCCGCCTCATAGTCACACCGCACCCGACCGGCATGAAACAATTCCACGGCCGGAACGCTCCACCGCCCGCGAGTCAGACCTCGCACCACGTACAGCAGATACGACAACCGGTTCGACGTCGTGCAGACGACCACGCGCATGTCATTGCGATCAAGTGACGCTCCCGGAGCCAACTCCTGCACCATGCCGCCAAAGTGGCGAATGCGCACCGCCAGCATCTCCGTTACGCCATTTCGCGAAACCATGTCTGCTGCAGAACCTATTTCCACTCGAAACCGTGCCATGCGATGCGTGAACCACAGATGCCATGCTTTTGCGTAGTAAGCAGCCATGCCCAATCGCTGCTTCGTACCGGCATGCAGCTCGTAAAACAAGTGAGCATCTACCCCGATGCCCACCGCGACGGTGAAGTAGCGCGTTACCGCATTCCCGTCCAGGCCGCGAACCGTCACCCGCCCCACCGCAACTCGCCTCGCTTCGGCATGCAACGCAGCTCGCACTGCCTCGGCCGGCTGCATCGGAAGCCCGAGATCATGCGCGAGCGCATTCGCCGTCCCCAATGGAATCACGCCCAGCGCGACGCGGCTTCCCGCCATCGCCTGCAGCACGTCGTGAATCGTTCCGTCGCCGCCGCAAGCAAACACTGTGTCGTAGCCCTCGACAATCGCTTTTCGTGCCTGTTCCGTGGCGTGGACATTCGACGTGGTGCGCACCAGGCTGGTCTCGACCCCGGCGTCCCCCAGGATCGACAAGGCTTTCAGCAGATCCGCCTCGCGGTGGTTTTTCCGGCCGCCCGAACGCGCGTTGTAGAGGAGAGCCGCCTTGCGCATGGGAGATTGAGACTCAGCAAGCTCCATCGCGCATGTGCCCTGACGTTTGCGCCCAGCCCGGGAGCCCGATGCCCGCGTAGCGGCAACTTGCAACGCCGGTGCGGTCGACTGTCTCGAGGACAACGCTAGCGGTAGTAGAAACGAAGGCGATCGTAGACACGGCGTTTGCCATCCAATAATTCACAATTTGGCGCCCCTAGCTTAACAGGACCCCGGCAACCTATTGCGCCTTGTGTTCCCTTCTATTAAGCTGATCGCACTCCCAGGGGCGCGAGTTTCCAAAATATACGTTCCACCTCGTTTTGGAACGGATGCTGCTCGGCCACTCATCAAAAAATTCGTAGTGGAGGATCTGAACAATGAGGAAGATAGGCTCCCTCCTGCTTGTAATGTGCGCCTGCGCGATTGTTGTCGCCCAGGAGCACAACGCTCACCCTGCGGCTGCGAAGCCGGCTACCCTGATGAATGGGCTCGGCACCCTTCATCACCCCGTCTCAACCAAAAACCCGCAAGCCCAGCAGTTCTTTGACCAGGGTCTGCGCCTGATCTATGCCTTCAATCACGACGAGGCTGCCCGCTCGTTTCAGCGCGCCGCCGATCTCGATCCCAAACTGGCCATCGCCTACTGGGGCGTCGCTGAAGCTGTCGGCCCCAACTACAACGATCCCGCGAGCGACGACCGCTTTCTCGCCGCGCACAATGCCATTCAAAAAGCCGTTGACCTCTCCGCCGACGCATCACCCAGCGAGAAGGCTTATATCCAGGCCATGGCTGTGCGCTTTCCGGCCGATCCCAAGGCTGACCGCCGCAAAGCCGCCGAAGCGTATCGCGATGCCATGCGCGACGTGGTGAAGAACTTCCCCGACGACCTCGACGCTGCCACCCTGTTCGCCGAGTCGGGCATGAACCTCCATCCCTGGGGCCTGTGGCATGTCGATGGCACGCCTGAGGAAGGCACCGAAGAAATCGTCGCCACCCTCGAATCAGTGCTGAAGCGCGACCCCGACCATATGGGCGCCGTGCACTACTACATTCACGCCGTCGAAGCCTCACGCAGTCCGCAACGTGCACTTGCCGGTGCAAATAAACTGGCCGCGATGGCTCCCGCCGCAGGGCACCTCGTGCACATGCCGGCCCATGTATACATCCGCACCGGCGATTACGAAGCGGCAGTCAAAACTAACCAGCAGGCGGCTGAAGCCGATCGCGCCTACATCAAGGCGAGCGGAGTGCAGGGCATCTACCCGATGATGTACTACAGCCACAACCTGCACTTCATCGCCATGTGCGCGGCGATGAACGGGGATTACGCCGAGGCGAAAAAGAACGCCGACATGCTCGCCGAGCACGTGGCTCCTGGCGTGAAGCAGATGCCCCCACTCGAAGGCTTCATGACCATTCCTCTCGCGGTCGACGTGCGCTTTCACAAGTGGGATTCCATCCTCGCTACGAAGCAACCCGATCGGGAGATGAAGATCACCACGGTGTTCTGGCATTTTGCGCGCGGCATGGCCCTCGCCGGAAAAGGCAAAGCGGCTGAAGCCGAAGCCGAGTACAAAATCGTCGCCGATGCCGAAAAAGCCACCCCCGAAGACATGGTGTTTGCGATGCCCGTGAACAACAAGGCCAAGGACATCATGAAAATCGCCGAAAACGTGCTTGGCGCCAAGGTCGCCATGGCCAAAAAAGATACAGACGGCGCCATCGCCATGCTGCAGGAGGCGGTCGCCGTTCAGGACACCCTCAAGTACGGCGAGCCACCGGATTGGTTCTTTCCGGTGCGCGAGTCTCTCGGAGCGGCGCTCCTGATGAAGGGCGACAACGCCACGGCCGAAAAAACTTTCCGCGACGACCTCGAGCGCAACCCGCGTAATCCGCGTTCGCTGTTCGGCTTGCAACAGACTCTCGAAAAGCAAGGCCGCAGCTACGACGCAGGCTTCATCGAAGAACAGTTCAACACCTCGTGGAAAGGCGGCGCGAACCAGTTGAAGATGGAAGATCTGGTGTAGCCCGCCAGAGGTTCGCCTGGTGCCCAGGTTCGCGTCCGCTCTTTTGGGCGCTAACCTGGGCGTACAGACTCCGCGGCCTCCCACTCTTCCCGCGTCACCCGATACACCAGGTGCGCCAGTCCTACCCGAACCGTCTCCTTCCACACCGTCATCCCGCAACGCTCCGCCACTCGCCGTGACGCTTCGTTCTCCGGCCGTATCAGGGAAATCAGAAAAGCCGCGTGCAGGTGCATGAACCCATGCTCGCGGCACGCGCGCGCCGCCTCAGTCGCCAACCCTTGCCCCCACAGATCGCGGCGAAGGTGATAGCCGATCTCCAGCATCCGCTCGCCGTCCACCTCCTGCAGCGTGATCCCGCAATCGCCGATCATTTCTCCCGACGACTTCAACTCCATCGCCCACAACCCGTGCCCATTCGTTTCATATCGCCACCGATTGCGATCGATCCATTCCTCCACCGCCGCCCTATCAAAGCGCATCGGAAAGTACCGCATGGTAACCGCATCGGAGATCACCCGGGCCAGCGCATCTGCGTCAGCAGGGACAAATTCACGAAGCACCAGCCGCGGAGTTTCGATGATTGTTTTCATGAAAAGACGCCAGGGGAAACTCTGCCCGACGGTGCCCCAGTTTCGGGTCTGCACTTTGGACGCTAACCTGGGCCTACCACGCGGCCGCGACTGAGTCTCGCGCGACCTCGCGGCGCAAAGCCTCACACCGCGCCCGACGAATATAATTCCTTGACCATGGCGAGCGCGAACAAAGACTTTGCCGAAAAAATCGAGGCCCTTCGCGAAAAAATCCGTCACCACGAGTATCGCTACTACGTCCTCGACGACCCGGAAATCAGCGACTTCGATTTCGACAAGCTCGTCGAACAGCTGAAGAAACTCGAATCCGAGCATCCCGAACTGATCACGCCCGATTCCCCCACTCAGCGCGTGGGCGGCAAGCCCCGCGAGGGCGTGGTGAAAGTGGCGCACTCCTCGCCCATGCTGTCGCTCGACAACACCTACAGTGAAGACGAACTGCGCGCCTGGGAGCACCGCGTGCACGAACTCTCCGGCCGTAAGGACGTGGACTACGTCTGCGAGCTCAAACTCGACGGCATGTCACTGGCCCTGATCTACGAAGACGGCGCCCTGTCCCGCGGCGTCACGCGCGGCGACGGCTCCATCGGCGAAGACGTCACCCTCAACGTCCGTACCGTGCGGTCCATTCCCCTGGCGATTCCCAAAGACAGACTAAAAAAAGCCGGCCTCCCTCGGAGTTTCGAAGTCCGGGGCGAGCTCCTCATGCCTATCGCCGGCTTCAAGAAGATGAATGAGGAACGCGAGGTCAAGGGGCTCTCACTTTTCGCCAATCCTCGCAACGCGACCGCGGGCACCGTGCGCCAGCTCGATGCCAGCATCACGGCGCAACGCCGTCTCGATTTCTTCCCCTACATTTTGCTGCAGGACGGCCGCACCTATATGGGCCGTCACTGGGAAACGCTTGAAGCCCTCGAAAAGGCGGGTTTCAAAGTCAACCAGCACCGCGCCCTCGCGAAGAACATGGAGGAGGTCTGGAAATTCATTCGGCACTGGGAAGAGAAGCGCGAGAGCCTGCCTTATGAGATCGACGGCGTGGTCATCAAGGTCGATCGCACCAGCCTGCAGGATGAACTGGGCTTCACCGGCAAGGCTCCGCGCTGGGCGATCGCCTACAAATACGCGGCCCGCGCCGGCATCACCCAGATTCTTTCCATTCGCGTGCAGGTGGGCCGCACTGGCAAGCTCACCCCGGTCGCCGAACTCGCCCCGGTCGCCATCGGCGGGACCACCGTCCGCAACGCCACCCTCCACAACATGGACGAGATCGAACGACTCGGCGTAAAAATCAGTGACTGGGTGCAGGTCGAGCGAGGCGGCGACGTCATCCCCAAAGTCGCCAAGGTTATTGACGACAAGGATCATCCGCGCGGTCACCAGACATTCCATATGCCGGAGAAGTGCCCCGTCTGCGGCACGAAGGTCGTCAGGACCGAAGGCGAAGTCGACTATCGCTGTGTTAATGCCAACTGCCCCGCCAAGCTCCTGGGGACAATCCTGCATTTCGCTTCGCGCGGCGTCATGAACATCGACGGCATGGGCGAGTCGCTGGTCACACAGCTCATCGAACGCGGCCTGGTCAAGAATGTCGCCGACATCTATGACCTGACCAAAAAAGACTTGCTCAGCCTGGAACGATTCGCCGACAAGTCTGCGCAGAACATTCTCGACGAAATCGAGAAGTCGAAGTCGCTTCCTCTCGAACGCGTCATCTACGGCCTCGGCATCCGCATGGTCGGCGAGCGTACCGCTCAGTTCCTTGCCGAACACTTCGGCTCGATGGACGCGATCATGAATGCTTCTCAGGAAGAACTGGAGTCCGTGAACGAAGTCGGGCCCAGGATCGCCGAGAGCATTCGCGAATTCTTCGACGAGCCCCGCAACCGTGACTTGGTCAAACGCCTTCGCGAATCGGGCCTCACCTTCACGGGCAAGAAGCGCGAACGCGGCACTCGGCTGGCAGGCAAAACCTTTGTGCTTACCGGTACCCTGCTCAAATACTCGCGCGACGAGGCCAAGAAGCTGATCGAAGACGCCGGGGGGCGCGTCTCCGGCTCGGTCAGCAAAAAGACTGATTACGTCGTCGCCGGCAGCGACGCTGGCTCGAAGCTCGACAAAGCGAAGGAGTTGGGCGTGCCGGTGATTGAGGAGAAGGAAATGGAGAGGTTGGTGGGATGAGACTGTGAAGCCGGCATCCTGCCTGCGAGCAGCTTCAGCCCCGCTAGTGCGTCTGCGACGTCAGCGCCCCTCGGATCCTCTTCCACGTCTCTTCCAGCGTCTCCGGAAGCATGCGGGTTTCTCCGATCACGCTCACGAAGTTCGCATCCGCCACCCATCGTGGCAGGACGTGCATATGGATATGCCCGGCCACGCCCGCCCCCGCGGCCTTCCCGATGTTCATTCCCAGGTTCACGCCATCAGGTTTATAAAGGTTTCGTAAAGCTCCTTCCATTTTCTGGGAAAGCGCCATCATTTCCTGCGCGGCGG
>Ga0307478_10001481_pt1 | contig 20176 bp, 25 predicted proteins | sample atmos_gasesECM4C_2_FD_203713 | JGI IMG/M metagenome (GOLD analysis project Ga0307478, IMG submission 203713) | Hardwood forest soil microbial communities from Morgan-Monroe State Forest, Indiana, United States - atmos_gasesECM4C_05 | ecosystem: Environmental > Terrestrial > Soil > Temperate... | reverse complement strand
TGATAACGGACGCGATTCACGCAGTCGGCAAAATTGCGCGCGGCAGCTGTCACCGAAATCGGCGTCGTTTTCATAAAATCAGATTATCATATTATACACATAAAATCGAGCGCCCCCTTTACAAACTCCAAAGGTGCTACTTCGCCCCCACCGTCTCCTGAACCCCAATCCCCGGCACAGTCCTACCCACCACCGCGGCTATCTGGCGCACTTGTTTCATCAACTCATCAAACTGATCGGGGAACAGCGACTGCGGACCATCCGACATAGCTTCATCGGGCTTGTTATGCACTTCCACCATGAGTCCATCGGCGCCCACCGCTACGGCCGCGCGCGATAGGGGCGTAACTTTATTTCGTTTGCCGGTGCCATGGCTGGGATCGACAAAAATCGGCAGATGGCTCAAGCGTTGCACCGCCGGCACCAGGCTCAGGTCAAGCGTGTTGCGGGTGTGATCGGCGAAGGTGCGCACGCCGCGCTCGCACAGCGCCACGTTGTAATTGCCCTCGCTCAAAATGTATTCCGCCGCCATCAGGAATTCTTCCAGCGTAGCCGACATGCCACGCTTCAGCAGCACTGGCTTCTTGGCCCGCCCGGCGCGCTTCAGCAGCGAAAAATTCTGCATGTTCCGGGCTCCGATCTGGATCATATCCGCATACTCCTCCACCAGATCGAGAGATTCGTTATCTATGGCTTCCGTAATAATCTTCATGCCATACTGCTGGCGAATCTCCGCCATGATGCGCAGCCCTTCCTCACCCAATCCTTGAAAAGAATAAGGAGAAGTGCGCGGCTTGTAGGCTCCGCCCCGAAAAAACTGCGCGCCCGCGCGATGCACGCGCTCAGCCACGGCGAATGCCTGCTCGCGGCTCTCGATGGCGCACGGCCCGGCTACAATCGCCAATCCCGTGCCACCGATGGTGGCCTCGGTCCCGGCAAAACGTATGACGGTGTTGTCCTCTTTAAGATCGCGGCTCACCAGCTTGTAGGGCTTGGAAACTTTAATTACTTCCTGCACGCCCGCCATTTCTTCCAGCGTGCCCTGTTCCACTTCGCCCTTGTTTCCAGTGATGCCAATTGCGGTGCGCTGCGCCCCCGGCATGGCATGCGCGCGGTAACCCAGCTTCTCGATTTTTTCGCAGACGCTACGCACCTGCTCTTCGGTGGCGTGCGCCTTCATGACCACTAACATAGATCCTTCTCTGCTTCTGCCTGGTGTTGGAGCCGCTTGTGGTTTCCGGGTCGAGCGAAGCTCGTCTAGTTTCTCCGCCCGCACCCAACCAGCATCAAGTCTACCTTTGCCTACTCCTGCACCGCAAACGCAGCAGCTGGTTGCTCGGCGGTGCCCACGCAAACTACACGCTGCTCTTGCGACCCACCACACCAGCTAGGTTCGACTCGCCTTCCTCGTCAATGCCAACCTGAACGGGCAAGACAGCCCGCTCCCACACCTCGCCAGCTCAACTTCTGTCGGTGTCACTCAGCTTTCTGCATCCACCCTCCCGTCCCGGCATCCAATACTGCGATTTCAAAATTATTCCCGGAGCCCTCCCCCATGAAAGCAGCAGTGGTCCCCTCCGTTAACGGCAAATGGGAAGTTAAACAATGGGAAACCCCCAAAGCCGGTCCCAATCAAGTGGTCATGAAGATCCACGCCAGCGGTCTCTGCTACACCGATGTTCACCTGACCCACGGCCTGTTTCCGCTTCAATTCCCCCGCGTGCTCGGGCACGAACCGGTAGGCGAAATCGTTGAAGTCGGTCCGGGCGTCACATCCCGCAAAGTGGGCCAACGCGTCGGCGTCGGTTGGGTGCAAAAAGGAGACGGCACCTGCGAGTGGTGTCTGCGCGGCAAAAAAGAATTGTGCCAGAATCCCAGTTCCACGGGCATTACGCTGCAGGGCAGCCACGCCGAATACATGCTGGCCTACGCCGACGCCACCATGCCCCTGCCCGACGCGATCAGCTACGAGCAGGCCGCGCCGATTTTCTGCGCCGGCTATACCGTGTGGAGCGGCCTTCGCCTCGCCGATCCTAAGCCGCACGAGCGCGTCGCCGTCGTCGGCATTGGCGGACTCGGCCATCTCGCGCTGCAGTATTCCAAAGCCTCCGGCTTCGATACGATAGCCGTCACCAAGAGTAAAGATAAAGAGAAAATGATTCGCGACATGGGAGCTGACGAAATCGTCGAGAGCGGCGAGAAGTTGCTGGCCGCCGGTGGCGCCGACGTTCTTCTCGCCACTTCCAATTCCTGGTCGGCTACTGCCGAAGCCGCCAAAGGCATGCGCCCTGATGGCCGCATCATTCTGATGGGAGTCGGCAACGAGGCCCTGAACTACACTCCCGAGCTGATGTTCAAGCGCGTCCGCCTCATCGGTTCTTCGCAAAACGGCCCTGAATATCTCTACGAGGCCCTCGACGTCGCCGCCAAAGGCAAAATAAAAGTTGTGGAAGAAATCTATAAGCTCGACGACATCGGAAAAGCTTACGACCGCGTTGCGGAAGGCAAAGTACGCTTTCGAGCCGTGATCACGATGAATTAAGGGTTCCAAAACGAACCGGCGGGCAGAGACGTAGCTTGCTGCGTCTCTGCTCGCAGCGCTCAGACACGAGATAATGGCAACGGCTGCCGGCGCCATGACTCTCTACCAAATACCGCGTCGAACCTGCCTGGCATCGTCCTTTCCAGCTTTTGTGGCATCCTATGCCCATGCGTACCCATGTCTGGCGCCGTGTCGTGCTGTCTTCGATGTTGATGTTCTTCGCCGCGCTCTCCATCCCGTTGCTGGACGCGCTGCCTCAATCCGCCGAAGCCCCTGACAGCCACGCCGTCGAGTTCGCGATGAAGAACGTCATGTATCACTACACCGAGTCCGTGGCCGTGCACATTGCTCATCTTCAGGGATACCTCACTCCCACCAAAGCCGGGGCCACCGTCGTATTCGACGACAAAAATTCATTCACCCTTGTTCTTACCTCCGCCGAAATCTCGATCAGTTGCAATGCGCTCGCGCGAGTCCTCAACGACAATGTCTTCTCCGCCTCGGACGCTCCCATCAAAAATCTGAGCATTGAAAGCGCAAACAATCAGCTCATCATTAAAGGCAACCTCCCCCAGAAAGCGAACGTCACGTTTGAAACCATAGGAAACGTCTCCGCCGATTCCGATGGCCGCATTCGTCTCCATGCCGACCGCATCAAAGCCGCCCATCTGCCGGTCAAAGGCTTGCTGGATATGCTTGGCATCGACCTGCCGCGCCTGATCGATGTGCACAAGATTCACGGCGTCACCGTCGATAAAGATGACATCGTTCTCGACCCGGAAAAAATTCTTCCGCCCCCTTACATCCAGGGGAAAGTCACCGCGGTTCGGATCCAAGGCAACGAAATCATCCAAACATTCGGGACGCCGCAGCCATCGAACTTCGCCGCCAAACAACCCGGCAACTACATGGCCTTCCGCCACAGCGACATGCGCTTCGGCAAACTCACCATGCACGACGCCGATCTCATCATGATCGATCTGGATCCGCGCGACCCCTTCGATTTTTACCTCGACCACTATCAGGACCAGCTGGTCGCCGGCTACACCAAGAGCACCCTACAGTACGGCCTTCGCGCCTACACGCGCGACTACAACAAACTGAAGAATCACCCTGCCGCCAAGCCCGCCCAGGCGTCTGCGCAATAAGTCATTAGAAGAGAACCATCTGTGTTAAACTTGTTAAACAAATGCTCGGCATCCGCCTCGAACCCGAACTCGAAGAAAAACTGGAGTCTCTCGCCAAAGAGACCGGCCGCAGCAAGAGCTATTACGCTCGCGAAGCCATTCGGCAATATCTTGAAGACCGCGAAGACTACCTGAAGGGCATCGCTGCCTTAGAGCGCCGCGAACCTACTATCACTCTGAAAGAGCTGGAGCGGCGTCTTGGCTTGGCGGATTGAAATCACCCGTACCGCCGAAAAGCAAATCACCAAGCTCGACCGCAGGGCCCAGAAATCAATCCAACAATTTCTGCGGGAGCGCCTTAGACCCGCGACTGACCCTCGCCAATGGGGCAAGGCTCTGCAAGGCGAGAAGCGCGGCCTTTGGCGCTATCGGGTCGGCAACTATCGCCTCATTTGCGACATCCAGGACGAAAGGATCACTATCCTCGTGCTTGAACTGGGTCACCGGAAAGACGTGTATCGATGAAGGCTACTTCCAAACCGTCGTAGGGACGTAGCTTGCTAAGTCTGTGCTGGCAGTGGCAAGTCTCCAGATACTGGCGACATGCCCTCGCCCCCACACGGTTTTGCTCTGTCATTGTAAAATCTAAGGTTTACCCACGACCTCTGATCTGCTTATGCCGTCTCAAGACAAAATGCAGGAAGAACTCCCAACCGCCGATCGTCCCAACGACGAGCGCTACGATGCTCAGCGCGTAGAAACGAAGTGGTTCGCCCGCTGGCAAAACGATGCGCAGATCTACGCCGCAGACCGCGACTCGATCAAAAAGAAATTCTACGTACTCGAAATGTTGCCTTACCCCTCGGGCGCGCTGCACATGGGACACGTGCGCAACTACGCTATCGGCGACGCACTCGCGCGCTACATGTGGATGAACGATTACAACGTGCTTCACCCCATGGGCTGGGATTCCTTCGGCTTGCCCGCGGAAAACGCGGCGATCCAAAACAACAGACCGCCCCGCGAGTGGACCCTCGCCAACATCGCCAAAATGAAAGCGCAGATGAAGCGCCTCGGTTTCGCCTACGACTGGTCCCGCGAGGTCACCACCTGCCTGCCCGACTACTACCGCTGGAACCAGTGGTTCTTCTTGAAGTTCTATGAGAAGGGATTGGCTTATCGCAAGAAGAGCCGAGTCAACTGGTGTCCGAAATGCGCGACCGTCCTGGCCAACGAGCAGGTCGTTGACGGCTGCTGCTGGCGCCACGAAGGTACGCTGGTTGAGCAGCGCGAGCTCGAACAGTGGTTCCTGCGCATCACGAAATATGCCGACGAATTATTGCGCGACCTCGACAAGCTCACGGGCTGGCCCGAAAAAGTTCGCACCATGCAGCGCAACTGGATCGGCCGCAGCGAAGGTACGCTCGTCGATTTCAAACTTGACGGCCCTTCGGGCCCAGCGGGTTCGACTATCAGCGTGTTCACCACCCGTGTCGATACCATTTTCGGTGCGACTTCGGTGCAACTGGCCCCGCAGCATCCGCTCATCGCCGATCTCAGCGCAGCCAATGCCGATCTTCGCGCCAAAGTTGATGAACTCATCGCCGAACAGCGCAAAGCCAAAGAAGTGGGCGACATCGGCGAAATCGAGAAGCATGGCGTCTTCACTGGACGCTACGCCATTAATCCATTTAACCAAGAGAAAGTTCCCATCTGGGTGGCGAACTATATCCTCATGGACTACGGTACCGGCGCCATCATGAGCGTGCCCGCGCACGACGAGCGCGATTACGAGTTCGCCAAAAAATATAAACTCGAAATCCGTCTGGTGATTCTTCCCATCGCGGACGATCCCGAAGAAACCGTGGCCGAGCCGCCGCTGCCCTACGTGGGACACGATGGCATGCTGATCAACTCCGGGCCGTATGGCGGGCTCGAATGCGCCGAAGCGATTAAAAAGATGTCCGCATTCGCCGAGCAAAACGGTTTTGGCAAAGCCACCGTCACCTATCGCTTGAAAGATTGGGGAATCTCGCGCCAGCGTTATTGGGGCACGCCCATCCCGATGCTTTACTGCGAAAAAGACGGCATCGTTGCCGTGCCGGAAAAAGATTTGCCCGTAATCTTGCCGGAGGCCATCAAGATTGCGAATGCCGTCGGCTCCCCGCTCGGCAGTGTGCCGGAGTTCGTCAACACAACCTGCCCCAAGTGCGGCGGTCCCGCGCGCCGGGAAACCGATACCATGGACACTTTCGTCGACTCTTCCTGGTATTTCTACCGCTACACTGACGCGCACAACGAGCGCGCTCCGTTCGACCCAAAGATCGCGCAATACTGGTTTCCGATCGATCAGTACATTGGCGGCGTGGAGCACGCCATCCTGCACCTTATCTATTCGCGCTTCTGGACCAAGTTCATGCGTGATCTGGGATTGATCACCATCGGCGAACCGATCGAGCGCCTCTTCACGCAAGGTATGGTGATCAAAGACGGCGCAAAAATGTCGAAAAGCCTCGGCAACGTCGTCAGCCCCGATGACATGGTCGCGCGCTACGGCGCCGACGCGGCGCGCCTTTACAGCCTGTTCGCCGCTCCACCCGACCGTGACCTGGACTGGCAGGATTCCGGCATTGAAGGCATCCGGAAATTTCTCGCCCGGGTTTACCGCTTCGTAGTTCGAAATGCCGGTGCCGGCGCGAATGCGTCGGTGGAGACGGTGGTTGCGGCGTCTCTCTCGCCAGGAGCACGCGCTATCCAGCGCAAACTTCACCAAACCATCAAGCGTGTCACCGACGACTTCCAGGGCAGATGGCACTTCAATACTTGTATCTCGGCCATCATGGAACTCGTAAATGCTCTTTATGCCTATGAGGAAAGTACGGGGATAGGGCGGTCGTCCTCGCCCGCCGCAGCCGAACGCGGAATCAATGCGGAGATTCCGCCCGCGCTTCTCGCCGAAGTGCAGCGCAGCCTGGTTCTTTTGCTCGCCCCCTTCGCTCCGTATCTTGCTCACGAACTCTGGGAGATGCTCGGCCAAAAAGAAGATCTGCTCAAAGCCTCATGGCCGAAGTACGACGCCGCGCTGGCCAAAGAAGAAGAGCTAGAAATCCCCGTGCAGATCAACGGCAAACTTCGCGGCCGCATCGTTGTGTCGGCAGACGCGACGGAGGAATTTGTTCTTGACCGCGCACTGGCTGACGAAAAAGTTAGGGCGGCCATTGCCGGAAAGCAGATCGTTAAGAAGATTTACGTTGCCGGCAAGCTGGTGAATATCGTGGTGAAGTGAAAACGCGGGGAAACAAAAAAGCGGGCCCATGAATATGAGCCCGCTGCGTAAAAGTTTTCTCGCCTAAGCTTACTCTCCGCCCAGCACCAGTGCTTCTGAACGGTTATTGAAATCAATCTCGTCCACTGTTTTGGTGTTGTCCTCAAGCGTCTTCGTGGTGACCGCGTCGTAAGGCGAAGGCTGCTGCAGGGCTTTGATCGTTCCTGCTGCCGTGGCGACAGTCTTTCCGTTTTGCAGGATATCAATCTTCACGTCATTGGCTGCGCCAGTCCACTGGGCCTTGTAGTGGCCGGGTTGGAGCTTGGTTGAACCAATTCGCACTGTGTCGAACAGCGTGAAGTTTCCAGAATGATTATCCTTGGCGAACGCGCTCACTGAGAGGACGAGCGTTAAGATGGCGAAAGTGCCGAAGTACTGTACAGACTTCATTTTTATTTTCTCCTTACTCTCAAAGATGCAGGCCATCATCTTAGGTTGCAGATATCGTGCCGAATATGTGTAAAGTTTTCTGTGCAGAATGGCCGTTATAATCCGAGTGCGCTGTCCACGGCTTCCAGTTGGAGCGGTTTCGCCTGCGGTATTCTAATTAGGAGTAACTTCAATGTCGCTCGCATCTCCAACCATCGAAGGTTTTCGCGCAGCGTTTCGCCGTCCGTCGCTCACATTCGGCGAGATGGCCTGGCGCTGGACAGTTGGAGCAGCCGCCTGGACATTATTTCTTTTTCTACTTATCGAATATCTCGACACTCTTCCAGTCACAAACGGCGATGTAACCCTGCTTCGTACTCGACAACCTCTGCTCGTCGGGAGGGCGATCTCCCACATCCTTAGCGGCAGTCTGAATCGCGCCGTGCTAGCGAGTCTGCTCGCGGCCGTGGCTCTCACTCTGTTATGGATCATCGTCGCATCCGTCGGCCGCGCCGCCACAGTCCGCGCCCTCGTTGACTATTTCCGCAGAGACGTTGCTGGCAATGTCCCGGTTTCCACCATTCCGAGTGCCGCAAGCCAGGAGGTAGTGAGCAGCATTCCCGCCGGCAGCGTGAGTGTTGTGCGCGAAGACGTCGCCGGTGCGGCCTCTACAGAAATTCAGGACTCGTTTCCGCTGCGGATTTGTCGCTCCCTGCTTGCTCTCAACTTCTTGCGGATCGCTGTAGCGCTGGCCTCTATTCTCGCCTTTGTGGGCGCGGCAATTCTGGCGGGCTTCGCCTCGCCCGCGGGAAAGCCTCGGCCAGGGATGGCGTTCATTCTTTTTTTGCCGTTCGCCGCCTTGATCTGCACCGTGTGGCCAGCGCTGAATTGGCTACTCTCGATCGCATCCATATTCGCGATTCGCGACGGCGATGACACTTTGGATGCAGTTAGCTCCGCCGTCGCGTTTGTTCGCCAACGCTCGGGATCAGTATTTGCCGTGAGCGCCTGGAGTGGGTTCGCTCACCTGATCGCCATCAGTGCGGCTGGAACTGCCGTTTCTTTTCCCTTAGCATTCATCCCGATTGTTCCGGGCCGCCTCATCCTCGCCGCCATCGCTCTCCTGATGCTGGCCTATTTCGCCATCGTCGACTGGTTGTACATAGCGCGACTCGCCGGATACGTGTGCATCGCAGAGACGCCAGAGGCACTGGCGGCACCTGCATCGTTAGCCACGACTCCGCCTGCAAGCCACAGCGCGCCGCCGCAGACCGCGATCGATCGCGACGAACCAATCCTCAGCGACCTGCCAAATCTGGTCGTGGAGACGTAGCTCGCTACGTCTTACGAGCAGCGGACAATCACCCTTTACAGCAGCCACCCGATTTGAGAAACTCATCAGTGGAATCCCAATCCAGACGCACCCAATCTCCGCGGAAACAATCTCCCCTGAATCAATCTCCCCTGAATCAATCTCCGCTGAATCAGTCCATCGTCATCCTCGACTTCGGCGCGCAGTATACGCAGCTGATCGCCCGCCGCATCCGCGAGCAGAATGTTTTCAGCGTTGTGCTGCCCTGCACGGCTTCTCTGGCCGAGGTGAAAAACTGCGCGCCGGTGGGTATTGTGCTCTCGGGAGCTCCGTGGTCGGTTTACGACAAAGACGCGCCGCCAGCCGATGCGCGGCTCTTTGAACTGGGACTACCGGTTCTCGGCATCTGCTACGGACTGCAATTGATGGTGCACACGCTTGGCGGCAAAGTTCGCCCGGCGGAGAAGCGCGAATACGGCCACGCCGAAATCGAAATTGTCACCGAATCAAAATTGTTTCAAGGACTGGCCAAGCGCCAGCCGGTCTGGATGTCCCATGGAGACGAGGCGCTGGAATTGCCTCCTGGATTTGAGCTGACCGCGAAGACAGCGCATGCGGTTGCCGGCATTCAGAACGTCGCGAAAAGCTGGTACGCGGTACAGTTCCATCCCGAAGTTCACCACACGCGTAACGGCACCGAGATGCTGCGCAACTTCATTTTTGAGATCTGCGGCGCCAAGCCCACGTGGACGCCGCAGCACTTCATCGACTCGACCATCGAACAGGTTAAGCGGCAAGTGGGCGCCGGGCGCGCCATCTGCGCGCTCTCTGGCGGGGTGGATTCATCGGTTGCGGCGGTTCTGGTCGATCGCGCTCTGCGCGACCAGAAGGGCAAGTCGAGCCTGACCTGCATTTTTGTAAACAACGGCGTGCTCCGCAAGAACGAATTTGAGAAAGTCCAGAAGACCCTACGCGACAAGCTTGGCCTGCATCTGGATGCGGTCGACGCCACGGGTCGCTTCCTGGGCAAACTCAAAGGCGTGAGCGATCCTGAGAAGAAACGCAAAATCATCGGCAACGAATTCATCAAAGTGTTCGAGAGGGAAGCGCGCCGCATCGAGAAAGGCGAAGGCAAGGTCAAGTGGCTGGTGCAGGGAACTCTTTATCCCGATGTGATTGAGTCACGCTCGGTGCGCGGTCCGTCGCAGGTCATCAAGTCGCATCACAACGTGGGCGGCCTGCCCGACAAAATGAATCTCAAGCTGATCGAGCCGCTGAAAGATTTGTTCAAGGACGAAGTCCGCAAGATTGGCCGCGACCTCGGCATGCCGGAAGAAATTCTGCAGCGCCAGCCGTTTCCGGGCCCTGGCCTCGCGGTGCGAGTGCTCGGGGAAGTTACTCCTGAACGTCTGGCGATACTTCGCGAATGCGATGACATCGTGGTGAGTGAAATTAAAAATGCCGGGCTCTACACCAAAGTCTGGCAATCGTTCGCCGTGCTGCTGCCGGTAATGTCCGTGGGAGTGATGGGCGATATGCGCACCTACGCTTACACCTGCGCTATACGCGCCGTCAGTTCCGAGGACGGCATGACCGCCGATTGGGTTCCCTTACCGCACGAGGTCTTGAAGACCATTTCCACCCGCATCGTGAATGAAGTGAAAGGCGTGAACCGCGTGGTCTATGACATTACGTCCAAGCCTCCGGGAACAATCGAGTGGGAATGAAAACTTCTTACTCTTTCGCATTCGCCGCCTAACCTCGTCGTATCCCCTCTAATGTTGTCGCACTTCGAGGCACTGCAAAAGCCCTACCAATCGCCGATTTCGCGGGCGCGTCCAAAGCTGAAAAAAAAATAACGAGATTCGGGTCCCGCCCTGAAGTGTGCACTATTGATCAGACGCCAAAGGCTGTAGATGCGAAGATTAGAAACTTCCTATCTAGCAGAGTTCCTCGCACTGCTTTCCGGGAGATCTTATGTGGAATATTTCAAAGCAGTCTCGGGAAATGGCTCTCTCTCATGCTCAACTCGAGTCGGTGCTTCTGGAACGCACTGCCGAACTTCAAATTCTTTCCCAGCGGCTTCTTAAGGTGCAGGATGAAGAAAGACGCAAGTTAGCTCGCGATCTGCACGACAGCACCGGACAAACCTTGGCCGCTTTAAAAATAAGCGTGTCGTTCCTCCAGGAGAACTGCAAGAAAGATGGCAACACCATGGCCATTGTGGCAGACGTCGCCCAATTGGCGGATCGGGCGATTGAAGAAATTCGCACTATGTCGTACCTCCTCCATCCGCCACTGTTGGATGAGGTCGGCTTCAACTGCGCCGCCGAGTGGTATGTGGAAGGCTTCGCCAAGCGTAGCGGCATCCATGTCCTGCTCGATCTCACGGCTCCTGCTGAGCGCATGCCCATGAGGATTGAGATTGCTCTGTTCCGCGTGCTGCAGGAGAGTTTAACCAACGTACATCGCCACGCCGCAGCTGCTCAGGTTACGGTCTCGTTCCGTCCGCAGCCCGATACTGTAGTTCTCGAAATACACGACTTCGGTCGCGGCATCGCAGCCGACCGCCTGCTACGCCTTCGTGAAACCAGCGCTGAAACGGGCGTCGGATTGGCCGGAATGCGCGAGCGACTCTACGAACTGGATGGCGAGCTTGAAATCGAATCCGCAGGCAATGGAACTACCTTGCGCGCTACCGTTCCTCTGCCTCGCACAACTCACCCTGTCAGGCTCGATGACGGCGAGGCTGAATTGTTCGCGCGCCCGCCCCATGATCAGGAACGTAACACCGCGGCCCGGGCTTCTAATTCCGACTAGATGACCCGTGCGGCATCTCGATCACAGACTCTTAGGGGCAAACTCGTTCGCTGAAGACTTTGCCTTGCTGATTGGGGTTGGTTGCTGATCTCACGTTCGATTCGATCGTCCGGCCACATCGCTCACAAAAGCTTTGCCGCACTCCAGGCACGATGCCTTCGATCGCGGCGTGATCAACCCACATGCCGGACACATTCTTTGCGCCGCGTATCCCGCCATCTGGGGCCGCAACCGGCGCATGCGGTAGAACAAGACGATCGCGATCGCGAAAGCCACCACCAGCAGCCCGCCGCTAATCCCGATCGCATTCATCAATCCGCCCTCGTTCGAATCCTGATCTTCCGCGCACCGGACATCTCACCATTGCCGCTTCATACAGCTACATTCCGTTGTAAGGTTTATAAGGAGCCGCTGCGCCTGGTTTCTTGGCGTAGGGCTTATAAGGGGTGCCGGGTATTGCTGGCTTTTGGTATGGCTTGTAAGGAACCGCGGCCCCCGGCTTTTTAGCATAAGGCTGATAGGGAGCTTCGGGAACTGCCGCCTCGTCATCCAACTGGTAAAGGAACGCCGGCAGCGGAGGCTGCTTGGCCCTCTCAGACTCCAGCGGCGCCCCGGGATAGGCTAGAGGCGGTTCCTTAATTTTCCTTTCGAAGTTACCCATGCTGAACATAATCCCCCCGATCTGGACCCCCGATCCAATGGAGAACGCTGACCCTTGATCAATGATGCGCGCTTCCGTATTCCCAAGATGGTCAGAATTGCTCGTTTCTGAGGATATTAACGTTGAAGGTATTAGGGTTAGGGTTTAAGGACTTTGGCTTGATTTTGAGGGACGAGGCTTTTGCCGAAACCCTGGAAACGCAGACAAAGAGACAGAGACAAAGAGACAGAGACAAAGAGACAGAGATCACTTACGGACAGCATAGTGCAGCTTGACCGCGCCGTCTGTGAACTTCGTGCTGGAGATCAGTTTCAGTGGCACGGAGCGACGGGCGGGCGCGATCAACGAAATGCCTTCGCCGATGAACTTGGGAATCACGTGAATCATGAACTCGTCGATCTCTCCTTCGTCGAGAAACGAGGCAATGATGCCGGCCCCACCCATCATCCAAATGTCTTTCCCTTTTTTCTCCCGCAGACGGGTGGCAAACGCTTTGATCGGTTCGTTCACGAACTCCACGCCTGCCGGCGCTGGCGATTGCGGCAGACTGTGGGTGAAAACATAATTCTTAACTCTGGTATCGAAGGCTGTCCCGGGGACACCTTTTTTCTGAAAGTCGAGCGCCATATCGCACGTTTTTCTGCCCCACAGGATCGTGTCGATCGATTTATAAAACGCACCCATGCCGTAGTTGCCCTTGGGGCGCGGACGGTCGAGCCAGTCGATGGAGTTGTCGGACCGGCCAATAAAACCGTCCGCACTGGTTGTGATGTAGACGATGATTTTTCGCTTGGGGACCATAGCGACACCGCGACCCTATCCTAACGCCGAACGCCTTAGGATTGCCCAGCCAGTGGTCGAAGACCGAAATGACCAGCAGTAATCTAGTCTTGCCGCAGCGGCGGCATCGGGAACGCAATGTTATAGGTCTTCGCTCCTACTCCCACTCCACCTTGGCAAGTGTTCGGCGGGGTGGTGCACACGGAGCGCGTTCCCTGACATTCAGCTGCCCAGAACATATAGCCCAGCATCCCAGACGTGGTCCCGGCGCCATTGGGCGCTACGGTCTCAACAAAACTTCCCGTGCTGTTCTCGAGCGAAGCGCTGAAGCTTGTACACTCTGGAGCCGGATTGCGCCCGGTGACGAGGAACACGCTCCCTGTGAACTTAGCCGGAGCCAGCGGCCCGATGGGCGGACTGTATTGCGGCTTGCCGTCAACATGCTCCTGCCAATTCGACTCCGCGGCGGAAGTGCTGGGCTGCTTGCTCGGCACCATAGCGTTGGCATAATCCAAAACCGGGGATGAGGTGAGCAGCCAGTTGGCGGTGGCTTCCTGGCAGAGTCCAATCAGGTAGCGATCTCCAGCGGCCAGGTCAATGGTCAAGCGCGCCGCAGGATTCGCTCCGGTTGCGTCATACGGAAGTTGCGAGCGATACGCATTGATGAACGCCTGCAGCCCGCTGATATTCGGGCTGGAGCTGTTCTCATAATCAATTTCAATTCCCACGCCCAGACTCTTGGCGACTGCTGCCGCATTCAACCCCAACTGGGTCGCATTCTGCGTAAGCGCCTGATCCCAATACGTGGTATAGGTCACGCCGCCAATCGAAAGCATTACTCGGATGTTATGCGAGGTGAAGTAACTCACGATCGCCGAAGTCATTCCGATCGGCACTCCGTTCACCGTCTGCGAATCATTGGTTTGATCCAGAAGTTTGAGCGGCTGCACGAAACTGAGGACGACCAGATTTACCGAGGGCAGTCCCGAGCCATCGCCACGATCGATCATCCAGTGATTCTTGGTGTCGAAGTCGGTCATATCGCGCACACTGGCCCAGGTACAGAAGTCGCTGCCACAATGCCAGGCGCCGTAGATTTGAATTTGAGTTTGAGCGTTTGCGGACCGGCCAGCCAAAACCAAAGCCGCGCCAAGGGTAAGTAGGAATACGAATTGTCGTAGCATAGGCACCTTCTTTCCGGGGGAGGATTTTAATTGAATCATCGGGAAAGTTTACTTGAATCACCGGGGTCAACCACCATCGCTTTTTTCGCCGTTACGAAAACGGAACAAAAGCCCCGGTTCATGAAAGGGCGCGGCCTCACTCACCCGGCGCAGCCTTAGTTATGATGGTGGCGGCAATAGACCTGGAGAGGGCGGGATTTGCGTGGGAATAGTGCCGACAACGGAGCCATGAAAACGAAGACCACTTCCAGGCCTGTCTATTCAGTCCTTCGCCAGCCACTCCAAAGCCGCTTCGCGGGTCTTGAAAACGCTAAATTCGCGGCGGGAGAAGGTGCTCAGGTCCTCACAGAGCACCCGAGGAAGGTTCTCGGCGCCCGTCCACGCCGACTTCTTGACATAGGGCTTGTCAAAGACAGCAGTCTCCTTCATCACCCGAATGGTTTCCTGGTTGACCGATACTCCATGGAAATCGCAAAGTATCAAAACCGAACCGCGCGGACGGGTAGTCACAACTTCGGGAGTCGCGCGGAAGATCTTTTCCACCTCAACCGCCGAACAGTTTGCCAGGTCGAGAAGAAGAATCTGCTTACCCTGATGGGTGATGAATCGAATATGCTCGGACAGGTATTGACGTTCACTGGTAGCCGCGTGCTGCTTGGCGCTGGAGGCCTCACGGGGTGTTGTGTCTGGTGTCACTAGATCACATGCTACGCCCACAAACGGTGCTCGGGGAAGCATTAATAGGTCAATGACCTGAAGCGGGCTTCTGCAACTCGGCTGTTTTGGCCGGGCAACAATAGAGGCTTGGAGAGAACGGACGTAGGCCTAACAAGAGGGCAGGCCTAACTGAAAGAGCTTGGTATTTGTTTCCTGTCCAGGTTGTCAGCGATATCACGCATGCCTTGTCCCAAGGTTCGAATGTCCTCTTCAATTGCATGTGACAGGTGCTTGAGCCCTTCCAACACGTCGATAATTCCCGGGTCCGTGGTACTGTTTCTGGCTTTCTCGAAGTGGCTTCTCGCCTCGCTGTAGCCCATTAGATTCCTCCTCTGAATTCATTTCTCGGAATGAGACGCTGCAATTCCGAACAGCGACACCATCTTTACGTAGTCACCAATGCGGAAAACTTCACCTGCCCCAGCCTTCAAGTGTAGCGGCTTATCGCAGTATGACTCCGAACTAAAGTTACCCTCACCAACTCATAAATTAAATTGCGATGTTATCGGGCGGCTTCGACATAATCGTTAACCCTGCCGGGCCCACGGCTCGGCTTACCCGCGCCACTCGAAAGCGTGGGCATCGGGTGTTGTCCCGATGAGCAGGCAACGAACGGCACAGTCTGGCAACAAGACGTAGGATGGACATATATGTACACAACCACCAGAAAAACCCTTACTGCCTACTTGCAACCTCTCAGCATGCTTTTGTTGGCCTTGCTGGTCCTCCAAGGCTGCAACGCACTCAATCCCTTGTGCGGCAGCGCTCGACCAGCCCCGGTGATTGCGTCCGTTTCTCCCAGCACGATTACGTTCGCCGAAGTGCAGCAGGGATTTCTTCTCACGGTAAATGGTACTCACTTTGTTTCGTCTTCCGTCGTAGTCATCAACGGAACGACGCTGAGCACTGTGGTCGTCAGCAATCAGCAGTTGCAGGTCACGCTCACTACTGACGTGATCACCGCTCCTGGAAGCGCAAGCATCACGGTCAATACTCCCAGCGGGAACTCGGGCGAAGTTGGCTGCACCAGTGGTGGGACCAGCCACGCTTTGGTTTTGACCATCACGTAAGAGCGGGCGCCCAGCGCCCTCAGCCTCTACTTCTGCTCCGCTTTCTTCTCCGCAGCCCGCTTCCGCGCCTGCACCGTCCAGGGCGGGACGACTCCATTTTCGCGCGCATATGCTACGGCCTGGCCAAGATGCTCGTGCGCGTCCGCAACCAGAATGTAGACCACGTCGCCTTCATTCGCCTGAGGGCCCAGCTTGGGCAGCGGCTTGGCGAAATCGGCATTGCTGATTCCGTGAATGGTCTTCTCGCTGAACGCCCACGATTTGTTCAGCTCGGCGATGATGCGAGCTTTGTCGGTGGTTGATTTCTCAAAGGTTTTTCCGTCAAACCCCTCCGGCTTCGGAGCTCCCATCAATCCCAGAATTCCGTAGCGTTCGCCGGCCACGTGCAAAAATACTTCGGCCAGGGAACGCGAGTCCGCCGAAGGCCGCCAGTTGAATTTATCTGCGGGAACCGCATCGGCAAGCTGGACAAATTTCTTTTGCACCGCTTCCAGATCGACCAGCGACTGCGCTTTCATGTCATAACTCGGAGCAGTATGGTCCCCCGCGCTCGCAGCGTCCGCATTCTGTTCCGCTCTCGGCTTCGCCCACGCACTCAGACTGACCGCCAAAAATACCGCCGCCCACAAAAGTCGGTTCATATCCGATCTCCTCTCGAGCCACTTGTGGCTTAGACGAGGCTCGAACGAAATCGTTTTAATTTGCTCGGTGCACGCGCTGTCCGACGCCTTTGACTTCGACTTGCGCCTGAATTGTTTTGACCGGGAAGGTCATGGCTTCATCCGTGCCGATCTGGATAAAAAAAATACGGATCAGATCGCTAAAATCTCCCGGCTCAATCACTTGCGGAGGGCATGATCCGGCGGAATCTGACTAAAATATTGCAACGAAAGAATTTGCCCGCAAAATATTGCAGCGCCATCACTTAGCGGCCGCGCAGTTGTGAAAGCACTAATCATTGTTTGGGATCCATCATGGAACGAATTGGGAGGGAAGCGCAAGGTTAGATGTCACAAGGGACCTGTGAATTTGCTCTGCGAACTGAAAGATCACAGGTGCACAGCTCGACTATTCCCTTGACAGACTATTCCATATATGGAATACTACCTGTATGGCGTGGGAGATCGAGTTCACCGACGAGTTTGAGGCTTGGTGGAACGACCTCTCTGAAGACGAACAGGCTGAGATAGATGCCAAGGTCGACCTCCTTGAAGAGCGCGGCCCTACGTTGTCACGTCCCCATGCCGATAGGATCGAAAGCTCTCGCCACTCAAACATGAAAGAGTTGCGGGGCAAAGTAGCCGAAAGATACCTGCGGGTGTTGTTTGCATTCGATCCTCGCCGCACTGCCTTGCTGCTGCTGGGCGGAGACAAGACCGACGATCCGGCGTGGTATGACAAGTTTGTGCCGGTTGCCGATGACTTGTTCGATGAGCATCTGAGGCAACTTGAACTTGAACGGCAAAAAGAAAAATAGCGTACCAGAATAGTGAGTCTGAATAGCAAAGGATGATGCGTATGGCGAAGAATTTCAAAACACTGCGTGAAAAGATGTCGCCCGAGTCTCGTGAGCGTTCCCGTGTTCTGGCAGCGAAGTATCGCACGGAAATGCCTCTCAATGAGCTTCGCGAGGCCTTGGCCATCACGCAGGTGCATCTCGCTCGCATCCTTCGGGTCAACCAGGCTGCGGTGTCGAAAATGGAGCGCCGCACGGATATGTACGTCAGTACGCTCCAGGACTTCATCAAAGCCATGGGTGGAGAACTGAAGATCACCGCGAAGTTTCGTGACGGGACTGTTGAAATCAGCCAATTTGCGGATGCCAGGAAGGCAGCTGCCGGGAAGGGCTAGCGGCGGGCTGCCCCGTCCTGGGTCGTTTAAGCGGCGTCATTCCGGATCGGACTGAAAGACCCGTGAGGAACCTGCTGTTTTCGGCCGATCGACTTTAAATGCCCGAGCCACCGCCGCCCGCCCGCCGAAAACCGCCACAGACCTAGTCGCTCTTCGGTTTGTCCAAGATGCCCAGAATCTTGTACGTTTCCGATTGCATTTTCTTGCCATCGATACTCACGGGCCAAATCAACCTTGCATTGTCACCATGGAAGTCAGCTTGAATACTATCCACCAGAGGCATGCGGCAATTCCTCCGATTCCCTACACGACCAGCCATGTGCTCCGCAAATTTGCTTTCGCAGTTGACAATCGCCAGTCGGCCATCGGGGAGCTGTAGCGTGAATGTGGCGCCATGAACCTTGAAGGATTTTCCTACCGAAACGTTGTTGTAGACAGCAGCGTAGTCATATTCATCTTGCTTGTCCTGCCGGTCAATTATCTTCACGTCTAGTTTCTGTGCTGATGCAGAAGCGGCGCAGACGAAAATCAGCCCAGCGACGGCAATCGTCCATTTCGTAACGTTTTCCTCTTGGGGCTCAGTATAGGGCAGAGGACCAGCAAGCCAGTACCCGCGCGCCGAAAACCGCGACGGACGGGGCGGCCTCAAGTTAGGATAGTGCCGACAACAGAGCAGGGAAGGTGAGCCAGCCATAAAACTATTCCCGTTGATCGGCCAGCAGCCCGGTGGTATTCTGCCAGTGTAATCGTCGAGGTGCCATTTGTGCCGGTGGAAGCCGGGGAGCCTAGGCGAGACCCGCCTGTTCGGCGGAGAAATCCAAACCTGTATGGTTAAGGAGGTTGTCATGTCGCTCCCATCGGATCCCCTCGTCGAGAAAGTTGAATCCTCGTTTCGGAAACTCTCCACGGTCGCTTCTGAACTCAACTTCGTGTCGGACGAATTGGGGAAATGCGTGTCCGAAATGGACGCCGCTTTAAAAAAGTTGAACCTGGGAATTGAAGTGTGGGTCGATATCAGCAGCGGCCAGGATGACATGGGCTTCTGGAGCCGGGAGCTGGGATATCAGAAAATTGGGGGCAAGTGGGGTATTGCCCTTCGGACCGTCTCCGGCGTCCACGGCTGCGAAGAAGAATCTGACATCGAAGCATGGCTCTTCAACGACGCACCACGCTACCTACGACTTGCCTCTATCGAGAAGATCCCGGAGCTTTTGCAGCAGTTAAGCGTCGAGGGTAGCAAGGCAGCTTCAGAAATCAGTAAGAGACTCACGGACGTGAAAAAAGTGGCGGCTGCCGTTAAGAGATCCGCAGAAGAGCCGGTTAAACGGATCATCGGCCGTGGCGAACTCGCCGCCGCGTTTGAGCAACAGCTGGCTAAGCAGGGACAGGAGCAAAAGAAATGACTATTTCTTCTGTTCTATCCAGCCTGCCAAGTAACATTGCAATGTACGTTTTGAGTGCTCTTCTCGTTTTCGGAGGGTTGGTTTGGTACGCCCTTCGGACCAAAGGAGACGTTCGAGCGGTGTTGTCGTACGGCAAAACGGTCATTGAACTGGAGGCAAAAGAGAGAAAATTGGCCAGTACACCGAATGCCCCTCGCCTTCCCTAATAGTAATGAAGGTGGAACTACGGGCGGTGCTCCGGGCCCTTATTATCTTTCGTTTCGGGCTGGCCCAGCTTTCCCGCTCCCACACCATGCCTTGCGATAGAATAGTCTGGAAGATTTTTCCATGTCCCAAATGACCCCAGAAGTTTCCAGGCTCCTCGAACAAGCGTTGGCTCTTTCCGTCGAAGAACAGGAAGCCTTGGCCACCTCCCTTATTTCGAACCTCGGCGGCAAAGTCGACGAAGGCGTTCAGGCCGCCTGGGAAACCGAAATCGCCCGGCGCATCTCCGAACTCGATTCCGGTAAAGCCCGGACAGTCCCATGGCAGGAAGTACGCCAGCGCAACCTGGCAAAACTGCCTCATGCGCACTGATCTCGTCGAGATTCACGAAAAAGCTGCCGCCGAGTACGACGCAGCTTTTGACTGGTTTCTGCAGCGTAGTTCAGACGCAGCCTCGGAGTTCGACAAAGAAGTAAATCAGGCGCTGGCCAATATCATTCAGGCACCGCGTCGCTGGGCAATCGGCGCAAACTCCACCCGCAGGTTCCTTCTCAGAAAATTTCCTTATATCGTGATCTACCGGGAAGGTTCCTCCGGGAGCATCCAGGTCATCGCGCTCGCCCACACCAGCCGCAAGCCCGGATACTGGAGGCAGAGGCTCTAACCCCTCCTCGCCTTTACCCTCCAACCTCCCGCATGGTATCCTCTCTACTGTCACCAAGATAAATCGAAACTGAGAACAGGAGTGCACCAGGCGAGTGTTAGCCAGAGAGCAAAAGAAATCTGTCATTGACCAGTATCAGACGCACGC
>Ga0307478_10001480_pt1 | contig 20196 bp, 17 predicted proteins | sample atmos_gasesECM4C_2_FD_203713 | JGI IMG/M metagenome (GOLD analysis project Ga0307478, IMG submission 203713) | Hardwood forest soil microbial communities from Morgan-Monroe State Forest, Indiana, United States - atmos_gasesECM4C_05 | ecosystem: Environmental > Terrestrial > Soil > Temperate... | reverse complement strand
TCGGAAATACTCCCATTTCCCCTTGCGCCCCAAATGAACCCTCCCCAAATCTTCTTTGTCTCGGGTTACATCTTAAATGGCGCGACGTTGTCCCCTCTGGTTACATTTTAGATGGCGCGATACGGAATATGGCGGTCCGCTCTGCGAATGGGTAAAATGCCGGCCTATGGCCCAAGTGCTCGTTCTTCACAACACTCCGGCGGACCCGGCCGCCGTCGATCACTACTATCACCAGCCTCACATTCCACTTGCCCACAAGATACCCGGTCTGCGTTCGTATGTGATCGGCAACGGTCCGGTGCAGGCTCTCGCCGGGATCGCGCCGCATCCGGTCGCGATCTTGCACTTCGACTCATTGGCAGATCTAAACGCGTGGCTTGCATCTCCCGAAGGGCAGGCCGCGGCGGCCGATTGCCGAAGTTCGCATCCGCGGGCGCGACCCTGCTCATCTACGACAGCAAGGCGGTGTGAGTGAATCAAATGCATGCGCGCGATTTGCTCGGCAGAGGGCTAAAGAACTAGCAAGTGTAATTGCAGAAGACAACTCTTCTGGAATGTATCGCATGGCAACTCGGGACAGTCACTAGGGCCGCGATCCGAGAGAGGATCAGTGATGGGCATCGCGAGAAAATGGCGCATCGCCGAAATGGATCTCTGGGATCAGGATGCCCTCGAGCTGGTTGGCCCGGCTTTCATCGAGTTCGGCAAGGGCCGATCCGGTCAGTTTCGATTCGTGGCAGTCGAAGGCTGGATAGACTGGGTTCACAAGGGGCGGAACGGCCGGCCGTACGTGGAGTTCACCTGGAATGGCAATGACGAGCGCGACCCGGTTAGTGGTCGTGGCTGGGCCAGACTCGATTATGACTGCTCTTTGAGCGGCCGCATTTTCATCCATCAGGGCGATAACTCGGGTTTCAACGCGATCCCCTTCAAAGAATATAGGCCTAACGCAGAGGCGGCCGCGAAGCGAAAATCGCGATGACAATGGCCCCTCGCAACCCGACGACCCAGATGGAACGACGGATCGAATCCGCGCTCGCGCCGGGCCGCTTCATCTCCTACAACGTCAACTTCGAATTCGTACATGAGCTGGAAGCCGCCGAAAAGCAGATCGCCCGCATGGATCTAACCGAGCCAGGTCGGGCGGCTCCGCTCTACGAGTCATTTCTCGCAGGTTGTTACGCAAAAGCGGAGGAGGTCGACGACTCGAGCGGCAGCTTCGGCCAATTCGTTGGCAAACTATTCTGCGGCTGGATTAAAGCCCGGCAGGCCGCTTGCGCCGACCCTGACGATACAGCAGCGAGACTACTCGTATGGATGGACAACGACCCCTACGGATTCTGCTACGAACTGGAAAGAGACGCGGCGAAGGCCTTCGACAAGCCTGGGCTCGCTGCGTTTGAAAAGCTGATTCGAGCACGATTCGAGGCTGCAGGGACCGCACCATTGGTCCCTGGGCAATCGCCGCGGCGTAACGTTGATTATCAGTGCCGGCGCTCGAGCGCGATGCTCCGGGCCGTCTACATTAACCAAGAGGATGTCGAAGCCTACGCCACGCTCTGCGAGGCAACCGAGCTCACGGCACAGGACTGTCACGCTCTGGCAAAGATGCTCGTTGCTCGCCGCAAACCCGAGGACGCACTCTCTTGGGTGGAGCGAGGCCTCACGCTGAGCAAGCAGGCCCCAAGCGGTTCGGAGGGAGGGGAAGGCCTCGCCCGGCTCAAGTGTGAGCTCCTTATGAAGCTTGGGCGCGGGGATGAGGCAACTCAGGGGGCCTGGGCGGAGTTTTGCAAGCATCCGAGCAAGTGCTCCTATGACGACCTCATGAAATGCGTGCCCCGAGCAGAGCACGCGACTTGGCACAAGAAGGCCATCCATAGGGCGATGGAAACAGACCTAGGTTCGCTCATGCAGCTGCTTCTTGAAACGAACGAGCTGGAGCGGCTCGCGGAACTCGTCGGCCAGAGCAAGGATAGCGCCCTCGAAGGCGTGAGCCACTACACCACCGAGCCGGCGGCGAAGAAACTGCAGAAGACCCGCCCATCGATAGCGGCACGGCTTTGGCGCGCCCAGGGCATGCGCATCATCAATGCGAAAAAGAGCAAATACTATAATGCGGCCCTCGAGAATTTCGAGCAAGCGCGGCGATGTTACGAGAGGGCCGGGCTCGCCGCCGATTGGCAGTGTGTCGTGAACGAAGTACGCGCCGAGCACCGCCGCAAGACCGGTTTTATGTCGCGTTTCAATGAAGTCGTTGCCGGCCTGGATTCCAGCAAAAAGCGCTCGTTTCTGGAACGTGCGAAAGTGTCCTGGGGAATGCCGCAGGCTGAGGGCAAGCAATAAAGCCACCCCACGGTTGTTGGTGGGAGGGGATCGAAATGGATATGAAGGCCTTGAAGAATACTCCACCTTGGGACTGGCCGGAAGGCACGCCAGAAAAGCTGGTCAGTGTTCTTCGGAATAAGCAAGCGGCTGAGCCAGATCGCGTCCTAGCCACGGAGATGGCGGGCGATTTCACGGTGGTCAACGATGAATTGGTTGAAGCGCTGCTCGTCATCCTACGGAACAGCGAGGAATCTCAAGAGGTGCGGGCACGGGCGGCGATTTCGCTGGGACCGATTCTTGAGTATGCAGACACCGAAGGCTTTGAAGATCCAGACGATGTGCCGATTTCGGAACGGCATTTCCAACAGATTCAGAAGTCACTTCGGGAACTCTACATGGACCCGCAGATTCCCAAAGAAGTTCAACGGCGAATCCTTGAGGCATCTGTGCGCGCCCCGCAGGACTGGCAGAAGAATGCTGTCCGTGCCGCTTATGCGAGCGGCGATGACGCGTGGAAGCTCACCGCGGTCTTCTGCATGCGCTTCCTCCGCGGGTTCGACGAGCAGATTGTGGAAGAGCTCGACAGCAGGAATCCAGACATTCACCTCGAGGCTGTCCTTGCCGCAGGAAACTGGAGCGTCCGAGCCGCGTGGCCACATATTGCTGCCCTCATTCACTCGGGCAGAACGCCAAAGCCCCTGCTTCTGGCCGCGATTGAAACAGTACCTAGCATTTGTCCACAAGAAGCCAGTGAGGTCCTGAGTGGTTTCATCGAGTCCGACGACGAGGACATCATCGAGGCAGTCCAAGAAGCCCTGGCCATGGCAGAGGAACCGTCTGGTGACGACGAGGATGGCGAGGACGACGCGTTCCCGGAATGAAATAAACGATAGCGAGGCGAACCGCGTGGCAAAGAAAAGAAAGCCGAACCAAAAGATGCAGGAGTGGATCGACGCGCGAAAGCGCCATCACCTCTCCCACGCCCAAGTGCAGATGGCTCGCGAGTTGGGTATGAACCCGATGAAGCTCGGCAAGCTGGACAATCATGAGCAAGAACCCTGGAAGATGACGCTCAGAGAGTACATCGAGCACGTCTACCTGAAACGGTTCGGAAAGCCTTCTCCGAATGACGTTATGTCCATCGAGGAGCGATTGCGTCTCGCGCAGGAGAAGAAGGAAGCGCGGCGTGCATCCAGGCGACAACTCTCAATCGAGGCTCCATGAGACGATACGACGCCGACGGGAGAATCCCAACGCTCGATGTGGCAGTTTCCGAGTTCATGAATGCCGGGGACCTCAAGAAGCTCGGCGCGCTAACCGGGGATAAACTGCCAACCAGGAAAGCAGATCTCGCTCAGGTCATCATTTGTTATCTGGAAGGTGAGCGCATCCGCACCGTCTGGCAAAGTCTCGATGAGATCCAGCGAGCGGCCGTGGCCGAAGTAGTTCACTCGAGGTCGCCACAGTTTCCGGCGGATAGGTTTCGCGCCAAATACGGTGAAGATCCCAACTGGGGATCCGCCGACAAATATGGGTACAGCCGTACTCCGTCAGCGTTGTGCTTTTTCTTCTACGGCAACCGAATCATGCCAGACGATCTCAAGGCTCGTCTCAAAACGTTCGTACCGCGTCCCGCCGAAACTAAAGTGCAGTCCTTCGAGCAGTTGCCAACTGTGTACGACCGGCCCTTCGAGCGGTGGAACTCAAAGAAGAAAAAGCAGCAGCACGGCACCGAACCGATTCCGATCGTGGTCCGCGAATCCGAGCGTTCGGCCCAGCGGGAGCTCTTTTCCGTGCTTCGCCTCGTCGATGCCGGTAAAGTTACCGTGAGCGACAAAACGCGGAAAGCCTCTTCCGCGACCATCGACGCAATCACCGCTGTTCTGGACAGTGGTGATTATTACCCATTCGTACAGCCCCAGAACAAGTGGCATGACGAGAATGCAGGACCAATGCGTGCGTTCGCGTGGCCGCTACTCATTCAGGCAGGCGGCCTTGTCCAGCTATCTGGCTCGAAGCTTCAACTCACGAGAGCCGGGCGGAAGGCACTTGCCGAACCGGCGGTACAGACCCTGAAAACCCTGTGGAAGAACTGGACCGACACCACGCTGTTCGACGAGCTTTCTCGAATCGAGTGCGTGAAGGGTCAAACCGGCAAGGGCAAACATGGGCTGACCGCGGCATCGTCGCGCCGTGAGGCAATTTCCAAGGTGCTCACGAAGTGCCCAGTAGGGCGCTGGATCTCGACTGCTGAGCTGCTCAGGTTCCTGCGCGCTTCGGAGAGTGACTTTGCGGTTTCGCGTAACCCTTGGAATCTCTACATCTGCGACTTGCAGTACGGTTCACTTGGCTACAACGGCGCAGAAGCCATCCTTGAGGAGCGGTACATGCTTTGCCTTCTTTTCGAATACGCCGTGACCCTGGGCCTCATCGACGCCGCTTTCATTCCCCCAGCTGGGGCGCGGCGCGACTACCACGACCTGTGGGGGACCGATGATCTTCCGTTCTTCAGTCGGTATGACGGCCTCATGTTTTTCCGCATCACTGCGCTTGGGGCCTACTCCCTTGGTGTGACGCAGAGTTACAAGTCTGCTCCTCTCGAGGTGAAACAAGTCCTACGAGTGCTTCCGAATTTGGAGATCGCGGCAATTGGCGCGGATCTTGAACAGGGCGATCGCCTGGCCCTCGACGCTTGTGCCGTCCGCACGTCCGACCTCATTTGGAGGCTCGAAGCGCGCAAGCTGCTTGAAGCAACTGAGGGAGGCTCCTCGGTTGAAGAGGTTCGCGAATTTCTGGCGGCGCGTAACGGCGCGCCGCTTCCTGACACAGTGACGCGTCTACTCGAGGACGTCGGTGATCGCTCTGCTCAGGTTCAAGATCGTGGCTTTGCCCGTCTCATCGAATGTGCAGATGCCGCGCTGGCGGTGCTCATCGCCAACGACACGAGAACGCGAAAGCACTGCTTGAGAGCGGGCGAATGTCATCTCGTGGTACCTGCGGGCTCGGAGACCGCGTTCCGGCGAGGCCTCCGTGAGGTTGGCTATCTCGTTGCTCCCGCAAGTGCGCAAGTCGCAAATGGCGGCCAGGCGACCGCAGCCAAGAAAATGATCCGACCACTGGCCGAGGCATAGCGCATGGCCACGGCCGCCAACAAAGCACTGATCGTCCAGAGCGACTGCAGCGTTTTACTCGAAGTCAGTGCCCAACACGCGGATGAGGCACGAACGGCCCTGGCACCCTTCGCTGAGCTCGTGAAGAGCCCGGAACACGTTCATACCTATCGGCTCACGCCGCTCTCCATATGGAATGCGCGATCAACAGGGCTGGCCGCCGAACAGATGGTCACGGCTCTACGGGAGCACGCCCGCTACCCGGTACCATCAAACGTTGAGCAAGAAATCCTCGAGCTCGCAGCGCGGTACGGGCGGGTGGTCATCGCCCGCGATGGCAACATTCTACGCTGCAGTTGCCAAGACCAAATGACAGCCGAGCGCGTTGCGCAGGACAAGGCAGCAGGTCAATACCTGACCCATCGAATCAGCCCAACAGAGTTCCGAATCGCTCCCGATGCACGCGGCGTCCTGAAGCAGGCGCTCGTCGCTGCGGGCTATCCCGCAGAAGACTTTGCAGGCTACCTCCCCGGTGAGCATCTCGATCTGGAGCTGCGCGCGAACACGGTTTCGGGCAAGCCCTTTCAAGTGCGCGACTATCAACGCCAAGCTGCGGAGGCATTCTATCTCGCTGGTTCAGAACGCGGGGGAAGTGGGGTCATCGTTCTGCCGTGCGGCGCCGGCAAAACCATCGTGGGCCTGGCCGCAATGGACCTAGTGAAGCAAACAACTCTCGTGCTCGCGACCTGTCTGACCTCGGTGAAGCAGTGGCGGCACGAGCTTCTCGACAAGACCTCGCTCAGGCAAGAGGACATCGCGGAGTACACCGGAGAGTGGAAGAACACCGGCCCGGTGACGCTCACAACCTATCAGATCCTCACCTGGCGGCGAGACCAAGCCGCGGAGTTTCCACACCTCGAGTTGTTTCGGGCGCGTTCCTGGGGGCTCATCATCTACGACGAAGTTCACCTCCTGCCCGCGCCGGTCTTCCGGGCCACGGCGGACCTCCAGGCGCGAAGGCGGCTCGGACTGACGGCAACGCTCGTGCGCGAAGACGGTCGAGAGAGCGATGTCTTCGCCCTGATCGGACCAAAGCGTTTCGATGTGCCTTGGAAGGACCTCGAGCGACAAGCGTGGATCGCGACCGCTACCTGCATCGAACTTCGCGTTCCCATGAGTGCCGAGCGGCGTATGGAGTACGCGCTAACTGAGCGACGATCTCAGTTCCGAGTTGCGGCAGAGAATCCAGCGAAGATGACCCATCTTCGTGAGCTGCTCCAAAGGTATCCTGATGGACGCATCCTCGTCATCGGTGCGTATATCGACCAGGTTGAAACCATTGCGAAGGAGATTGGCGCTCCGCTCGTCGCGGGGAAAACACCGGAGATCGAGCGAGAGCGGATCTACGAAAGGTTCCGGAAAGGCGAACTGCGCTGCATTGTGCTCTCAAAGGTTGGGAATTTCGCCATTGACCTGCCGGATGCTGATTTGCTCATTCAGGTATCAGGTGCTTTCGGCTCACGTCAGGAGGAAGCCCAGCGGCTCGGGCGTGTCCTCCGGCCCAAGGATGATGGACGCGCAGCGCGCTTCTTCACGTTAGTCTCCCGAGACACCAGGGAAGAGGAGTTCGCACACCACCGCAAGTTGTTTCTCACCGAACAGGGATACTCATACCAAGTGCATCTCGCCGAAGAGCTCAGCAAAGCTCGCTAAGCTCGTCATCGCTTCCGGCGCTAGCAGACCACTTTGGTCTAATATTTAGCTGGGCCGTTAACCGATCCTTCGCAGTTGGGCACCTCTGAGCCGGTTAAGTGCTTTTGAATCAGTTTCGGTTATCAAAAGGTCTCCACCACAAACAGCCCTTACCGGGAGGCTCCTCGTACGGAACGATGGACTAATGTTTCCACTCCAGAAGGCGGGGATCCAGTTAGACGACAACACTGTCATAACGTATCGAAAAGTGATACGTTATGTGAGTAGAACCGGAGAACAGTGTGAAAGCCCGCGACTACATAAGCGATTTGGCGGCCAACGGCCGCTACCACTTCGCAGCCTACGAGATGCGCAAAGCGCTGGGTGTGTCAGCAGATGCTGCGAAATTGTCCCTGTATCGTTTGGCGAAACGCGGCTTGGTGGCCAGTCCTGCACGCGGGTTCTACATCATCGTGCCGCCGGAATACAAACGGCTTGGAAGCCTTCCCGCAGATCAATTCCTTCCCGCTCTCATGCAGTGGAGAAAAACCAGATGCTACGCGGGACTCTTGACCGCCGCCCAGTACCACGGCTCGGCTCACCACCGGCCCCAGGAATTTCAGGTGATAGTCGAGAAGAACCAGCGGCCCATCGAGTGCGGGTCCGTCCGGGTCTCGTTCATCGCGCGGAAGAAGATGCGAGCCGTTCCCATCCAGAGCTTCAATACACCGCGCGGGACCATTTCGGTTTCGACCGTCGAGGCAACCGCGGTGGATCTCGTTGGGTACCCACATCATGCTGGGGGATTCGACCAGGTAGCGACCATTCTTGCGGAGCTCGCCGAAAAGATCGACCCGAAACGCCTGGCCGTCGCCGCGAAAACCGCTCCCTTACCATGGGCTCAGCGCCTCGGGTTTCTCCTCGAACTCCTGGACGCCAAGCAGCCAGCCGCGTTGTTGAAAGCGTATGTCCAAGAAAACGCGAGGGACTGGACACAACTTGTTCCAGGCCCCAGGCGCGCGCGCGCGCGCCGTGCAAAAGACTGGCTCCTCTACGTGAACGCGGAAGTGGAGTCCGAAGCGTGATCCCACACGACTACATAACCTCGTGGCGGGCGAAAGTACCGTGGGTGCAGGATTTCCAGGTCGAACAGGATCTGGTCATCAGCCGTGCTTTGGTCGAGATCTTTTCGAAGGGTGAGTTGTCTGCGGCGCTAGCGTTCCGCGGCGGAACGGCGCTCCACAAGCTGCACATGAATCCCCCAGCGCGGTATTCCGAGGACATCGATTTGGTCCAAGTCCGGGCGGGGGCGATCGGACCAACGCTCACGGCGTTACGTGGTGTTCTGGATTCCTGGCTCGGAGTGCCGCAGTGGAAACAGAATGAAGGCCGCGTGACGGCCGCTGCGGCTTCGTCTGAAAGTCGAGATCAATTCCCGCGAGCATTTCACGGTGTTCGGACTAAAGACCATCTCGTTCGGGGTGGACTCCCGATGGTTCCAGGGTTCCGCAAAGATTGTGACATATGAACTGGAAGAACTTCTCGGAACAAAACTACGAGCACTCTACCAGAGGAAAAAAGGGCGTGACCTGTTCGACCTGGGGGCGGCGCTCGAAGCGACTACCGTCGATCCGGCTCGCATCGTCGAAGCCTTCACGGCCTACATGAGGAATGAGGGGAAGCACGTTACGCGCGCGCTGTTTGAGCGCAATCTTTCCGAAAAGAGGAAGTCCACACAGTTTTCCGCGGACATCACACCCCTGCTGGCTTCAGGGTACACCTGGGACAAGGACGGGGCTGTGGAAACGGTATTGCGGATGATTGCACTGTTGCCCGGAGCTCCGTGGAAAAGACCAAAGAAATGAGATCGCCAAGGGATCGAAAACTCGCACGGTCCTTGAACCTGCGCACGTGCGCTCCATAGAAACAGTATCTCGGGTGAAAAATCACAATGATGAACCACGGCCAATAGCCAATCCGCATGAGGGTTCACGCGATTGGAAGAACCCTATCCTGGACGCTCGTATCTGCATCAGAGAAACAAAGATCTTGGCTGCCAAGAATGGCGGTCAGGATCTTCTTGCCGATGCAGGAGACATTTTTCGCCGTCCGCTTTGCGATGCTCAGGCACTAGACAAGCCGTTCTCCCAGGGCCAGTATAAATCCCGTGAGAATAGCTACTTACTTTCGAGCCCGGGAAGAGTGGGAACTGCTGGGCTTATTAGTGATATGCATGCTGCTTCCTGTTCATGCTGAGGACACACCGCCGAACAAATATTTGTCGTCAATCCAAGAGAGGGAACGTCACTCAGACATTGTCTGTTCCGCGACGATTGTGAACACCGGCAAAACGAGCAGTGTGAAACAACTCGCAGGCGACCAACGCAGCGAGTGGATTGCTGAAGCTCGTGTTGACCGTGTCTTTAAGGGATTCCTCGTTTCTCAGGTCATTGCCTTCAAATACTACGGGCTGGGCCCGAGGACCGGCAACTACTTCGGCCCGCCGTATGCCAATTTTCGCTCTGGCATCCGTTACGTCTTATTCCTGCGGGGTCAAGACTCTAATCTAACCGTGACGATTCCTTTCTATCAGATGGAAATCGAAATTGCGCCTCAACAGCCTCCACTCGATGAATCGAAGCCTGCTCCCGCCCTGGCCCTAGCGCGAGAATTCGTCTTTGCTATCGAGTCTGCACCACAAACAATAGGAAGGACGGCGACGCACTACTTCAGTTGGGTTGAAGAGCTAATCGGAAAGAAAAGTGTCCCCTTCGTCGCGCCATTCCTTGACTCAAGTGACCCGCTGGTTCGATACCAGGCTGCTTGGTGGCTTTCATTTCGCCAGGTAGATGCCACCGTGATGAATGAACTGAAGTACGCCGAGAAGGACGAGAGCATAGAGGAGTGGGCGCGGTCAGGCGCGAGAGATAGATTGCGGGATATGGCCAAAGGGAAATACGTCCCATAGGCTCGCCCTTTGTTCTCTCCTCGGATTGGGCCCGAGTCGCAAACCGGTAAAGTGCCCGCGCCACAATCAACTTCGGCGATTTCAGCGTTATACACAGGACTTAGTCGCTTACTTGCGTCCGATCCAGTTGAAGGCTCCCGATAGCCGGTCAATCGCAGCTTCCACATCGGAAACACCGGCTGGCATCCCCGCGTCTCGGCCTACATAATCCAGCACGGATTTAGACACTCCATCAAAGGAGATCGATGACACGTACGTCGGCATATCGGTTACCCCAGACACATAGCCCGAGGCGAGAGAAAAATAATCCGCTCTACGGAACGTATCCACGAGCTTCACCAAAGACGCGTGCGAAATCTGCACCTTTCGTTTCCCCGTGGTCCCGACGTAGGCTTGCCCGTCATATAACACCGTTCCGCCGCCGCGAATTTCGATCTCATAGGTAGAACACATCCCGTAGCAGCCGCTGCGGTTGAGGGTGATTCGCAACGAATTCCAATCATGAATTTCGGGAAAAGGGACGTGTGCCTCACTAAATTCGCCGATCGGCAGGATGGTAACGGATTCTCGTACTCTGGCAATTACCGGCTGGCCGTTTCGCTCAAATGGCTTGTACCGCCATGTCTTGCACAGAAGTATCAGGTCGCCAATAAATCCATTGGACGTTTGTGCGCTCACTGCCTTCCCGTCCGTCCCGACCACGACTTCGAATGCCACGCCGAAATGTTCGTGGCCGAGGTTCGTATAGATCGGACCGCGGTCGCCAATACGGTGTTCAGCGGTCTCCGCTTCGAGAATCTCGACGGTGGACTTAGAATCTTGGGCAAATCCAACGAGCGGCCCAACGAAAAAACCAAGCAGAACGCACTGCAAAGGTCCGTTCATATGTCGCCAATTGTAGTCTCGCAATCGAAAACAAACAGAGGAAATTACAAATTGGGAGGCGAGCGTTGTTAGTGCCCGGTAAGTCGGGCGGTCTCAATGGGTCGATGCAACGGTCTCAAGCTGGGCATCAATTGCCGTGCTCTTCTCCTCCGGAATTTCAATTCTCCGCGAACGCTGTCTCGCAGGACCTGACCTGATTATCAGACGTTGTCCAACAACCACTTGAATTTTCTTTGTAGCCAGCCACGACTCCGCTCCGCACCAACATCGGGAGGCATGGGAGGAAGTAAGTTCAGGAGCGATTGTGAAGTACCACGGAACACTGCAAGGTCCGCATCGAGACGAATCGGACGAATGGGAGTGAACTGAACGAGTGGGAATAACGCGGCATCCGGAAGAGCTACGCCAGACGGCGATTAAGCGATTCAGGTCTTGCCACAATGTAGCTCACCTCGCGAGGGAAATTGGCATTCCACGGCAAACGTTGTATCGCCAGGCGACAATGCAAACTGCGAGACCTTCTTTTGGACTCTGAAGCGGGAAGAAATTCAAGGCCAAGGAGTACCGGGACAAGAATCAAACACGAATAGGGCTCCCATCGCGGCGCGACTTTCTAATCGGCTTTGGCGCTACAATAGCGGGCCGGGGCACTTCCTAGGGACACGTTAGCGTCCAACGCCGGAGCAGTCTCAACATCCCAAGGAAAAGGAGAGGATCACATGAGCACGATTACAGTGAATGATGGCACCACGATTACTACAAAGATTGGGGATCCGGGCAGCCGATTGTTTTCTCTCATGGCTGGCCGCTCTCAGCGGACGACTGGGACACGCAGATGCTGTTCTTCCTCAACCAGGGTTATCGCGTCATAGCCCACGACCGTCGCGGACATGGCCGTTCCTCCCAGACCGGTGGCGGCCATGACATGGATCATTACGCCGACGACCTGGCGGCGCTGACCGCACATCTCGACCTCAAGGAGGCGATCCATGTCGGCCACTCGACCGGCGGCGGCGAGGTAGTGCACTACATTGCCCGCCACGGCGAAAGCCGAGTGGCAAAAGCGGCGATCATGAGCGCGGTGCCGCCCTTGATGGTGAAGACAGCGGCCAATCCGGGTGGGCTGCCCAAGGACGTGTTCGACGGGTTACAGAAGCAGCTCGCGGCCAACCGATCCCAGTTTTATTACGATGTGGCGTCTGGACCGTTCTATGGTTACAACCGGCCTGGCGCGAAACCCTCTCAGGGGGTGATCTGGAATTGGTGGCGCCAGGGCATGATGGGGGGTGCCAAGGCGCACTATGACGGAATCGTCGCCTTCTCTCAGACGGACTTCACTGAAGACCTGAAAAAGATCACGGTGCCCGTCCTCGTGTTGCATGGCGATGACGATCAGATCGTGCCTTATGCCGATGCTGGACCGCTGTCAGCAAAGTTGCTGAGGAATAGCACCTTGAAAATCTACAAGGGCTTTCCGCACGGCATGCCCACAACCGAGGCCGACACGATTAACGCCGACCTGCTCGCATTCTTGAAAGGTGTATTCAAGGCGGCCGCGTAGCGCCTAGTTTTGCCCGGCCTTTCGGAATTCCCGCAAAGGCCGGGTAACTCCAGCGCAACCAAGTGGCGGAGCATCAAGGCAGGGAGAGGACAACTATGAGTGCCAAACTAGATTCCGGTATTTCCCGCCGTCGTTTTCTCATATCCACCAGCATCGCTGCTACCGTTGGTGTGCTCGCTACTCGCGATTTATTCGCTCAAGATGATGGGCTCGTGCAGACAGCCAGGAAAACAGCCGCAGCCGCTACTATCACCGTCCAGAAACTCCGCGGCACCGTGAGCGTCCTGATCGGCGCTGGAGGAAATATCGCCGTGCTCCCCGGTCGCGACGGTAAGCTCCTTATCGATGCTGGCTTTGCCGGCGCCCGTTCAAAGATTGCCGACGCGCTTGCATCAATCAGCTCCGATCCGATCAAGCACCTCATCAACACACATTGGCACTTTGACCACACCGATGGCAACGAATGGGTGCACTCTGCGGGTGCAGTTATTCTCGCTCACGCGAACACGCGAAAGCACCTCTCTACTACGACGCGAGTTGAGGGCTGGAACTTCACCTTCCCGCCCTCGCCCGCCGGAGCAATTCCTGCGGAAGTCTTTGAAGATGAGCGGACTGTGCAACTCAACGGGACGACGATTGCGCTCAAGCACTACGCCCCCGCCCACACCGACAGCGACATCTCCGTTCTTTTTACAGAGGCCGAGATTTTCCACGCAGCTGACACCTTCTGGAATGGCTACTATCCCTTCATCGACTATTCCACGGGCGGCAGTATCGACGGCATGATCCGCGCCACCGAAGCCAACCTGGCGAAGGTCACGGACAAGATGATTGTCATCCCAGGGCACGGCGCGATTGGCGACAAATCCCAGCTAGCCTTCTATCGCGACTTGCTGGTTGGCACTCGCGAGAGGGTGGCGGCCCTTAAGAAACAAGGCCAATCGCTCAACGAAATTGTCGCCGCCAAGCCGACCGCCGCCACAGATGCAAAGTGGGGCAACGGGTTTAGGAGCCCTAAAGACTTCATCGGAGATGTTTTCCAGGGCGTTTGACGCCGATTGCGAGCGAATTACGGAGGCCGGAAGCCACGGTTCGTCGATCGGATTAGTACCGAACGCTTCTTTCGGCAGTGTCATACCAGTGTCATATGAATTGTGATGAATGGCGGCAAAAAGTGAATAAAGACCGCAAAGAGAAGGTAAATCTGACTACGCCCATTTAGCTAGAACTTGCTGATTCCCGTCGATTCCCCGGGGAGCCAACTCCTTTGTCATTCAATGAGTTGTGAACATTTTCTTGAAATTCCGCCCTTCGACGATGAGATCTCGAGTGCGCGAATCACGATGAATCTCGATCAATGGAAACGAAAAAAGGTGAACTGCGATAGGTGTCTCAGATCAATCGCGGCGAATTGCGATCAAACCGAGCCTTCGGTTCGCGACCGAATGCTTGACGAACGAGGGCAGCGTTCTTTATGCAAGCCATTAAGCATTGTGGGTTTGCGAAATTTCTTCCGCCGCAGGAGGCTCCTGTCACAAGAGTGTCACGAATGATGTGTCCGATACGCTCACGTCTGGGTGAAACGGAATGGCAATTGGCAGCTGGTTCATCGCCAAACGACGCGCGTTGCTACCATCGAGGGGCCGGAACCGCCCCGCTAAGTTGCTCGGTGCTGGAGTCGCAGATGGATTATGCGGTAGTGCTCGTATCACGCGTCGTATCCTGGGCCATCGGTGGGTCGACCTCGATTTTGACAGGAGGCACCGGCTCCCGGACAACCCTATTCCGAAACCGTCTTCCAGCGCTCTGATGAGCATGCCCAGCGACGAGCGGAAATGAGACTGCGCAAGCAATCCAGCTCCCCTCGGCTTCGAAATCATCCCGGTTCCAACGAATTTCCGCAATTTGGCCTGGGAGTTCCTTAGGAGTGCAACTTATCAGGTGTTGGCAACTGCCGACTGCCATGACGGACACCGTTAGAACTGACAGTTTGCCCGCTGCCAATCAGTGGGCATCGTTGGGTTCGGAGAAGACCTTAATGAATGCCCGCCGATTTTCCGGGGCCGTTCTGCTTACTCTAACCCTGACTGTAGTCGGCTTGCTCGTCCTTAGCGCCGCTCAGGAAGGCCACCCGCCGCACTGGGCTTATGAGGGCAAAGAGGGGCCTGTAGAGTGGGGCAATTTGGATTCAAGCTATGCGGCCTGCTCAGTTGGTAAAACACAGTCACCTATCGACATCAAGGGTGCGAAGAAGGCGGACTTGCCGACACTTAACGTTAGCTATCATGCCGTTCCTCTGGACATCATCGACAACGGCCATACCATACAGGTCAGTTATGCCCCAGGCAGCACCCTGACCGTCGGGAAGAAACTCTACACGTTACAACAATTTCACTTTCACCATCCCAGTGAAGAGCATGTGAATGGGAAGGACTTCCCTCTGGTTGCTCATCTTGTGCATGCAGATGCCGAGGGGCATTTGGCAGTCATTGCTGTCCTCTTCGAGTTGGGAAACGCCAATTCTCTAATCGAGACGTTGTGGAAGACCATTCCAGCAGTGAAAGAGAAGCCTCACGACATACCTTCAATTTCGATCCAGGCGCAGGATTTGCTTCCGAATGACCGCAGTTACTTCACTTTTGCTGGGTCGTTGACCACTCCCCCTTGCAGTGAAGGGGTATCCTGGTATGTTCTGAACAGCCACCCCACAATCTCCCCGCAGCAGCTGACCGCTTTCGCCAAGATCTATCCGATGAATGCGCGACCCATCCAGCCGACCAACGGCCGTGAGATTCTGCTGTCTAAATAGCGGTTCGACATTCCGGCCAAAGCTAGCGGCCATAGTCTCTGTGAGATTTCAATCAGTCGTGCAAGCTATAGTTTTTCGTTGCTGAGTTTTGATGAGATAAGCGAACTCCAAGAGCTTCTGATTTTATGAACGCTGGGCATAGGATGTGTTGGGGGGGAGTGTTGGCTCTGGGGGGCGCATTGGTCGCAGCCGCACAGCAGCCGTCAGCAGTTTCTGAATTAGCCAATCCAGGAAGGCCAAGCGTCTCTTCGCCCGCAACTCTCACGCCGGTTGGCTACCTTCAATTCCAAACAGGGTATTTAGGCGCGGCTGACTCTCCCGACTTGTCTTCGCAGTCGAGTATCAACGAAGTTCTGAATTTGTCGGTTACACCTCGGGTGGAATTGATGGTCAGCGCACAGCCATATGCGCATTCCCGGGTAGAGGGTCAGTTGACCAACGAAGCGGGAGGCGTGTCCCTTGGAATTCAAGGAGTTATCCATCACGGCCAAGCTGCCAAGCCCACCATCGCCGTCAGCTATTTCCGCCAGATTTATGGCGGAAACGCGCCCGATCTCGATATCGGCAGCTCCACGAACAACTTTCTCATTCTCGCCAGCGCCGATGTAAAGGGCTTTCACTACGATGTTAATTTGTTCTTCAATGAAGTCGTTAAGGATCCGGTTCGCCGAGTTCAGTTTGGGCAGTCGCTGTCAATTTCACACCCGCTAGGGAAAAACTTCAGCGTCACGGGAGAAATGTGGAATTTCTCTCAACCTTTTCTCCAGAGCAATGCTGTGGGCACTTTGTGGGCGTTGAGCTACAGCGTGAGAAAGAATTTGGTAGTCGATGGCGGTTTCAATAGAGGGCTAACGAGCACGTCTACCCAATGGGAGGCATTCGTTGGCTTTACCTACCTGCTGCCTCACAAGATACGCCTTCGTTAAGAGTGCTTTGCGATGGTTGCTTTATGCTTGCCGCGATCGTATTCCTAGAGCTGTTGCTTCCCCTCCCGTTGGGCCTCTGGCTTGGACGGCACCGCGGAGGGAGGTTAAGGTGGGATTTCCGAGATGGTCCACTCTCAACGCGGTAGAATATAAACGCCTCCTTGAGACCCCCGATTACAGGTGAAGTTTCTGTCGGATTCTGAAGAAAACTCTCTACACCGTTGAAAAGAATGGTAGGCCCGTGGCACCAACCCTAGACCTGTACCGTGTCAAAGAGGCGTGATTATATGCCTAAGTACCTGGAAGCACGGCGAAGAGGGAATCGTTACAGGTGAAATCACAGGTGAAGAATATTTCGCTGCACGAGCGACCTTCAATTCTTATGTCCCTTCGAGCAGCCAGCCACCTTGACTGAGAGCATGACTCCGCAGTGACCTCCGTCAAGCCCGGCCAGTTCGTTACAAGCCCGGCAGGATCTTCGGTAAAACCCATTCTCTACCTGGTCCGAGAGGCTCGACACAACGTTCCCAACGAATCGCACCGGCCGAAGGGGTAGCTGTTCTTTCTGACAGTTCCATCTTTGACCCTTCGCTGACACACTTTTCGAAAGATTGAATTCAGGGCCGTATCTTCGACTGTCAAATCGGTCGCTGCTGTGGCGACGCCGTTGGGGCTCTTGCACACAAATTGTTCACCGTTCTGTTGAGCGGTGCTCCCAGTATCTAATTCCCAAAAGAAATTCGGTGACAAAGTGACAGTTGTTAAGTCTGCGTGAAGCAAAAGGCGTTGCCATGACACAAGAAGAGACTCGATTGCAGGAAGCCCGCGGGGGCATATCCAGCTGGAAGAAGTGGGGGCCATATCTTAGCGAGCGGCAATGGGGCACGGTTCGCGAGGATTACAGCGAGAATGGTGACGCTTGGAATTTCTTCACCCACGACCATGCTCGTTCACGCGCCTACCGCTGGGGCGAAGATGGTTTGGCTGGCATTTCCGACGACAAACAGCATCTCTGTTTCGCGCTGGCACTGTGGAACGGCAAGGATCCAATTCTCAAGGAACGGCTCTTCGGCTTGACGAATAGCGAGGGCAATCACGGCGAGGATGTGAAGGAGTATTACTTCTACCTCGACAGCACGCCGACGCATTCGTATATGAAGTATCTCTACAAGTACCCGCAAGCGGCCTATCCCTACGTCGATCTGGTGGAGACGAACCAACGTCGGTCTAAGAACGACATGGAGTACGAACTGCTTGACACCGGCGTCTTCAAGGACGACCGGTATTTCGACGTCTACGTAGAATATGCCAAGGACGGGCCGGAAGACATCCTGGTCCGAATCACCGCAGCCAATCGCGGGCCCGAAGCGGCAGAACTTCACATATTGCCGACACTCTGGTTCCGGAACAACTGGGCGTCGTGGATTGCGGAATCCAATAGGACTCCTAAGAAACCAAATCTAAAGCAGATCCTAGCACCGGCGGGCACGAGTGTGGTCGCGGCGATGCATCCGCTCCTCGGCGAGCTAGTCCTCTCCTGCGAAGGCGAAGTGCCGCTATTGTTCACCGAAAACGAGACGAACCACGAAAGGCTTTTCCTCGGACAAAAGAACGAGAGCCCCTATGTCAAGGACGGCATAAACGACTATGTGGTGCAGGGCAAACAGGGCGCGGTGAACCCTGGAAAGCAAGGCACCAAGGCCGCGGCGAACTACGGGGTCAAGATAGATGCCGGTCAAAGCAAAGTGATTCGGCTACGGCTCTCCAAAAGTTCTGCAAACCAGAAGCGCGAACCCTTTGGAAAGCAGTTTGATGAAATCTTCGCAGACCGGATTCGGGAAACCGATGAGTTTTACAAGTCGATCACACCACCATCGCTGGGCGAAGACACGGCCAAAGTGATGCGCCAGGCCCTTGCCGGCATGCTCTGGAGCAAGCAGTTCTTCTTCTTCGACGGTGATAACTGGCTGGACGAGCACCATTCCAACCCGCTCCATACCGGATATCGAAATTCCCGGAACTCGGAGTGGGTCCACATGCTTAACGAGGACATCATCTCCATGCCCGACAAGTGGGAGTATCCCTGGTACGCAGCTTGGGACCTGGCCTTCCACACGCTACCACTCTCAATTGTGGACCCCGACTTCGCCAAGCAGCAGATGGAGTTGATGCTCCGCGCCGCCTACCTGCACCCCAACGGCCAGATGCCCGCCTACGAATGGAACTTCAGCGACGTGAATCCCCCGGTCCACGCCTTTGCCACTCTCTTTCTTCACCGAACCGAGCAGGCTCTTCGCGGTGAGACAGACGCGGACTTTCTCAAGGTGACGTTCAACAAGCTCTTGCTGAACTTCACCTGGTGGGTGAACCGCAAGGACCGCCTCGGGAAGAACGTGTTTGAGGGAGGTTTCCTCGGTCTCGACAACATCGGCGTGTTCGACCGCAGTGCGCCGCTTCCCACCGGTGGCCATTTGGAGCAGGCGGACGGCACAGCCTGGATGGCGCTTTTCAGCCAGAACATGATGGAACTCGCCTTCGAGCTCACCCTTCACGACCCGAGCTACGAACCCATGATCATGAAGTTCGCTGAGCACTTCTACTACATCGCCGCCGCCATGAACCGGCCGGGTCGAGACGGGATGTGGGATGAGGAGGACGGTTTCTACTACGACCTGCTGCGGCTCCCCGACGGCAGCTCAAAGAGGCTTAAGGTTCGCTCCATGGTTGGGATCCTCCCACTGTGTGCCACGACGATTGTCGAAAAGTCGACTCGGGAGCGCATCCCGCAGACGATTGCTGAGCTACATGAACGCCTTCGCCGGATACCCGAACTCAAAGAGACCATCCATCCCACGGGCCCGGGACATTTCGGGATAGCCGAGCGGGGGATCGTCGCCCTGCTCAACCCAGAGCGGCTGCGCCGGATTCTGACAAAGATGCTTGACGAAAACGAGTTCCTAAGCTCCTACGGTATCCGCTCGCTTTCCAAGTTTCACGCGCAGCATCCTTTCGTCTTAAATGTAGGCGGCCAGGAGCACCGCGTGGACTACCTGCCGGCCGAGTCGAACACCGGCATGTTCGGCGGCAACTCCAATTGGCGGGGGCCCGTCTGGATGCCGGTGAACGCGCTCATCATCCGGGCACTGCTGAACTTCTATTTGTACTACGGCGAAAACTTCAGGATCGAATGCCCGACGGGTTCAGGGAAGATGATGAACCTGTTCGAAGTGAGCAAAGAGATTGCCGACCGGCTGACCCGGATATTCACCCGTGACAAACATGGTCGGCGGCCCGTCTATGGTGGCACGGAGACATTCCAGAGCGATCCCAACTGGCGCGACCACATCCTGTTCTACGAATACTTCCACGGCGACAACGGTGCCGGACTGGGAGCTAGCCATCAAACCGGCTGGACCGGGTTGGTAGCCAAGTTCATCCAGCTGTACGGTTTCCTTGATGCAAAGCGGAGCCTGGAGATCGGAAGGCGTGCCGCGTTTGCGGAGAAAGCCCGCGCCGCTGGATAAACAGTAGGCGATCCCTCCCCGTCTCTTGTGTCGTATTGGTCTGGTCGCAGAGCAAGGACGACGAGGGGTACTTCCACAGGCGCTCCGATCTGAACTATTTCACACGGGGCTCCAAATACTCCCGCCTTCGCGCCGTTCCAAAGGACCAACTTGGTATTGAAAGCAATCCGGTGGTGTCTTGTTGTTTGGCACCCTGTCGCTCCTCTAAGTTACTTTCGGAGAACAGCTTGCCTACTTGTGATGTCCAGCGTCACCTCGCCCCGTGGAAGACATTCCGGGGCATCGTGATCACCGTTCCGGGGATCACGATTAAATGATCACGATCATCCAGGAATCACTGATCACCTTCCGTCGGAACACTGATCACGATCATCCAGGAATCGCGATCACGATCGT
>Ga0307478_10001479_pt1 | contig 20212 bp, 15 predicted proteins | sample atmos_gasesECM4C_2_FD_203713 | JGI IMG/M metagenome (GOLD analysis project Ga0307478, IMG submission 203713) | Hardwood forest soil microbial communities from Morgan-Monroe State Forest, Indiana, United States - atmos_gasesECM4C_05 | ecosystem: Environmental > Terrestrial > Soil > Temperate... | reverse complement strand
GTGGCTGGTAGATGGTCTGGTGGTGACCGCGGCTCTGCTAATGTTCGCGGTTATTTTCCTCTCCATCGCGCATGAACTTCCACAGTGGCCGCTCACACTGGGCGCATCCCTGGTTGCGGCAGTCTTCTTCGCTTCGGCTTACTGGACATTGTTTGCAATTTTTGGAGGGCCGAGCCTGGGTACTCGGCTCGCGCAAGCCGCTGCAGGGTTTGAAGAAAAGAAAGATGGCGAGGGAAGGGACGACCGTTTCCGCTAACCCCGCGCCGTTTCTGAGAAAGTCCATTTTGCCTCTGATGCCTACGATTGCTTCGGATTGCTGGGGGGGCGCTCTCGCGCTCTGCCTACGATTGCGGGTTAACCCTTGATGTTTGCTGATCCATCGTAGGCAAGTGCCGCATACGATTGACTAAGATGATGGCGATGTACACTCAACTTTGTCCCGCATGAGACAAAGTTCCGAGCACTCCGGCTGCGTCTTGATTCAGTGCGCGAAGCGCTTACCGGTCACCGGGCCCGGTCAATGAGCGCTATGGCCCTCGAGAACTTCCTTCGTTAATTTGCAAAATACTGCTGCGCCAGCCAAAGGCGCAACGTGTGCTTCATCTGCGAAGCCATTTTCACAAAGCGGATGCCGACGTTACCCTGCTTGTCAGACCACGCTACCTCAACCTGGGCATTCACGCCAAAGTCTGTCCCGGGCAGCGAGAAAGATATGCGCGACGCTTCACTCGCGTCAAAACCGTCTTCGACGCGAACCTGCAATCCGCCCTGGCTTAGATTGATGAGCTGTCCTTCAGCGTTTTTTTGACTGCGGCCACGCAGCGTTACGGGTACCTCGATCCCGGCGCGGTGATAGCGCAAGCGTCCGTCAAGAATCATGTTGCGCGCGGCGGAGAGGGTATGCACTGCTTGTTCCACGGAAATCGGCTTGTCGAAGGCAAACATGGCGCCGGTTTCCTCCATGTCGCGCCTGCCCTGCGCAGCGCCCATGATCACCAGCGGCACAGTGGTTGCGCGCGGCCCTTCGCGTTGCAGTTCGCGAAAGAATTGCCCGGTGCCATTCAAGTCGCAGTCAACAATGAGGGCGTCCACTTTGGATTTTGAAAGCCGGGTGAGAGCTCGTTGCGGCTCGCTCTCAACCGCAACATCCATGTGCAGGCCCCCAAGAATACATTCCAGAACACTGATTTCCTGCCAGTCGCGCGAAACTACCATTGATGAAAGTGTCATACCTTCACTCTACTCACAGCGGTAATCTCGACGTAGATCACTAACGTAACGAGGCTTCGCCGCAGAATCGAGAGGTAAGGTCTGCGTTTTTGCCAGCGCCGGCAAGAAGTTGCAGGCAACGTTTCTACTTTGCGGTGCGATACCAGTCAACGGTTCGCCGCAGTCCATCTTCGAAATTTACTTTGGGTTTGTAGCCCAGATGTTTTTCCGCCGAAGATATGTCAGCGAGCGAATGCTTGATGTCGCCGCCACGCTCTTCTCCGTAGATCGCAGTACCGGAGTACGAGGTCAGTCCCTGCAGTAGTTTGAAAGTCTCATTGAGCGTGACCCGCCGGCCGGTGGCGACATTGAATACCTTACCGGCTACCTGCGCGGCCGGAGCTTTGCAGGCCAGCAGATTGGCCTCCACAGCGTTATCGATGTAGGTGAAGTCGCGGCTCTGCTCGCCATCGCCAAACATCGTCGGCTGTTTTCCGCCCAGCATCTGCGTGATGAACTTCGCCAGCACGCCGGAGTAGGGCGAAGACGGATCCTGGCGAGGACCGAAAATATTGAAGTAACGCAGAGCCACAGTCTCCAATCCGTAGCAGCGGTAAAACGAGATCATATAGTGCTCGCTGGCCAGCTTGGCCACGGCATAAGGGGAAATGGGATCCGGCGTCATGGCCTCATGTTTGGGCAGGGTCGGCGTATCTCCGTAGGCCGACGAAGACGCCGCGTAGACCACGCGCTTCACCTTGGCGTCGCGCGCGGCGACGAGCACATTCACAGTGCCATCCACATTCGCCTGGTTGCTGCCGATAGGATCCAGCACAGATTTAGGAACCGAAGGGATCGCGGCCTGATGCAAAACATAGTCGACGCCGATGCAAGCTGATTTCATGGCATCGAGATCGAGAATGTCGGCCTCGCGACAATCGATCTTTCCCAGAATCTGCGCAACATTCTCTCGCCTGCCGGTTGAAAAATTGTCGACTCCTCGAACCTGCTCGCCGCGCTGCAACAATTCTCGCGCCAAAGACGATCCAATAAATCCACCAATGCCCGTGATCAGATAGAGCGCCATAGGGATTAATGATAACAATTCAGATGGGCAATCTGAGTGGGAGGCGCGAGGGCCGGAGGAACCACGGTAACCGGGCACTGCTTATAGCTGATTCTTCCGCAGAATCCGGAGAAACTCCTCCCGCCCCATAACATGGCGATCCTCAAAAAACTTCTGGATCGCCTGCAGGGCGGCACTGGCGTTTGCCACGCCGGGCGGGGGACTTGACTGCGGGCTGGACGCAGGACGCGTTGGAGGCCGCGCGCCCATGATGACAGAAGGCTGGGAGATTGACCGCACCAGTTCGCGCAATCGCGCGCGATCTTCATCGGAGACCTCGGTAAAGGAAATTCCCATGCCGAGGCCAGGGTAGTTTACCCGCACCTCTCCCCTGGCCTCAACCCGGAAGCCGTTTACTTCAATGGTCAAGGCGAGGGCCGAGCCAGCGGCATAACCGGCGGCCGCCTCCACATAGCAGCCGTGCATGCTAATGTCGCTGAACGTCGCCCAGGTGGCGACGCCACTCTTGATTTCTCGCAATTGCGCGCTGCCCTGGCATCGGTAGCGGGGACTCTTGCGCTTTTCCGCGACCGGACCCGTTCTCCCGGGAGCAACATTGGCTGCGTGGCTAGTCTCGGGAGGCGATGAGGAAGCGGGTGCACGCGCCGGCGCCGCCCCACTTGCCTGCGAAACTGTGGATCGCTTTAAGGCCGCGAGATAAGCCGCGCCGGCGTCGATTTCATCGGACATAAGAATGGATTCGTCTTCCGATGCCAGACGATGACGGCCAAACTTCGATCCGGCGATCGCTGAGACGAGTCTCTGCTTACTTTACGGAGCTTTCGAGGGAAGACTTCGAAAAAGGGGGGATTGGCGGCTACCAAGGGGGTAGGCATCGTTCCCGTTTCGGGAGAAGTTCAGGATCGAGACATGCCCGCAGGAAATTCAGCTGCCGACTTCCGGATCTTGTTCCACACTTCATCCCGCCCCGTCCGGGTCTTCGCCGAGAACGGAATTACAGTGGCCGTTGGATATGCGTCTGCCAGACCCTTCAGAGCATTCCGCAGCTGATTGTTGGAGAGCCGGTCGCTCTTGGTCGCGATCAGCAGGAAATCGCGGCCTGACGCATTCAGAAAATCCAGGAGTTGCCGGTCGCTATCTTGGGGCGGAACATTCACATCCACCAGCGCCAGGCACAACGCCAGCGTGGGACGGTCGTTGAGGTAGGGTTCGATGAACTTTGGCCACTCCTGAGAGATTTCGCGCGAGAGCTTGGCATACCCGTAACCCGGCAGGTCGGCGAAGATGACTTCTGGTTGCGGCTTTCCCGGCCAGCGTACTTCGAAAAAATTAATGCTGCGCGTGCGACCGGGCGTGGAACTGGTGCGCGCCAGCTTGGTCTCCACCAGCGTATTAATCACGCTGGACTTGCCTACATTCGAGCGGCCAAGGAACGCGACCTCCGGCAGGCTGGGAGCAGGGAAGTGGGCAGCGTCGGTTGCCGCGGCCATAAATCGGGCCATTACCCTCATACTTCAGTGTGCTATGGGGCGGTGGAAGTTGGCAAGCGTGAGAGCAGCGCGACCTCAACCTTTGCGAAACTGCTTGCTCAACGTGAGCGCTTGATGCTGATACGACGATCCGATGTTTGTGCCGTAGATCTTGTCTGGCTTGCACAGCAGCGGCATATAGTTCAGGCGTCCCACAAGCTGCCCGTGTTCGATCAGGAAGGGAACCTCGTGGGCTCGAACTTCGAGGACGGCGCGAGTGCCTTTGATGTCGCTCGATCCATATCCGAAGCCGGGATCGAAGAAGCCGGCGTAGTGAATGCGAAACTCTCCATCGGACGGATCAAAGGGAACCATCTCTGCCGCGTACTCGGGCGGAACCCGCACTCGTTCGCGGGATGCAAGAATATAAAAATCATCGGGTTCGAGAATCAGATTCTTGTTGGCGGTCTGATGACGAACTTCCCAGAATTCCTCGGTCGGATAATAATCGATGCGATCCAATTCGATAGCCGGAGCATAGCGCTTTGCCTTGTAGGCAATAATCTCGCCCGGTTCCGCGCCTTCCAGATTAACCGTAATTCTGAGGCCGCGGTGAAGTTTGGCTTTCACCGGGCTGTCCTCGTCGTCCATGTAGACCAGCGATTCTTCTTGATCCAAACCTTTGATGGTGCGATCGCCTGCGACTGGACTTCCTTGCACGAAGCGGAGCTGGCTGAGCCTCATGCCGGCTCGAATGGCAACCGTAAATGTGCGCGATACCACTTCGGCGTAGAGTTTGCCTTTGTATCCTGGCGGCACGCGGTCAAACTCTGTGCCGTAATCGGTGATGAGGCGGGTGAAAATGTCGAGGCGGCCGGTTGTACTCTTTGGATTCGCCTTGCCGGAAATATTTTCCGGCAGGTTCAGTTCTTCCACCAGAGGAATGATGTAGACACAATCCTTTTCGAAAACCGGCGCGCCGGTCAGATCGACTCGCGTCATCCGGAGTTCTTTGATCTTTGCTTCGACCGTGCTGTTCGGTCCCGGCAGAAAACTGGCGCGCACCCGATGTGCCATATCGCCTAGCCGCAAGTCGAGACTGGCGGGCTGGATGTGGTCAGGATTAATTGCCGGGGATGCGCTGATGTTTCCGCGCGCGATCAAGTTGCTGATTTCCTGTGAAGGCAGTATTCCCGTGGTGCGAGACTGCGTTCCTTCAGCCGGCACCTCCGGCCCATTTTCAAAAGCAATCTGACTTTGATTGGATATGGACATCTTCAAGATTCCCCGTGTCTCTTCACGGTAGGATCATACTCTCGGCTGGATGAAAAACTTAGCAGTCTGAACAGGCAACTGGGTACTGGGTACTAGATACCAGGTACTGGCAACTGTCTTCCTACTGATGCGTCGCCGGACTTTCTTCGGTACCGGAAGTCAGCGGTGCGATCGGTTGCGCGGTTACATCCTCGCTGAGCGAGGGCAGCGGGGATTCCAACGCGATTTGCAGAACCTGATCCATGGTATCCACGAAGTGCATTTTCATGGCGCTGCGCAGATTTTCGGGAACCTCGGCCAGGTCTTTTTCGTTGTCCCGCGGCAGAATCACTTCGAAGAGTCCGGCGCGATGCGCTGCCAGCAATTTCTCCTTCAGGCCGCCGATGGGGAGCACTTTGCCGCGCAGCGTGATTTCGCCGGTCATCGCAAGATCTCGGCGCACTGGAATCTTGCTGAGCGCGCTGGCGATGGCCGTGGCGATAGTAATGCCGGCTGACGGTCCGTCTTTCGGAATGGCGCCTTCCGGCACATGCACGTGCAGATCGAGGGTGCGATAGAAATCGCGAGTCAGGCCAAGGCGATGAGCCCGTGATCGAACGTACGAAAGGGCGGCCTGGGCCGATTCTTGCATAACGTCGCCGAGTTTGCCGGTCAGTGTGAGTTTGCCTTTACCGTCAACCACCGTGGCTTCGGTGCTGAGAATGGAGCCCCCGACTTCGGTCCATGCCAGGCCAGTGACCAATCCAATTTCACTCTTTTCGTGCGCCAGGGTATCGCGAAACTTGATGACTCCCAGGAAGTCGGTAACATTTGCGCCAGTCACGGCGACGGTGTAGTTCTCGCCTTCTTTGACCACCTTGCGCGCCACCTTGCGGCAGACGTTGCCGATCTCGCGCTCCAGATTGCGCACTCCCGCTTCGCGCGTATAAGCGCGTATAAGCGTAGTAATGGCGTCATCGGAGAACTTCACGTTCTTCTCAGACAAGCCCGCCTGCAGCATCTGCTTTTTCACCAGGAACTGCTTTGCGATCTCAACTTTTTCCTGCTCGGTGTAGCCATGCAGGCGCAGCACTTCCATGCGGTCCTGGAGCGCGGGAGGAATGGTGTGCATGACGTTGGCGGTGGCCACAAAAAAGACTTGCGACAGGTCGTATTCAACGTCGAGGTAGTGGTCAACGAACATGAAATTCTGTTCGGGATCGAGCACTTCGAGCAGCGCGGCCGAAGGATCGCCGCGGAAGTCCATCGACATCTTGTCGACTTCGTCGAGCATGAAGACCGGATTTTTCGTGCCGGCCTTCTTCATCATTTGGATGATCTGGCCGGGAAGAGCGCCGATGTAAGTGCGGCGATGGCCGCGGATTTCAGCTTCGTCGCGCACTCCGCCAAGCGACATGCGAACGAACTTGCGCCCCGTCGCTTTGGCGATCGACATACCCAGTGAAGTCTTGCCCACGCCCGGAGGGCCAACGAAACATAGGATCGAGCCCTTGGGATTTTTTACCAACTGGCGCACGGCGAGGAACTCGAGGATACGCTCTTTAATCTTTTCCAGCCCGTAATGATCTTCGTTGAGCGTTTTTTCGGCGCGCGAAATGTTGCGAATTTCTTTTGAGCGCTTCTTCCAGGGCACGGCCAGCAGCCAGTCCAGATAATTGCGCGAAACGGTGGATTCAGCCGACATGGGCGGCATGGCTTCCAGCTTCTTTAATTCCTGCAGCGCCTTGTCCTTGACGTCTTTCGGCATGCCGGCGGCTTCGACCTTTTTCTTCAGTTCGTCGAACTCGCTCTTTTCGCCGCGGCCCAGTTCCTTCTGAATGGCCTTGATCTTTTCGTTGAGGTAATACTCTTTCTGCGCCTTCTCCATTTGCCGCTTCACGCGCGACTGGATGGTGCGGTCGACATTGAGTTTTTCGATCTCGACGTCAAGCACATCGGCGATGCGGTTCAGCCGTTCCGAGGGATCGAAGATCTCGAGCAGTTCCTGCTTTTCTTCTATGGAAAGCTGCAGGTTGGCGGCGATGATGTCAGTAAGCTTGGCCGGATCTTCCATACGCACGGCCGAAATCATGGTCTCGTAATTCAGCGCCTGGCACAGCTTCACATACTGCTCAAACAGCGTGGTCACGCGCTGCATGCCAGCTTCGATCTGCGCGTTCATCTCGACTGGATAGCGAGCCACACGCACCGAAGCCTGCATGTAGCCATCGGCGTCGGTCGCCTGCAGAAGCCGGCCGCGCTCAATGCCTTCCACCAGAACCTTAATATTGCCATCGGGCAGCTTGAGGCTCTGCACGATATTGACGATGGTGCCGACCTGGTAGATCTCGTTCGATTTGGGTTCGTCGATGGAAGCGTCGTGCTGGGTGGCGAGGAAGATTTTCTTATCAGCGGCCAGCGCCTCTTCGAGAGCGCGCACGCTGGATTCGCGGCCCACCACGAACGGAGTCATCATGAAAGGAAAGATGACCACATCGCGGATGGGCATCATGGGCAGCTTTTTGGTCTCGAATTTTTCTTTGGATGTGGTCACTCAATCTCCCCGAAATAAACTTAAGCTGCCAACTTGCCGCCGGCCACGTGGTCGCCGGTCACCCGCGAGACACGCAGCAAGCTACGTCTCTACGATACGCCCTTTAGCCTGCCTTCTCCAGCGTGGCCACGGAAGCGCTGCGCTTCTCTACCATCTCCCGTGTCACCTCGAACTCTTTTAGTTTCTTTTGACTGGGCAGGTGGAACATCAGGTCGAGCATCAACTCTTCCAGAATCATGCGCAGCCCACGGGCGCCGACCTTGCGGGCCATTGCCTGGCGGGCAACCGCGCGTAGAGCGTCGTCACTGAACTTCAAGCGCACGTTCTCGAACTCGAACAGGCGCTGATACTGCTTGACGATGGCGTTCTTGGGGCGAGTGAGAATCTCGATCAGAGCAAACTCGTCAAGGTCTTCGAGCATTCCGATGACGGGAAGTCTTCCCACGAATTCAGGAATCAGGCCAAACCTGATCAAGTCTTCCGGCTGGATTTCGCTCAGCAATTCGAAGTTGCGCTTGCCCGAGACGGCTACGTCTTCTTTTTCCGCCTCTTCGCCGCCGCGGAACCCCAGTGACTTCTTGCCGACGCGCCGGCCGATGATCTTCTCCAGGCCAACGAACGCTCCGCCGCAGATAAAGAGAATGTTGGTGGTGTCGACAGGAGTGAATTCCTGGTGGGGATGTTTGCGCCCGCCCTGGGGCGGAACATTGGCAATGGTGCCTTCAAGAATCTTCAGGAGCGCCTGCTGCACGCCTTCGCCGGAAACGTCGCGAGTGATAGAAGGATTCTCGTCCTTGCGGCCGATCTTATCGATCTCGTCGATGTAGATGATGCCGGTCTGGGCGCGGCTCACATCGCCCTCGGCCGCCTGCAACAATTTGAGGATGATGTTCTCGACATCCTCACCCACATAGCCGGCTTCGGTGAGAGTAGTGGCATCGACAATGGCGAAGGGCACGTCGAGCATGCGGGCCAGAGTCTGCGCCAGCAGCGTTTTGCCGGTGCCCGTGGGACCGATGAGCATGATGTTCGATTTGCTCAACTCGATGCCGTCGTTCGTCTTCTGGCGGTTCATGAAGATGCGCTTGTAGTGGTTGTAAACCGCCACCGCCAGCTTCTTCTTGGTCTGCTCCTGCCCAATGACATATTCATCCAGGAACGTCTTGACCTCTTGCGGTTTGGGCAGTTGGTTGGGTGGGGCGGAGGCAGGAGTGGCCGTGCGGTCGTCTTCCAGAATGGAATTGCAGACCGCTACGCACTCATCGCAAATGTAGGCGCGGGGGTAGTCGCTGGGCGACGAGATAAGTTTGGCTACGGCATCCTGCGACTTGTGGCAGAACGAGCAACGCAAGATCTCGTCGGAGGACTTGGTTTTCACTCGGCTCTACTCCTTTACTATTCGTACGGCTTGGACCGCATCGTTCGGCCCATCTACTGTTCCTTCGGCTAATTTCACGCTTTGCCCCAGCTCGGGTCTAAGCGCGAAGGCAGATCATACCGCTTTTCCGGTCTTGTAGATGATATCGTCTATGATTCCATACTCCTTTGCCTGCTGCGCGTTCATAATAAAGTCGCGCTCCACGTCTTTCTCCACCTTATCGAGTTTTTGCGTGGTGTGCTTGGAGAGTAACTGATTAGTAATCTCCCGCATGCGCAGAATCTCGCGCGCGTGGATGTCAATATCGGTCGCCTGACCCGACAATCCTCCCATCGACGGCTGATGGATCAGGATGCGCGAATTAGGCAGAGCCAGCCGTTTCTTGGGCTCTCCAGCGGCTAGCAGCAAGGCTGCCATGGATGCCGCTTGTCCCACGCACAGCGTCATAACATCATTCTTGACGTATTGCATGGTGTCGTAGATTGCCATGCCCGCCGTGATCGAACCCCCCGGAGAGTTCACATAAAGCTGAATGTCCTTCTCGGGGTCTTCCTGGGCCAGAAATAGCATCTGTGCAATCACCAGATTGGCGATGTTGTCGTCAATCGGCGTGCCTATGAAGATGATGTTATCGCGGAGCAGCCGGGAATAGATGTCGTAGGCGCGTTCGCCCCGCCCGGTCTGCTCGATGACCATCGGTACCAGCATCATTTGCGGATCATTTTGCTTCATGGTTATCTGGCCTGCCCACCTGCCACACTCCGCCCCGAAGCAGCGCCTGCGTTACTCGGGGAGGGTTGAAAGTGGTCCGCGTCTTTTTCGATCTACGCGGACTGGTGATAAAGAAAGTTGAGGGTCTTCTCACTGCGGATTCTAATTCGGATTCTATCGAGGCCCCCATCCTGTGTCAAACGAGCTCGTACCGTTTCGGGAGTTTGTTTTGACTGTTGTGCGAGAGATTCCACTTCCCGGTTTACTTCGTCGTCGTCGACTTCAATTTTCTCCAGGTCGGCAATGCGTTCCAGCAGCAGGGAAGACTTAACATCGTGCACCGCTTGCTCCCGCTGTCCGGCGCGAAGGCGGGGCAGATCCATCTTTTTCAAGTCTTCCATCTTCATGCCTTGCGCCGCTAGAGCCCGAAGACCACGCTCCAGCCGCAAATCAATCTGGCGGTCGACCAGAGACTCCGGCACTTCGAAATCGTTGCGCTTCACCAGTTCGGCCACCAGCTTGTCTTTCGCCTCATGCTCGGCGGTGTGGCGCTTTTCCGCTTCCATATTCTCGCGAATCTGTTTGCGAACCTGGTCAAGGCTGGTGAACTCGCCTAACTCTTTGGCGAAGTCATCATTCAGCTCGGGCAGGCTTTTCTGCTTGATGCCATTCACCTTCACGGTATAGACAAAAGTCTTGCCCGCCAGTCGCTTGTCGGAAATATCTTCGGGATAGCTTACGTCGAAGACGCGCTCCTCGCCGGCGGAAGCTCCAGTTAAATTCTGGCTGAATTCGGGCACGGTATTCTTGCCGCCGATTTCGATCAGGACGTCGTCCATGTGCACGGGATTCGCTTTGGCGTCGGCGACATCTTTGCCGTCTTTGGGCTTGCCGTCCATGGAGGCCTGGGCGAAATCGCCGTCAGCAAGGTTGCGGCCTTCCACCGTGGCATAAGTCGCATGCTGCTCCCGCACGCTGTTCAGCGCCTGCTCGACGTCTTCGTCGGTTACGGTGATCTTTGGCTTGCCGGCGCGCAAATCTTTGTAGCCTTCCACCTGAATCTCAGGCAGCACTTCGAACGAAGCCTTGAAGGTGAGCGGCTCCCCGTCATGGATATGCAGGTCAGTCACGCGGGGCTGCGAAACCGGGATCAGCCCTTGCTTTTCGGCTTCCCTGCGAAAGTATTTTGGGATCAAAGCCTCAGCCACGTCGTTCTTCAGCCCTTCGCCAAAGCGCTGCTTAATAATGGAAGCCGGCACATGCCCCGCCCGAAACCCCGGCAGCCGCGCACTCTTCTGGTAGCGCTGAATCTGGAGTTCGGTTTCGCGAGCAACCTCCGCAGCCGGAATCTCAACTGAGATCTCGCGCTTGATGTCCTTCTTATTCGGATCTGTCTTGGCCACTTCTGTTTTAGCCGCGTCGGTAGTTTCTGTGGGGCTCACGTTTTGCCTTTCACGACCCGCTGGATTCAGAGGCTCCGTCGAGCAAACGGAACCGGACCGAATTCATACGGCGTTAATTTGAGTGTAAAGACAGAAGGAAGCAGCGTCAAACGCTGCCCGTCTCGACGGCAATGTCTCCCGGGTTGTTTTGACCGAGGCCCGCCGGGAAACAAAAACAGATGACCCCGCAACACTACAAGGACGCAGAGGCGCGAGGCACAGCGCTCTCTGCTGTGTCTGCCTCAGCGTCCTTGTCTACTTGCATCACAAAGTCGCGGAACCTGGCATCATTTTAGTGCTGCCAATCAGTGCTGCCAGATGTCCACTCGGATCGGGCCCGAGCCGAAGTTCGCCGGCGCCCCGCTGAAAGCGCAGACCCGGATGGTGACCTTGTTCGCGCCGCTGACCCAAGCCGTATAAATGAGGTCTGTCGCCGTCATCCTCTCGTTGGGAATACCTAGTGCGACCGTATTTCCGTCGCGTGCACCGGAGAAGGGAAAAGCCTCTGAGGCGCAAACCGCCCCGCCGCTCAGCGTAAACGTCGGACTAAACGTCTTGGAAAGATGCTCAACGATTGGCGTTCCGCTCGACCCCAGTGTCGTGGTTCCTGTAGTAGAGGAGTTGCCGGTAACACTCAGGTTGCCGGTAACAGACTGACTCCCGGTGAACAGGTTCGCGCCCGTCGTCGCGTAAGAGCCAGCCGGCTGGAAAGCGCTTGGCAGCAACCCCCCCAGCATGAGCGCATTCGAGGCCGCCCCGCCTTGCGAGGTACTAGCGGCGTAATTGATGCTCAACTGGAAGTTGCCGATGCAAGACGTGCAGTTGAGGCCTGAAGCCGTCACTCCGGTCAGTCCCGAGCCACTGCCAACAAACGAGGAAGCGGTGACGCTGCTGGCGCTGACGCTGCCGTCAATCGTCTGATTGCCATTCAGCGTGTTGTTCCCGTTCGTTACCACCACGCCTGCCTCGTTGACGGTTTGGGTGAGCGTGGTCGAACTGGCAGCCAGCACCGGCACGTTTGGGTTGTACTGCGCCGTAATCGTATAGGTGCCAATGCCTAGAGCTTCTGCGTCCGGGAGCGACATTATCGCGCTGCCGCACGTCAAGGTTTGCGTGCCCAGCACGATCGACCCTTCGGAGAACGTTACAGTGCCGGAGGCAAGTCCGTATGAGGACGTGACATTAGCCGTGAGCTGCAGGAATTCGCCCGCGGTGGCAGGATTGGTGGAAGAGGCAAGGGTGGTTGTGGTTGACGAAGCGGGCCCGGAAAGATGGGTCAGACTGAACACCGTCCCTACGCCGCTACTGCCGCCGCCCTCGGTCGTGCCATACAGATTCCCTGACGAATCCATGACCAAACCCCCGAAAGGAGAATATCCATCGCTGCAGCCACTGCCGAAGCTGTACACTACGTTCTCGGTGTAGGTTCCGGATGAATTAACCAGCTCGAACACAGTTCCCTGTCCACGAGGACCACCGTAGGCAGTGGTGCCGTAGAGGTTGCCCGTCGAGTCCATGATCAGCGCTCCGTAGTACGGGTAATACCCATCCCCGTTGGAGGTTGAGAAACCATACAGCACTTTCTCGTTGTAAGTACCCGAAGAATTGACCAGCTCAAACACGGTCCCCACGTTGCTCGCGCCGCCGCTCTGAGTCGTACCGTAGAGGTTGCCCGACGAATCCGCTAACAAGCCCGCGATGGGGTTCGCCCCGTCGCCGCCTGAGTTGGTGAAGCTATACAACACCTGTTCACTATAGGAGCCCGAAGAATTGACCAGCTCAAACACGGTTCCAAAGCCGTTAGCCCCGCCCTGCACAGTCGTGCCGTAGAGATTGCCCGACCCGTCGATGATCACGCCCGCGTAGGGGTATCCTCCATCCCCTCCGGACTTCGTGAAGCTATACAGGACCTGTTCACTATAGGTTCCAGCAGAATTGACCAACTCAAACACGGTCCCAAAGAAGTTCGCGCCGCCGCTCTGAGTCGTGCCGTACAGGTTACCCGACCCGTCGATGACCAAGCCCCCATCGGGGCTTGCGCCACCGGAGAAGTTGAAGCTGTAAAGCACCTTCTCGGTGTAGGTTCCGGACGAATTAACCAACTCGAACACAGTTCCTTCGTTGCCAACGCCACCTCCGGCAGTGGTGCCGTAGAGATTGCCAGATGAGTCCATGACCAAGCCCGCCTGGGGGTACGCCCCATCGCCGCCAGACTGATACCCTGCGAAGCTGTACAGCACTTTCTCACTGTAGCTCCCGGAGGAATTCACAAATTCAAAGACAGTTCCAACACCGTGTGCACCTCCTTGGTTCGTGGTGCCATAAAGATTGCCTGACGAGTCCGTAATCAGGCCCGCGTAGGGGTACTGCCCGTCGCCGGAGCTAGCGAAAGTGTGAAGCAGGCTTTCGATCTGCCCTTCGGCCGATCGGGTCGCAAGGCACAACACTGCACAGACGGAAACCGCGACATAAACCAATTTGCGAGAGATGTTGAGCTTCACGATTTATCCTCCGTAAGGTTCAGCGGCTTAGAGTGGCCGGTGCCGAAAGGCCAGAACACAATCCCCATCCTCATTCACCCAGAGAAAATTCCTCCTCATGGCGAAGACACACCTGCCCAAGGCAGGTTGAGAATCACTCACTCAATGTATTTCTGCGGCAAGGGGTTCCTCGACCGCGATGTTCAGATGGGAACTTCCAGCGGCCGGGACGGAGTCTAATCCAAGCTTTGGTCATCGCAAATGGCCCGATAGGGGGATAACACACGCTTGCGCCACCACGACCGAGGCTGCCCCATCCGTCGCGGGTTTCGACGGATGGGCACGCAGGCACAACGAGCTTTCCGCGAGGCACCTTTCCCTGGCATTTCGACGTTGACCACGCACCCGCGAATTTTCCGCAGCTCCAGTGGTCATCCGTCACAGACAACAAATCGGTCCGGCCTTAAACTTGAGCAACACTCTCGCGCCCAGGCCCGAGACTGCTCGATCTTTGATATCAGGAACGTGGAATAAGTGAGCAGGATAAGGGTGGCAGATTAGCTCCGGCGCAGCTAAGTCCTTTCGAAGACGGATTTTGCGGCTAAATTCTTTAGAAACTAGATTTTAGCCGGATTGCAGCAGAATTCTGAAATGCTAAGTCGATTCGATCCAAAGATTTAGCAGGAAAAATCTGATTTTTTTTTAATCCGGATCACATGGTTGTTGTGGCACGAACCCGGCGCTGACCTTTTATAAACGCAAAGCCGGGGCGTGATGATATTTTGAAAATCATGCCCGCCGAAAGTGGCACACAGCCCCACTGGCTCACCGTTCTCCGCCGCGAAGTCGTGGCTTGCACGCGCTGCCCACGCCTAGTCGCCTATCGCGAACAAGTGGCCCGCGAAAAACGCCGGGCTTATCGCGACTGCGAGTACTGGGGCAAGCCGGTGCCGGGGTTCGGCGATCCTGATGCTCGGGTGCTAATCATGGGATTGGCTCCCGGAGCGCACGGGTCCAATCGCACGGGGCGGCCGTTCACTGGCGATGCTTCCGGAAAATTCATGTTCCCGGTGCTGTATGAAACTGGATTTGCCAACCAGCCCAATGCCACAGGTCGCAACGATGGGCTCATGCTGAAAGATTTGTACATCACTGCCGCAGTGCGCTGCGCGCCACCCGCGAACAAGCCCACGCCGCAGGAACTGGCAGAGTGCTCACAATTTCTCGACCGCGAAATCGCTGGATTAGAGAGAGTAAAGGTGGTGGTGGCGCTGGGGAAGATCGGCTTCGATGCGTATCTGAACTATCTGAAGCGTCGCGGGCTGCTGCCGAGCCGACAGCCATATCTCTTCAAACATGGCGCCAGTTACCGGTTACCCGACGGTAAGGTGTTACTAGCTTCTTACCATCCGTCGAACCAGAACACGCAGACCGGCAAGCTGACGCGAAAGATGTTTGTGGAGATATTTAAGGAGGCGGCAACACTTGCCGATGAATCATCTATGGCGCCGCCGGGCGGATCGTTGCACCCTACCCCATAGCTTGCGGGGTCGCAATTGAGAAACCGGGGTCACGAGCCGAGGCGGCGCCGCAGAACTATGTCACTTAACTTCGCTCGAGCCTAGAAGCCGACCATCACCGGTTCCGGTTCGAGGCGGATGCCCCAGATTTCCTGCACGCGTTGTTGGATTTGTTCTTTCAGGGCGAGAACGTCGGCAGCAGTGGCTGCGCCGCGATTGACGATTGCCAGGGCGTGCCGGGTGGAAATGCCGGCGCGTTCAGAGCCGAATCCTTTGGCGAAGCCGGAGCGCTCGACCAGCCATGCCGCCGAAATTTTCTTGTGGGTTTCAAGTGCGGGATAGCTGGGCATGATTAGTCCTCGCGCGGCAGCCCGCTTTTTCAAATCCTCATGCTGTTCTTCGGAGAGCACGGGGTTCTTAAAGAATGAGCCTGCACTCTGGCAATCTGGATCTCCCGGAACGATGAGCATGCCCTTGCGCGCGCGAATGTGGCGCACGGCTTCGCGCGTCTCGGCAAGATCCGGCGTGGTTTCGCGGCCTTCGAAGTGGCGCTGGAGGTCGGCATAAGCAATGCGGGGCTTGCCTTCCGGGGTGAGGGCGTAGGTAACGCGGAGAACGATGAACCGTCCGCGCTCGGTGGTGTTGAAGATGCTGGTCCGGTAGGCAAATCCGCAAGCTTCATTGCAGAGTTCGCGGACTTGACCGTCTTTCAAATCGAGAACCTGCACTTCGGCGATGGTTTCGGATACTTCCTGGCCATAGGCGCCCACGTTCTGTACCGGAGTACCACCCACGCTGCCCGGAATGCCGCTGAGACATTCGACGCCGGCGCAGCGAGCCATGACGGCGCGCGAGACGAATTTGTCCCAGGATTCTCCGGCTCCCACATCGAAAAGAACTTTGCCGTCCTTATCATGGCTGGCTTGCTGGTCGATGCCTTGAAGCGAAGTCTTCAGCACGAGGCCGGGCCAACCAGCGTCGGCGATCACCAGATTGCTGCCGCCGCCGAGGATGAACAGAGCCAAATCACGGGCGCGCGCGAACGTGACCGCCTCCTGCACTTCAGCAATGCTTTTGGCATCGACGAGATACCTTGCCGGGCCTCCGATTTTGATGGTGGTCAGTGGCGCGAGCGGGATGTTTTCAAGGAGAAGCACGAATGGTTTTCAATATACACACCGGCGGAATTGGGTGCTGTGATTCGAGAGTTACGGGAGGGCAGTGGCCAGGATGCCAATACCGATTCGGCCGCGTAGGTGGTGCAGACGATGTCCCTTGGGCGGCTGGAGAAGATGGTTCACTTCAGATTGAGACTTTCTTCTGGAGTCGACATTTTTAGCCTCCGGCGCGGTTTCGGCGCTACAATATCAAGCTGCTGGAGAAGTGGATTTGCCGGCTGTGTGGCATCGGATCAACGAGCGAGAAACTTCAATCCAAAAGATTGAGGATTCTGGATACTGAGCCATCTGCCGCGTGAGCTGGCCAAGGGGATTCACTCGGAAGGAATAATGAAATGAAGAACCGAATATTCATGACGCCGCTTTTGTCGACCGTTATTGTGCTTGGCGCGTTCGCACAGCAGCCAAATTCCACTAGTCAGCCGGCCGCTGGACCGACGGAGCAGACTGCTTCGAGTTCGCAGCCAGCCTCCAGCGGGGATTTTTGGGATGGCGAAGAGCCCAGCCTGGGATCGCTACTCTTTCACCCTTTCGCCAGCAAAGAGTACGTAAGGCGGCATGTCGAGCCCATCCGGGACCGTGTCAATGAGCTCGAGGAATTAACCACGACTCACAACAAGATGACCAGGGACGTGGATGCCCGCGCCCAGCAAGGCATTCAACTGGCTGCGGCCAAGGCCAACCTGGCTGATCAGCATTCTCAGGAGGCCGCCAGCAAAGCTGAGACGGCCCATCAGACCGCGGCGTCGCTAAATACTCGCCTGGATGCGGATGAAAAAGTGGTTGGCAGCATCGATCAATACAAATCCGGCTCCCAGACTGAGATTCGTTTTCGCCCCGGCCAGACCGTGTTGAGTAAGGAAGCTAAGGAAGCGCTCGACGAGATGGCCGTCCAGCTCAAAAATCAGCACGGCTACATCATCGAAGTGCAGGGCTTTTCCGCGGGTCGGGGACACGCCGCGATCGACAGCTCACGAAAGATGGCTGACTCAGTAGTACGCTACCTGGTGCTGAACCACGAGATTCCGGCCTTTCGCATCTACGCGATTGCGTTGGGCAACGCAACTGGGGCCAAGAGCGCGAGCGGCACTCGCGTAGAAGTCAACCTGCTGAAGAGCGATATGGAGCAGATTGCCAAGCAATGACGGGCGCTGTTTCCCCACTCAGCTTCAAAAATCACAGTCACACGAAAACCCAGGGGTAATCACCTCTGGGCTTTTTTGTTTTTGGAGTTCCCGTCAATTAACAGGCTCCCTTTAGAACGATATCCGGCACTTCGGCAAGGGTGGTGATTTGCGCGTCGGGCCGCTCGGGAATTCGCTCGGGTTCCTGGCCGAAGCGATTGCACCAGAGGACGCGGAAGCCAAACGCTTTGGCGGAGTACGCATCCCAGCCGTTCGAAGATAAAAAACAGATGCGGGTCGCAGGCACTCGCAGCCGCTCGCAGGCGAGCTGATAGACGGAAGGATGCGGTTTGTAGACTCTTACCTCCTCCACCGACAGCACGACATTGAACAGATCGGCGATGCCCGCATGGGCAGCTGCCGCGGCGAGCATGGCAGGAGTTCCATTCGACAAGATTGCAAGCTTCATGCCTGCCGCCTTTAAGCGCTTCAAGGTAGCGGGAACTTCCGGATAAGGGTTGAGAGCCAAGTACAGGTTCATGAGCCGGTCCCGAAGCGCAGAGTCTTCCAGATGCAAGGTTGATAGGGCGAAGTCGAGAGCGTCGCCGGTGACTTGCCAAAAATCCGCGTGCTGTCCGGCGAGGCCGCGCAGCCAGGTGTATTGCAGTTGCTTCTGGCGCCATAGTTCGGCAAGGGCTTGCCAGTTCTTTCCCAATGAGTCCTGGGCGCTGCGTGCGGCGCTGTTGACGTCGAACAGCGTGCCATAGGCATCGAACACGCAGGCCTCAATCCCGGCTAATTTCAGGGACATGATGGGAATCTTTCTTTTCAGCCTGGGTTAGCGTTATGAGGCCGTCGATAGCGGCAACTCCTTGCTGTCGATTTATTGTAGCGAGAGCTTCGCGGCCAGACCGTCCTTCACCGTCTGCGGCAGCTTGTCGGCATCGGCGAGCAGAAGGCTGACTTGCCACAGTTCGGTTTCAGATAACGTTTTCTTAAATCCCGGCATGCCGGTGAGACGGATGCCATTGCTTACCTTCCAGTAGGTCTCACCTGGAGGGTCGTCAGTTACGCCGTGCTTGAACAACTGCGGCACGTGCGGGAACATGCCTTTGGAAATATTGGTCTCAGGCTGTCCGGGAAGGCCATGGCAGACAGCGCAGTTCGATCGATAGATCTGTGCTCCAGCCGCATAGGTCGATTCATTCGCAGCGATGGGCGCGCTCTTAGGCATTTCTCGACCAATGCGGGCGTGCAGCGCCAACTTGGCCAACATCCGTTCCAGGGGCATTGGAGCTGCCGAAGTCGCAACCGGAGCGAAACCGGTGGCGAAATAGGCGAACAGGCAGATGGAAACCGCCGCTAATCCGAAAATCAAACCAAACAGAAAACCCTTCATTCTTCTTCTCCAAGTTTCGCCGAGTCAGGTCTCGGCGATGCAGGTCTCGCCGAGTCAGCAGCGCTCAGTCGGACAAGAATATGTATCACAACCAGTATGAAACGCAGATGAAAAGAAGGCAGTAAGCCATTTCCGCCAGGGCAGTTTTGCGAAAATTTAAACTGTTCTCTATATGCACTGGATACGGACTGAAGGGATGATGGCAGAAATTCTGACGCACTGCAAAAAACTTCGCTCCAGACTTGCACTCGCGAATCGATTGAATTACGATCCAGCCTTTTCCAGGGAAGGACTTGGCAGCCGTTTGCGATATGAGGCGCCGCACTCAAGGGAAGGATGAAGCATGAAACTGATCCGATTTGGCGAACCAGGCAGAGAACTCCCCGGGCTTCTCATGGAGGACGAAACGCGTCTGGATGTCTCGGCTTTTGTGCGGGACTATGACGAAGCGTTCTTCGCAGAGGGCGGACTCTTGCGACTATCGCAATGGTTGAAGCGGAACGCGGCAGCCGCTCCGCGAGTTGCGCCATCGGTCCGGCTGGGATCGCCGATCTCGCGCCCCAGCAAGATTGTCTGTATCGGGTTGAACTTTCGCGATCACGCCAAAGAAAGCAAAATGGAGATTCCGAAAGAGCCGGTAATATTTTTCAAAGCTTCCAGCGCGCTGGCCGGGCCGAATGACGATCTGATCATGCCGAAGAACGCGCACAAAGTGGATTGGGAAGTCGAGCTGGTTGTTGTGATGGGAAAGAAATGCAGCTATATCGAGCGGGAAGAGGCTCTCGAGTATGTGGCTGGCTACGCTTTGCACAACGATTATTCCGAGCGTGAATTTCAACTGGAGCGGGCCGGACAGTGGGTGAAGGGCAAGAGTGCGGATACGTTTGCGCCGCTGGGGCCGTTCATGGCGACGTGCGACGAGATTCGAGACACGGGGCATTTGGGAATGTGGTTGAGGGTTAACGGCGTCTCCCGGCAGCGTAGTTCAACGAGCGAAATGATTTTTGATGTATCCACCCTCGTCAGCTACGTCAGTCAATTCATGACGCTGCTGCCTGGCGATATCCTCAGCACGGGAACGCCGGCTGGAGTGGCATTGGGCATGAAGCCTCCACAGTATTTGAAGGCGGGCGATGTGGTCGAGATGGGGATTGACCAGCTTGGCGAATCGCGGCAGACGGTGGTGGCGTGGCAGCCTTCGGCCTCCGAGACAGTCAGCGCCAGTCCGGCCCGATGAGACTGTCAGGGCGGGTTGTGATCCGGCTTTAAGATGAGAGTGTTCGATCTCGGTCAAGAAGTCAAAGGGAGACGCTGCGTTCTCTTGCTCGGTGCCTGAAGATCCCTGCTATTCTCGCTGCCGCGATCTCGGATTCGTTCATGACCAAACTCGCCAGAAAACTGCGCCTG
>Ga0307478_10001478_pt1 | contig 20215 bp, 21 predicted proteins | sample atmos_gasesECM4C_2_FD_203713 | JGI IMG/M metagenome (GOLD analysis project Ga0307478, IMG submission 203713) | Hardwood forest soil microbial communities from Morgan-Monroe State Forest, Indiana, United States - atmos_gasesECM4C_05 | ecosystem: Environmental > Terrestrial > Soil > Temperate... | reverse complement strand
GCTGCCCACGCTGTCGGTGTGGCCTTCTACGGCTACGTGCAGAGTGGGATAGGCGAGGACTATTCCGGAGACTTTGGCTAAGCGCTCACGGGCTCCGGGCAGGAGTTCGAAGCTGCCGCTGCGGAAAAGAACGTCAGACATGTTGGCGATCAGGCCGCGGGCGGAATCGCGTGTGGCTAAGATGCTGTTGAGTTGTTGCAGGAGACGAGCGCGGAGTTCCTGCTTTTCGTATTCGGCCTGTTGGGTCGCTTTTTCTGCCTGCTGACGGAGAGATTCGGATTGGGCGGCGGCTTGTTTTGCTTTATCGGTTTCGGCGGCCAGGAGTTGCTGCTGGGCTACGGCTTCGGCAGTGGCTTTTTCAGCGGCGGCTTTTTGGCGGGCTGCTTCTGCGGCAGCGGCTTCGGCTTCCTGCTTCATCTTGAGAGCTTCGGCTTTGGCTTGTTCGGCCTCGGCGCGGGCGGTTTCGGCTTCCGCGCGGCGCTTGGCTTCGGCGTCGGCGTCGGCGCGGGCTTTGGCTTCGCGGGCGGCGGCGGCGGACTGGGCTTCGTCCTCAGCTTTTTGTTTTACAGCCATTAAGCGCGCCTCTTCGGCGGTTTCTGTTGCTTCTTTGGCAGCGGCTTCTACTGCCGCTTTGTTTTGCTTTTGACGGTAGACGTCCTCGGCGTGCATTAGCTGCTGGCCGGCTTTCGAAATTATGAAGGCGGCGTATTTGTCGGCGGCGGCTATGCGGGCGATGCGGACGGCGTTGCGGGCTTCGAAAAGTTCGAGTGGAGTTTTGCTGTCGATGCCGAAGATGGCGTCCTGGATGTGAGTGTTCGTCGAAGAATACGTGCCGCGGCTTACCAGATCATACTTGGCTTCGATGGTTTCGCCTCCGCCGCCGTTTACCGCAGCGCTTTCCATTACCACCATGTTGCCGGGTGCGGTCACGGCGAAATAGGGCTCGGCGGTTACGATCATGCCGAAGGTTTGGAGGTCGGTTGCGGCTTTGAGGTGCGCGGTGTTGCTGTTGTGATCGATGGTGACTTCACCCAGGTTTACTGGCCGGCCTTGCGGAGATACGGCCCAGAGGACGTAGGTTAAGTATTCGAGTCCGAACTTGGTGGCGTCTTCGAGGTTCTGGAATTTCACTTCGATCTGGAAGTTGGTCTTCTTGCCCTCTACACGGGCTTCGCCGGATGCGCCCTGGAGGAGATCGGTCCCCTGGAAATCTACTTTGGTTTGGCCGCCTTGCAGGCGGTAGTGGACGGCTTTGGTGGTGCGGGTTACGGTGGCGGTCGCGGGAGCTGGCGCGGTTTGCGCGGATGCTAGGGCGGCGGCGCAGAGGAAGGTGGCTAGAGATAGGTTTTTCAGTAGGTTCTCAGTCTTTTTCACGAAGTTCTCAGTCTGGGGGAGATCGGTTTCTTATGAGACTCTTAATCTTCGTTCAAGAGGGGTGGGAGGGACAAGGACAGGAAGGACTATGCGAGGATGGGACTTTGGTCACCGGGGCGCGGGGCTTCAGGCGTCCCTACGGGACGCGGTTCGGTGTTTTGTCGTGTACCCCGCCAGTGAACTGGCGGGCTATTGTCAGAGATCCCTACGGGACCTGAGCCACAGCTTTTTACTTGGCGGTGAAGGGGGCGAAGGAGGCAGTTTTGCCGAAGTAGATGCGGAGGGTGCATTTGTCGCCGGTGTGGGCGAAGGCTACCTCGAGGGCATCGGAAGGCTGGGAAACCTGGTCGGTTTCCATTTGGGAACGAGCGACGTCTTGCTTTTCGTCGTAGGTGGCGCCGGGGGCTACGTTTTTGTTGACGGCTAGAGTCCACTGCTTGGCGGGGATGGGATAGACGGTGTAGGCGCCGATGGGGATGGTTACGCCTCCGAAGCTGAGTTGAGCTTCGGTGAAGAGAGTCATGGGAGCGCCGCCGGGAGCCCAGGGCTTGCCGTTGGGAGCTTTGTCGTTTTTTGCGCTGACGGCATTATAGCGGATGTAAACCTGGCGTCCGTCCTCGAGATTACAGCTTGCGGTGGAGGGCTCGGATTGGGCCGGGCAGATGATGGCGAGAGTTGACAGGGAAAGAATGACGACTACGAAGCGAGCGCGGAACATGAGAGACCCCTCTGGGCCAAACAGTGTAGCGCCGAAATCAACTGAGTGGAAGAAAGATTTGGAGTGGTGAGTCTTGGCGGAGGGATGGGGGCACAGTCTGTGGCGCTTTGCGGCCGGGATTCGCCCGGTTGGTGCTGGTCTTCGGTGATGTACTCAGACGGGGAGGGCGTTGCTACCGTGAGTGGCGAGGATTAACACTCATGGGGAAAGCAGCGAAGCTGAAGATTCTTTATGGTGAAGGGGATGCGGAGGCGCAGGCGGCTCCGGCGGCGGCATTTGAGAAGGCTGGGCACATCGTAGAGAAAGCCGTGGGGCGCAAGGCGGTGGAATTGGCGCTTGGCAAGGGCGGATTTGACCTGGTAGTGCTGGGACCGACTTTGAGCCGGAATGATCGGCATCATCTGCCTTATATGGTGAAGAAGGCGCAGGCCACGGCTAGCGTGCTGGTGATGCATGCGGATGGAAGCCGGCATCCTTATGTGGATGCTTGCACGGATACGGGAGCCAGCGTGGAGAATGTGCTGGCGCGGATTGAGGGGATGGCGATTGTTGGGATGATGCCAGCTGCGGCGGGAGCGGCGGCGGGGAGATAGTTGACAGTAGTACCCAGTACCCAGTTCGATCGAGAGCGGCTTTGCGGCCGCTCTTTCTCTTTTTGGAGAGAAAACCTTTAAGACAGAGGGCACAGAGGCGGGACAGGGTAGTGCGGATTGATACGAATCTGGGTGGTTAACTGGTGGGATCGTTCTGGTTTTCGGAGGTCGCTTCATCCCACGTCTGGCGCTCCAGCGGAACGAAGTGGAATTTTCTGTCATCCGTTCGGTTGGATCTCAGCCCGAACCTGGTTGCTAATAGTGGAGTTTGCTGGGCATTCGCTGGCTTTGCTCGACTGCTGGAGATGACGACTTCCGGCTGTGGAGCTGGGTTCGTGGGACACTTGTCCAAGAAACGTCTACCTAAAAACTTTTGCGCGGCGCACAGGCTGCTGGTACATTCAAAACGATACGCTGTGCGGGCGCTGAACGCTCGCTTCGCTCGCTGGACAGCCGAGGCGGCTCCTACATATATTTTCTTGGCTTCTTCAAAATCCTTAGGAGGGTGCTATGGGGGTTAGTGCGGAGTTTTTGCCGGAGTTCGATTTGGAGATGGCGGCGGCGCGGCGGACTTTGGAGCGGATTCCGGAGGACAAGCTGGCTTGGAAGCCGCATGAGAAATCGATGCTGCTGGGGCGGCTCGCGGGGCACATTGCGGAGCTGCCGGGGATGGGAGTGAACATCATGAAAGATGATGAGCTGGACTTTGCCAAGCGTGCGGCTGGGGAGCCGGCGCGCAAGCCGAACGTGGCGGAGTCGCGGAAGCATGTGCTGGAATTGTTTGACAAAAATATTGCGGCGGTGCGGGCTGCGATTGCGGGCGCCAGCGATGAGCGTTGGGCTGGAAAGTGGACACTCTCGGCGGGGGAAAGAAAGTTTTATGAGGGAACGCGCATGGGGGCGATGCGGCGGATGATGATGAATCATGTGATCCATCATCGGGCGCAGTTGGGAGTTTATTTGCGGTTGAATGATGTTGCGGTGCCGTCAGTGTATGGGCCTTCGGCGGATGAGGGACGGTAGAGGATAGCTGCCTGGTTTGAGGGACTACTGTCACGCTGGAGGTTTACGCGCATTTATGGAAGTCATAGTGGTTTCGTAGCATTGTCGCGCGACATCGCGGTGAGTAGTTTGGCGCAGTGTTTCCAAGGAGGATTGAGTCGATGAATTGTCGCAGCGTGGTAAAGATTTCTCTTGTGGTGGTGTTGACTGCCAGCGCTCTAGCCTGGAGTGACGACGCCGGAAAGGTGACAACCGTTAAAGGCTACGTCCTGGATTCGGCGTGCGCATTCACCAAGGGCCTGAAGAAACCGATCAGCCCAGAGTGTGCCACGGCGTGTGCGAAGGCTGGTTCTCCTTTGGTGATTTTGACGGATAGCGGCGCGATCTACTGGCCCATTGCGGGGACGACTCCATCGAGCGGGCAGAATGATCGGCTGCTGCCGTTCGCCGGACAGAAGGTTACGGCTAGCGGGAAGGTGTTTGAACGTGGAGGATCGACGGCGATCGTGATCGAGAAGATCGAAGCTCAGAAGTAGTTTATTTGCGGTTGAATGATGTGGGGCGTGTCGTTGGTTTATGGGCCTTCGGTGGATTAGGGGTGGGTGAGCTGATTTTTGCGCTTATTGCCGGTCAGTTCGGGCGGAACAGGTGCCGCGGTAATGAGTGGAATGGGATTTACAGCAGCTACGCTAGGCATGTCGGGCAGTAGGACCACCGACGACTGCGGGATGCAACAGAAGCGATAAGGCTGCAAGTAGCGCGACTGCTAGTCCGAACGCGCAGGTATACCTGATCTCCATAGCCCACCCGTGCTGCAAGGTTTCCAGCGGCGACAGCAAAACGGTTGCGGACCATCCGACCATAACAACGCGCTCTCGTCCTCTGCTGCCCCGAATGAACCAGAATGCGAGCCAGCACAGGTAACCATAGAAAATAATGTTCGCGGCTACAAGGGGCCAACCGTGCAGCATAAAATCGAGCGGCAATAGCCGTCCCCGTTTATGGCCGAGATGTAATGCATCTCGAACGGCGAGCGCGAAGACAAGCGCGGTCAGACCGGTTGCAACTCCCGCCCTCAGGCGAGTCGTGAGTAGTCGTGATGGCTGCGATTGCGCCATTAGTCGAAGTTTATCGCCCAGTCTTCCGACAGCTATTATCCTCCGCGTCATGGTTGTTGAGAACAGCGATTTCACCGTCGGTCTACCCTCGGGGCCCCTTGTCGCATAGCTTCCAGCACCCGCGTCACTGGGAGAACGCCTTGCCGGACCTGTGATGACGCATGCGGGTAAGGGGTCCTTCGACGCCGGGCTGATTCGCTTCGCGAGCCAGCCACTTTGCTCAGGATGACAAGTCACCGGACATAACTGCCGGTGACCGCGTCGCCGGGGCGGCGGCGCTACTGGTGTCATGTACGTTTGTTACTGTGACCGTCGATGGGCGGTGGTTAAGATTCTAGGATGGAGTTAGAGTGCTTAATCGTGACGTGCGACCAAAGCCTGTTAGGTTGTGTGCAGGCGGGCTTGGGGACGCATGGAGGCTCGCTTCAACTCCGCCAGGATTGTGCGAGCGCGATCGAGTTGGTCTCACGACGGCATTTGGATGGAGTTGTGATCGACTTTGATTTGCCCGGAGGGGCAAGAGCGCTGCCCGCGCTGCGGAACTCCCCCGCGAACAAGCAAACCCTTATTGTCGCGGTGGTAAACGGATTGACGAGCGCAGAAGAGGCTCTTGATGCAGGGGCCGACTTCGCACTCAGCAAACCGATACAGGAGTCGCGATTGGCTGCCATCCTGGAGGTCGCTGTGCCCAAGATGGAGCGCGAACATCGCAGGTATTTCCGATACGACGTTGATTTGCCGGTCCAGTTTCAGACCCCGCTGGGGCAAGCTTTCGCTGCCAAGATGAAGAACGTGAGCGAAAGCGGGTTGGCCATCACGCTGGTTCAGCCGCTGCGAGTCGAAGGAGTGGTTGCGGTGGAGTTCGAGCTTCCGAGCGTGGTGCCACGGACTTTTCATGCGAAAGCGGATGTGGTTTGGAGTGATTCTTTTGTGATGGGCCTGCGGTTCTTGTACATCGACAAGGAGCATGGAGCTGCGCTGCAGGCCTGGCTGGACTCGTTGGAGGCTCGCACCCACTTCCGTGAGTGGGCTCACCGGGGGTGAGTTGCTGGTGGCGACAGCCGCCGAGACCGCGGCGCTACGGGCGTTTCGGCGTGGCGTGACGAGGTAAAACGCCTTGCGGGGCTGGTGATAGTGGCGACGGGTAAGGGGTCCTTCGACTGCGTGGCTGGTTCGCTTTCGCGAACCGGCCACTTCGCTCAGGATGACAAGTCGGCGAAGGTGTATTGCAGACGGCGGCGCTACGGTTGCAGTGCTACCTTCATATCCAGGTTGTGGGCTACGAAGGACCAGGTGTCGGCGGTTTCGTCTATCAGCTTTGTGATTGATTTGCCGGCGCCGTGGCCTGCTTTGGTTTCGATGCGAATCAGGATTGGGGCTGGGCCGGCTTGGTCGGCTTGCATGGTGGCGGCGAATTTGAAGCTGTGGCCGGGGACTACGCGGTCGTCGTGGTCCGAAGTTGCGATTAATGTCGGGGGATATTTTGTTCCCGGCTTCAGGTTGTGCAGCGGGGAGTAGGCGTAGATGGCTTTGAATTCTTCGGGGTTGTCGGAGGAACCGTAGTCGCTGGTCCAGGCCCAGCCGATGGTGAATTTGTGGAAGCGCAGCATGTCCATCACGCCGACTTCGGGGAGCGTTGCGCCGAAGAGGTCGGGACGCTGAGTTACGCAGGCTCCGATCAGCAGGCCGCCGTTGCTGCCGCCGCGAATGGCCAGCTTTGGCGTTGAAGTGTACTTGTTGGCGATTAGCCACTCGGCGGCGGCGATGAAGTCGTCGAATACATTCTGCTTTTTTAGTTTCATTCCCGCCTGGTGCCACTCTTCGCCGTATTCTCCGCCGCCGCGCAGGTTGGGTTGCGCGTAGATGCCTCCCATTTCGAGCCAGACGACGTTGGGAACGGAAAAGTTCGGCGTCAGGGAGATGTCGAATCCGCCGTAGGCGTAGAGGAGTGTAGGATTCCCGCCGTCGAGCGTGATTCCCTTCTTGTAGGTGAGGAACATGGGGACGCGGGTGCCGTCTTTGCTGGTGTAGAAGACTTGTTTAGTTTCGTAGCGGGAGGGATCGAAGTCTACCTTCGGTTGACGGAAGATCGCGCTCTTGCCGGCTTCGGGATCGTAGCGATAGACGGTGGTTGGAGAGATGAAGCTGGTGAAGGCGTAGAAAGTTTCTTTGTCTTTGCGTCTGCCGCCGAAGCCTCCGGCGGTGCCGATGCCGGGCAGGTCGACGTTGCGCAGGAACGCTCCGTTGAGGTCATGGACGCGGACTTCGGTGCGGGCGTCTTTCAGATATCCCAGGAGAAATGAATTGTTCACGGTGCCGGCGAACTCGAGTTTGTCGGCGCCCTGTGGGACCAGGGTTTTCCAGCTGGTGCGCTCGGGATGACGGGTGTCGATGGCAATGAGGCGTCCGCGCGGAGCGTCGAGATCGGTTTGGAACCAGAAGACCGGCCCGTCGTTATCGATGAATACGTATTGGGCGTCAAAGTCGTCGAGGAGTTTTACAACGGGGGAATCCGGCTGAGTGAGATCTTTGTAGTAGAGGCGGTTCTTGGGCGATGTGCCTTGCCAGACGGTGATGATCAGATAATGGCCGTCGTCGGTGACGTTGCCGGCGAATCCCATTTCTTTGTTGTCGGGGCGCTCGTAAATTAATTTGTCGTCGGACTGGGCTGCGCCCAGGCGGTGATAGTAGAGCTTCTGAAAATAATTGGTGTCGCGCATGGTGGCGCCGGTGGGCTCGTCGTAGCGGCTGTAGTAGAAACCTTTGTTGTCTTTGGTCCAGGATGCGCCGGAGAATTTTACCCACTTGATGTCGTCGGAGAGATCTTTGCCGGTATCGACGTCGCGGACGTGCCACTCGTTCCAGTCGGAACCGGAGGTGGCGAGGGCGTAGGCCATGAGCTTGCCGTCGTCGGAAATGGCGTCCCCGGCGAGCGCAACTGTGCCGTCGGGCGAGAGAGTGTTGGGGTCGAGTAGGACGCGAGGCTCGGCGTTGAGGGATTCGGATACGAAGAGGACGTTCTGCTGCTGGAGTCCGGTGTTGTGCTGGAAGAAGTAGCGTCCGCCATACTGGCTGGGAGTGGTGAAGCGCTCGTAGTTCCACAGCTTGGTAAGGCGGTCGCGGATGGCCTGGCGGTAGGGGAGTTGATCCAGATAGCCGAAGGTTACTTTATTTTCGGCTTCGACCCAGGCGTGAGTTTCGGCGGAGTCGGTGTCTTCGAGCCAGCGGTAGGGGTCGGCGACCTTGGTGCCGTGGTAGTCATCGACCTGGTCGCTGCGGCGGGCTTGAGGGTAGGTTAGCGGCGCGGTTGGGGCGGCGGAGTAGAGGGTCATCATGGGGAGTAGGAGTGTGAACACGATCATTGCGTGGCGCGCTAGATGCATGGGGGCCTCTGGGATTGAATCGGTGGAAGATCTATTTTGCCTGTGGGGGTGGGTAAGAAGCAAGGACGCGCGGTCGTGGTGGAAACGCCTTGCGGGGCTGGTGGTGGTTGCGGCGGGTAGGGGCTCCTTCGACTGCGATGCGCGGTCCGCTTCGCGGGCCGCGCGCCTCCGCTCAGGATGACAGCGCGCAACTAAGGCAGGGTGCGGCGGGCTGGTCTGCTGGTGGCGGGTTTGTAGTCGGCGGGGTAGAGGACTACCGAGCGGTTGAAACCTTCGCCGTCGCTCTCGGTGCGGAGGTCGGTTTGGTCGCGGAGGGCGAGGTGGACGATCCGGCGCTCGCGCGAGGACATGGGGGCGAAGTGGAATGGGGTTCCGGTCTGGCGAACTTTTTCGGCGGCGACGCTGGCTGCCATGCGGAGTTCCTGGAGACGGATGGAACGTTGATTCTTGCAGTCGAAAGAAATCTTTTCGTGTTCGGCGGAAGGCAGGTGGAGGATTTCGAAAGCTAAGAGTTCGAGGGCGCGGAGAAGTTCGGCGCCGCGATCTAGCAGCAGAGTCGAGTCGGGGCCGGAGAAGTCGACGAAGATTTCTGGTTTCTCCCAGTCGGTGGGGGCTGGGGGGTCGACTACGATGCGGTATTTGAGGTGGAGTCCTCCGTTGGTGACTACGGATTGGAGGAATTCGTTGATCTTGTTGGCGGCGGCTAGTTTGTCCATAGGGTCGCTCTCACTTCAACAGCTAAAACCTTTAAAACCTTGAACACCCTTCGGCTTCGCTCAGGGCAAGCTCCGGACACAGGGGTTCACAGGGTAAACCTTATTTCTCTTTCTTGCGGGCGCGTTTTTCCATCATTTCGCGCATTTCGCGGCCTAGCTTGGTACGGTTCATTACTGCCTGTTGCGCGATCGAAATCAGGTTGCTCTCGGTGTAATAAAGATTCAAGCCCGCGGCCAGCTTAAAGAAGATGAAGCCCATAAACAGGGGCATCATGATGGTCATCATTTTTTGCTGGGCGGGATCCATGCCGGCTTGCGGGGTCATGCGCTGCATTACGATCATGCTGACTACCATCAGGAGAGGCAGTACCCAGTCGGCGGCGGATAGATCAGTGATCCAGAGCCAGTGGGCATGGCGGAGTTCGAGAGCGACTCCTAACATTCTGTAGTAGGCGATCAGGAATGGGAACTGGATTAGAAGAGGCAGACAGCCGCCGGCGGGATTTACGCCCTCCTTCTTGTATAAAGCGCTGATTTCCTCGTTCATTGCCGCCTTGCGCGGATCGCGGAGGCTGTACTTCTTGTATTTCTCCTGGATGTTCTTGATCTGGGGCTGGATGCGCTGCATCTTCAGCATCGACTTCATCTGCGTGATGCGCAGAGGGAGCAGCAGGATGGTGATGATGAAAGTTTGGATGACAATGGCCCATCCCCAGTTATGGACGATGTGGTTGTAGGTCCATTTGAGCCAGAGGAAGAGCGGGCGTGACAGGATGCCCCACCAGCCGAAATTAACGATGCCGCGAAGATCGGGGCTGTCGTTCTTGATGGTGGGAACGGGGACGGCGTCGAGTACGGCGAGCTCTTTGGGGCCGACGTACATGCGCTCGGTGGTTGGGCCGCGGAGGTTGCCGACGGCCGCGCCGAGGAGATCTATGTTAGCGGTGTCTTTGGAACCGGCGCCGATTGGATTGAGGCCGGGTTTCTGGGCGATCTCCATGGGATTGTGGAGCGTGACCATGGCGGATGCGCCGGGATCGTCCGGAATAAAGATGGCGGTGAAATATTGGTCGCCGGTACCGGCCCACTCGAAGGGACCTTTTATTGTATTGCCGCCGCTGATGGCTTTAACGCCGAGGCGCGTTACGTAGTTGGGGAAAAAGATGTAACCGCTGCGCTCGGTGGAGGCGTCGTTGTGGTAGTCGATGCCGGAGGCGGCGTAGGAAGCGGGTGTCAGCTCGTCGCCGAATCCGGCGGGCCAGGCGGGTGGGGCAAAGATTTCAGCGCCTTTGTAAATGACGGAGGTTTCGACGTTTAAGACGTAGGTGTGGTCGAAATGGAAAGTCTTGCGGACGACGAGGTCCTGGTCGGCGTATTCGAAGGTGATCGTGGCTGGGGCCGTGAGATTGCCTTCATTCGATGCTACGTAGAGCGCGGAGGTGAGACGGTTGCGCAGGGCCTCGTCGTAGGCGAAGAGCGAGAGCGGGTAACCGAATTTTTGAGCGGCAGCGGCGTTGACGAGATCGAGCGGGCCGTTCTGGGCGTCGTTGTCGAACTTTTTTAGGATCCAAGATTTGACCTGGGCTCCGCGATTGGTGAAGGTAATTTTGTAAAGATCGTTTTCGATTACGGTTTCGGTTTCGGTGGAGGCCTGTTTAGTGACCGTGTTCGATGGAAGGCGTGCCGCTGTTGAGGCTGGGGCGGCGGAAGGCGATGCGGCCGCCGGCTCTGCCTGGACGGGATGATTTTCCGGCTGGGCGGCCGGCGGGGGCATGTATTTCTTCAGCACCGTCTGCGAGAGAATCAGAACCACAAACGTGATGAGAATGACGACGAGGAGGCGGCGCTCGGAGCCTGGTTCCTGTTGAGGATTTTGATAGTCGGCCAAAGTTTCTAAAGTACCTCGGGGCTAAAGCCCGTTATAAATACGTTGCATTAATGCAGGCCTGGAAGGCCTACTTCCCCTGCGCATTGCTCCCTAGGAATCGGTCCCGTGTTCAATCGCAGTGATCACAGTTTTCCGCACCCGGTTGCCTGCTTTACCACCGGGTCGTAGCCGGAACGGGCAAAGGGATGACAGCGGAGGATGCGGGCGAAGGCCATCCATCCGCCGCGCAGGGCGCCGTAGCGCTCAACGGCCTCCATGGCATATTCGGAGCAGGTCGGCACGTAGCGGCAGGCTGGGGGCAACAGGGGCGAGATGGCCCATTTGTAGGCCCGCAGCAGTTGCAGCGTTGCGAATTTTGTAAAGTTGCTCAAGAGCGGCTTCCGGCTTCCGGCTTTCGGGTCTCGGCGATTTTGTTTTGTGATACTTCCTGCACTGACTTTCCTGACAGCTTTTGCTCGATTAGGTTGAAGGCGCGGCTGACTTCGTTTTGCAGCGTCGCGAAGTCGGTAGACAGCATTGACTTTTTTGGATTGATGACTACGTCTGCCGCAATTCCTGCGACTGGGCGCGTCATGCGGACTGCTTCGCGCAGGCGGCGCTTCATGCGGTTGCGCTGGACGGCTCCGCCCAAGGCGCGACCGACCGTGAATCCGATGCGCAGGCCGGATTGCACGGAAGTCGGGCTGGTCGTGGTTGCCGGCGACACTTCTTCCGGGCGCGGACAATAAAAAACCGTGATGGAGGCGGAGAAGTGGCGGCGTCCTTGTTTGTAGACGCGCTCGAAATCCGCATGACGCAAGAGGCGCAAGGTGCGGGGGAATCGAGCTGTCGGTTTTGGCGGCATAGCGAAGTCGGGCCGAGGTCCCAGCGCGGCGTTAGCCGGCATTGCTGTGGCCATCATGCCGTCGAATTGCGAGAGGCGGCTGAGGGTCTCGACTGTGGAAGTGAGCGGCACCAGAAAAGCTACTCGCGGAAGCCGGGTTTTACGGAGACCCGCTTCCGTCCCTTGGCGCGGCGGCGGGAAATGACTTTCTTGCCGCCCTGGGTCTTCATGCGCGTGCGAAAACCATGCTTCTTGCTTCGCTTGCGCCGGTTGGGTTGGAATGTACGCTTGGGCATGAAAGATAGCTGCTCCTGATTCCGTCGACAGTGTTAGGGCAAACAGTGAGTATAAATGACGGGGTGGGGTGAGGGCAAAGGGCGGCTTTCATGGTCGCAGTTTGATAAGGATGCGAGCCAAGCGCCGCGATTATTGCGTCGCAAAGAACGCGACGCTTCGCGCGGCTCGCCCAGATTCCTCACGGCGCAAAGAACGCTTGTTCGGAATGACAATGCGTTTGCACCTTGGCCGTTGCAGTTACATCCTTGACACTTGACAGGCGCGGAGCTTCGGGTTCCGAATCGTGTTCGGGAAAAATTCGTGCGCGAAGATTTCCGTCACGACGAAAATTTTTTGTGCTACTATGCCGCACGGTCGAGTTTGAAAATCTCATTCACAAATTGGCAACCGCGCACGACACAAGTGGCGCATTCCGCAGTACACTAAGAGTTCCATCAGCGAGTTGGTAAACGGCAGTTTTAAACAGGCGCCCTCAAGCCAGCCGCCGGGACGCCGCGGCGGGTATTTCATAATTATGTCAGCTCAAGGCTCATCGCTTTCCCCCAATCCGTGGACGCGCATTCTGGACGCGCTGGAAAAAAAGATCAACCGGCACTCCTACGACACCTGGTTAAAACCGACGCGCTATAGCCACTCCAGTGGTGGAGTTTTGTTTGTGCGGGTGCCGACGGCGGAGTTCCGGCACGCCGGCGACAAATACGCGGACCTGATCCAGGAGGCGATCGACAACCTGGGGCTGGAGTTCAACGACGTGAAGTTCGTGACGCCGGAGGACGATCCGGCGGCGACGACGGTGCGGCACAATGGCGGGCTGTCGGCCGGTCCGGTTCCGGTGGGGACACCTCCGGCGCAAGCGCGGTTCGACTGGGATGGCGCCGCGCAGCTGAATCCGCGCTATACGTTCGACGCATTCGTGATCGGCTCGGGAAACCAGTTTGCGCATGCGGCATGCCAGGCGGTGGCGGAGCGTCCTTCGAAAGCTTACAATCCGCTGTTCCTGTATGGCGGCGTGGGCATGGGCAAGACGCATCTGATGCAGGCCATCGGACATGAAGTGAAGCGGCGGCAGCCGCAGGCTTCGATCTGCTACGTATCGAGCGAGAAGTTTACCAACGACATGATCAACTCGCTCCGCTACGACAAGATGACCTCGTTCCGCGACAGGTTTCGCAGCGTGGATGTGCTGTTGATCGATGACATCCAGTTCTTGACGGGCAAGGAGCGGACGCAGGAGGAATTTTTCCACACGTTTAACGCGCTGCACGACACGATGAAGCAGATCGTGATTGCCAGCGACCGGTCGCCGAAAGAATTAGCGGAGATCGAAGACCGGTTGCGCAGCCGGTTTGAGTGGGGACTCATTGCGGATATTCAGCCGCCGGATCTGGAGACTAAGGTGGCGATCCTACAGAAAAAGGCGGAGCAGGAGAAGGTGACGCTGCCAACTGATGTCGCGCTGTATGTGGCGCAGAATATCCGGTCGAATGTGCGGGAGTTGGAAGGGGCGCTGATCCGGCTGGTGGCGCATTCTTCGCTGATTGGGGCAGAAATCACTCTGCCTTACGCGCAGCAGGTTCTGAAGAACTTTATCGATTCGCAGGCGAGGAAGGTCACGATTGAGTCGATCCAGAAAATGGTGGCCGAACAGTTTGGGCTGCGGCTGGTGGAGATCAAGGCTAAAGACAATTCGCGGGCGATCGTTTATCCGCGGCAGATTGCGATGTATCTGGCGAAGCATATGACCGAGGCGTCGCTGCCGGAGATTGGGCGCCAGTTTGGCGGGAAACATCACACGACTGTACTGCACTCTGTCGAGAAGATTGAAGAGGTTCGCAAGAACGACAAGGATTTAAACAGGCTGCTCAACAAGCTGACTGAACAATTGGGTGGATAAGCGCGGGAATCTAGCAATTTGCACTGAGTGTTGGAGTTCTCCTTTTTTGAAGCTGTGCATGAGATGTGGAAACGGTGCAAGGTTCGGGAGAAATAGCAGAAGCGGAAATCTTCTACCTGGGCGTGCGATAAGTTGGGGACGGATTTCTCACATCAAGGGATTGGGGTTAACGCGGTGAGAATAGGCTAGTTGGGAAAGTTTTCCACTTCTGCGCGGTGCCTACTGTTACTGCTGGTTTTATAGGTTTTGTATTTGATATAAGGGAAGTAATAAAAGTAGCACGCGGCAGGGGAGAATAAGTCTATGCCGGTGGAAGCGATGGTTGCAGTGGAGACGGCGGTGGGAACGATGGAGATTACGGTCAGCAAGATCGAGTTGCTGCGGGAGCTGACGGCGACGCAGGGCGTAGTTGAGCGCAAGACTACCATTCCCATTCTTTCCAATTATCTATTCGAAGCTGCGGATGGCAAGCTGTCGCTGACCGCGACTGACCTGGATCTGAGTTTGCGAACTTCGTGCAATGCGAAGGTGAAGAAGGAAGGGTCGTGCACGATTCCGGCGCGCAAGCTGCATGACTATGTGAAGCTGCTGCCCGACGCCGATATCACGATCAAACTGCTGGAAAATCATTGGGTCAGCATTCGCTGTGGGCGGTCCAACACGAAGATGGTGGGGATGGCGAAATCGAATTTCCCCAGCCTGCCGGTGTTTCCTACTGCGGGAGTCGTGAAGATTCCAGGGCAAGTCTTGCGCGGGTTGATTGCGCGGACCGGGTTTGCAATTTCGAGTGAAGAGTCGCGCTACACGCTGAATGGCGCGCTGATGCTGCTGAAGCCGGAATCGATCACGATGGTGGCGACCGATGGGCATCGGCTGGCGCATTGCGAACGTAGCGGCGAGAAGTTTGAAGGCGTCTCGGGGGAGATGAAGACGCTGGTGCCTAAGAAGTGTATGGACGAATTGAAGTCCCTGCTGGATTCGACTGACGCCGAGACCGTCGAGTTCGCCAAGGATGAATCGACATTATTCTTCCGCATTGGATCGCGACTGCTGACTTCGCGGCAACTTACGGGGCAATTCCCGAACTTTGAGGCGGTCCTGCCCAAGGACAATAGCAAGAGCATTACGCTGAACAACTCCGACTTGAACTCGGCGATTTTGCGGGTGGCGCAGTTTGCCGACGAGCGTTCGCGGGCGGTGCGGCTGAAGCTGGAAAAGGGTGAAGTGAAGATTTCGGCTTCGTCGACGGAAACTGGCGAGTCGGAGGATTCGATTGAGGCTCCGTATGACGGCGAGACGCTTACCATCGGCTTCAATGCGGTTTACCTGGTCGACTTCCTGAAAGCTGCCGGGACTGATGAGGTGCGGCTGGAGTTGAAGGATTCGCAATCGGCAGGGCAGTTGCGGCCGGCTGAGGGTGATGATTATAAGTACCGGTATATTGTTATGCCGATGCGGATCTGAACGGCCTCCCCTTTCCAAGTGCATTTTCCTGGATAGCCCGAATGTCCTGCTGGGCTTGACCTGCGTGCCTTCCTGTCATACATTTGCGGCCAATCTTTGTTGGGAGGTGTCTATGTTGGACGGATTCAAGAAGTTCATCCTGCGGGGCAATGTGGTTGACATGGCGGTGGGCGTAGTGATTGGCGCGGCGTTTGGGGGTGTGGTTACCGCGCTGACCAAGGACTTGCTGACGCCGTTGATCGCGGCCGTGGTGGGCAAGCCGGATTTTTCTTATCTAGGATTTTCGATTGGGAGCACGCACTTTCCGGTCGGCGAGTTCATCAATGCCTGCGTGTCGTTTTTCCTGATTGCCTCGGCGATTTATTTCTTTGTGGTCACGCCGGTGAACGCGCTGGTGGCGCGGATGAACCGGGGAGAGAAGCCGCCGGATCCGACGACGAAGAAGTGTCCGGAGTGTTTGAGTGAGATTCCGATTGAGGCGCGGCGCTGTTCGCACTGCACGCAGCCTGTGATGGGACGGGCGGCGTAAGGCATCCCGGCTGCTCCATTCCGGGTGGCATGTCGGGTAACATGGCGGTATGAGGTTCCGCCGAATCTTCTGTGGTTGCGTTTGTAGTTGGGTTGCAGTTTTGCTGGCGCCAGCGCTTTGGGCGCAGGCACCAGCGCAGTCTTCCTCCTCGTCATCTGCTACTTCCTCATCGAAGCCGGTCAAAGAGTCCACGTCTGGCGGTTCTACGTTGGATTCAGGGGCCGTGAGCAACGGTGTCTACCGCAATCCTGCGTTTGGATTCGCTTGCAAGATTCCGGCTGCGTGGGTGTTGCGGACGGAGGAGATGAATGCCCGGGATGATGAAGGTGCGAAAGCGGACAGCGGCAAGACAGCCGGGGATGGCAAGGCTGGGCGCGTGCTGCTGGCGGCGTTTTCACGGCCTCCGGAGGCCCGTGCGGAGGATGTTAATTCGTCGATTCTGATTGCGGCGGAGAGTGTGGCGGCTTATCCCGGATTGAAGGATGCGGCGCAGTATTTTGGGCCAGTGACGGAGATCGCTAAGGCCCAGGGTTTCGAGGTGGTCGAGGAACCTTATGAGTTTGCGATCCGGACGAAGACTGTGGTGCGGGGAGATTTTCAGAAGAATGTGGGGTCGCGGGTGATGCGGCAGTCGACGCTGGTGGTGCTGGCGCGCGGGTATGCGGTTTCGTTTACGTTTATTGGCGGGACAGAGGATGAGGTGGAGGAGTTGGTGGTGGGGTTGAGTTTTGGAGCGGGGACTAAAACCGTTAAATAGGGAACGTACGACAGTAGTGAGTGCGGACGCGACATCAGGTTCTTCCACTCCGCCTCGCTTGCGCTCCGGCTCCGGTCGGACAGGGTTTTATTGGGACTATTGGCAGAGATCAGTCTAGGGGTTCGGGTTCTAGGGCTATATTGGTTTCGCCGTCGGCTTTTTTCTGGGCGTATTTTTTCATCCAGGCTTCCCAGCTTTTGCCGGCGGCGGTGTCGCGTCCGGTGAAGGCCAGGGCGGCGATTTCGGTGTAGGGGATAGAGATTTTTTCGTTGGCATCTTTCGGGTAGAGGCGGACTACGGAATCTTTTAGTGTGGCGGCGGTGCGGCGGTCGAAGAGGTAGCCTTCGATTTTCGATCCGTCTTTGCGGGTGATGGTTACGTCGCCGCGGTAGTCGAAGGCTTTTTCGAGCGCGATGCGGATTTCTTCTTCGGTGGCTAGTTGCGGGATCCAGCCTTCCAGTTTTTCGTGGGCCGTGCCGGGAGCGACTTCGAGGGTATCGGGATCGGCGTGGGGCACGGCTTGCGCTGCTTCGTGATCGATGTGGCCGGATTCTTTGCCTGTCATATTGCCGAATCAAACTTCAAAATCTTTAAACACAGAGGTCACCGAGGTCACAGAGAAACTCAACGTTACACCCGAGTTTCTTGCAATGGTTCTGAGGTGGTGGCGATCTGGACTAGCGGGTGCACTGGGGCTTGCGGTTCATCCAACAGACGCAGCGCTTCTTCGTCGCGATAGCTGTCAAACAGTGTGGCTTTTACCGTGGCCAGGAATCCTTCTAGCGAGCTGAATGTGGCGTTTACTGCGGAGGCCTCGTAGCCGCTGTGGACCATGCAGTTAGCGCAGGCCGGGTTGCCGGACTCGGTGCCGTAGTTGCTCCAGTTGGTGGTCGAGAGGAGTTCGGCGAAAGTTTCGGCGTAACCATCCTGGAGCAGGTAGCAGGGTTTCTGCCATCCGAAAACATTGTAGGTGGGCATGCCCCATGGCGTGCAGGGGTAGGTGCGCTTGCCCATCAGGAATTCTAAAAAGAGTGGCGAGAGATTGAAGCGCCAGTTCTTTTTGCGGTTCGACAGGATCGCGCGGAACATGCGGCGGGTGCGGGCGCGGCCGAGGAAATGTTTTTGGTCGGGGGCTTTGTCGTAGGAATAGCCGGGGGAAAGCATCATGCCTTCGAGGCCCAGCTCCATCATGTCGTCGAAGAAGGCGCGCACCGATTTCGGGTCGGCGCCGTCGAACAGCGTGGTGTTGGTGGTGACCCGGAAGCCGCGGGCCAGGGCCTCTTTGATCGCGTCTACTGCAATGTCGTATCCGCCTTCGCGGCAGACTGCCAAGTCGTGCTCTTCGCGCTGACCGTCGAGGTGGACGCTGAATGTGAGGTATTTACTCGGCTTGAAGAGATTCAGCTTTTCTTTCAGCAGCAGAGCGTTGGTACAGAGATAGATATATTTCTTGCGCGCCACCAGGCCTTCGACAATCTCGGCGATCTGGGGATGCATGAGCGGTTCGCCGCCGGGGATGGAGACCATCGGCGCGCCGCATTCGTCGACGGCGCGGAAACATTCTTCAGGAGAGAGATCTTTTTTCAGGATGTGGGCGGGGTACTGGATCTTGCCGCATCCAGCGCAGGCCAGGTTGCAGCGGAACAGGGGCTCGAGCATAAGCACGAGCGGGTACTGCTTGCGGCCGGCCAACTTCTGGCGCAGGACGTAGGACGAAACGGTCCACATTTGTGAAACGGGTACTGGCATTTATGGGTCGGTAACTCCGGTCCGTCTATTTTATCAGGGTCGGGTGGTTAGATGGTGGCGAACTGGTTGGAGGTGCCGGAAAACGAAACCTCATAGTGCGCCCTTCAGTGAGAGGGCGACCTCAATTCGACCAGGTGGCCGCTTGACGCTTATCGAGACGGTCCCGGTTTGGTCGGTCAAATTAAATTGACCGTCGAACTCTATGAGAAGCTGCTCGGCGGGTTTTTCAGCCGATTTTCTACCGCTGCCATTTAGAGTCGCGGCACTTATTTTATATCCCTTGTATTCGAAAGCAAAACCGAGCTTAACGCATAGCAGGTAAAGCATTTGGGCGTTGGGTCTTCGCCGTGTGCCCTTTGGTGAATCGTGACAGTAGGTATTTAGACGAGCCTTTCCTTCAGCTCCCAGCCCCAACGCCTTCGCAGCGTCGCTCTGGTTCATCCCTTTCCCCCGAAGGAACTGGTCCAGAGCGTTCCCAAACGCGCGGGCGAAGTCCTCGGAATCCGCGCTCTGTTCCATGATGGTCGTCAATTATATTTGACAAATCCACAGATGGGTCAAATATAATTGATCAGCTTTGAGGGGAGGCCGCCATGGCCACCGTCGCTGAAGGAATGGTTATCGACAGGGTTGATCGGGCGGACGAACCGATTGGCCTGATTCGGCGGGACGAGGTCTTCATCAAACGTGCCAGCTTCCGTGTTGTCCACGATCTCATTTTCAACTCACACGGCGAACTCCTGATCCAGGAATTAGCGAGGACACGCAACCGACACCCGGGTTATTGGGGTTCCTCTGTCGCCGCTTATCTTTTTGCCGGTGAGTCGTACCAGGCGGCTGCGGAGAGGCGACTTGGGGAGGAGCTAGGAGTCTACGGTATCCCGCTCCGCTACATCGGCAAGACCTCGATGTTCGATGAGGGCTCCGAGAAATTCATCGGCGTTTTCTCGGCGACTAGCGACGGCCCTTTCCGTTTCGACAAGAAAGTTATTGAGAGGATCGAGTTCCTGCCAAGGAATGTGATCCATGAGCTTCAGGCTTCCGGCGCACGCGCCTTCACTCCAACTTTCCTGAAAGTTCTTAGCTTCTACGAGAGTAAAATGTAGATCCACGGTGCCGGAATCACTTCCAAACGATCTTCTACTCGACCTCTACAAAATCGCAGTGGAGGAATATCGCTTTGAGGTCAGGCTGAACTGGGACCGTACGGCATACTACCTCACATTGAACAGCGGCCTTATCACGATTGCCGCCGGGTTGTTAAAGATCGGGGGCGCTCCCGTCGTGAATTTCGTAGTCGCGGGCGTGTTTTCGATCGGGCTACTATCTTCGTTCATCGGAATCAGGAATATTCTGAAGGGTCATGAATATTACCGACGGACCGTTGTAAAGAAAACACTTTTGGAAGAGCAGATCGGCCTCAACAAACCTGTGGAAGGGCATCCAGCCGGGCTGACTTTGGCTGTCGGAACAACCGTCGGGCAAAACGAACATCTTCAAATTCTTCACAACACCGAAAAATGGGTGGCGCGCTTTCCTCGGCTCAGGAGCGTCACAGTAGGGATTATTGGAATTTTGGGCTTATTTTGTGCTGCGAACGTGCTGGGAATTGTCCTGTCCGTCTGGTTGTATCGGCATCCGCCGGTTAGCCCCCAGCCGACCGACGGCCCGCAACTTGTTCCGGTCGCCCTCAGGTAGAACACTCGGTGACCACACGTCTTGGAATTAGGTTCAAAATGGGACGTTTACTGGGCCGATTCTGGGGTTTCGCGAGGTCGAAAAAATGGGGGTTTCGTGGTATAATTTTGAGAGTCGCCGAACGAACCTAAGTATAAGATATTTCAATCACTTGAAGTAAATTCGTGGGCGCAGTCCAGAGGCTGGGTTGGGGCGGGTTTTCGGGCTCATTT
>Ga0307478_10001477_pt1 | contig 20233 bp, 19 predicted proteins | sample atmos_gasesECM4C_2_FD_203713 | JGI IMG/M metagenome (GOLD analysis project Ga0307478, IMG submission 203713) | Hardwood forest soil microbial communities from Morgan-Monroe State Forest, Indiana, United States - atmos_gasesECM4C_05 | ecosystem: Environmental > Terrestrial > Soil > Temperate... | reverse complement strand
TCAACGTGGTCTTGCCATGGTCAATGTGACCAATCGTCCCTACGTTGCAGTGCGGCTTATTCCGTTCAAATTTTTCTTTCGCCATTGGCTTTGTTCTCTCTCCGTAGAGGCCTAACTAGCTTCGTCGCTAGTAATACCGAAACAACTTCTGAAACTTGGTCCGCAGCTTCGGTTCTATTTCTTCCACACGCGACAGATAAAACTCTCGTATCTGCGCTTGGTCAGAAACCGGAAGCGCGTCATACAATCCCTGCGCCGCGTTCGCCTTGCCCTCAGCCACCTGCTCCAGGATGCGTTTCGACAACACCGAATCCCAGTCCCGCACCCGCACGCTTTCGTGATTCACTCGCTTAAGAAACTTCTCGATCCGGTCAGAGCTGAAAGCATGACTGACTACGCTCTTCAATTCTTCGTATTCTTTTTCTTTCTCAACTTTAATCGTCGCCTGTTCAAAACCCATCCGCCAACCTCGAATCTCTGGAGCGGGAGACGGGAATCGAACCCGCGACCAACAGCTTGGAAGGCTGTGACTCTACCACTGAGTTACTCCCGCCCTTCCCACTCCCAAATCCTGGAGCCGATGATCAGGATTGAACTGATGACCTCTCCCTTACCAAGGGAGTGCTCTACCAACTGAGCTACATCGGCAAACTCTGTCGCACCAACCTGAGGCTCATGGCTCGACGTCACTGCCCTTGCTGGGATGCATCAACTCTTTCCGATGCAACCACGTCCTTATTGCAAACATCGCCAAAATTGCCAGTGTCGCCAGCCGAATCCGCGGATCACTGATGGTCGTCCACGCTAAGACTCCCAAAGCCACAAACGCCGCCAGCCCTGCGTATAAGCGATTCACATCATTCCTGGTGCACAGGGAAGGATTCGAACCTTCGTACCTCGCTAGGAGGGACAGATTTACAGTCTGTTGGCTTTAACCACTCACCCACCTGTGCAAATTAATCGGTAGCCCAGCTACGATCCCACCTTCGGCCACGCTTGCGCTGAAGACAATACTGCAGCGGAAAAAAGAATAGAAAACTCAGGTGCGCACAAGATCTCTGTTCGCACGCACACACATTTGGAAATGCTTCCTTATGGAGTGCTGTTGGGAAACTCGCTACGCCGCCGCGCCGCGCAAAACGCCCTGCCTTCCGCAAAAACCGATCCTGGAGCTGGCGAAGGGATTTGAACCCCTGACCCTCTGATTACAAATCAGATGCTCTACCAGCTGAGCTACGCCAGCGGTCAGGGACACACGCCCTTTCGGAGCATATTAATCCCCTTGATCCCTTCCGCTTGTCCGGGACAACTGTAAAAGTTATCACAACGGCAATTTACGTGCAAGGAGGCTTTTGACCTTTCTGTCGAATCAACAATCCGGCCGCTTCTAGTTCCATTCTGGGTGCTATGATGAGCTTCTCCGGCAGGCTTGTGCGCAATTCCCAGTGAGTGGTGCCTTCGCCCGCCTGCCGTCCTGACATGCGAATTCGACGCAGCCTCCCCATCCTTCTAGGTGTCGCGCTTGTAATTGCGGTCGTCGCACTGATGGTCGTCCTCCGTAAACATGCGCCGCCCGAACCCGCTCGTCTTCTTCCTTCCGCCGACGGCTTCGCCTACATCGATCTGCAATGGATGCGTCGCGCGAATATCACTGGCGAGTTGCCGCCTGTGCCCCACGATCCCGACTACGAACGGTTCATCAACGCCACCGGTTTTCAGTTCGAGCGCGATCTGGATGAAGCTGCCATCGCGGTTCATTATCCCGAATCGATCGCTGCTGCTGTCCCCGGTCAACCCAACGAAGCCCGCTTTTCCGAAGTGTTCGTAGGCAAAGTCCAGGGTGAACGCCTGCGCGCTTATCTCAGCAATCTTTCCCGTGCGGTCGAGACCTACCGCGCTGTCGACATCTACACCATTCCGGTCGAAGATCGCACCGTCCGGGTCGCGATTCTGGGCGTCGATACCGTCGCGGCGTCTAACTACCCCGATCCCGGCGTGATCCGCGGCATCGTCGACCGCTCGCGCAAACTGGCATCGCCTTTCGGCGGCCCCGCACTGTTGCGGCAGTACTACCCGCAGGTTCCATTCGGCAGCCTGGCGTGGGCAATCTTCAGGATCCAGCCTCAAACTGATCGTGCCGCGTCAATTCCAAACAACTTGTCTTTTCTCTTTGCTCAGCCGGCAGTAGTAGTCGCTTCCGTACGTTTCATTCGCGCACTGCACCTGCGGGCGGTGGCTTTCACCGGAAGTGACGAGGAGGCCCAGCATTTGACCGAACAACTGAGCACATTTCTCAACCTGTTTCACGCCGTGGACAACACCACCGCACCCTCCGCAACCGATGCCGACGTCAAAGCCATCTTCGACAGCCTGCAAGTGGAGCAGCAAAAAGACCGCGCGCTGCTAACCGCTATCGTGCCCGTGGGCTTCATCCGTAAAGCTCTGGCCGAGGCTCCAACCGCGCTGCAACCGCCGCCTCCTGCTCCTCAGCCACCGCCCGCGCAGAAGAAGTCCAGCAAGCGTCATTGATAACCTCTCAACATGCAGTTCGCGTGGACACAGTCATGCGATGCGACTTTTCCGCCCCGCCAACGTCAAATCAGTTAACGGCGGGACGGGTTTCGGCTCTCGCCAATGCTCGGGACAGGTAGAATAACTCTCAATGGCAACTCTTCCGCTTCCTATTGCCGCGTTTGTAGCGGGCTTGATCTCATTTCTCTCGCCATGCGTCCTGCCTTTAGTCCCGGGCTATGTGTCGCTGATCTCCGGGGCCGGCGTCGAAGAGCTCAAAGCGCAGGAGTCGCGGCTGTTTCGCAAGATGATGTTGAACTCCGTCAGCTTCATTCTCGGATTCAGCGTAGTGTTTATCACCCTCGGCGCCATTTCTACCGAGGTCGGCCAGTTGCTGGCGCGCTACAAGTCCAGCCTGGCACAAGTCGCGGGCGCCGTCATTATCTTGTTCGGCCTGCACTTGACAGGAATTTTTCGCATTAATGCCCTCTATGCTGATAAGCGCCTGCACAATGTAAAAGGTGGCAGCACTCCCGGCGGGGCGTTCTTGATCGGCTTCGCTTTCGCCTTCGGCTGGACTCCCTGCGTAGGGCCTATTCTAGCGGTCATCCTGGGATTTGCCGCCGCTCAGGATTCCGTGACCAAGGGAATCTTGCTGCTCTCCATCTATTCCCTGGGATTGGCAGTGCCGTTCTTGTTGACCTCATTTGCCATTGAGCGCTTCCTGAAGTTCTATGGCCGTTTCAAGGGCTTTATGCATGGGCTCGAAGTGTTCAGCGGAACCCTGCTGATTGCATTAGGCGTATTGCTGGTGCTGGGACGCTTTACCATTATTTCGAATTATCTTTCTTTCTTAAATCGCTTTGCCCTGTAGTTGGGAGTAAACGTGAAACGTGATCCGGTTGTCATTATCGTAGTGGCCATGGTGGTCTCTCTAATGCTGGTGTTCGGATTCAACATGGCCCGCAAGACCAAAAACAATTCCGTTCCTGGCCCGCAAGCTAAAGGTGATACTGCTCCCGATTTCACCCTGCCATCGCTCGATGGCAAGAACACACGATTGTCTGATTTCCGCGGCCAAGCCGTGTTGCTCAACTTCTGGGCCACCTGGTGCGCACCCTGCAAAATCGAAATGCCCTGGTTCGTCGAACTGCAAAAACAGTATGGGTCCCAGGGCTTTCAGATTGTCGGTGTCGCCATGGACGACGCCAGCGCCAAGGACATCGCAGATTTTGCGAAAGAGATGGGCGTGAACTATCCCGTGTTGATCGGAAAAGAATCCGTCGGCGACGCCTACGGTGGTGTGCAGTTCTTGCCCGAGAACTTCTATATTGATCGCAATGGCAAATTGGTCGCGCGAGCCTTTGGCCTCAAGAGCCGCAGTGAGATTGAAGATGAGATCAAGACCATCATTGCTTCCAAGGCAACGCCGAAATAAAAGCAAGAAATTGGGAGGAGACCGACCGAATGCCGAGCACTCTTACCAGGACGATTTTAAGCATCGGTCTCCTGACCGCACTGCTGCGCGCCCAGGAACCTCCAGGCAAGAAAATCCCGTCGATCACCCTATCGCCCATGCCGGTGGCTTCCATTACTCGAGGCAAGGCCAGCACCGTAGAGTTGCAATTTCATGTGTCCTCGGGGTTTCACGTCAATTCCAACAAACCCACCGCCGAGTACCTGATTCCAACCGCTCTTAAACTCGACGTGCCCACCGACATCGTCCTGGGCCGTATTACCTACCCCGAGGGCCAACTGATGAGTTTCGCCTTCGCGCCTGATGAGAAGCTCAGTGTCTACAGCGGAGAATTCGATGTTGCCGTGATGGTCAGGCCGATGGCCAGCGTCTTGCCCGGTAAATATGTCGTCCGGGGCGAACTCAAATACCAGGCCTGTGACAACGCCGCTTGTTACCCGCCCAAGAAACTGCCGGTGCAATTCGAAGTGAAGGTGGTGAAGGCACCGCCTCCGCCTGTAAAAAACCCTGCTCAGAGTCCCCACGTTCACAACTGAGGCTGACAGACTACATACAAGCCCTGCCGGCCCCGTCCCAACAATCCGACTTGTGTGCGCATCATTCTCACTTCTTTATCCGTCGCCTTATTCCGGCTCAAAGAAAACTGCCTGCGTCCGATGCTCCGAACGCAGGCAGCAAAAACCAGTTGATACCGGGAAACTACTCTCCCAACACTGCGTAGCCGGGCAGAAGGCCATCACTTTTCGTCCAACCGATGGCCGTGCTATACGAAGCAAACGGATAGGATCGCATGTCGGTGCTGTTGAAGGCCCAAACGTCATACGTGTTCTCTGTAGAAATGGAGGTGCTCACCACCACCCAGTACTGGGTGCCTTGTTTGACCGGCAAGCCGGTCCCACTCGATGCAACCACCAACTGGCAGCATTGGCCATAATCTGACAGACCCGTCGCATTGAGACTTGCCAGCGCCGTTCCCGGAAGGCCATTGGCATCCAAGTTCACGCTGACCGTCACTCCATTGGATCCCTGACCACCCCAACCCACGGATACTTCGACTTTCTTGACCGTGACGTTAGCAGTGGGAGTAAACGGGATTGCGACCCAATTGGCCGAGCCCAGAAACGAGTCGGGACCGGTGATGTTGTATCCGTAACAGCAAAAGAACACTCCGAACGGATATTTGCTCAGATTCCCGGCGATTGTAGTGAGGCCGGCAGGTTCGTTCCAGGGTGTGACATGGGATGGACCTTGCTTGACAATGCTCATCCGCCCGTCTTGGCTTGTAACAATTCCGTGGTGACCTGCCGCAGCCAAAGCGGCAATGCCAGCCAGCGCCAGTACAGACAAAACCAGCACGATGCGAACTGCGGGTTTCCTAACCATTTTTTGTTCTCCGTGTTTCTGTCGATAAAGTATCGTCTCCGATCAACTAAAATCCGTCAGGGACAACTCTCCACCGGAGATATGGCAGAGCGGCTAGACCAGATGGGCGGGATTCTAACTCACTTCCGGCGGGTTGGACGGGCTTTTGGGAGGAGGGGTACCCCCGTTGATACCAATTGACCTCAGGGCTTACCGACCCAATAAACACATCTGGCGACTATTTACTTCGCTTTCTTCTCAATCTTGGCCCACGTATCTTTTAGTGCCACCGTTCGGTTGAACACCAGCTTGCCCGGCGACGACTCCCGATCCACGCAGAAATATCCCAAACGCTCGAACTGGTAGCGGCTGCCGGCCGCTGCCTCGGCGAGCGAAGGCTCGACTTTGCACTGCGAAAGCACCTCCAGTGAGAGCGGGTTCAAGTTCGCAGTAAAGTCCTCGCCCTCGGAAGTGCGATTCGGATCTTCGCAGGTGAAAAGATTCTCGTACAGCCGCACCTCGGCATCCACGGCATGTGCCGCCGATACCCAGTGAATGGTCGCTTTCACTTTGCGCCCATCCGGAGGAGAATTGCCGCCCCGGGTTTCAGGGTCATACGTGCAATGCACTTCGACAACTTCGCCGTCGTCGTTCTTCACCACGTTCTTGCAAGTGATGAAGTAGCCGTAGCGCAACCGCACCTCGCGCCCCGGCGACAGCCGGAAATATTGCTTGGGCGGATCTTCGCGGAAGTCGTCTTGCTCGATGTATAGCACTCGGGAAAACGGCACCTTGCGCGTACCGGCGCCCGCATCTTCCGGATTGTTGACTGCGTCCATCTCTTCGACTTGATTTTCCGGATAGTTATCGATTACCACCCGCAACGGCCGCAGCACCGCCATCACCCGCGGCGTCCGCTTGTTCAGGTCTTCACGCACGAAGTGTTCGAGCATCGCAAGTTCAATCGAACCATTGGTTTTCGACACTCCAATTGCGCCGCAGAAGTTGCGGATCGCCTCCGGCGTATAGCCGCGACGTCGAATCCCGTTAATCGTCGGCATACGCGGATCATCCCAGCCGCTCACCCGCTTTTCCTGAACCAACTGCAACAGCTTGCGTTTGCTCAGCAGCGTATAGGTGAGGTTCAGCCGGTCGAACTCGATCTGCTGCGAAGGAAAAATCCCCAGTTGCTGAATGAACCAGTTGTAGAGCGGCCGGTGATCTTCAAACTCCAGTGTGCACATCGAGTGCGTCACTCGCTCCAGCGAGTCCGACTGTCCGTGCGCGAAGTCGTACATTGGGTAAATGCACCACTTCTTTCCCGTGCGATGATGCTCCGTATGCAGAAGGCGGTACATCACCGGATCGCGCATATTCAAATTCGGCGACGCCATATCGATCTTCGCCCGTAGTGTTCGTGAACCGTCGGGAAATTCGCCCGCACGCATGCGCTCAAACAAACTCGTGTTTTCTTCCACTGAACGATTGCGGAACGGACTGTCCTTGCCCGGTTCGGTCAGCGTGCCGCGGTATTTACGGATTTCATCAGCCGACAGATCGTCCACATAGGCCTTGCCTGCCTTGATAAGCTGCACCGCCCACGCATAGAGCTGATCAAAATAGTCCGACGCGTAAAACAACCCATCCCAATGGAACCCGAGCCACTTCACGTCTTCCATGATCGACTCGACATACTCGGTCTCTTCCTTCGACGGATTGGTATCGTCGAAACGCAAGTTGGTATGCCCACCAAATTCGTCCGCCAACCCAAAATCCAGGCAGATCGCCTTAGCATGGCCAATGTGCAAATAGCCGTTCGGTTCCGGAGGAAAGCGAGTTTGCACCCGGCCCTGGAATTTGTTGGTCTTCAGATCATCCAGAATGATGTCGCGTACGAAGTTCGAGGGCGTAGTGGCGGACTCAGGCGACGGAACGCCGGCGTTAGTCGAAGTGTTGGTTGGATTCATGCTCGATTTTCATTCTATAACCACTGCGAAGGGCGCACGCCCGGTGAGAGGAGCGACGCGAAAGTAAACGCGGGTTCTAGGCTCCCACCGTGGCAGCGCGCAGCTTGAAACGAATACCTTCCTTTTCCTGCAAATATCGGACAATCTCGAAGAGATTGCGGGCGTGTGGGTTGCCCGACGGGCCAAGCATCCGCATGAGACTTTTCGGCGAATGATGCGTACTCTTTCCCAGTTGATTGAAGCCGACAGTGGCGTTAATGTAATCCCGCAAAACGGTTTTGCCCGTCTCCACATCTCCTGATAAGAGACACTCAACGCCTTCGCGCAGAAGTTCCTTGCGGAACGCGAGATCGCGTTTCGCTCGAGCTTGGACCCTTTCCTTAAAGTCCTTTGTCAATGCCATGACTGGCCCAATTCTTCCTCTTCTTGTAGTCCTGCCATTTTTGGATCGCGTGATCTATGTCTCTGTGCTGCCGCTGCTTCGTTCCTCCGCCAAGCAAGACAACCAGGCGCCCACCGTCTCTGCCGAAATAGACCCGGTATCCGGGGCCAAAGTCGAGTCTGCACTCGGAAACCCCCGAACCAACACCCTTGACGTTAGACAAATTTCCCTGTGACAACCGCGTCACAGCGATGACCACTTTGGCCGCAGCGGGCGCATTCAAATGGTTGAACCATTCTCCATAAGGACTGCGACCGTCAGGGTCGATGTACTCAACGACTTCAGTCGAATACGATGGTAACATATACGTTACCTTTATTCAAGTGATATAAGGTGACTCTCCCCAACTATCCACCCATCGTCAGCACTACCCGGAACCGTGCCTTTCCGCTGATCATCTGCTGATAAGCCTCGGCAACCTTTTCCAGCGGATAGCGCTCAATCATGGGACGTACCCCGCTAAGCACGCTGAATAGCAACGTATCCTCGGAGTCTTTCGCCGTTCCTGATGGCCAACCCTGAATCGCGCGGCGGGACATGATGAGTTGCAACGGCGTGATGTTCAACGGCTCCACGGTTGCCCCCACCACCAGCAGCTTGCCACCGGGTGCCAGTCCCTCCACCAAAGCTGCCATGGATTTCGAATCAGGAGCGGTCGCCAGTACCACACGCGCGCCTCCCATCTTCTGCAGCGCAGCAGCTGGCGCTCCAGAGCTGGTATCAAGATATTCATGCGCACCCAATTTCCTGGCCAGCGCTTCCTTGTCGCTTCCACGTCCGATTGCGACGGTGCGGAAACCCATCTGCCGCGCGTACTGAATCCCCAGATGCCCTAGACCACCAATACCTTGTACTGCAACCAAATCCCCAGCCCGCGCGCCCGCATTGCGTAGCGAGTTGTACACCGTAATGCCGGCGCACATCAGCGGGGCAGCTTGATCCGCTGGCAATTCGTCGGGCATCGCGGCCACCGCTTCGGCGGGAACAACGATGTACTCGGCATATCCGCCGTCGAAACTGATGGCCGTGATCTTCTCGAATCGGCACAGAACAAAGTCACCCCGGCGGCAGGGATCACACACGAAGCAATGCCCCCCATGCCAGCCAACTCCCACGCGTTGACCCGCCTTCCACTGCGTAACGTCGGCCCCCATCGCGTCAATCCGCCCAGCGATCTCGTGACCAGGCACGCGCGGATATTGCAACCCCGGCCAGAGTCCTTCTTTCACCAAGGCATCGCTGTGACAGATACCGCAGGCTTCCACCTTGATGCGCACTTGCGAGCGCCCGGGCTCAGGAATGGGTCGTTCCACGATTTCGAAATTGCCTCCCGGTTTGCCAACTTGCACTGCTTTCATTTTTGCCATGATTCTTTCCCCAGCAGAGAATTAGAAGTTAACAGCAGACTCTTGCGTCCGCAGGAAATACAGAAGTAAACATCGCTATAGATGGCTCAGAGCCGGGCCGAGATGCAGAAAACAAGCGTCGCAGAAATGCAGCGCACAGTGGCGCACAGATGACTACCGTGTTACTGAATCTTTTTAATCGCCTCCTCGATTCTCTTCAGCGTCGTCTCTTTCCCCAAAACTTCCAGCGTCTCAAATAGCGGCGGAGCATTCTTGCGGCCGCAGACCGCGACCCGAACCGGCTGGAACATCTGTCCGGCTTTGACTCCCAACTCCTGCGCGGCAGCCCTGAGCGCGGCGTCCAAGGGATCGTGCTTGAACTCCGTCTTCTCCAGCACCTCGCGAGCCCGCTGCAAGACTTTCTGCGCCATGGCCGCATCGCCTTTTTGCGGAACGAGTTCGGCGGGATCGTACGGCGGCAGTTGATCCACGAAGAAGAAGTCCGCAGCCGTCAGCACATCCCGCAGCAACTTGATGCGCTCGCGGATGAGCGGCGTAATCCGCAGCATCTTCGCAAAATCGACGCTGAACCCCGCCTGGCACACAATGGGCAACAAACGCGCGCTCAGGTCTTCTACCGTCGACGCACGAATGTGCTCGGCGTTCAGCCACACTGCTTTGGCATCGAAGGGGTCTTCCTGGGTGAAATTGACCACGGCGTTCGCCCGATTTATGCCTTCGAGCGAGAACACCTGAGTCAGTTCCGAAACGCTCATCTGTTCGCGATCGTTCTTCGGCGACCATCCCAGCAGGCATAAAAAGTTGATAAATGCTTCCGGCAAGAATCCCGCATCGCGGTAGGTAGTCACGCTGACCACCGGCCCATGCCGTCGTTTTGAAAGCTTGGTCCCATCGGGGGCAACCAACAGCGGCAGATGCGCAAACTGCGGAGGCTTCACGCCCGCAGCTTCGAAGATCAAAACATGCTTGAAAGTGTTGGTCAGGTGATCCTGGCCGCGAATGATGTGGCTGATACTCAGGTCGGCATCGTCCGCGCACGATGCCAGATGATAAGTCGGCATTCCGTCACTGCGCAGCAAAGCAAAGTCTTCAATGTCCGCCGCCAACTTCGCCTGCTCACCATATACCGCATCTGTGAAGCTAACGGGCTGACCGCCTTCGCGAGGCACGCGAAAGCGCAGGGCAAATGTTTCTCCGGCTGCCGCGCGCCGGTCGCTCTCCGCTCGTGAAAGCTCCCGCATCCCGGGGTTAAATAGCCATGCACCTTGCGCGCTGGACCTGTCGGCTTCCCCTGCATGCGCCGGAATAAAGTCGCGGTAGGCGAGGCCCTTTTCGAAAATCGCCCAGGCAATCTTCCGATGCAGATCCAACCTCTCCGACTGTTTGTATTCCTCGTCCCAACCCAAGCCTAGCCACTTCAGCCCCTCGAAGATGGAACTCACGGAGGCTTCTGTGTTGCGCTCTACGTCCGTGTCGTCGAGCCGCAGGATCATAGTCCCGCCATTGTGGCGAGCGTATAACCAGTTAAAGATGAATGTGCGGGCGCTGCCGACGTGCAAGAAGCCAGTTGGCGAGGGCGCAAAGCGCACACGGGGCCCGCTTCCCGAGTCTGCCGGATACGAAGGTTGATTCATCAAAGGTGGTCACCTGCGATGTTACGGGCCAGCGAAAAGCACCGTCAAGCCGCCAATCCTTGGTAATGGCCACCCGGTTACCCGGAAGAGACTATCCAGGCCTTCTGGATCATCCAAAAGTGTTGTGTTGTCGCGGATCGTATGAAAACATAGCACTCACTGGAGATGATTCTTGCCGCTGCCTGAGGCAACCGGCGATTTCCGTCTATCATGAACACTTTTGTCCTGAGTATGGTGATCGTTCCCGGGGTCGTAGCCCTGTTGCTGGTACTGCTCTTCACTTATTTGTACGAGCAGAGCCGGCAGCAGTACTTCCGCGCCTGGCAGCTGGCCTGGGGGTTCTACACACTGCACTATGCTCTCGACGCCTGGGAAGCGATCAACCATCCTTCAGCGCCAGTGTCATTTTTCGCGTCTTTACTTCTGGTGTCGATGACAATCTGCATCTATGTCTCCACCCGGTTGATGCGCGACAAATACCGGCTGCGCTGGGATGACATTGCTCTTGCCTTGGCCGGGATCGGCCTTGCCTGGTGGACTCTGCAGACGCAGATGGTAAATGGCGTGTTTCGCCCGGAAGGCTACCTGACTCCACACTTGCCCTTAAACGTGGGCACCGGCCTGGTGCTCCTCTACTGCTCCGCCTATTTTTACCGTCACGCTCATCGCAAGAACTCGCTGGCGTTCACTCTGCTAGCGGTGTCGCTGGCCCTGTGGGCAGTCCTGATGGTCTTCGGTGAGCTGCACGATCCTTTTATCGTCATCTTCGGAAGTGCGGGCCATTTCCTCGGCCCCATTCCGCAGATGCTGCTTGGTATCGCCATGGTGATGGTGCTCTTCGAGAACGAGCGCAATGCCGTCCAGGAAAACGCGCTGGCTTTTTCCACTCTTGGCGTCGATCCCACTCGTCTGCTGTCCGCCGAAGACCTAACCCCCAGCCTGCAAAGCATTTTGGACCGTTTAGTGGCCCCGCTGCCGACCGCGCGTGCGATGATCTACGTCTCCGAGCGCTGGCGTGCGGTTCTCCCCTCAGTTCAGCGCGGCTTCTCACCCGAGCTCGTCAGCAACATGACTAGGACCGGTGCAGGAGAGTACATTGCCGAACTGGCCTACCGGCGCGGCGGGTTTGTGACCTTCCGCAACGTTGCCGAAATGTCGGAACCGCTCCCCGCCTTCCCCGGCGCCAAGTTCGAGCAATTCCGCGACGTCATGAAGCAGGAGAATGTCCGCAACTTCACCGCCGTCAGCCTGCAGACTCGCGAGCACAATTTCGGTGTCATCTTTTTTCCGGACGCTGCCCGCCACATGTTCGGCTCGTCCAACTTGCGCCTGTTGATCGGTCTGGCCCTGCAGATTGGACTGACTCTCGAAAACTACGTGGTCATGCACGACGCCCAGCGCCGCACCAAAGAGTACGAACTGCTCACTCAGATCGGCCAGGCCATCAGCTCCCGCCTCGACCAGGACGAGATTCTGAAGACCGTCCACAAGGAGCTTGGCCAGATCTTCGATACTGGGAACTTTTACGTCGCTTTCGAGGAGGGGGATGAGATTCGCTTCGAGTTCGACGTGGAAAACGGCCAGATCATGGCCAAACGCTCACGCCGCGTCGACAACGGACTGACCGAGTACATCCTGCGCACCGGACTGCCCCTGCTGATTCGTTCTGATCTGGAGAAAACCCGCGAACGCCTGGGTGTCACCTACATTCCCCCGCGCCCGTCCAAATGCTTCTGTGGAGCTCCTATCTTGCTGGGAGGAAAACCCGCCGGCGTCATGGCTGCCATGAGCATGGATCGTGAGCACGTCTTCGAGCAGCGCGACCTCGAAGTCATGCAGACCGCAGCCGGTCAGGTTTCGGTCGCCGTAGAGAACGCGCGCTTGTTCGCCGAAGAACAGCGCCGCTCCCGCCAGTTGGCCTTCCTCAACAGCATTTCGAAAACCGCCATTTCCAGCGGCGATGCCGAGCAGATGCTGCTGGAGATCGTCGGCCACCTCCAGAGAACCTTTCGCTTCGACCACATCGGGATCGGAATCTTCGACTACATCCGCAAGGACATTGAGATCAAAGCCGAAGCCGGCACTACCGCCAAAGCCCTTGGCAGGCGGATTCCGCTCGGGGCCGGCATTCTGGGCCGGGTCGCCCGCAGCGGCGAGAGTGCATTGGTGCAAACCACCGGCGAAGAGAATCTCCAGGGCGTATTGCCAGATTCGCGCTCCGTGCTGTGTATTCCTATTGCGTATGGCGAGACGCTGCTTGGCATTCTTAATATTGAGAGCCACGACGAAGACGCATTTTCGCCCGACGACGTCTTGATCATGAACACGCTGGCCGATTTGCTGGCCACCGCGCTGCACAATTCCTTCGTCTTCCAGAAGTTGCAGCAACAATCAATTACTGACGGACTCACCGGCATCAAGACCCGCCGATTCTTCTGGGAAGCCCTTACTTCCGAATGGAAACGCGCATCCCGCTCCGGCCGTCCTTTCTCGGTGGTGCTGATCGATCTGGATAAATTCAAAGAAGTCAACGACAGCCTGGGGCACTTGGAGGGCGATCTGGTTCTGGCCCGCGTAGGACGACTCTTGGAGCAGAAGTGCCGCCAGTCCAACGTGGTCGCCCGTTACGGCGGAGATGAATTTGTCATCCTCATGCCCGAAACCGGGATGGACCAGGCCCACAGCCTGGCCGAACGCCTGCGCCAGTGGCTCTCATCTGATCCCATGTTGCAGGAACATCACATCACCGGCAGCTTCGGCGTCGCCAGTTTTCCCGTCCACGGCCTCTCCGTCGAGGACATCATTCGCGTCGCCGATTCCGGGATGTATGTTTCCAAGCACCATGGCGGGGACCGAGTTTCCATCTCTGATGAATTTGCTTCCGATGAGATCGGAGCGCTACAGCGGCAGCAGATCTCCGCTTTCATTGAAGGCTTCCTGCAGCGGGAACACAATGGCCCCGAACATCTGGACGAGCTTCTCACCACCCTGAAGAAACTGTGCATCCGTGAAGATGGAGAGGAAGATTTCAACACCCAGGTTTTGCGCGAAGCCATTGAGGCCCTGGCACGTGCCGCCGAACTCCGGGAACTGAACGGCACCGGACACGGAGAACTGGTCTCGCGGTACGCCCAATTGATCGCCCGCGCTCTCGGCTTCTCCCCCGAAGACTTGGATGACTTGGTCTACGCAGCCCGCATCCATGATGCCGGAAAGATCTTCGTTCCCAACCGCATTCTGAACAAATCCGGCCCGCTCACCGAAGATGAATTTTACATGGTGAAATTGCATGCCCATGTGGGAGCGGAGATCGTGGCCACCATCCCTGGAAGCGAAAAGTTGCGCGACGCCGTCGAGCATCATCACGAGGCCTTCGATGGAAGCGGCTACCCCGATAAGCTCCGCGGCGAACAGATTCCCCTCTGGGCGCGCATCCTCGGCATCGCCGACGCCTACGTCAACATGACGACCGAGCGTTCCTTCGCCGGCGCCAAGAGCAGCGAACAGGCGCTCGCTGAGCTCGAGCAACTGAGCGGCATCCGCTACGACGGGTTGCTGGTTCGCCTGCTGTTCCATGAACTGAAGAGCGAACACACCCACCCCAGCCTGCGAGACTGACTTTACTTCGCGCGATTCTGCTCCAGGACTTCCCGCAACCGCGCATATCCGCTGCGGCTCACCGGAAGCTGTGTCCCGTTACTCAGCACTACCATGTAATTGTCTTTGCTGTAGGGCTCGACCTTAGTCACTTTCTCCAGATTCACAATGTACGAACGGTGAATCCGCAAGAACCGCGAGGGATCAAGAATGCCCTCTAGGCTCGATATCGTTTGCTGCTTAAGATGTTTCTTTCCCTCGCTGACTAGGGCGACGTAGTCGTCCTGCGCTTCGGCATAATCCAGCTTGGCAATCGGGATAATAAAAACGCGAGTTCCATCCCTGACCACAATGCGGTCCAGGGGTTGCGAAGCCGGCCGCGCGCTGGATGACAGATCCGCCGGGGCCGGCAGTTTCCCACCCAGGCGCTGCCGGGCGCGTTGCAGTGCAGTCTCAAAGCGCTCCGCGCCGAAGGGTTTCAGCAGGTAGTCCACCGCGTGGATGTCGAATGCCCGAATGGCATATTCGTCGTAGGCCGTTACGAAAACCACCGCCCGGTCGGTGCCGATCAATTCCAGCACTTCAAAGCCATCCAGCTTGGGCATCTGAATGTCGAGAAAAATCAGGTCCGGCTTGAGTTCGGTGACCGCCTTCACCGCCTCGAAACCATTGGCGCACTCCGCTGCAATCTCAATCTCCTGATGAGCCGAGAGGAATTCGCGCAACATTTGCCGGGCCAGTTCTTCGTCATCGACAATGACTGCCCGGATTTCCTTGTCCATAGCCCCACTCATGCCATGACTCCGTTTTGTTGCGCCGGAAGGCGCAGGCTCACTTGAAAACGATTGCCTTCGGTCTTCACCGAGATGCTTGCTTCCGGTCCATAGCGGGTATCCAGTCTTTGCCGGATGTTGTCCAGTCCCAGGCCGGTTTTCAATGGCGACGGAGACTCAGGATCAAAGCTGTTCTCCACAACAATCGAGACCACTCTGGCCTTCTCCTGGACGCTAAGCCGGATGACTCCACCTTCCGGCAGATTGGCAATCCCATGCCGGATCGCATTCTCCACCAACGGCTGCAACAGCAATGGAGGAATCAAGGTTTCCATCGTCTGCTTCTGAACGTCTTCTTCCATGTGAAGCCGCGCCCCAAAACGCACTTTTTCAATCGCCAAATAACCCCTTACCAATGCCAGTTCCTCTTCGAGCGTGATTGTCTCTTTTCCACCCAGACGCAATGTTGTGCGCAGAAAGTCCGCCAGCAGAATGCACATTTCGCGCGCCTTACTCGCGTCTGAGCTGGTAAGCGCGCTGACCGAATGCAGGCAGTTGAACAGGAAATGAGGATTCACCTGCGCCCGCAACGCCTTGAGTTCCGCATCCCGCGCCAGCACCCGGGCTTGTAGCGCCCGCTCCTGAGCTTCTCGCGAAGCCTGTTCCGCCAGCAGCACATAGTGAAATGTCACTGACAACACGTACAGCAATACTCCCGTCACCCACAACAAGGGAATGTGTTTTGCCAGGCGCTGGTCCAATCCTGCGAACCGGGGCCAAAAGTGCGCCAATGCGATCGCAATTTCCTTCGCCTGGTATGTCCAGAACGTTCCCAGCACCGCTGCGGCTGTGAGATGCGTGAGCAGCAGTTTCGCAAACCCTGATTTTTCCAGCGGAGTCGCGCGGCACGGATACCAGGCGGCCAGGCAGACGAACGCATACACCAGGCAAAGCGGAACGGTGAGTGCCGAGGCCTCGCCCAGACTCAGCCCACCTCCACCGGTCAGCAAATACACCAGAATCCCCGCCAGCGGAAACCACGCCAGCAGGTACAACCCTAATTGGCGAGGCCGGGTGAGGAGTGGATGCATAGTGCCAGCTCAGTTCCTGACCTCTATGCCGCCCATGATGGCAACGCCTTTTACCACGAGCGTCTTGGTGGTCTGAACGCCTTCGCGAGCCTTCAGGCTGTGCCCGCCCATGAATGCAGCCACTCGCATGGAAACCATCCAACTCTCTGGCACTCGGATGACCCCGCCCCCCATGAGCGCGTTTACGGTGATGACGGCCTCGTCGCCTTCGATGTCTGCTTCGCGCAGATCCACATCAAACCCGCCCATGAAAGCGACCAGGTCCCCACCGCGAAAGTTCTTAGCGCGAATCCGGTATTCCCCGCCGCCTAGCACGGCAAACACATTCAGGTGTGGTGACAAGACGCCGCTGCTCTCCGTCGCCGAACCGCAGTATGCGCGCAACAGCAGAATCACACCTGCGGCGATCACGAACACCGGCCAGGTTTGCGCCAGACGTAGCCTGAAGTAGCCCAGATGTTCGAGCTCGATGGCCACGCCTGCCGCCAGCAATAAAAAGCCCCACCCGCGCCCCGTCTCGCTCTGCGACTGGAAAATCTTGAGCAGGCCCGCTACCGCGAAAATCAGCGCCCAGAAGTCGAAGCTGATAATGTTCATCTGGTCGAGCAGCAGAAGCACTCCCACCACGATCAACGCGCCACCATTGAGAACTGCGGGATTGATGCCCTTCTGGTTCTCACTCATGATTGCCCTTCCTTGGATCGCCGATTCGCTGAAAGCACACACGATGGCGTCATTCTCTCCTGATCCGCCAGCAAAAGGCCCACTCCCAGCACTACCAGCAGCATCGGCGCTGTATGTAATGTCGTCTGCCAGGACAGCATCCCGCTCCGCACAAGGGAGCCAAGTCTATCAAACATGAATAGCGTACCTGTCACTGCCATGGCGGCGGCAACGATTACCGATTCCCATCGTTCGGGCTGATTTTGCTTTGCCATTTGCCGTCTCCTTGCTAGCTTTCTGTTCGTCCTGAAGCAAGCCTAGCCGCGGCCCCAGGATTGAGTCCCGCCCTTTTCGGCGAACAGCGGCCCGCTACCGGCGATTGGCGAAGCCGTGTCGGAGTGTAGCTTTGTTGTCATCCTGAGCAAGCGTTTTTTGCGCCGCGAAGGATCTGGGCGAGCCGCGCGACGTGTCGCGTTCTTTGCGACACAATAATCGCGCGTTTGGCTCGCTTCCTTATACCCCTTGCAACTCTTCCCCGGAAACTTGAAACTGCTTCTCATGCCCATTTCGCTCTCACTCGACAATAAAGTCGCCCTCATCACCGGTGGCTCACGCGGTATTGGTGCAGCCGCAGTTCGCATGTTCGTCACCGCCGGTGCAAAAGTGATGTTCAGTTTTCAAAAGGCCCAAGAACCCGCCCAGCAACTGGTCAACGAACTCGGAAAGGGGAACTGCGCCGCCCTTGCAGCCGATTTTTCCAATCCAGAAAATGCCTCGAAGCTGGTAGCTGCGACCATAGAAACCTTCGGCCGTCTCGACATTCTGATCGCCAATCACGGTGTCTGGGAATCCGCCGACGTCCCCGTCGACCAGATGTCCGACACACAATGGCAGCGCACGATCGCCGTCAATCTGGAAAGCGTGTTCCAGCTGATCAAGCACTCCGTAGCCCAAATGAAAAAGCAGGGAAGGTCCGGACACATCGTGTTGGTGAGTTCTACTGCCGGGCAGCGCGGCGAAGCTTTCCACTGCGACTACGCCGCCAGCAAAGGCGCGCTGATCAGCATGGTAAAAGGGCTATCCACCGAACTGGCGCGAGACGGAATCTACGTAAACTGCGTAGCTCCGGGATGGGTCGAGACCGACATGTCTACTCCTGCCCTGAGTGATCCCCAAACTCGTGCGAAGATCTTCGCCATCATTCCCATTGGGCGAGTAGCCAAGCCCGATGAGATCGCAGCCCCGATCCTGTTTCTATGTACGCCGCAAGCCGGCTTCATCACCGGAGAAATCTTCAACGTCAACGGCGGAGCAGTGCTGGTGGGTTAGAGATGAAGCGGCGAAAGAAACCCTCCAGGCAGCTACAATACTCTTTCGGGCGTCTTACCTAGAAGAATGAAGCTCTTGTTTTCCATCTTGCTGTTCGCCGCGGTGGCAGCCGCGCAGGCCAATCCCACCGCTCCCGCCATCCCCGTCGACCAGCAAAACGCCAACAAAGCTCGCGCCCTCATCGATCAAGCCATCGAAGCCCTCGGCGGCAACGCTTATCTCAACATTGAAGACATGACTCAGGAAGGCCGTTCCTATAGCTTCCATCACGGCGAACCCAGCGGCGCCGGAGGTCTGTTCTGGCGCATGTATCGTTTTCCCGACAAGGAGCGGATTGAACTCACCAAAAAGCGCGACGTCGCCTACGTGTACAACGGAGACCAAGGTTACGAAGTTACCTACAAGGGGGTTCGCTATGACGAACCCAAAGCCGTGTCCGATTTCATTCGCCGCCGCAAATATTCGCTGGAGTGGGTGCTGCGCAAATGGCTGAATGAACCTGGCATGGCCCTCTTTTACGATGGCCCCGCCGTCGCTGCCCAGAAAGATACCCAGCAAGTCACGCTGGTGAATTCCCGCAACGAGTCCGTCGATCTCTACTTCGACACCAGCTCTCATCTTCCCGTGAAGAAGAGCTTTTCCTGGCGCGACCCCACGGACAAAGAACGCAACATTGAAGAAGACATCTACGACAACTACCGCCCCGTCGAAGGCGTGATGACGCCCTTCAGCGTCACCCACTTCTACAACGGAGACATGGCCAGCCAGCGCTTTCTGAACTCCATCCGTTACAACACCGGCCTGAATGATTCCCTGTTCAACGTCAATGTGACCTACGATCCCAACAAGCCTGCACCGCGGAAGTGACGGGGGCTGGCCCGCCCTAGGCATCAAACGAACTCTTCTGGGTGCCCCGTCCAAGCTCCGCTTGGGCGGGGTTTTCGATGGGGCGTACTCGAACTGTCGGGAAGATTCCCATCTTCTCCCGCCGCCGCGCCGTCCACTGCGATTCAATTTCCACCGTTCCCTCCGCTCCCGTCAGATAGTGGCGGAAACTGCTCCATAGCCAGTCTTCAGGCCGCTTCACCAGCCCACGCGCCACCGGATTGCGGTGGATATAGCGCAGCTTCTCCACGAATTTCTTCTCGCTCCACACATTGAAGTCGTAGTACCGCGCCTGCCAGAACGGATCCTTCGCCCGTAACGCCAGAGTGCGCGCCACTGACTGCTTCAGCGACTGCATCGCCCGGGCCAACGTCTCCCGGTCAGGTTCGCTCACCAATAGATGGACATGCTCCGGCATCACCACGTAACCGTACAGGCACATCCCGTACGACCGACGTACGCGCTCGAGGGCGCATTCGAAATAAGCGTAGGAACGGTCATTCACGAAGTTCGCTCGGCGACGATAGCAACTGAAGGTCAGGAAGTGAAGCTGGTGGGATTGCTGAAAGCGCTTGAGTCCCCATGGCATCCAGAAAGCCTAGTTCGGGATCACCCGACAAGGATGTGACGAATGAACACCCCCGCCCAAGCAGAGCTTGGACGGGGCACCCCAAAGAGTTAGATTAGATGCCCTGGGGTGGGCCAGCCCCCATTAAGGGGTACCAGCTCCATCGCTGAAATTTGAGCGAGACACTAATGGAGATGACGCCTACTAGCCCTGTCACGGCGAAAAGGAGAACCTGCCCGGTAACTCCTGGCCGTGCCCATAAACCATTCAAGGGGCATCTCTTCCGCCCCGTTCGTGTCCCACACCACGAACTGTGGTTAATTTGCCACAGCCAAGTTTTCCCCATTCCCTGTAATCTGTTCAAACCACCACAGATAGAGAAGCCCGACTCTGATACACGAGCAAACAATTCGTGCCGTCGTGGAGTGCGCCGGTGTGGGCTTGCACAGCGGCGCCCCGGTTCAGTTGCGCATCCTGCCCGCCCCGGCTGGCTCCGGCATTGTCTTCCGCCGCACCGATCTCGATGGCTTCGACGTCGAAGCCATCGGCCGCAACGTGGCTCGCGTC
>Ga0307478_10001476_pt1 | contig 20240 bp, 19 predicted proteins | sample atmos_gasesECM4C_2_FD_203713 | JGI IMG/M metagenome (GOLD analysis project Ga0307478, IMG submission 203713) | Hardwood forest soil microbial communities from Morgan-Monroe State Forest, Indiana, United States - atmos_gasesECM4C_05 | ecosystem: Environmental > Terrestrial > Soil > Temperate... | reverse complement strand
AGAGGTGTCTGAGCGGTTGAAAGAGCCCGCCTCGAAAGCGGGTAGCCTGGCAAAACCGGGCTCGTGGGTTCAAATCCCACCCTCTCCGCCATACTTTCTATTCTGCTTTCAATCAGTTAATGCGCTCCTTCGCCAACTGTACCGATTTTGTACCCTCCATTTTTTGCGTGAGCACTGGATCATGCTTCCAGGCATCCTGGACGTCGGCCTCGAGCTGCTCCTGGCGCGACTTGACCCACGGGTTGTAATGCTTCTCGGTGACACGCACGCTCTGATGGCCGAGCAGGATAGAGACACGCTCCAGGGGAATGCCCCGCTCGAGCAGTTTCACTGCGAATGTATCCCTGAATCGGTGCGAGACTGCATTGCCCTCGCCCTTTGAAACTTCGGCCAGGTCGAACGCCTTACGAACCTTCATCTGCCAGTTGCACACCGCAGTCTCGCGCTTCCCTTGTCCAGCCCAGAAATAGCGTGTGGCAGTGACGCGCGGCGTTGCCTCAAGAGCCCTCTGAACGGAATCCGGCAGGACCGTATAAACCGGGACGCCCGTTTTTTGCGTATAGAGAAAAAGCCTCTGGCCGTCGAGCCGATCTGTGGTCAGCGTCACAGCGTCGGAGACGCGCATCCCCGTGTAGCGCATGAGGAGTATTAGCGTCTTCAATCGTAAGGCGTTCATTTTTGCCGATGGTTGGGCTTTGATCGCCAGGACATCACACGCTGAGAGAATCCGTACCATTTCTTCGTCCGTGAGCGGCATCGTGGGCCGAATGGAAACCTTCGGCAGTTTGAGCAGGGACGCGGGATTGGCCTCGACCCACTTCCGCTCCAGGGCGAACCGGAAGAAAGCGCGCAAGCGTTCGAGTTTCTTCGCCGCCGTGCGCGGTCCATCTTTCCACGTCGCGCGAAACCGGCTGAGGGTGTCTACGTCGAAGTCCTCCAGCAGGTGCAGCCCTTTGTCTGTTGCGAAAGCCGTCATGCGTGATTGGAGGAGTTTGTACTTGCGAATGGTCTGGGACGAGAGCGTGCGCGCTTCGAGGTCCGCAATCAGGCTCGCCCAAGCGTTCACTAGTGTGACCGGCGCACGCTGGTCGGCAATTCTTTCGTTTGCCTCGTACTCTCGCACTTTCCTGCAGGCCCTTGTCCAATCGCGCAGCTTCAGAGACTTCCGCACTTCTTGGCCGCCCAGCACACCATCAATCCAAATCGGGCATTTACACTTATGGTGCGAGGCGGTCGAGCCCCGCGGCGCGTGCCGGTGTGAGCAAGTTTCCTTGTGGCGTCTGTAGAGAGTGAGCACGGGACGTGGATTCTATACCTTCTTGTCAAACGCGCGAATGCTCAGGCGGTGATAGACGCGTTCCGCAACGGATTCAGGAATGCGCAATGTGCGCCGGCGCCGCGCCGATCCGCGCTCTGGATTCTCAAAGACTAGTACGCCAGGCTCGTTCTCAAAGAGGCGCCGCACTGAATCAACGCTCAACTGCCAGCATTCGGCCAGCTCGTCGGGCGAGTAGTGTCGCGCGGCGAATTTCGGCAGTGGATCGGCGGAAGCGGCACCGACTCCGTTTTGGTTTCCGTTCTCGAGTTGTGCCGCGCGAGTCATCTACGGAGATAAGCCCTCCGGCGAGTACGAGCACGCGAACACCACGCAATGCTCTGCATGATTCGCTTGGATCAACCAATCCGGGCCCGGCTCGAGAGTTTTCCCGTCCCATCCCTCGAAGCCAAATAATTCCGCGATCATGAAGGCTGCGTATGGGTGTGGCAGTCCGCTCGAGGGAACCGATATCGACAGGTGCCGATGGAATCCGGCCAGCTCTTTTGTGATCCAGAACACGCAGCGGTACGTATTCAGGTGGACGACGTAGCGGGGATCATCCCCGGGAGTCTTCGACTCGCGATCCTTGCCGTCGATTAGATACCAATTCTCGGGCTGCTCGGCGAACTCGCGAATCTGGCGAGCCTTCGCGCGGGCCTGGTCGTCGAAAACATGGGCCCAACGAAGAACATTGATCGAACTCATCGCCCGTGGACTCGATCAATCAAGGATTTCGCTCCAAAGATGAAACGGGCGGCCACGGTCCAAAGGTCGCCGGCGCGAGGCTGCCGACGGACGTATCGCATTGCATCGGGAAAATTGAGATCCATGGCGTAAGCCAAGTAAGCGGCGGCCAGGTGTTTCGCCAGTTGCTCAACGGCGCGCGCTCGGAAATCACTTGTATCTGGGCAGCGCAAAACCCCCTTTTCCGGGGTCGCAGAATCAGCAGTTTGGGCGCCGGCCAGAATTGGGGGTTTTGGGCACCCTCCACCTCGAGGTTGGCGCCGGCGGTGCCTCATCTCCCGGCTCGCTTTCGTGCGCGCTTTGGCTTATGGTGCGCCGATCTGCCAAGGTTCCGCAGAAACTTAGTTTCGGGAGTCACCAAGAGGTTTCCCCACTTGCGCGGTGCGCATCGGCGCTTCGTGCTCATCGCTTACCCCTTGCGAGTTGCGACGCAGTCGCCATCAGCCCGCACCTTGTAAGAGTTTTTGCACGTGCCGTAGTCGTTCGAGCGTCTGCGCCCGATAAGGTTCTGGCAAGCGTGTGTCCCTGACGGTCCATATCAGGGTTTTTTGCAATCCCAGCAACTCCCGATGGCCGAGTCTGTTCACTATTTCAAAAGAGCTACCCGCCGCGTCGCCGTTTTGTGGCGACACGTCGCAGGGGTTTTGCGACACGTCGGCTTCGCCGACCTCCGCGCTTTTTGTTTTTTCTGGTTCTGGATCTGGATGTGAATTTGGATGTGGATGTGGATGTGGTTTTGCCATCGAATCGCCATTGGCCTGGCCATTAGGGTGGCCATTGGCCTGGCCATCCTCGGCTTTCCAACGACGCCTTGCACCACGCCGCCCACTCTCTGACAGCTTCTCTTTCTTCTCGGCCATTTCAATTAACTGCCGATCGGCGCGTCCGTTGTGATAGCCATCGACTTGTAGTGAGAAAAAATCACTGAGTACGGCGCTGACAGCTTCTTGTTCTTCGGGATGGAATGCACGACATAGGCGGTAGATTCGCTGCTTGTCACCTGGCAACGGACCGCCAGTGGAATAGTAGTGATCGAGCAGAAGCCGATATGCCCCATGTTCCATCAGGGTCAAGTCGGCAGTGTCGCGTGCGTAATCGCCCGGGAAATGGGGATACCAGAGGTTCCCCATAATCAGAACGGCAACCACTCGGGATCCGGCTCGGGTAGATCCGGTTTGGTGGGATTAGGATTGGGGGGCGTTTTCGATGTCGGCTCGCTTACGAGAACAAAACGCACGTACCGCTCACCGTCGCGGGATTCATGGCGGATCGTGTAGCCCTGTTTCTCAAGTTCCCAGATACGCGCCGCGGCCTGCGTAAAGTGTTTCTCAAAGACCAAGAATGCTTTGGAAACGCCTTCCGCACCCGCGTCGCGGAGCAGGCGCAGGATTTGGTTGCGCTGGTCACCGGCAATTCCGGAGGCGTTTGGGACTCCGAGCTTCGTCATGCCGGGATTATCTGCGGGCGTACCTACATCGAAGTTCCCGAATGTGTAAAGCTGGGAATTTGAACTTCCCAAATGGGGAAAATGGGAAGTTCAAGTTCCCAAATCGTGAACTTCGTTAGGTGAGGTATTTCTTCATTGCGGAATAGGCGTTTTGAACCCGGTGCAGGCTAACGGACTCCTTGTCGGAAACCATTTTCGCAGCGGCGCCCGAGGGTGTTCTGGATGAGATGAAGACGTCGATATCGGCCTGTGCGGTGAAACCGGCTTGTCGCAGCACACTTTCCCATTTCTTCCGATCGGTGGGCCATTGTGCCTGCGCACTGCGACGCATCGTGAGCGCATTGCGACAGCTTGGCAGAAGTAGATGAACAGCTTGCGCCAATCGGTAATCATCGCTCTCTTCGATTCGCTTTCGGGGCCGCTCGCGGCTAGGTCTCCCATTGCGATTCTTATGAAGCGCAGCCTTCGATTCGTAGAGGGTTCCAGTCTGTGACTGGTAGCGGCCAGCCGCAAGTTTCCTTACCACTTCACCTGTTCCGGTATGTCTGAATGCATAATGGCTTGGCTTGGATCGCCTGCAAACAAAGGCCACGATGTCGCCCAAACGCACGCCTGACCGTTCCATCCGCTGTCCTCGTCCAGCGCAGTTGTCCTCTTCGCAGTGAGGCACAGGAAAGCTGTAGCGGTTCCGATCATGCAGAAGGTCTAACTCCTGAGCAGTCAGTGGCCGAAACGTTCCGTTCTCTTCGCGGAATAACTCAGGAGGATCGTGCTTTCTTCCGGGCGCGTCGCCTTTCGCCCTCCGACAATAGAGTTCCATGACCTCACAGCCGAGGCGCGCGCGAAACTTCTTTTGCACGCTACGCAGTCGTCCGCACTGGCTACAGGGCTTCCGCAACTCGACAGGTCGCCGAACTACGCTGCGCGATGGCGCAGGTCCGACACACTTACCCTGAGCATTGAGGCAGTAACTCCTGTTGCAATCGGCTCCCTGCCCTACCCATAGATCCTCTCCGTCACGCAGGGTGTGGCGAACCGGTTTCTGTGCGCACCCCGCTTTGCCGCACATGGGGCATGGCCGAGGAGCATCAAACGGCGGTTTCTTTTTGAACAGTTTGCTATCCCGCCAATGCCGCGGGCGCGCTGGCGTGACCATCATTCCAGAGCTATTCAAAAAAACGTGTCGGCCGCAGCTACTTCCGTGAAACATCCAAAGATGGCCATTCAGCCAGTCGCCATCCCTCTCGGGACTAAGCTGACAGTCGGGTCGGCCACAACGGCATGCGATACCGTTCTCCGGGAGCCTTTCAAACGGCGGCTTCTGAGAAAACTTAGAGCTCTCACGCCAAGGCACCAAACGTGGCGACGTGAGGGCCTTAAGGTCCGCGTTCTTCGCAAGGCTCAAGGCGCGAGCCAGAGCAGCCACCATCGTAGGCACGGTTTGTTGGCGTTCGATCGTGCTTAGACGGCCCTGCCGCACTCCAACCAGCGCAGCAAACGTCTTCTGACTCCATCGGTTGGCACGCCGCAGCTTTCGCAGCTCCAGGCCGCTCATAGGCCCGCGTCCTGGCGGATTCTTGTCGATTCGTCGGCGGTTCGTGTATGCTGCAACTCGTTTCACGATTGAGTTTTCTCCTTCGCGCCGCCGGCCATCGGCGGCGCCTTTTTATTTGGCCTTCGCTTTCCGCGGCCGGCCGCCGAGTCGGGCCCATGCACGCAATTGCCTCTTGCTGTACTTCTTCCGCTGCGCGCGGGCTCCCCTTTGGGCGACTTCCTTGATTGTGAGGATCTTCTTGTCTAGCATGGGCGCACTCTAGAACTCACTGGCGGGTTTTGCAAGTCTCATCATGTCCAGGGCAGGTGACCTCTATTGGCGTGCGGTTGCTAGGTCAACGCCGCCCGTGCGGCGGTTCTACTTCGACACTGAACCGCTCCGACACGGTAACTGGCCATTCAAGGCCACATGGTTTGGGCTCGGGTATTTCCTCCGCATGGCGTCCACGATGGGTGCAGAGCTATACGTTCCTGACCCGGCGCTGCACGAGCGGGCCGAGCAATGGGTAAGGGAGACCCTCGCAGCGCTTTCTGAAACGAGCACGAAAGCCAAGGCCGCGCGAAAGGCACTCAAGCCCGTAGGTCTCGAAGTCACGCTTCAACTACCCACCGAGGAACTCCTCCGGGCTAAATACACAGGTGCGGAGCAAGCTGCCCTGAAGGAAGACTGTCTTCAGCGGAGTCCTTTCCCCACCCGGCCGCTCGACGAGATTTTCCGAATGGCCGTAGCCCGCGAGTTCACATTTGAAGAAAAAAAGGACGGTGTCGTAGGACTGCAGGATTGCGTAATCCTCTTCTCGGTGCTTGACCATCTCAAAGCAAATCCAGCCTCCGCGGCGTTTGTATCAAACGACGGCATTTTCGCAAAGATACCGGCACTGACTGCCGCTGGAACTGACCTCCGCCTCATCCGTGGCGTAACCGAATTGGAGAAGATTCTCGACGACGCGGTGATGCCCTCTTTTGACGTCGAGTTCGATCAGATGTGGCAGTACCTGACCACGAGAATCACGGCGTTGCTCAATGAGCACCGCGAAGAAATCCAGAGATTTATCGAGCGAAACATCACTCCCGCGGAGCTAGAGAAGGTTTTCGCCGACAGGGTTATTTCCAGTGGACCTCTCGCCATTGAGCGCTTCGGTGCTATTCATCCAGAAATGAAGGGTGGGGCGGACGACCCACTCCTTTTCTCGTGCGATGTGACTGTGTCCTATACCGCCAACGTAGAGGAGCGACTCGAGCGACTTATAACACTGGCATCTCTCATGGGCTCGCCATCGGCCGCTGAGCTGTCTCAGTTCGGGTCACAAGTTGTTTCCCGGGAACGCTCAGCCATCGTTGAACTTAGCGCGCAGGTAAATCCAGACTATACGAATCTGCAGCTGAATGCGGCTCGCATTCGCGCTTAGCTTGACGCAGAACAGAGGAGGCCCCAGAGCGCATGAAGCTGACGTCCGCACGGCCAAAGAGAATCTGATCGAGTCAACAGCAGCGGTTGCTATGTGAGTTGGCTTGAGTTGGCTGAGATAGTGGACTAGACAGGAAGGAAACCGCTCATCGCCGGCCGTTCGCGTGCTGGACGTGCTGAGCCCCCTCAGCTTCTGCACGCTGCTAAAATAAAAAGGCTCCGACTGGCATCGGAGTCCTAAAACTCTCTTTGGGCGTTCTGCCGAATGGTTTCGGGGCGACGCAAACGCTCAGCACTTCCCCCTGGAAGGGATGGTGCTGTCGTGCGCCCAAAAAGTAAAGGACTAGCGAAACAGCCCAAATCTCCAGAAATCAACAACGATTTGGGAGACCACTTCTCTCATTTGATGGAGCGATTCAATAACCGGATTACCCTTGCAAATCTGCGGCTCGGCGAACGCTATGTTCAAACGGAACTCCATATTCTCCTCCACTTCCGCCTTGGGGACTCGGAGGAGTATGTCGCCCACTTTAAGCGGCGAGATCCTATGCCCCATGAAAGCGCCCTCAAAAACGGCGGGGTCCTTGCCTTGGAAGTCGGCGACCCATTGTCGCTGACTGGGAAGGATGGAATGAGCCTCGCAGCTTCCCCAGATGGTGAGGAGAAGTCTGTGTTTGTCGATATTTGCCAGTCCGTTGATATGACAAAGGTATTCCCCTGCCCCTCCGATGTAAGGCTGGATACCCTCGATGGCTTTTATGGCGTCTTCCCGCAGTCCCGGTTTTACTCTTTCAAATTTGGTTTTAAAGTCGCCGGGAGAATCGCCAATGATGAATTTGGCATCGCGGCGCTTAATTGCATTTCGATTGGCGACTTTAACCAGCGCATAGACCGCATGATCCAAACAAGACCGGATATTGTTGATGGCGTCTCCGATGAGAAGCGCAAAGTCTTGGGGGATGGGCGCGACCTTACTCAAGCTATAGAGGCGATCTCCAGTATTCGGATCAGTCTCGAAAGCGACCGTGTACGGATACGGCTCAGTCGTCCCGAAGGTACGGTAAGCAGTTTCAAGATCGAGGACGTGCTTGTGGGCCCGTTTTGTTTTTAAGAGTATCGAGTCTACCGGCTCGCCGAGTGACATGAAGCGGCCCGCTACCAATCCCCCAGACTTACACAAGATTTCAGTCGGGTGCGCTCAATCGCCCGGCTAGAAATCTGCCCGACACACTAACAAAAGGCTTGACAACCTGTCAAGCGCCGTGTATAAGAATGTTGGTGCGGCCAAAGACCTACACAACCAGAGAAGCAGCCGAAGCTGCGGGGATCACGCGAGCCACTCTGCAGGATTGGATTAAGAAGGGCAAATTCGCAGCTCCCAAGCTTCAGAAGGTTGGAAAGATTGGCGCTAGGCTTTGGACCGCATCAGACGTTGCACGGTTGAAGGCAGCAAAGAAGGAAATCTACCAGGAGCAGAATCACCGACCCAGGAAATAAAGCGGGACGTATCAGTGTTCGACGCACCGACACGCCCCTAACCAAATTGCACATGGAGGTGCAACATGGCTACGGCGCAAGTTACCCCGTTCATTGTTCCACCGCAAGTAGTCCCGGCCCCTGCAGTTATTTCTCAAACCGAATTGAGCCTGCTTTTGTCGCTCCGCGGCCGGCTGCATCAGCTCGAATCACGAGTGGAAACGGCTGAGCAGTCGATCAAAGAACGGCTTGAGCACGGCGCCAGCGTCGAGCCCGGCGACCACGTCGCCAAGCTCGAAACCAGCTATCGGCGCAATGTTAGCTGGAAGGGTGTGGCGGAACGCCTAGCCGATCGGTTCAAGTTGTATGGCTATGTCGCCCGCGTCCTCGCGGCGACCAGACCGACGCCCGTCGTCTCACTCGAAATCAACTAGCCGCTCCGAAACGCGCGGGCAGGTCCCGTCCCTGTCTGCTCGCGCGTCCGCCACATTGTTTTTTGTGCGCGGCGGAGTGGCGCTGACGAGGAATCCGCCGGCCAGGAGATGAAACACATGAGCAGCACACAAATGATCGTCCGCACCTTACCCATCACTCGCAGGGCCGCGTTCAAACTGCTGCGCGCAGGCAAATTCAAGAAGGCCTCCGCAATGGCTCACGACGTACTGCTCCAGGTCCCCAAACGAATCCGCACGGCCGATACCGACGCCCTGAACGTGATTGCGGCGGTTGCGTACTACGCGGCCAAGGCCTAGTTCCGAAACATCGGCGCGGTCCGAGCGATCGCGCCGACGTCCGCCGCAATCGTGTCTCGCTTCGCGGCGCTGATGAGGAAGGCGAGACCGAAAGGTGAAAACAAAATGGAGCAATCGATCATAAGAGGTGCCCCAGCCCCGGATGCGCTCTCGCTGCGCACACCAGCTCTGTCGATTGTCGACCTCTTGAAGTCCTGGCGAATGGCACGCTGGGAGCGCGAAACATTCGAGCGTGTGCCCGAGGCCGCATCCGGCGACCCTCAGCCGTTGAGCATCCTGGAATTGATCCAGGATTTTTTCATCTATGGAAAGCAGCGCGGCTACAGTCGGAATACGCTGAAGTCCTACCGCTTCGCGCTTATCGACTGGTTTGATTTCTTCCAAGGCCCGGACCTGCGAACCATCAAGGTTCCTGACCTCCGGGAATGGCTCCACTGGCTCGTGTCACGCGGAGTGTCGCGCGACACGATAAACCTCCGCCTATACGCTCTGCGCGCGTTCTTGGACCGCGGCGTCCTTCACGGGCTAATCCCCTTCAACCCCGCCCGGCAAATGAAGATGCGGCGCTTGTATCGGCCTTTGCCAGACGTTCTCACAGAAAAGGAGGTTGACCGGCTTATCCGTGCAGCCCGAACACTCCGGGACCGGGCTCTTATGGAGACTCTCTACGCGACCGGAGGCCGTAGAAGTGAAGTGGCGGCCATGACGATCGAAAACATTAAGTGGGATGAGCGCTGCGCGCGCGTGCTTGGAAAGGGACAAAAGGAGCGCCTTGTACCTCTCGTACCGCGGGCCGTCAAGTATTTGCGCGCCTATCTCAAAAACCGCGACACGGGGCCAGTCTTTATCACCCCAATGCAAACGGAACAGCTACGGAGCCAGTGGGGTGGAGTGTCTCTGCAGGACGGCAAGACTTGGTACGTCTATTGGTGGGAAGGATCGGGCAAAGAACATAGACACCGCGGCAAGCGGATTGGGACTCTGGGCGAATATCCGACCCCAGAACTGGCGCGGAAGAAAGCTAGGGAACTTCTCGCCGACCAAAAGGGGGTTCTCGGCCCGCGCGCATTCACGTACCAACGACATGCGCCCGTCCGCGCGATTACTGTCGATGAGATCGGGAGAATCGTTGCACGGCTAGCCAAGAAAGCCGGTCTGCGGCATGTACATCCGCACATGCTGAGGCACAGCTTTGCGACCCACCTTTTAGAAAACGGTGCCGACCTGCGCACCATTCAGGAATTGCTCGGGCATGCGTCGATCTCGACGACCCAGATTTATACGCACGTTAGTTTTGCCCACATGCGCAAAACGATGGAGACCTGCCATCCCAGATGGACGAAGAAGGGGCCAAAATGAAAAGGACAGCGATACCCACCAATACGCCAACCGTTGAAGTCTTAACTCCCAGTGAAGCGGACAAGCTCCGCGATTCGCAGGGAATGAAGCTGATCGACAAGTTAGTGCAGGAGAAAGTTGCTGAGGTTCTCGCCGCTCGGGATCAATTCCTTTTTGAGCCGTTCTTTCGCAGCCGACAGGAAGCCTATGAGATTCGCCGCCTTCAAACTGTGCCGGAGAGAAAGGTCTGGGCCGTGCGCTTTGAGCGTCGCGGATGCCTGTTGTGTAAGACCAAGGAACGCCCGCACGGTGCCATCGGATTCTGCGCACCCTGCTACGCGAAAGTCGGTCAAGAACTGAAGGCGATCGTTTCCGAGTTGATGAAAGCACAGGCAGGCGCAGGAAAATGAGAGCCGCCATCTATGCGCGCGTTTCCACGATCGGCAATGGCCAGTCCCCCGAGATGCAGTTGCGCGAGTTTTCCGAACACTGCGAGCGCCGCGGCTGGACCGTGGCCGACGAATACGTCGACGTCGGGATCTCCGGCACCAAGGACCGGCGCCCAGAGCTTGACCGGCTTATGGCAGATGCGCACAAGAGAAAGTTCGACGTGGTGGTGGTCTGGAAGTTCGACCGCTTCGCCCGGTCCGTTTCTCACCTGCTCCGTGCTCTTGAAACGTTCAGCGCCCTCGGAATCGCCTTCGTCAGCTTGAGCGAGCAGATGGACACCACGACGCCGGCCGGAAAGATGGTGTTTACGGTCCTGGGCGCCGTCGCTGAACTCGAGCGGAGCTTGATTGTGGAGCGCGTGAAGGCGGGCCTTCGGAATGCGCGAGCGAAGGGAAAAAGGCTCGGACGTCCGCGGAAGATTGTGGACGCCTCAAGGATTGCCAAGCTGCGCGCGGAGGGGCTTAGCTGGGCCTCGATCGGTGAGCGGCTGGGCATCGGGGAAGGGACGGTGTACCGCGCGGCTCATTCATCCTCCAAAAACCCCACGAAAGCCGCCGCTATAACCCGTTGCGAACAAGCAGCCGACTGAGGCCTGTTTCGAGCCGCCAGAAACATTCCTATTTGGCGGAGAGTCAGCTAGGGCAGGCGCGATCGCCGCGCGCGCACTCCCGCTTGAGCCGCTGATAGAACCGGAAGAGTAGGGACCGCCTTCGAAGGCCGCGTCGGGGCTGTCAGCGAATCAGGATCCCAAGTCTCATTGGTTGAGCCTCGCGCTCCACAATTCAAACACTGCCGGCGGCGCCTGACGCGATCGCTATTTGCATTCTCGTGGCTGTCGATGACTTCCGTTTGGCCCCAACATGCGGGGCATTTCACGGGCGTTGCGCTGGCGGTTTCTTTAGAGGGGCTGCGACATCTGCGGCCGACTGAGGGGAAAGACGCTCATGTGTGGTGAACCGAAGTCCACAATTCGGGTTCGAACATTTGCGGCGCCGTTTGACCACTCGGCCGTAAGCATCAAGCCTGGTGCGTACCACGCCGGTATCACTGCTGCAGCGCGGACACTGCATCTCCGTGCCATTCAAGCACATCCGGGCCGCTTTGCAGCCTTTACCTGATCTACCGGTGCCTCGGGTATGCCACAGGTGTACCTGATTTTGACAGGCGATGCTTTTCGAGGCGAATGGCGAGAAGATCAGCCGCACCAAGCATGGCGCTCCGCTAGGCCGCTTTGCTTTTCTTCGCCGGCTTCAACTCGGTGGCGTGTTCGGGATTGGGGCATCTAGAGCTCCGATTCCGCCAATTCCAGGGCGACCCGGGCCAGATTTCTCAAGCTTGCGGCCCCGAAGGGAAGGCCACTGCGAAACCGGTTCATTAGGAGCCAGCACTGTGCCAAGAAAACAATGGTCAGATCACCCGGCCCAAGCTGAGATGTTGGGTGGGAAGCATCGCCTTCGCACCGCGTCGGGTTCAACTCGGCTCGCAGCACATTGCCCCATTTTAGGGCATACAGTCAAATGTTTCGTTCTCATTGAGTTACGGGCTAGAAGCCGAAGCGGCGCTGCCAGCCAGGGCTGAGTTTCCTGATGGAGACTCCGCTTGGAGGCACGGCCCGAAGTCCTTCGCGTCGATGTTGGGGCGCGCTAGCGGGTTCGAAGTGACGAGCATGCAGAGCAGAATTGTTGGTGAGGGCGGCTCGCGATGTAAAAAAAGTCTTTGAATGGACCTTTGGTTAGAGGCCAGTTCAGACGCTTTGATTTCTTTGATTTCCCGTTTTGAATACAGCAGCCATCTAATTGAAGCATAGCTACTTATAAACAAACCGTGCTTTGATTTCCCCGTTGATTTCGGCTTTTGAACTCGATGATCTATTCAAAATGTTCAAACGCGTTTCGCTCGGCCTGGGCCCGGCAGATCCCAGGACCGTCTCACAAACGGATATTTTCTCGAACTAGTGCACCAGCCGGCCAATCTTGAAAACGCAGATTTAATCAAGTTTTCAAGATTCGAATCAAAGCTTGAAACAGGGCCGAGATCAATTCCTAACTGCTACTCCTGTAGTGCATATAATAAGGACTGGCGGGCGCCGCTTGGCTATGCCTGTTCCTGCGAGCCTTTCTCGAGGAGTTGATTCGAGCGCGAGAACTCGCGAGACACATCTGGTTGCGCAACCCCTCAACAATCAAAACAAGGCCACAGAGCTGCATTTTGTCGCTTCGCCACCGGTTTTTGCGGTTTTTTCGAATGTCACGTTTTGTCACCATTTGGTTCCGTCTCTGACCCCTGGACCGAGTGAATCGCCATGCCTGTTTCCTGCTTTGGAAATTCGGGCCCAGCTCGCTACGACGGCCCTGCACTTCGAGCAGGTGGCGAGATGCCCGGCAAACCACGGTGCGTCAAAGCGCCGCCGGCGCGCTTGCTGGCACAGTTCGGGAGGCGGCGTTCTGTGGGCGCCGGCCCTCAGCCACACGTTCTTGGACGGCCGCCCGTCCGGATTGCCACTCTGTCCCGGCTTGAACTCCGTCGCCGAACTTGCTCTCACGCCCTTTATGAAAGGCATCGTTTGACTCTCCTGCTGTGCACGCAGTACCAGTACCAGCGCAAATATATGAGTGTTAAAGGACTTACAGGTAACAAAACCACGTTTTGATACCCCATCCTGTCCCGTCATTTAACCGAATGCGTATTGTTACCTGCCCCATCTGGACGAGTGGCTGACGCGATCGCGCGGCTCGCTGCGTCATCGCTTACGCGCAGATAGGCCCCAGTGCTCGAGATCGAACGATGGCCAAGGTACTGCCGCACGTTCTCGATCCCCGCCTGGCGGATAGACTGCATGGCGATCGAATGCTTGAGCACGTGGGGATGGCACAGATGTTTCGGCAGCCCGGCCAGGCGTCCGTAGCGTCGCATCAAGCGAAAGAATTGCACCAGCGAGATCGCAAACAGACGTTCACCCCGGCCGGCGCCGTCATGATGTGCTCGGTGTCTTTCGAGCCAGCTCTCTACTGCCCGCTTCTCGTTCAGGAGATCGTCTGGGTCTTCGATCAGCGGTTGAATCGTGCGGCAGGATCCCTTGAGGCGCTGTACGTCGAGAAAGCCATCCGTGAAATTCGCGGGCGTGAGCTTCACAGCTTCGCTGGCGCGCAAACCGTGCCAGAAGCTCACCAGGAACAGCACCCAATCCCGCTCCCGATTTGCTTTGGCTTGAGAGAGCAGCCTGACAAACTCCTCTCGGCTAAGGTGCTCCATGGCGCATGAGGGCTGATGGCCGCGATTATCACTGCGCGGTCGCTACGCCGTCCTCGGATCCGGGAAGACTCAGGAACGGTCGCAGCCTCACGGATGGAGGGGGCAGCGTCGGTCTTGGTTGCTGGCGCCGCTGGAAGAGGAGATTATTGAGCGTCTCAGCATGGCCGAGAAGCGTCTGCCTCGAAGCGTCGAGGGACCGCAACCTGGCTTGCTTGTCCGCGTCTGGCATCTTCGCTTCTTCAATTCGCTCCCGGGCCTGATCTAAGCGGTTCTTCGCCGCGAGGATCGACTGGAAATCTCGATGGAATAGTGCATAAGCCGCGTTGTCGGGATCGCGCATCATTTCCCGCGCCTTCGCCGGATTCTGCTTCGCCACCTTCGAGAGCGTTTGAAAAACCTGCTGCGCTTCGGCCGCATTCCGCCCCAAGCGCGTCTCGGCATCCTCTCGGTAGTTCGGGAGGCCCACGTTCCCACCGATGAAGCCGCGCACGTCGACGTCCTCCTTGCTATCGAGCATTCGATCAAGCGCAGGGATTGCGTGTCGGACGGTAAAGGCAGCCTGCTTCTCAAGGGCGAGGCTCGGCAGTATCTTCCCCGGAGCGGACCAATCTTTCTCGCCGACAATCTCCTTGCTCGAAAACACTCCTTGCCGGTTTGTGGCGAGGGCGACAAGGCCAGAGAGATCGGGCCGCAACATTCCGAGCAGTCCGCCCGCACCTTCCGTCATCCCCCGAGCCGCAGCCGCCTGAGCGCGTTGTTCGTTCGAGCCTTGAATCTTCGCTTGCGCGTAGTTAATGAGCGGCCGGAAGAGGTTTCGCGCCACCGGTTCACGCAACATGCCGGGCCCGATGGTGCGATCGCCCACGTGGATATTTTGAATGTCCCGCGCGTCCTCCGCGCGATTCGCGCCGGCTTTGTTCAACGCTTGGTTGGCGAGCAGCACCAGCAGCGCTGGCGGGACCGTGGTGCGGATCGGATGTTGCAGAACCCAGCGCAGGCTCGCAAAGTCCCACCCGGGGAACAACATGAAGCGCGAGAGCATCTTCTGCCGCTCGCTCCAATTCGCGCGGTTGTAGTCGCCCAGGGCGTCGCGCACGCCGCGGCCAATCTGTTCTTCGGTCAGTTCGGGCCGCTGCGAGTGAATCAGATCGGCGATGTGCATGCGTGCGCGCTGGTCGATTCCGCCCAATCCCCCGGCTCCGCCAGGCTCATAGAGCAGCTTGTGTCCCACCTCGGCCAGCTTCCGCGTCCAATTGGCCGGGTTCAGGTTGCCGCCCCAATACTCCTTGAGCTGCGCCATCTCGCCAGTTGAAATGGCACCCTGGCGCGCGAGCATATCGAAAGTAGGATCGTCTAGCCCCTTCATTCCCCTCGCGCGCAACTCTTTGTCGAACGCCACGCGCCAAGCATCGGCCCAGCCTTTCGGATTGAGGGCGCCGCCTGCAACATTTTGCGAGACGCGCCTCATGATGTTCGCGACGTGCGGGATCCCGAAGCCGAAGCCGATTACCTGCTCCTGGAACCAGCGGCGCAGTCCGCTCGGTTCATTCTCTTCGCGCCGCCCGTAATCGTTCAGCGCTCTAACCACTTCACGCGGGCCCAGGAATTTCCCGTCCGCTGGTTGCGGGTACTTCTCGCCGGCCGTGGGATCGTAGCGGTCGTACGCCTTTGCGCCGCGTCCCAGGTCGGCCGCAATGTCGGGCCGGTAGTAAGTCTCGCCGCTGTACTTGATCAAGCGCGGCTCCGGCGCGCCAGCCTGGAGCTGCGTCGCTTTCGAGAGGAAGTCTTTGGCGACCGTATCGCGCAGCGAGCCTAGATTGGTCCCGATAAACTTGGTCGCGAAGGCTGGACCAAATTCGTGCAGCCCTTTCTCGTAGTGGTATTCCGCAGTGGCCTCTCGGCTCATTGAGCCGATGCGTTGCGGGCGGATGACACGATCAAAGCCCGACGTCGCCCGCTCTGCAGATCCCGGCGCCTGTTCTTTCCCAACCCCAGGGACGTATTTCTCATAAATCCGGCGCAGGTAATCCCGGTCGAGCACGTCGCCGCCAAGCCGGGCGCGCGTGGCTGTGAGGTCCCGCTCAATCGGCTGATACTTTCGCAGCGCGTCCTGGATCGCCGGATCGCCGAGGGCCTGGCGATATTCGGCGGGATGATTTGCGCGTAGGTTCTCGCGGCTGTCCGCATCGGCCATCAGCGTGAAGAGGCGCTCTTGCTTGCGGCTGAGGCCTCCGATGATGTCGTGGACCTGCTGTGCGGCCTTCTGGCGAAGATACTGCGGTGCGTTGTCGAGCAGATGCAGGCCGGTGGCTACAGCGGGATCGACCGCGCGCACCTTTTGGTATTTGTCCCCGATTTTCAGGACGCGATCGATGAACGGCTCGGCGATATTACGCTGCCACGCTTGCTGCGCGATGCGCACGCCTTCGCGCAAGAGCGTGGGATCGACGCCGGCAGACTGACGCGAAGCCTTGCCGAATAGTTCTGATTGCGGACTCGCTTCGGTGCCGCGGAATAGAGGACTCTTGGTTTCCATTTCGCCGGCAGCGGCTTCGATGGATTCGGCGGGTCTGTTGATTTGCTCGGTGAGGTTTTCGCCCTGGCGCTGGGCGGCCGCGCGGCGCTGTTCGGCTACTGCACTCTCGAACCCGGGGAGGACACTTTCGCCCGGGCGTGATTCACCAGCAGCGCGAGGAGCTTCTGGCGAGCCGCCAGCACCCGCGGGCTCGGCGCGTTCGGCCGCGGCGAGCTCGTCGATGGAACTTGAGAGCGCTGTGAGTTGTTTCGCATTTTCTATGTGCCTTTCCGCCCATTCTCGGACTTGATCGATACTTCCGTCAAACACGCCTAGCTTGCCCGCGCTGGCATCGCTGAGGATCTGCGCCAGTTCTGGATCGATTCCTTTGACCTGGCCGACGAGTTGGTCGAGGTCGGGAGCGACATCCTGGAGAATGCTGCGTGTGGCCTCTCTGGAGGACTGCTCGTATTCGGAGGCGCTCTGCAGGAGCCGATGATAGGCAGGGCCTTGCTGGCGCTCGATCGCGCGCCGCAGTTCCGCCGGCGACTCTTTCATGTCGGCGAACCACGGGAACATCGTGCGCAGCGATTTCACGCCGTACCAGCCCTGACCTTTTTGGCCAGATTCCTCGACGGATTCATAGCGTCCTGGCCGTGTGGCCTGTTCCAACATTCCGCTCGCTTCCACTAGGCGTTGATGCGCTGCCGCGAGTTCATCCGGCGCGAATTGTCTTGAAGTTCGCGGATCAGGATTGAGGGCGCTGGGCAGCCCTTCGCCGCTCGCGATGCCGGCGAGCTTGCTCTGTATGGAGCGCGCGCGTGCCAGCGGCATTCCTTGAGGTGGCTCGGGGCTGCGCTCGCGATTGAGCATTGCCGTCCAGGTGTCGCGTGCGTATTGCTGCTCAATCGGATTGCGCTTGAGCTGTCCGAAAGTGAGATTCGCCGCGCGCTGCATCTCCGCTGTGGGCCCTTCAGCGCTAACTTGGGGCGGCTGCTCGAGCAGGGCGCGATGCGGTTCGCGGATCTGGCTGACCAGATCTCCGCGCTCACCCTTAAGGCCCGCCCTGATGTTGGCCTCGGCTGCCTGTGCGCGGCGCAGTTGGTTCACATCTTCAGGGCGGATCACCCGGCCGGGGTACTGCTTCTCGAGGTCGGCGATTTCTTGGGGTGAGATGGGCTGCGGTTCAGGCATCCCCGCCCCTGGAATCGACAACTTGGATAACCTGGGCATCTCGGTGCGTTCCGCTACTGCCGGCGGAATCGCCAATGGTCGCGGCAGCGTGGAAGGTATCATTGCTGGCAGCCTAGAAGGTTCGACAACAGTTGGGCGTGGTCGCAATACGGCGCCGGGTGCGACACTCTCCACAACTCCGAGCGGGCCCATGGTGGGAAGCCTAGGCGTGGGCGTTGGCTTGCCAGCGAGAAACCTCTCTTCCTCTGTCGGAAGCGGCGCTCCGGCTGGCGGGAGCAATTTGCGTGCGCTCAGCGGAGATGGCCTCGCAATAATGGCTCCCTCTGGCGTTCGCATCGGCTCTGGCGTGATGAGCGCCTCACCCCGCAACCGTGGAGCTGGAGGCAACGCCGCAATCGGGCGCGGTTGCGCGGGCCGAGCCGTCGCTGCCGGCTCTTCTGCAGGCCTCTCGATCGGTAGCGGAGCGCCGCTCTTCAGTGCTTGTCGTCCGGAGAGGACGCCCATTCCGACACTCGCCGCGATGTGCGTACCGATCCGCCAGGCTTCCGACTCATCACCGCGATCAAGCGCAGCCTTGAACTCCGGGTACTGCCGATAGGCGTCCCGAAGCATCTGGGCGGAAAATCCGGCGCCGATCAGGCGCGGAACAATTCTCCCCGCCGCGCCTGGCAAACTCCCGAGGCCGCCGCTGGCAGCGAGAATGGCCGTATTTACCGGCGTGGTCAGCCCACCAGCGACTTCGCCCAGGCCGGTGAGGACTGGGTGCCGTTGCTGTTCGCCCGCAGTCATTGCCTCTTCCGGGGACACGAGCTGCATCTGGCCGTACTTTGGATTGGAAGCTGTACGGCTCGAGTAACGCGGGATTCCCGCCGTTACCGCGTTCTTCGCTCGCTCCAACAGTGAGGGCGTATATGCGGAGATTGTTTCTCGCGGTTGGTCCGGAGATCGACTCGTCGGCCGCTGCGAAGTGACCGGCTGAAACTCTATTCCGTCAGCGGCCGCACGTCGATTACCGGCCGCTGCGTTCTCTGGAGTGCCGGGCGCATATTTGGCTCCGTACTTCCCGGCCGCATAGTCGTTGTGAAGCTGCTCGGCATAGGGATTCGCATGCTCTGCGCTATCAAATATTCCGAGATGCTTCCCTGTTTTGTGATACGTGTCGATGGCTTCCTGGTTAGACATGAGGCCGCTGCCATCTTCGCGGACTGTCGGCACGAGGATTTCGCGTCCGTTCTCCTCAAAGCTCATCGAGCGAACTGAACTTGTAGTTCCGTCGGCGTTATGCACGACAGGCCGATTGTGGAGGTCGATATTTCCAGGCGTGAGCAGACCCTTCGGAGCTGACGGCGGCGCAAGCTGCGGTGATTGTCTGGGCTGCGCCGATAGCGGTTTGAAATCGATGCCATTGTTCACGCGCGCCTGAGCTGTCGGCGCAGGCCTCGGCCGGGGATTTGCCTGGCGTTGCGCGAGCGGCTGGAAATCGATCTCGTCGCCCGTCGGATTGTCGAACGTGTCAGGCATTTACTTTGCGAGGCGATAGCCTTTCTTCTGCGCACCAGAGAGTTGCGAGCGCGGAATGGTGCCTTGCTGACCTGAAGGCGAAATCACGTTCACGCGGTCTCCGGCAGGCGCGGCCGCGTCCAGGTTGGGCTGCTCGAGATCCTGAATCTCCGCGAGTCGCTGCGCTTTCGTTGGTTCATCAAGCGTCCAATCCGCCTCGATTTCCTTCCGCTGTCGGTCCAAGTAGCTGAGCATCCTCGTCGCGGTCGCCTGATCCTGAGCGGCGCCCCTGTCGCCAAACATCTGCCTGTATGCGTCGGGGTCCTTCTGGAAGAGGGAATACCGCTGCTCGATTTCACCAGGCTTCTCGTAACGCGCGCCGATTTTCTTTTCGTAGTCGAGGAAGTCTTGCGCGGCCCGCTTCTCTTGCGGCGTGCCGTAGGCGAAAGCTTCGAAGGGATTAGTGAGTGTTTGCGGCTTCGGCGTCCCGATGGGCTTCCATGTTCCGTCCGCCTGTTTTTCGTACGCCTGGCCGCCACTCTCTACCGTCTCTGTTTTTTCCGGCTTCGGCGTCCCGACTTGCCTAAATCCGTCGGGCGCATTCGGATCAGCGACCATTTCGCCCGCTGGGAAATGCTCAAGCGGCGTCGGCAGATTCGCCTGCCGCTCCCGCTCCGCGATTTGGGACGCAACGTCCTGCATCTGCAGCCCGGACTCCGCCGCCTTCAAGTCGCGCTGATACCGCTCCTGCGGCATCTCCAAGGCTCTCTGCCCCAACTGCCTCACTCCCTCAAGCGGCTGCAATCCTGTTTTTGTGGGAATGCCCGCCAGTTGTGATAAGGCGGGCAGCACGGCTTGCCATCCGCGAAGCGGCTGATATTGAGGAGCATTGACGTCCGGTAAATTCACGCGAATCGGGGTGGGTGTTCCTGCTCCCAAGCGTGGCGGCCCCAGGCTTCCGGCAGAAGGTTCCGGCGGAACTGCGCGAGTCGAAGGAGCCGACAGAGAAGATCCAGGAGTCAATCGAGGAGTCGCAGCGGAAGCTTGATCTTGCATGTCCGCGGCAATCGGCGCGGGACTTCCTGTGAGCGACGGCCGCAGTGTCCCGGCCGGAGGCGCCAGTTCTTCTGTGGCAACGGGCAGCGTGCGCGATCCCAACGGCGAAAGGCCCGAAGGAAGAAGTGCCGGCTCAGAAGGCAAAGCTTGATTCTGTCCAACTCCCACAGGGGACAGCGAAGGAACCTGCAAGGTCGGAGGCGCAAGCTGGAATGGCCTCCTTCGGATGACGTTCA
>Ga0307478_10001474_pt1 | contig 20260 bp, 16 predicted proteins | sample atmos_gasesECM4C_2_FD_203713 | JGI IMG/M metagenome (GOLD analysis project Ga0307478, IMG submission 203713) | Hardwood forest soil microbial communities from Morgan-Monroe State Forest, Indiana, United States - atmos_gasesECM4C_05 | ecosystem: Environmental > Terrestrial > Soil > Temperate... | reverse complement strand
GACAATGCAACGGCAAATTCAAAATCAAAGCCCTCTAAAAGGGAAAAGACACGGCAAAATCTCTGTTGTCGCGTCTACGCATTCGTATGGCTAAAAAACAGTTGACAGAGCCGTCGTGGTTATAGACAGGATGACGCCGACGGGGAGAAGTTAAGCAGGTTCTTACCGTGCCGAATCCGTGCGGGAAGCTGAAATTTCTTGGCGGATCGTCGGCTAATCGGAAGCGACCCGCCGCACCGCAGCGACTCCATGTTCCCGTCCAGAATGATTAGAGACACTCCATTGACGAACCCGCGCCCTACACCCTAAGATTACTCGGCCTGTGATTTGCTGCAGGCCGGGCCCCGCTTCGTTCATGATCGGCCAAACCATCTCTCACTACCGCATCGTGGACCTGCTCGGTGGTGGAGGTATGGGCGTGGTTTACAAGGCTGAGGACAGTCTGCTCGGCCGCTTCGTAGCGCTCAAGTTCCTTCCCGAGGATTCTTCTAAGGATGCCCAGGCGCTTGAACGCTTCCGCCGCGAAGCCCGCGCCGCTTCCTCGCTGAACCATCCGAATATTTGCACGATCCACGAGATCGGAGAGCACGAGGGCCGTCTCTTCATCGTGATGGAGTGCCTGAGCGGCCAGACTCTGAAGCACATGATTCAGGGCCGGCCGATGGAGCTCGACACCCTGCTCACCCTGGCCATCGAAGTCGCCGACGCCCTGGATGCCGCGCACAGCAAGGGAATTGTCCATCGCGACATCAAGCCCGCGAACATTTTCGTCACCGACCGCGGCAACGCAAAAATCCTCGACTTCGGTTTGGCGAAGATCGCCCGCGCCGCGCGCCCCACCAGCGGCGACTCTCAAACCGTGGCTGAGGCGTCTGCTCTCGATCTCACCAGTCCCGGCACCGCGGTTGGCACGGTTGCCTACATGTCGCCCGAGCAATTGCGCGGCAAAGAACTCGACGGCCGCACCGACCTTTTCTCTTTCGGCGTAGTTCTCTACGAAATGGCCACCGGGGTTCTTCCGTTCCAGGGAGAGACTTCCGCCGTGATCACCGAGGCGATTCTCAATCGCCACCCGACTGCGGCGGTACGCCTGAATCCTGGCCTTCCTCTCAAGCTTGAGGAAATCATCAACAAGGCTCTGGAAAAAGATCGCGACATGCGCTGCCAGTCAGCTGCTGAACTGCGCGCCGACCTCAAGCGCTTCAAACGCTCGGTGGATTCTTCGCGCACCTCGGTGGTTGCAGAAGCAGCGCCTTCTTCCTCGGGCACAACATTGGCGTCGCACTCGGCGACCGGCGTAGTAGTTTCTCCGCCGCCAGCCACGAGCAAGAAATTACCGGTCGCGTTGATCTTCGCATTGGGCCTGCTGGTCGCTGCGGGACTCGGTCTGTTCGCGGGCAAAAAGTTCTTCTCTACTGCTGCCGCCGAGCCTCCCATCTACCGCCAGCTCACCTTCCGCCGCGGCAGCATCCGCGCCGCGCGCTTCGCTCCTGATGGACAAACCATCCTTTACAGCGCAGCCTGGCAGGGAAATCCCGTCGACGTTTTCACCGCGCGTCCCGAGGCGCCCGAGTCGCGCTCCATGGGCCTCAGCCGCACTCAGCTCATGTCGATCTCTCCCACCTCCGAGATGGCGGTTCTGCTCAACAGCAAAGCCATCGGAGCTTGGGTAAGCATGGGCACGCTGGCGCGCGCGCCGCTCTCCGGTGGCGCTCCTCGCGAAGTGCTCGAACAAGTGCAGTGGGCCGACTGGGCTCCCGACGGCACCAGCCTCGCCGTGGTCCGCGACATGGACGGCCGCAATCGCCTCGAGCTTCCCGTCGGCAAGCCGCTCTATCAAACCGGCGGATGGATCGGCCATCCCCGCGTCTCTCCCAAAGGAGACTACGTCGCCTTCGCCGATCATCCACAGCAAGGCGATGATGGCGGTTCCCTCGCAATCGTCGATCTCGCTGGCAACAAGAAGATGCTCTCCACGCAATGGTTCACCATTCAAGGCCTGGCGTGGTCGCCCGACGGCAAAGAGGTCTGGTTCACCGCCAGCAAGTCCGGCACGGACCGCACTCTTTACGCCACCACGCTCGATGGTAAGCAGCGCGTCGTCGCCCGCCTGCCCGGCGCGCTCATGCTGCTCGACATTGCTAAAGACGGACGCGTGCTTCTGGTCCGCGCCACCTGGCGCCGCGAATTGCTTGGCCTGGTCGATGGTGAATCCAAACAGCGCGAACTCTCCTGGCTCGACTACACCTACCCCTCCGACCTTTCCGCCGACGGCAAAACTTTATTGTTTGACGAAGAAGGAGGCGGCGGCGCGCTCGCCTACTCGAAGTCCGGAGGCCTGACCTACGCGGTCTACATCCGCAAAACCGACGGCTCGCCCGCCGTGTTGCTAGGCGAAGGCGGCGCAGTCGCGTTATCGCCGGACGGAAAATGGGCCATCGCGCAAACTCAGGAATCGCCCTCTCAATTCAGGCTTCTGCCCACCGGCGCAGGCGAACCCAGAGACATCACGAAAGACAACGTCAACCACAGTTGGGCCCACTGGTTCCCCGACGGAAAGCGCATCCTATTTTCCGCCGACGAGCCCGGCAAAGGCGTTCGCTTCTACGTCTACGAACTCGCCTCAGGCAAAAGCCAGGTCATTTCGCAGGAAGGCGTGAATGGCACTGCCTTCGCCATCTCGCCCGACTCGCAGCAAATCGCCGCCATCGGACCCGACCAAAAGGGATACCTCTACCCCGTTGCCGGCGGCGATCCGAAACTCATCGGCGGCATCAATCCCGGCGAGCAGCCCATCACCTGGACCGCCGACGGCAAGTCGCTCTACATCTACCAACCCGGTGAGCTGCCCGCCCGTGTCTACCGCCTCGACGTACAAAGCGGCCAGCGCACTCTCTGGAAAGAATTAATGCCCTCCGACCCCGCCGGCGTAGAAAACATCGGCCCTATCTACATGACGCCCGACGCCAAAACCTGCGTCTTCGGCTACCACAGAATGCTCGCGGATTTGTATCTGGTAGAAGGCCTGAAATAGATCTATTGTAGGGACAGCCGCCCTCGGCTGTCCGCCGAGCAAAGCGAGGCTGCAGTCGCACCGACGCCGCCGCTCCCTCTCTATTGTCATGCTGAGCGGAGGTATGAGAATCGCGCAGCGATACTCGTCCCGGAGTCGAAATCCCTACCGTTCCACCGCTTCGGATCGCGCGAGCCGAACCCGCTTCAGGCAGCTTGTGCAATTGCGCCTCATCCCACGGCAACCGAAAATCAAAACATAACCCTGTACAAAACGCTGCCGTGAGGCACGATCCTCACCTTAATCGCTTCGGTCGCACCGACAGATTTGCGCGACCATAAATCCCGCATATCCGCTGCTTGCGCCGGAAGCCCCAGCGCGCTCCACGTCAACTCAACATTTTCCGCCGTCGCTCCAAGATTGAACACAGCCACGAATTTTTCTCCAGCCTTCGCACCCTCCGCCACCCACGCCCGCATGTTGCCGCGCTCCAGCACCTGATGTCCGCCGCTGCTGTGCTGGTTCACGTCGAGAACTTCCTCATTCGTGATGAGCGCAGTCGTGGCCGCATCGTTGCTCGGCAGGTCGCCGCCAAATATCAACGGCGAACGAAAAATGCACCACAGCGTCATCATCGTCCGCTGCTCATCCGGAGTAAACTTGCTCGCGCTTCCGCCGCCTTCCGTCGCGGTGACTCTCAGTTTGCCGATCGGCAGCATATCCGCGTCCGGCCACGTTCCGTTCTTTCCTACGAACGCCGCCCAATCGCGAGCGTAATCGAATTGCTGCCGCAGCAACTTCCAGTCATCCCAGAAGTCATCCGAGATGCGCCACATCTGCGCATACTTCTCAAAGAACTCCGCCTCCGAAACCGGCGCCGGACCCGGCGAAAGGCTCAGCACCATCGGCCGCCCGGTCTTCTCAATCGCCAGGCTCAGCGCCTTGATCTCCGCCGGCTGATACAGATGGCTGCCCATGTCGTCAGCCTTAATAAAGTCGACTCCCCACGACGCATACAGTTCAGCAATCGAATCGTAATAAGCCTGCGCTCCCGGCTTCGTCGTATCCACTCCCCACATGTCAGGATTCCACCGGCACCCATTCTCCCTGTCGGCGACATCCGCGGCGTGATACGCAGTTCCTTTAATCGGGAGATTCTTCTCCACTGCCTGTCGCGGAATTCCACGCATGATATGAATGCCGAACTTCAATCCCTTGCTGTGAACATAATCGGCGAGCGGCTTGAATCCCGCGCCATTGGCTGCCGAAGGAAACCGGTTCACCGCCGGCATCAGCCGTCCATACTCGTCCATGGTCAGCGGAGCGCCCGGCTTGTAATCGTGCCCCTGCGCATTCGGCTCGTACCACTGAATGTCCACGACAATGTATTTCCATCCATACTTCGCCAGATGCTCCGCCATCCAATCCGCATTCGCCTTGACCTGCTCCTCGCGCACGGTTGTCCCATAAGAATCCCAACTGTTCCAACCCATCGGCGGAGTAGGAGCAACGGTAGAATCGGCACCCAGCGCTGGGTGCGAGAAAGCTACAGCGAGAACTGCGAGAAGAAAAGCACAGGCGGGAGAGCGTCGTCGAAACATGATCCGCACATTGTAAGCCGTCGGCATCTACCAAGATGCCGGACGCGAAGGCCGTCCTAGGAAACCACAGAATGCTGGCGGAATTCCTGTTGGTAGAAGGGTTGAAGTAAAAAGAAGCCGACGGAGGCAATGTCCCTGTGGGGACAGCCGCCCTCGGCTGTCCGCCGAGCAAAAGCGAGGCTGCTAGGATGACGAACGCATGCAGTGACGTGGAAGAGCGGCACTGTCAGCGCCGCGTAAAGCCCCTAAAATCGAATTGGGCTTCAGTCCCCGTGATCGGTTTTCCTACCCTCCGCACTTCCCCAACCCGCGCCGAGTTTCCCGCAGCAGACTCCACGCCTCCTTGTATCGCTCGTAACAGTAGCTCTTTTTCTTCTTCGGCCCCACCACCGGACTCAGCATGACGCAAGTGATTCGCCGCTCACCCAGCACCAGCGATGCCGGAATCAGATACCACGCGCCAACCGGAATCACGTACGCCGCGAACAGATCAATTTGTTCCAAACTGTAGTCTTGCTTCTTCGCGTGGTTCGGCAGCAGTTGACAGCAATAGCCATCCCCACGCCGATAGCTGCAGGACTTAACCTGCACCCGCAGAAAGTTCGGCCCATGCTCAATCCCCACATCGTAAGCCCGCGTCTCTCCCCAAGGCGTGCACACCGAGAACCGCCTCCGCGCCGCCTGCGCCATAAACTGCAACTCCACCCACTCCCCGCGCTCCTTATAAGTCCCAAACCGCTCCCAAGCCTTCATCCCTAGAACCTCTCAATTCTCCATCTACTAAATGCTTGTCGTTCCGATCAAAGCCGGACCCTAAGCGAAGCCGAAGGGGACGGCCGCACCATCACTTGTCATTCCGAGCAAAGCAGGACCCTGAGCTTGCCGAAGGGGACGGCGCAGCGAGGAATCTGCTTCTGATTTTTTCCTCCCCCACGCACACCGCCCCCGCCCAAAACAAAAGGCGCGACCCATAGGCCGCGCCTTATTTTTCTAAAGCTTTAACTTATATTTCTATTATAGCATACCGCAAAGGCTAAAAGCGACATAGCTTCCCACTTTATTTGCTCCCTGTTTCCTTCACCTTAGCCCCAATCGAGTCGCTCTAGCCTCTTGACAAGATTTCGGAGGAATCGACGCTCCCTAGGTTTTGCCATGCTGAGCGAGGATTGAGCGAAGCGAAACCGCAGTCGAAGCATCCCTACCGCCGCGCCGACGCTCTCGCTAGCCGAAAGCGGCCCCAGTCGCGAAGCGACGGCATACCATAGCCCGCACGAAAGTGGCTGGAAAACCGTAGAGAAGAATAACCTGAGTCCGCGCCAGCGGACGGCACGAACGTCGATGAAATCAAGCTCCCACGGCAGCCTTCAGTCTGAACTGGACCTTTGCCCTTTCCTGCAGCGCGCAGAGAATCTCAAATAGATTCTTGGCTTGTGGATTCCCAGACGGACCTAGCATTCTCATCAGGCTCTTGGAGGAGTGGTTTGTCACCGCGGCCAGTTCCTGAAAACCGATGGTCGCGTTGATGTAATCGCGCAACATTGCCTTGCCAGTCTCCACCTCGCCCTGGAGAAAACTTTCCACGGCCTCGCGAAGCAGTTCCCTGCGAAACGCATCGTCGCGTTGCACTCTGGCGCGCACCGTCGCTTTGAATTCTCTTGCCGAGGCCATCGCTTTTCTCCCTCTTGCGGCTGCCCGCTCCTAGATTGTTATCTCGCTGTGAGTGGAAACTAGTAATACATAAGCGAAAAGAAAGCGTATGATAACCTCCTCACGCCGGGGGTGAATGATTATGGCAGACCGTCAGCAATTCTTGCGCAATATACCCGTCGATCCCGAACTGCAGAAGGTTTTGGAAGCCACGAAAGACAAGCCCGTTTCCGAGGAAGAATTGCGCGAACAGCGAGTGAGCTTCGCCTTCGGCAATGCCCCGCGTGGCTCAGAGGATCGCATTACCAAGGAAAGTATCCGCTGGGCGTCGCAACACATAAGGCTGCTGCCGTAAGGGCGGACCGACCACGTATTCATTCAACACCGCCGTCATCACTCCGGATGGAAAAATTTCAAGGGGTATCACGAGGCGGACTGGCAGGCGAGCCGATTTGCTGCAGGACGTGCTAGAAGGTGAAGGCCGCGGGCTAGGCAATGGCTAGCACTAATGAAAATTGTCATGTTGAGCGAGGATTGAGCGACAGCGAAACCGCAGTCGAAACATCCCTACCTTCATCGCTCCGTCTCCCGCATCCTCAGGCCACGCCGAGTCCTAGTTAGCAACCACCACGCATCCTTAAAAGCCTCATAACGAGGCCTCTTGCACCGTCTATTGTGCACGGATTCCACAATTTTTCGCGATATTCACAGTTTTTACGTATGTTAAATCAAGTAATTCTCCTTTTCTTCGCTTGGCCAAAAGCATAGAATTACTACCATAACGTATGGCAAAACATCAATCAGACTCCTTAACTCTGAGGGAAGCTCCGATGTCCCCGCTCCCAGCGACTTGTTTGGCAGAGTTTGTGGCGAAAAATCGCCGTTCCGCAATGGCGATACTGAGGCCTTACAAGTTCAAGGAAGCCGGGGAGGGTCACGCCCGCATCGTTTATCACCCTCCACTCGTATCTTTGATCCGTAAGTTTTACAAGTCCGACAAGGATCTCTCCCTCATCGATCTAGCCATAGCAAGTTGGGAAAGGAAGGCTGAAGCGACCGAAAGCAAGTCGCTCCGTGCACGCCTTTTGAGCAACGCCGCCGCCGCTAGATTGTTTCGAAAGCGCTGCCTAGATAAAGGTCTGGAGATATTACCCAAACGAACAATAGCGTGTCAGATAGGCCAAATTGTTTTTACAGCCCCTCCTGACCTCTGGGTGAAGGAAAACGGAGAAGAGCGACTGATAAAGATTGGCTTTGGGCCAAAACCGCGCTCGTACATAGATGCCTTCCTCATTGTGATGAGAAAAGCTGCCCTTGCCCACGGACACGACATTCCGGCTAGGAACGTGGCTTATCTACAAGCATCAACTGGTAGCGAGCTCGTTAGCAGATATCCGTACGAAGCCATGGCGCTGACCCTGACGGCGGCAGCACGAGAAATCGCCGAAACGTGGGCGAAGGTAAAACTGAAGGACGGGAAAACGGCGAACCGCAGCCAGGCAGCAACAGCTAGCAAGTAGGGAGGGGAATAGTAAAGGAGGATACATGAACCATAAGCGACAAAGCTCCAGCCAAAAGGCAGCCAAAAAGCGACTAACGCCTAGACCATATCCACGGGTTCCACTCGATAAGGCTCTGTCGATCGCGTCCGCGATCAAAGAAAAGAACGGAGGCAATGCTTGGCCAGCCGAAGAAGTAGCTTCAGCGGTCGGCCTCTCGCCCAAAAATGTCCAGTTCTATTACTTACTGCTCGCATCACAGAAGTTCGGCCTCACGACTGGGATCAAAATTGACGGCGAGGTGTCGCTAACACCCCTTGGGCGAGACGTTGTTTACAGCGGTAGCCCTGAAGAAGAACTCGCAGCGAAGCGTAAAGCATTCCTGTCGGTCGAAGCCTTCGCAAAAGTCCTTCATCACTACAATGGAAATCGATTGCCTGAAATGCAATATCTGACGAACACGTTACAAAGCAAGTTTGAGCTCCCCATTGAATTTCATGAGGAGTTCTGTAACCTGTTCAAACAAACCTGCGAATATCTGGGGTGGAAGGCGGGGGCAGAGCTTGAGGCCGCGGGGCAATCCGCCGGTCCCGCTAAACGTCCGTCAAAAGATGTCATAGTCCTAGGGGAGCCCAAGAAAAAGACGGGGCTGACATGTTTCGTCATAATGCCCTTCAAGGAACGAACAGCCGAATTCATGCTCGGATTCTTTGAGGAAGTACTCAACAGCCTCATCATTCCAGCTGTGACCGATGCCGGGTTCGAGGTGAAAACGGCGAATCGCCAAGGCAGCGACATAATCCACTCTACAATTATCAGTGAGATCCTCAGCGCCGACATGTGCGTCTGCGACCTCTCCGAACACAACCCCAACGTCCTGTTTGAACTCGGTGTCCGACTCGCTCACGAAAAACCAGTCGCATTAATCCACGCCGAAGGCACGCAAAGAGTCTTTGACGTAGACAACATATTGAGGGTTCTGCCATATAAAAAGCAGCTCTGGCGGACCACTGTCGGGCAGGATTTACCGGAGCTCACGGCCCACATCAGAGCGACATGGGACAACCGTGACAGCCAGGAAACCTACATTAGCGTGCTGAGAAAATCCCCCGGCAAAACACTGACCGCCATGGCTGTTGCGGGATGAAACTAAGAGAGACTCGCTGGAGTTAAAAGATACCAAAACGACACCGGCAACACATTGTCAGCTGCACTATCAACGTTCTAAATATCCAGATTCTTCACATCCAGCGCATTCTCTTCAATAAACTTCCGTCGCGCCTCTACATCTTCGCCCATCAGTGTGGTGAAGATGGTCTCGCACTCGGCAATGTCTTCCAGCTTCACCGAGAGCAGAGTGCGGCGCTCGGGGTCCATGGTCGTCTCCCACAACTGCGGAGCGGTCATCTCACCCAGACCTTTGTAGCGCTGCACGTCGTAGCCGCGGCTGCCTTCTTTTTTCACGTATTCGAACAGCTCGCGGGCAGTCGCTTTCTCGACCGGCTCGGTCGCGGCCCGATGCTTGGGCGCAGCCTTGCCAGCTTTCTTATCGGATTTATCTCCGTTGCTGTTGTCGTTCTCCGCGCCTTCGTCGCCGGCGGCCTCGTCAACTTCCTCGGCCGCCGCACCCGCCTTGGTGACAGCTTCCACCACGAACGGCGGTTCGAGATATGGCTCGATCTGCTTGAACTTCGAAATCAACTGCCGGCACTCCGCGCTCGAAGCCAGCTCCCAGCTGACCACATGCTCCGAACCCTGCGAGCTGACAAAACTCACTTGCCACAGGTTGTGCTCTTCGTCGAACTTCGATTCCACACTCTTGAATTTGCGGTCTTTTTGCAGCCGCTTCAATTCTTTCTCGAGCTTCTCGATCTTCTTCGGCGGATTCTTCTTGTCGCCCTCAAAATCCGCGTGCTTCGAGAAATCGAGCTTGGGTAGCAGTTCGGTTACGCTCTCATCGCGCAGGCGTTTGTTTACTTTGTCGAAGAAGTTGAGATACTCCTTCAGCACGGTCATGAACTTCGTCAGGTTCGCGCCTTCGAGCTTGGCCGCGCCTTCGCCGTAGCGCACAATCAGCCCATCAGCCGCGCGCTTCAGCATGACTTTATCAAAGGCGTCGTCGTCCTTGATGTACTGCATCGACTTGCCTTTCTTGATCGAATACAGCGGAGGCTGCGCGATAAAAACGTTGCCGCGCTTGATCAGCTCCTGCATATGACGGAAGAAGAAGGTCAACAGCAGCGTGCGGATGTGCGAACCGTCCACGTCGGCGTCGGTCATTAAAATGATTTTGCCGTAGCGAACTTTCGTAGGATCGAAATCATCCTTCGCGATGCCCGTGCCGAGCGCCGTGATCATGGCGCGAATTTCTTCGTGCGCCAGCATCTTGTCGTAGCGCGCCTTTTCGACGTTGAGAATTTTTCCCTTGAGCGGCAAGATCGCCTGGAAGCGCCGATCGCGCCCCTGCTTAGCAGTCCCACCGGCAGACTCGCCTTCGACCAAAAACAGTTCGCAGCGATTCGGATCGCGCTCCGAACAATCCGCCAGCTTCCCCGGCAACCCGCCGGAATCAAGCGCCCCTTTGCGCCGAGTAAGATCGCGAGCCTTGCGCGCCGCCTCGCGAGCCCGCGCCGCATCCACAGCCTTGTTAATAATTTTCTTGGCGACCGTAGAGTTCTGTTCGAAGAACGCTCCCAGCCGCTCATTGACGACAGCCTGCACTAAGCCGGCGATATCAGAATTCAGTTTGCCCTTGGTTTGACCTTCGAACTGCGGTTGCGGCAACTTCACGCTGATGACCGCAACCAGGCCTTCGCGCACATCATCCCCAGTAAGATTTTCTTTCACATCTTTGAACAGGCCCATCTGCTGCCCGGCATAGTTGATGGTGCGCGTCAGCGCCATGCGAAACCCCGAAAGATGCGTGCCGCCATCGACGGTGTTGATGTTGTTGGCGAAGCTGAAGACGGATTCGGAATATCCGTCGTTATATTGCAGGCCGATTTCCATGGCCACGCCGTTGCGCTCGGCTTCCATGTAGATGGGCTTGTCGTGGAGCGTCTGCTTGCCGCGATTCAAATGCTTGATGAACTCCGCGATGCCGCCGTTGTATTTGAACTCCGAACGCTTGGCCCCGCCGGTCTTGGCGTCAGTCGATCGCTCATCGGTGAGCGTGATCGACAGGCCTTTATTCAGGAATGCGAGTTCGCGTAAGCGTTGCGCGAGCGTATCAAAGTTGTATTCCGACGACGCAGTGAAGATGGTGCGGTCGGGCAGGAAGTGCACCTTCGTACCACGATGCTTGCTGGCGCCGGTCTTTTTCAACTTGCTGGTGGGCTCACCCTTCGAGTAGGTCTGTTCCCAGGTAAAGCCGTCACGCCAGATTTCGAGATCAAGTTCCTCGCTCAGCGCGTTTACCACGGAAACGCCAACGCCGTGCAGTCCGCCGGATACTTTGTAGCTGGAAGAATCGAATTTGCCGCCGGCATTCAGCGTGGTCATCACAACCTGCGCCGCAGAAACTTTTTCGCCGTCGATTTCCATGTCATCGACAGGAATGCCGCGTCCGTCATCGACCACGGTGATGCTGTTGTCGATGTGGATGGTTACATTGATCTCCTTGGCGAATCCCGCGAGCGCTTCATCCACGGAGTTGTCGACAACTTCATACACCAGATGATGCAACCCAACTTCACCGGTCGATCCGATGTACATGGCGGGACGCTTGCGCACATGCTCCATGCCGCTGAGGACTTTGATCGAGTCCGCCGTGTAATCGTTCTTGCCGCCACCATTGTTTCCGGTGATGGGAGTTACGATTCCGTTTTTTGTTTTGGTTTCTACGATGGGAGTATTGATCTCTTTGGTGGCCATTCCGCTCCGCGCGGGGATTGCCCCGACTTTCTCAGAACCCCGGGCTCGATTAACGCCAAAAAGCGCCCTTGACTGCGAACCAAACCCGAACCGTGAATCGACCTCAAGTTATTGAAATGTCTTATACTTAGGTTCGGTTGGCGACTGATGAAATTATACCACGGAAGCGCGGGTTTTTCGAGCACATGCGGACCCGAATCGGCGCAGTAAACGTCCCGTTTTGAACTGGTTCCGTGAGCTTCCTAAATCGTCGCTTATCTCACGGAGATTGAGCCCAACCGACTTCTTTTAGATGTCTTCTGTGTGGAGTGCATTGATAGATTCCATTTATGCCAATCGTTCAAATCGTGCTGGACAAAAAACTGTTACACGCCGCCGTCCAAGCCGCGAAGCGAACTCGCCGAAACCGTTCCGCTCTGGTGCGTGACGCCTTGCAGGAACATCTCCGTCGATTGGAGCTGCGGGCCAGCGAGGAGCGCGACCGCCAGGGCTACCTGCGACAGCCGCAAGCCGACCCGGAAGCGCCGGGGGAGTCGGAGGCTACGTGGCCGGACAGCCAGGGGTGAGGTTCGGCTCTACAGGTTTACGGCGGGCGCTAGGGCTTTGAAACCTTCTTGGCTATTTCGCGGTCCAGAGCGATTTCCGATGCTCTTGTTAGGATCAACGATCGGAGAAGCGAACCAAGTTGATCTGTGGGACCATATTCTGGCTTGTAAACGCCCATTACGCGCGTAGGGACAAGGAATTTTTCGATAGCGCGCTTTGTATTTTCGGAATTAGTCGGATCGAATATACCCAACACCTTACCTTTGAAGTGCTTTACTGTGGAGAAGCACGGGATGTCGGTTAGACCGTCTCCCACGTACACGATGTTCTGAAACGGAATTCTTCGCCTATCCTGCGGAATATCCTCATTCACTAGGAACGGATTGGAGTCGGATTCCTCCTGTTTCACTCCTTTGTTGATCTCGAATAAATATCGGGTCTTTTCGGTGAACGTGATACTCCGCTTGATGTGAGTGACTAATCCTGTTTCTCTACTTTCACCGAGTATGCACCCATAGACTCCGGAAAAATACTTGGCCACAATGCCGTTTCCCCGCAGTATGGATTGCAGGCCTCCGGAAATGATGTAGTACTCGACTTTGATGCTGCCTTTGAACTGTTTCTCGACGTCACTACGAAGATCGTCGAAAAATGCCGGCAGTCCCCTGTAGTATTCGCCATCAAGCGTTCCACCGAATTCTGAAAGCGCACGGTTCGTCAGCTTACCTAGGGGCTTACTTTCCCCTACGTTGTCGAGAAGTAGCCTGAGATAGGCGCTCGGTTGGTCATAACCTTCATCGATGAGGGCTCTTGCCTGGGGCCAAAATTCTTCCGGCCTAATGCCGTGTTTACGGAGGAGTGCAGTAGTAGTATCCGGCATTAGCGTGTCGTCAAAATCGAAGACGACAGCCATGATGTCCGTTACGGTTATGTCACTCACTAGAACTACCGTCCTAAGTCGGACAGTAAATTTAGGTTACAAAACGTGGATAGTCAATCCGCCATGGCGCTCTTCGCGAGGCCGTCATTCACCACGCGTGGCGACGAAGACGACGATGACGCCTGCATCATTTTCTCGTTGAGTTCAGCTAAACGATCTGTCACAGCCCGCCATTCTTTGGGCGTTAGTCCTTCCGCTTCTTGAGACATTTCAGTTTTCCCCTTCGACGATTCCATTTCAGCTGGCTTCTGGTTTATCACTGTTCTCCTCTTGCGTCCACGCAAAGATTTCCGCGTAGTGCGGCGATTTCCACTTGTATTGGTGGAAATCTTCTCGTGTACTCACCTCTTTTTTGGTCTTCTTCCCGGTCGGAGCGAAATCCCCTGCCGAGCTAATCTATCTTCGTTATTCCAAATCCAGTCGGTGACGATTCGACTCGCAATTTCGGCTCTCGTTTTTCCAAGGATTCCCAATGCTGCAAGTTGATCCAAAATTGCACTGGCAGCGTCCGACAATGAGAGTTGCGCCCTTTCGGTTCGGACTGGATTTCTGCCTCGCATGTGTGCCTGTAATTACACTATAACTATAGGCGTCAAGCAAGAAGAGATTTTGAGGGGACTTCTGGACCGCGACTGGCCCCTGCTAAATCCAGGTACTGAGGCTATCGCGTTCGCTGGCTTCCGAGTTCAAGGCGGCTTCGGCACTTTGCTCCAAGCACCGGACAAACGTAGCATCGTATTCGACGCTGGCTTCGTCGTGAAACTCGACTTGTTTAGTGGGGCGGCTGGCCCATTTAAGTCCGGTTTTGGCTTGAGTGGAGATGTTCACACGTCACAGACCTGGTCCGGCGAAACAAAACTGGATTGTCCTTATGCCATGGGGACTAACGCGTTTTCAGCACTCGTTTTCGATTAGTTGTGGTGCGAACGGCGACCGTGGTGCCGTCCCCTTCGGGGACTTAGGGTGGGTGTTGGGAGTTTACCCCGGACTGGCGTCCGGGGCTAATATCTGCCGTCCCTGACGGGACTCTGTCGCGTGGTCCGAGCGGCGCGACGCCGCCGCACAGCCGAGGGCCGAGAGGACTCCCTGACGGGCCGTTGCCGGGGATCGACGAGCATGGGGTCGCTCGACTGCGCGTGATCGTCCTTCGGACGCTCATGCTCCGCTCGGGATGACAGAGCGGGAGAGGGTTGCGTTGCAGTGCGGCTGAGGTATCCGCAGCGTTTCAGATCCCGGCGGAAAGCAGGTTCTTCCTGTCTCGCTTCGCTCGCGCGTCGGAATGACAAAGCGTTTGGCGGAGCGGTGCGCGGCGCCGCCGGACAGACGACGGCTGAGAAATCTCAGAGGATTCCCTGTCGGGCCACTGCTGGTATCGACGGGCATGGGGTCCCCTTCGACTTTGCTCAGGGCAGGCTCTCGACTGCGCATGACCGTCCTTCGGACGCTCATGCTCCGCTCGGGATGACAGAGTGTGCGGCGCAGCTTCGGGCTTGAGGTTCATGGCTACGTCGTATCGAGGTCCGGAGAAGCGTATAATCCGCTAGCCAGAAGTCCAAACCTGAAATTCTGGGTTTTAATCTCAATCTCGGCTAAACAGTGGAGAAGCTATGTCCCACCATTATTCCGGTCCCGACTTTGGATTCCCTCACGGGGACGCGCGCCTAGACTTCAGCGACCTGTATGCTTTCCCGAAGCCTGGAGATGTTGGCAAGTCGATCCTGATTATGGACGTGCATCCGTCCGTTGGCGTGAACCCGCCCGGGCCCACCACCGCCGTGGCCTTCTCGTCCGAGGCTATTTATGAACTTAGGATTGACACGAACGGTGATTCCGTCGCCGATATCGCGTTCCGGGTGCGATTCACGTCCTCTGCGGACGGGGCGCAGACCGCGACGCTTCGCCGCGTTGAGGGCGCGCAGGCCGCTGGGATGGGCGACGACGGGCAGGTCATCGTCGAGGGGGCGCCGGTCTCGACGGGGCTGGAGTCACGGGTGACGGAGGCCGGTGGCTACCGCTTCTTCGCCGGCTGGCGCAGCGATCCTTTTTTCTTCGACGTGCAAGGCGCCCTGAACAACCTGCAATTCACCGGTGACGATTACTTCACCGACAAGGACGTGTGCAGCATCGTGCTGGAAGTGCCCAACTCTGCCCTCGGTGCGAAAAAGATAGGCCTGTGGGCTCGCACGCTGGACGGCACAAGCGGGAAATGGGTTCAGGCGGATCGCGGGGCGCGGACCAATCAAACTCCCTTCCTTGCGGGCGAGCAGAACGCCGCATATCTGGCTGCGGAGCCGGCGGACGATGCCCGTTTCATCCCCGTGTTTGCCCACGCGCTGGAGCACAGCGGCGGATATACGCCGGCCGAAGCGACGCGGGTCGCCGGGACCATGCTGCCGGATATCCTCCACTGCGATCCCACGCGGGCGGCGTCCTACCCGGACAATGGCCGGGCACTCACCGACGACGTTGTAGATTTATTTCTACCTCTGCTCTCAAATGGAAAGGTGACGCAAGATAAGGTAGGTCCCCACAAAGACCTGCTCGCCGAATTCCCCTACGTGGGCCCGCCGCACAAGGCCCGGGCGACGGAACTGGTTGCTGCTTAAGCGTGGGCGCGGGTAGCCTACTCAAGGTCGGGTTTGGTTTGAGGTCCCTCGCACCTGCTCAGAATTTCGGCGCGCGTGCGAGAAAAAGTTCAGCCTCGGCCCTTGTCTGGACGTAACTGTCACTAGAGATAACATTCGAGATCCTTCGCTCCGCCTGAAAGCGGCTGCGCTCAGGATGACGCGGTTTGGTTTCCCCCTAGTTGTATATTTTTCTAGTCTTGATTTTCTCCTTAGAGGTAGATGGCTGCGACGGACAGCAGGTTCCTCACCGGGCGTACCGCCCGATTCGGAATGACATCGATATTTTGCTTTCAGCCTAGTTTTCACTAGTTCGGTTTTCCCTAGTTTAGTTCTTTGTTTTTCCTAGTCTGATTTCGTCCTTAATTCTTCTACTCAATGCATAAATCTTGTCATTCCGAACCGGTCTGAAAGACCGGTGAGGAACCTGCTGTCCGCTCGGGATGACAAGGTGGGAGCGTTGCGGCGGTTCATTTTGCGGCACCTGCGGGCGTTGAGCCACCATCTAATCACCTGACCCTGATAAACTAAGAGGCTAGGAGATTCCGCCCACAATGGCTGTTCCCGTTTCACAAATGTGGACCGTGTCGAGTTATGTGCTGCGGCAGAAGCTCGCCGGGCGGAAGCAGTATCCGCTGGTGCTGATGCTGGAGCCGCTGTTTCGCTGCAACCTGGCTTGCGCGGGATGCGGGAAGATTCAGTATCCGGCGCATATCCTGAAGAAGGATCTCTCGCCGGAAGAGTGCTTCCGCGCGGTCGACGAATGCGGCGCGCCCATGGTTTCGATTCCGGGCGGCGAGCCGCTGATGCATCCTGAGATCGACAAGATTGTCGAAGGCCTGGTGGCGCGCAAGAAATATATTTACCTGTGCACCAACGCTCTGCTGCTAAAAGAGAAGATTCATCTTTTCAAGCCGAGCAAGTACCTGACGTTTAGCGTGCACCTCGACGGGCAGCGCGAGGAGCATGACCTCGCCGTGTGCCGCGAAGGCGGATACGACATTGCGGTCGATGCGATCAAAGAGGCTCTCAGCCGCGGTTTCCGTGTGACGACCAACACGACTTTGTTCGACGGCGCCGATCCGAAATCCGTGCGCGCGTTTTTTGACGACATGATGGAGCTGGGGCTCGAGGGCATGATGCTCTCGCCGGGATATTCGTACGACAAAGCGCCTGACCAAAAACATTTTCTCGGTCGCGCGCGGACGCGGCGGATGTTTCGCGCCATCCTGTCGAATCGCAAGAAGAATTGGCGCTTTAATCTCTCGCCTCTGTTTTTGGAATTTCTGATGGGCAAGCGCACGTATCCGTGTACGCCGTGGGGCATGCCCACGTACAACGTTTTCGGATGGCAGAAGCCTTGCTATCTGCTGCAGGATGGGTACGCCGAAACGTTCGATGAGCTGTTGTCGACGACGAACTGGAGCAACTACGGCACGGAGAGCGGCAATCCGGCTTGCGCGAATTGCATGGTGCATAGTGGATACGAGGCATCGGCGGTGAACGCTACGTTCAGTTCGTTGAGCGGATTTTTGGCCACGGTGAAGGCTACGCTGTTCACTGGGTATCGCGATGAGGAGGCGCTGCGCCTGTTGGAGGAACATCAGACACCGGTGCATCCGCTGGTACAGATCGCGCCGACAGGCGATTCATCTTTGCAATCGACTCCGGTTTAGCTCCTGACAGAGCCGAGCTTCGCCCGGCGGACAGCCGAGGGCGGCTGTCCCCACATTTTTCTTCTATGACAGGAAAAGAATCAGGACACATCGATCACGAAGGGGCGCAGGCTGTGCCTCACATCAATCCTGACGCTCTTGAAGTCGCTCCCGGCACTGCCCACGAACAGCTTGAGGGCTGGATTCCAGCGCTGGCCAGCGATGACGAGATTCGGGTTGCGCTGGAAAAGGCTTTTGACTATCGCGGCGACGTGACCATCACCCGCAGAGATGGAACGAAAATTGAAGGCTATCTCTTCGACCGGCGCTCGGGCGCTACGTTGAAGGATTCCCTAGTTCGTCTTTATCCGAAAGCTTCGAACGAGAAGGTGTCGATTTCCTATGCGGACATCGCAGCTCTAGCCTTCACCGGTCGCGACACAGCCGCCGGCAAGAGTTGGGAAGCGTGGATGAAGAAGTACGCCGCTAAGAAAGTTGCGGGCGAAAAGAACATCGCGCTTGAGCCGGAACCGCTCGACTAGCGACACCTCGCCGCCAAGAAAAGCAGGTTCCTCCACTTCGCCGTCGTTGTCGTTCCGGCTGCGGTCGGAATGACAGGGTTTATTAAGTGTCGCTCCGGGCGATGATAGAACGACGGCCCTTTGGGGGTTACGATGGGCGGCGCCCTGAATGACGGGCTATTGGGTCCTGCTCCGCTCCCATGGTAGAGGGATTTTCACCGAGGCCATGCCCGCAGCGGTGGCAGCTTGAATTCCCATCTCGGTGTCTTCGAATACCAAGCAGTGTTCCGGGGCCACTCCAAGTTTCTTAGCAGCCAGCAAAAACGCTTCGGGATCGGGCTTGCTTTTTTTGTATTCTCCCGCACAAACCATGGCGTCGAAGCGATCGAGCAGGTTCAACGTAACCAGCGACGCGGTCACGGATTCTCTCGTGCTTCCCGACACCACCGCAATTGGAATTCTTCTGTGTGCGTCTTCGATGTGCTCGAGCACTTCTGGAACTGCTTCGAGTTCTGGCAGTAGCTCGTAATACAAGGCTTCTTTTCTCCGGCCCACGGCTTCGACCGGCATATTAAGGCCGCGCTGGCGATTTAGCGTGGAAATGATTTCGACCACGGGCATGCCGCCCCAGGCATAGAAAAGCTTTTCGTCAAATTCACAATTCCATTCCGCGAGCGCCTGCTTCCAGGCCCGGTAATGCAGTGGCATGGAATCGGCGACCGTGCCGTCGCAGTCGAACAGATATGCACCAAACTGTCCCTGAGGCAATTTAAGTTTCATGCGAGTTCGTGGATTCTCGGTGATCGCGGATGCTTTTAGTGGCTCGGTGGTTTTTGGGCGGCGGTAAAGCTCAGACCGCCGATCAATTCTTCAACTTCATCCTCGGTTCCGCCAATAAAAGTAAACGACACTGCAGCCCCGCGCGCGAGAACTACCAAAGTCGATTGCCGCATCACGCGGGTGCCGACATTTTTTTCGAAGTCGGCCCGCACCACGGTCTTCGCGCCCACGGCAAACTCGTACGGCTCTCCGTCGATTTCGAATCCCTGAGCCTTAGCGACTTCGCTCACGGGTCCGAAATATTGCGCGGCATCCTTCAGGCCGGGATAGGCTGCAACGCTTTCTGCTGCAATCAGGATCGACGAATTAACATCTTCGCCCCGCGCCTCCGGCGGGCGAGAGAACGCCGCCAGCAGAACGCGCCCCGCGTGGGCTGGGTTTCCGGGCGATTTGGCAGGGGTTGTTCCTTCGTCGTCTGGCGTATTCATCTCGTCGGTTCGCAACACCCACGCTGGCGGAATCTTGCATGTGAAGCCGAAGGACGGATTGCGGTACACGCCATTGACGACCGATCCTGCGTCGCCCGAAGCCGCAGCGGGCGTGGCTTTATGGACACGCTGTGCCGACGGTACGCTGCCCGTAGGAATCGACTGCTGCTCGGCCGATGGCTGAGCCCAAGCCGCCGGAAAAAGCAGTGCAGCTATAAGAAGGAAAGGAATGAAATCCACGCAGCGGAGCATTCGTTTACTTTACGGCAGCGTGCGCCGCGCGGGCTTGCCGCCAGCGGTTTTGTAATCGGCCGGATAGAGAACGACGCAGCGGTCGCGGCCTTCGCCATCACTCTCAGTGCGAAGGTCAGCCTGGTCGCGCAGCGCAAGGTGGACCATACGCCGCTCCCGCGACGACATGGGAGCGAAGTGGAAAGGCGTTCCCGTCTGCCGAACTTTTTCGGCGGCAACGCTTGCCGCCATGCGCAACTCCTGCAGGCGCAGAGATCGCTGATTCTTACAGTCGAAGGAAACTTTCTCGTGCTCGCCCGAAGCGAGGCGCAGGATTTCAAACGCCAGCAGTTCGAGGGCGCGCAGAAGTTCGCCGCCACGATCGAGCAACAAGGTGGAATCGGGACCGGAAAAGTCGACATAGATCTCCGGCTTTTCCCACTCGTTGAGCGCGGGCGGGTCTACCACGATGCGGTACTTGAGGTGAAGGCCGCCGTGAGTGACGACGGCTTGCAGAAATTCGTTGATACGATTGGCAGCAGCGAGTTTGTCAGGAATAGCCACTGGCTTCTAGCTCCTAGCTTTTTGTATTTCTGGTAATGAACTCACCTTTCACCCACCATCCATTTCGGTTTTTAAGGGTTAGTTCTAAATACCTCTGCCGCCGAAGATCGTGTGCCGCAAGCCAGAAGCTAGCAGCTAGAAGCCAGCAGCCTTACTTCTCTTTCTTGCGGGCGCGCTTCTCCATCATTTCGCGCATGTCGCGACCGAGTTTAGTTCGGTTCATGATGGCCTGCTGCGCGATCGAAATCAGATTGCTCTCGGTGTAATAGAGATTTAGT
>Ga0307478_10001472_pt1 | contig 20274 bp, 20 predicted proteins | sample atmos_gasesECM4C_2_FD_203713 | JGI IMG/M metagenome (GOLD analysis project Ga0307478, IMG submission 203713) | Hardwood forest soil microbial communities from Morgan-Monroe State Forest, Indiana, United States - atmos_gasesECM4C_05 | ecosystem: Environmental > Terrestrial > Soil > Temperate... | reverse complement strand
CCACCATTCCGCTTGTTTGCGCCCTGGCCGGGAACGGGACCTGGTTGGCCTATGGGCTGGCAACTGGCGCCATCCTACTTGTCGCTTTATGCATCAGCCGCTTTGCCCAGCACTCGGCTTCGCCAGGGTCACTTTACAACTATGCTTCTATGATTCTGCCGCCGTGGCTAGAGGCCACGGTGGCGTGGAGCCTTCTTCTCGCTTATGTGGCTACGGGGTCCAGCGTGATCGCAGGCTTCTATCACTATGCCAACCTGCTGCTTCGCGACGCCACCGGCCATGGCTTCTCGGCGGTTCTGCTCTCGGTGCTGGTCACCGCAGTTTCGATCTGGATTGCGTTTCGCGATGTGAAGATTTCTGCGCGCCTCATGCTGTGGATCGAAGCGGCGTCGGTGACCGTCATTGTAGCAGTCGTCGCGTTATTGCTGGTGCGTCAGGGATCGCACTGGGACTGGGACCAACTCCGCCTTAGCGGCATGACGGGCAGCGGCTTGCGCCTCGGGTTGGTGCTGGCGCTCTTCAGCTTTGTGGGGTTCGAAAGCGCGACTACGCTGGGATCGGAAGCGCGCAATCCGCTCAAGTCAATCCCGCGCGCTGTCATCTTGAGTTCTTTGCTGGGTGGCGCGTTCTTCACCGTGTGCGCTTACGCCGAGGTATTGGGATTCCACTCGGTGGGACAGGATCTCGGAGCAAGTCAGGCCCCGATGTACGTCCTGGCTCGGGTGGGCGGCGTTGCGATTTTCGGGTTGCTGATCGACATTGGCGCGCTGGTCAGCCTGTTCGCAGGCACGCTGGCCTGCATTACGGCGGCGGCCCGTGTGCTCTTGCTGATGGCCCACAAGGGGCTCGCTCACGACCTGTTGCGCACGACCCATGCGCATAACCGAACTCCGAGCCTGGCGGTCGTCATCACCGGGATTGCCGCATTATTACCGGTGGCGGTGCTGGCCGGACGCGGAGCCAGCGGACTGGATGTCTACGGCTGGATGGGTTCACTGGCCACCTACGGATTCATCGTTGCCTACGCGCTGGTTTGCGTGGCATTGCCGCGTTACTTGCGCGACCACGGCGTTTTCCGTGCAGGAGCGCAAGTGCTTCCCTGGCTGGCAGCGATTGTGATGGCTCTGGCTCTGATCGGTAATCTCTATCCCGTGCCCGAAGGACCGTATGGAAAACTGCCTTACATTTATCTCGTCTACCTGACCGCTGGTCTGATCTGGTTTGTGGTGCGGCGGCGCAGAAGTCCGGTTCCCGCCGAGAGCTAAACCACTGGTAGACGGTGTTTTCCACAAGGGATTCGGGTCAGCATCATCCGGCCAAGGCAATAAGAATAACTAATCGACGGCAAAAAAACTTTCACTAGCTCACCACTTTCCCTCTCGACCACCTTAGCGTACATTTCTTCGCAGTCTTGCACTCGGCGCAAACTGGCTCTGAGTACGGGCAACTGCTTGCGGGAATATCTATAGTGGTGTGGCGCCAGTCGTTTTCAACAGTCCTTAGGAGGGCCAAATTCATGTCCTCGACATCGAAGCGAGTCGGATTTGCTGTTTCCTGCCTGGTGTATCCCCTGTTGATGTCACTGGCATTGACTACTTCCGCCGAGGCACAGCGTACGCTCGGCGGCATCACCGGTACCGTTACCGACAAGACCGGCAGCGTGTTGCCGGAAACGACTGTGACAATTGTCGGCGATGAAACCAAACTGACCCGCACTCTGAAAACGAACGCGAACGGCAGCTACGACTTTGTGAATCTACCCATCGGCACCTACACCCTGACTTTCACTCACGATGGTTTCCAGACGCAGAGAGTTCCGTCGATCATGGTCCAGGCAGACCGCACCGCGACCGTAAACGCCGATTTGCCCGTCGGCCAGGTTGGCACGATCGTCGACGTGCAAGCGGATCCGTTGATGAACGCGGTCGACACGACGAACGGCTACGTTCTGGAGAAGAATCAGATTGAAGAAATCCCGCTGCCGACGGGCAGTTTCACCGGGCTCGCCATCTTGTCTCCTGGTGTGAATGCGGAGTTGCCGAGCGGAACAGGTGCCAACGCCGGCCTGGGGAACCAGCCCATCTGGGCCAACGGCCAGCGCGACACCAGTAACACATTTCTTCTGAACGGTGTCGATGCCAGCAATCTTTTCAACGGCAAGAGTACAAGCTCGGTAGCGTCCGCCCGCATTGTGAACAACACCGGCGTTGCCGGCGCTTCCAGCACCACGGCCGAAGTCATCCAGAGTACCGCGTCGCCCTATCTGGCTATCGGGCAGGCCCTGCCGACGCCGGCTCCGGAAACAGTGCAAGAGTTTCGCGTCAATACATCGATGTACGATGCGCAACAAGGCTCGACCAGCGGGGCGCATATCGACATGAGCACATCCTCCGGGACGAACACTCTCCACGGCAGTGCATATGGCCACCGCGGAACCGACGCCCTGAATGCCGCTCCCTATTTTTATAAGCAGGATCCGAATATTCCTGCCAATGCGAAGGTGCCGCAGTTGCATCGGTACACCGCAGGCGGAACTCTCGGCGGGGCGTTGATCAAGGACAAGCTCTTCGGTTTTGCCAGCTACCAGCACATTCATGTCTCGGATTTGGAGATTGGGACTTCGCGCACAGCGGTACCGACAGGCCTTACTGACGACCGCAGTGCCGCGGCATTGGCTGCAGTCTCCTCAGCTAACTGGAGCGGGGTTCCAGTTAACGCCGCGGTAGGAACACAGCCCGGGGATATCAACCCAGTGTCGTTCGCCCTGTTGAATTACAAGTTGCCTAACGGTCAGTATCTGATCCCCTCGGCGAATCCCAATTTCACTCCAACGATCAACTTCCCGGAGAATGTTTTCATCACGCATCCGGCGTACTTTATCTCTGATCAGGCTGTAACCAATCTGGATTACATGCCGACGCCAAAAGATACACTGTCGCTCAAGTATTACTACCAACATGATCCGACCACCGCGCCTTTTGCATTTTCCTCGGTCCGGGGATTTACTCAGCATCTGGATGCAGGCAGCCAGGTGGCGTCCATCACGAACACGCAAACGATCACGCCGCAGTTCAGTGTCTCGGAGGTGTTCGGCTTCATTCGCGAGAAAGTCTATAGCACGATCGGACAGCCGTTCTCTCCCCAATCGATGAACATCAATACGTTTGGCTCTCCAGTGTTTCCCGGTATTACGATTGCCGACGACTTTGGGAACAGCTCCCCAAATAATCCGAACTTAGTCTTCAACGCAGGATTGAATATCGGATCAACGGGCGCTTCCCAGGGGGCTTTCACCGGCATCTTTCAGAATCGCTGGATGCCCTCGGTAAATGCCATCTGGAACCATGGCAAGCACACTATCACCTTCGGAGGGAACTTCTCGTATACGCAGCTCAACGCGCGCGACCGCCGAACTAACACTGGCATGGTCAGTTTCGCCGACTTCTCCCAGTTCCTCCAGGGACTCGTTACGCCCTACACCTCAGACGGCTTCATTACTACTGCCTTTCTGCAAGGCGAGGGTGATCGTTACTATCGCTCGAATGAAACGGGATGGTTCCTTGAGGACAAGTTTCAGATTAGGCCCAATCTCAGCTTCAGTGCCGGGCTTCGCTTCGACTACCACGGAGGCTTGAAAGAAAAGAACGGACGCATTTTCAACTTCGCTCCCTCGCGCTACAGTTACGATGCGACAAACGACTTGATCACTTCAAACGGTTTCATTGTTGCAGGAAACAATCCTGACTTCCCCACAAAGGGCGTCAGTGATTCGACTCTGACGGGACGCCAATGGGGATTGGCGCCGCGTCTCGGCTTGGCCTGGAGCCCGCGGAAGTTCAACGACAAACTCGTCGTGCGTGCTGGCTGGGGCCTGTATTACGATCGCGGCGAGCTGTTTACCTACCTCTCCCCCGGGTTTGCCGCGGGGGTCATCGCCGGCGGGCCGTTCGGCGTGAACCAGTCTCCGCCGTGGGTGAATTCGCAGGTTTGCTCTACTACCCTCCAGAATCCCTACCAGGGTTTCATTCCGACCTGCGATCCACAGTCTCCAACAGGTGGATCATTGTCGAACCCGTGGGGAAACACTCTCGGACCGCCCCCAAGCGGCAATCCAGCCAAGTTGGTTCTGCCCAATGCAGCCGCCATCACTGGATTCCCCGCTGCTCAACTTTTCTCGTTCGCCGACTACAACCGCGCCAACAAGCTCCCATACACGATGAATCAGACCCTCGACATTCAGTGGCAACCGCGCAACGACCTGGTGATCGAAATTGGCTATGTCGGCAATCTCGGACGCCACGCCGTCGTGCCCATACCCTTCAATCAGGCGCAGATTGCCTCGCCGTCCAATCCAATCCGCAAGGGGACGCCTGTTGAGCAGGACTATACGTATGGCTACTCAGTCATCACCAGCACAAGCACCTTCGCCCCCGCGACTCTGCCCAACGGACAGTCTTACCTGCAAACTTACGAAGGCGGCAATGTGGACCTGCGTGTTCCTTACATCGGCTATTCGTCCGAGTCAGAATCCTATACCGCGGCCGGCATTTCCGCCTATCATGCGCTTCAAACGCACGTGGAGAAACGATTGAGTCATGGGCTGCAAGTGGGTTTTTCCTACACGTACTCGCATGCCACCGACGAGCAAAGCGCGATGGGGCTTTTTTACAACGGGAACAATCCCCTCAATTTGCGCTCCGGTTACGGCCTGTCTGACTTTGACCGCAAGCATGCAATCAACTTCACGTACACCTACCAGCTGCCTAAGTTTCTGTCGCGATCATCATTCATGAGCAAGGTCACCAATGGGTGGGCGATCTCCGGTCTCACGGTAATCCAGAGTGGTCAACCGTACAGCGTCGTCGATTATTCCGGCGCGGTGGGCAGCATCTTCTACGGGACGTCCGACGGTATTACGAACCCCATCGTGCCTCTCACCAGTTGTTCGCCACAACAGGCGCTGACCGGGGCTTCTGGAGCCACCGCTGGATCTCCTGCTCTCAACCCCAGCTGTTTCGGCTTGCCGTTGCTGAATCCCGGGGCATTAAACGGGGCAATTCCTTCTAACGATCCTTTTGAGACGAACTTCATCTCTCATGGACAGCGCAATATCTTCCGCCAGTCCTGGCAGAGGCGCGCGGATATCTCTTTGGTGAAAACGACTCAGATCACTGAGCGGTCGTCGCTCAGATACAGCTTCGACGTCTTCAACTTGACCAACACGGCGAGTTTCGACATCCCAATCGACGACATAAGTCAGAACATCAGCTTTAACGACTTTCCGGTCGCCGGCTCACCTGCTACGACGACTCCGTGCAACAACAGTTTCTCGGGGTCCCTGTTCGTCTGCCCTACCTTGAGCGGCTTGGGCGTCACGAATAAGACAATCGGCAGCCCACGGCAAATTCAGATGAGCCTGAGTCTCGTTTTCTGAATCGAGTTCGGTCGCATCCCCATGACCTTGTTGCTATGTCATTTAGGAATCGAAATACTAGTAATGGTTACTTTGCGACAGTCCACTAGTTATAAAAATTTCGCGTTCTGGTTTCAATTTGGTTCTAGCGCCGTGGCGCAGGGAATTCCATGAAGGGTGCCGGGCCTCGCGTCCTGAGAGCCAGGTTCCGACGGCTTGCTAAACCGAGTACTGGACGTCGTCGACATCGTCGTCGGCTGAGCTTTGGGTCAGAGTGTTGCCCACCGAGACCACGGAGGAGACTTTGCTTCCCCGGCGCATGGCGACAATACCCGTGCGTACCATCTCCAGTACGCCGTAGGGCCGGAGCACTTCAAGCAGCCCATCAATCTTGTCTTCGTCGCCGGTGATTTCGATGATGAGAGACTCAGGAGCAACATCCACCACGCGTCCACGGAAAACGCTAGCCAACTCCAACACGTGAGAGCGTGCTTCGTGAGTGGCTGCCACTTTGATCATCGCGAGATCGCGGACGATGGCTGGCTCGGCCGTAATGTTTTCGACCAGCAGCACGTTCACGAGTTTGTAGAGGTTGGCTTCAATGCGGCGCGCCTGGTCGCGATCCGCGTCCACCGTAATGGTCATACGGGACAATTCCGGCTTTTCCGTACGCCCCACGGTGAGAGAGTCTATGTTGAAGGCGCGGCGGCGAAACAGCGACGCCACTCGGGTCAGCACGCCCGGCTTATTTTCGACGTACACCACAAATGTGTTCAGCATAGGGATTACTCGTCCGCAGCGGTCTCCACAATCGGGCTGGGCCGCCGGATCATCTCGTGCAGAGCCGCTCCGGCCGCAACCATGGGATAGACCGTATCTTCCTGTTCCACCTGAAAATTAATCAGCACTGGTCCATCGTGTAGCCGGGCCGATTGCACCGCCGGCACAACCTGAGAGCGTTGCCTCACGGTTTCATTTCGAATTCCGTAGGCGTCCGCCAGCTTTCCGAAGTCCGGGTTCAGCAGCGGCGTTGCCTGGTAATTGCTCTCATAGAAGAACTCCTGCCACTGGCGAACCATTCCAAGATAGCCATTGTTGATAATGGCTATGTTGACCTTCAGATTCTCTTGCACCATGGTGGCGAGTTCGGCCATAGTCATCTGGAAGCCACCATCGCCCACCACGACCCAGACCTCAGTCTCCGGGCGAGCAACCTTCGCTCCGATCGCTGCGGGCAGGGCAAATCCCATCGTTCCAAGACCGCCGGAGGTGATCAGGGAACGCGGCTCCTCGTGCTTGTAGTACTGGGCTTCCCACATCTGGTGCTGGCCCACGTCAGTCACCACGGTAGTGTTGCTTCCACGGGTCTCTCGCCAAAGGTCATTGATGACATGCGCCGCATAGAGATGGCCGCTGTCGGGCAGGTTCTGAATATCGCGAACTGCCGAGTCACCCTTCATCCGATCGATGTAATCCAACCACTGGTGACGGTCGATGGATTCGATTTTCGGCACCATTTCCCTTAGCACATCGCGCAGATCGCCAACTAGAGCTACATCCACCTTGACATTCTTGTTGATCTCGGCGGGATCGATCTCCACATGAATTTTCTTCGCATTCGGTGCGTAAGTCTTGAGGTTGCCCGTGACCCGGTCATCGAAACGCATGCCGAGCGCAATCAGTAAATCTGCCTCCTGGATGGTGTGGTTCACCCAGGCTTCCCCGTGCATTCCCATCATTCCGAGATTGAGTGGATGAGAAGCGGGTAATACCCCCAAGCCGAGTAATGTGAGTGCAACCGGAATACCAGAGCGCTCCACCAGATCCCGCACCTCGCGTATCGCGCCTGAGATGAGCGCACCATGTCCGAGGAGGATCACCGGCCGCTTGGCGTTGTGAATCAGTTCCAGCGCCTGTTCATATTCATACGGCGCAGGAGAAAGATCAGGGCGATAACCCGGTAGTTGCGGCTTGGCGGCGTCCCAATCGAACTCGCACGTCGACTGCTGTGCATCCTTGGTAATGTCCACCAACACCGGACCTGGACGGCCCGACCTCGCAACATAGAACGCTTCGCGGAGCGTGCGCGCCAAATCTCCGGCCCGCGTTACCAGGTAATTGTGCTTCGTGATCGGGAGAGTGATCCCCGTGATATCGGTCTCCTGAAACGCGTCCGAGCCGATCAGTTTGCTGCCCACCTGACCCGTAATGCAAACAATGGGAGAGGAGTCCAACATTGCGGTCGCAATGCCGGTCACCAGGTTGGTCGCCCCGGGGCCGGAGGTCGCCACCGCAACTCCAACCTGGCCGCTGGCACGAGCGTATCCGTCGGCCATGTGAGCCGCGCCCTGCTCGTGACGCACCAGCACATGATGAATTCGAGTGTGCTTCAGCGCATCATAGGCGGGCAGGATCGCTCCCCCTGGATACCCGAAGACGTGGGTCACGCCCTCGCGCTCCAAGCATTGCCAAAGAATTTCCGCACCAGTTTTCATCATCAGATCCAAACTCCTTCGTCTAATCTCCCGAATTTACTGGACACCCTACTGTGCTGCCCGATCGGCCCAGGGGCGGATGCCTCCATACCGTCTCGTCCAGAATCATACTCCCCAAAGATAATCTTCCTGTTGCTCGGTTTCGTGCTTGTACATCCCTCTTGCGGCTGCAGCGCCGAACCCGCTTTCGTAGGCTTTCGAGGGAATCACCGTTGCGGCCGTACCAGCGACGTCGGTAGATGTATCCCCACGGCGGATGTTCCCAATGATTTCCAGGATGTAACTGTCGTCGACGGCCTTGGTGTTATCTGCAAGCACCAGGAACTGACGGTACGCAAGGTCGAGTTCTCTACGGTCCAGCCGGAAACCCAGTTGCTCGCAGCGCTGACCGAGTGCGTGGCGGCCTGAGTGCTTCCCAAGAACAAAGCTGGTGCCGGGCACTCCCACCGATTGCGGCGTCATAATCTCGTACGTTAACGGATTCTTGATCATGCCATCTTGGTGGATACCTGCCTCGTGCGCGAAGGCGTTACCGCCAACGATCGCCTTGTTGGGCTGCACCCGAACCCCGGTGACTTCACACAACAACTGGCTGGTAGGGAAAATGTGTTCAGAGACTACGGTCGTATGATACGGGTATCGGTCAGGGCGGATACGCATCGTCATGACCAGCTCCTCCAACGAGGCGTTCCCCGCCCGTTCGCCGATGCCGTTGATGGTGCACTCGACTTGGCGCGCCCCCGCGCTGACGGCGGCCAGCGAGTTGGCCACCGCGAGACCCAGGTCGTCATGGCAGTGTGTCGAAATAGTGACTTGCTCAATCCCTCGCACGCGACGCCGCACAGTCTGAGTCAGTTCGGCGATTTCGATAGGAACGGAATACCCGACCGTATCGGGAATATTAATGGTGGTGGCGCCCGCCTCGACCGCAGCCTCAAGGACTTCGCAAAGGAAATTCCGGTCGGAGCGAGTAGCGTCTTCGGCCGAGAACTCCACATCCTGGCAGTAAGATCTGGCCAGACGCACAGCATCCCGCACCTGCTCGAGGCATTCGCGCCGGGAAATCCTGAGCTTGTGTTGCAGGTGAATGTCTGAGGTAGCCAGAAAGGTGTGGATACGAGGGCGGGCTGCTCCGGCAAGCGCCTGCCAGGCTCGGGCGATGTCATGGCGGCAGCAGCGGGCCAGGGCTGCGATTGCTGGCCGCCGAATGTCGGATGCGACGGCCTGCACTGCCCGGAAATCACCATCGGAAGCGATGGGAAATCCGGCCTCAATCACATCGACACCCAGACGATCCAACTGATGCGCTACCCGCAGTTTCTCTGCCCAGGTCATGCTGCACCCAGGGGATTGCTCGCCATCGCGCAGCGTGGTGTCGAATACCATTACGTGCTCACGGGCTGACATGTCGCTTCTCTTCTTCCTGGCCTGAGAAAGGCCTGTCAAGTCACATCGTGCAAATCAAAAGGGCCATCGTCTGTGGATGATGGCCCTTTCAGAATCTCTGTATCGTTACTTATGCCCGTATCATCCGACGCTTCCTAGGGGTGCAAGCACCAGGCCAAGAATGGCCACGCTAAGGGCGAGGAGACGCAGTCCTACCTCCAAGGTAACTCGCATCGCGTTGGGCGCCAAAGGCTGCATTCGGAAGATACGTTCCTGACTTGTTGCACTCTAGCCTACCAAACGGAGCCGGTCAACCGACGTCTCCACGGGTTTAACGCAAAGTTCTGCTGCGTGCTATCGCTTTCTTGGATAATATCCAGGGTGACGCTTCTATCTTCCCAAGTGAGGCAGCCAATTGAAGCAGCACAAGCAGGAAAATACACAGAATACGAGGGGATTCTGATGGAGGCGAGGGTCGGAATCGAACAACGGTGCCGGATTGATAACACGTAAGTTATCTGCGATACCAAGAACCCGAACAATTCAGACATCCGCAGGTTTTGTGCTAATTTGTGCTTGTTTTAGCGAGGCGTGGGTCGCAAACCGACCGTGCTTTTCCCGGCCCGCAAGGGGTACTAAGAAATTGGTACTTTCCCCACAGAAAAACCAGCTCCGATGAACCATTCTGGACTCGTCAAGAAGGTGCTCGTACGGGCGACCCGGCATGACTACCCAGCCACATATACCTTGTGCTTCGAAAACCGCAAGGTTTTGAGCACCAATCAGCGCATCGAAAGAAAAACTACAAGAGGCAGAGAACATCCTCACCGTGTTGGCGAGCCGGGTTGACGGCAACGTGCTTGCCGCACGCGCTGTGTTGCGTCACAAGTCCATGGCTGTGACGCTGGCAAAGTATGACAAGGCCAACGTTGGTTGCCGGTGAGGTTGGTTTGCAACTGTTGGAGATTATTGGTGATCCTCATTTTGATGGTTTGTTTTGTTTGGAGTCAGACGCGAAGACCAAACCACAACCAACAGTCCTGAACTTCGCAGCAACGTGGGATTCAGACACAAGGGATTTAAAAAATCAAACACGCTCAATCACCCTTCGGCGAGAAGAATGAGGTTGATCTACAAAAAGTGTGTCATGACTGCACCGTCGCCAACCCTGCGACCGACCAAACCATCGACCATCAAAATATGCACCGACCTGATTGGCCAGGTTGAAAAAGAACCAAGCAAGCAGCCGAAGTGGTGAAAATTTGGTAACGCTTTCCTTTCGTTGAACTGACGTGCATTGACGCGTCTGAGGCCGTGAGCGAACCTGACCGTGATGGGGAATGACCTCAGTCGGACAAGATGGAGCGCATCAGGAAGCTGTTGAAGACGCTTTCTGGGGTACAATGCATCCACGCCATGGACTCGACAGGTGAGCGGCGACGGTACAGGCTCGCCCCTTTCTGTCGTCGTTCATCCTGTTAGCTGAGTTGGCAAGCCAGAACCCCATCCCGACCGACGCCTGAACGCGGCGGTGTCGCGTGTGTTCACCCGGGACTGACAACACAGGTCATCGATCCGCTGTCCCGTCAACCACGGAGGGAAAAGCTAGGACTTTGTCTGGCAGGTTTTCGATGTAATCGTGAATGAGAAGCTTCAAGTGAGCAAGAAGGAAGACGCTCTGAAGCCTCGTCTTCACACATACGTACCTGCTTACACGGCTTTCGGATTTTCTGTTCCTGCTCCAAAAGAACACCACCCGAGACAGAAGGGCGATCCCTTGGGATTCGTCGCTCGAAAACTGACAAGAGCGGTGGAAGGGGGCGAGCTGGCCCATCACCGCTCACAGGTTTCATAAAAGTGAAAAACTAGCTATAGGCTGAACCTTTGGGTATCGACCATTCAATACATAAAACAGTGTTTGGCGACGATCTGCGTGCCGAGGGCCGGTTGCCACACGCCCTCTTGTTGGAGTTTGGTATTCGGTGCTGATGGTGGTTGTTCCAACCGATGCGCTTTGCCGTCCAGCAGATCGTTGAGTTCTGCAACTGGTTGCTGAAACTTGCGTTGGTCATTTTCCGCTTCGATCTGCTTGACGAGGTTGACCATGTGTTCCTGTGGAACATGTTCTTGAGGAAACGTTTTCATTGCTCAAAGAACCAAAGACCCAAAGCTGCGGCGAGACCTGCTTTTAGAAATGAGACGTTTGTTGGTCGAAACCGACCGGCTCAATAAGCGGGAATGATGGGGAGTTTTGTTTTGGGTCACTTATTAACGGCCCCCCTCTGCCCCTCTCACTCTCCCGCAACTGAGACACTTCTCTGCTCTGTCCGCTGGAATAACAACGTCCGTTCCGTGGTCCCAATGGTAGTTAAGGACCACGAGCACGAGATTACCGCCGCACACCTGACATGTTCTATCCATTTCCGGCTCCGGGACAGGAGGGAACTTTACCCATCTTGCTCGTTCGCGTCGCTCCTCCTCTGTGACGTTCTCCGCTCGCCATCCGTTGACCGGAGTCGATAGAGGCCGCTGCTCGACCACTCGAACGGTTGGTGCGGAAACCGCATTGTTGCTGGCCGAGACCGGGCCAATCCACCACCACGCCTGCGGCCGGTCGAGGTCAGACGGCGACACCAAACTTTGATCCTGGGATGGCGCGAAAGCTAGGCTGAATACACGGAAGCACATGACCAAAGTAATGAAACCCTCTTCGAAGGAGATGAAGTATGTAGCAGGGGCTTGTAAAGTTGCCCGCAGGAGAACGCAGTTATGACTCCTCTTCTGAGAGCAACGCCCTGCTGCTGCATCTGTGGCATGCCCGTGCAGCTTTCAAGCTGCAAATTCGACGAACGCGGGCAGCCCGTGCATGAGGATTGCTACGTGGCCAAGCTCCTGCTGGACAGCAAGGGTGACAGGAACCCGCCCTTTCCCAGCAGGTACAAGACTTCTGCTTAAGCACGTCCTGAGCTTGCTCGGAAAGCGGACTAGGCTTTGGCCGTCTTCTTTGCCGCTTTGACTTTTGCCCAACGAGCGCGTTGTGCGACTGCGATTCTTTTCCGAGCCGCCGCCGATAGCGTTCGCTTCTTCGGCATCGTGATTACGTTCTGCTTACCGGGCTTTACTCTCACCTTCGCCCATCGTGCTCTTTGAGCTGCCGCGATTCTCGCCCGTCCTGCCGCTGACATTCTCCGAGTTCTTGTCCGTTGTCCGAATGCTGCGAGCGCTGCCCCAATCCCTCGAAGATCCTTGGTCAACCGATCCTGTTCCTTCTTCAACATCCGTACAACACCATCAATGTTCGTCATGAGCCCCCCTCGGGGGTATTTTATCAGGGCGATCCCGTTCGATTGAGAGGCAGGCTGGATGGAGCAAGGATGGAAGCTAAAACCGAATGGGCCCGCCTGCTGGCTCCTGCTGGCTCTGCTGGCTTCTGCTGGCTAGGCACGCTTGCAAAGTTGCCCGCAGGAGCCTAGGCTTGAGTTGATCAATTACACATCCCCCTTGTGCCCTCCGGACTTCGGTCTCTTGTGCAACTGATAACGATGCGCTGGAGACCTATGGCACCCCTTCTTAGAGCAACCCCCAACTGTTGGATTTGCGGCAAGCCCGTGGAGGTTGAAAGTTGCAAGATCGATGAACACGGTCAGGCAATGCATGAGGATTGCTACATCGCGAAGCTGGCGCTAGACAAGGGGACACGTTCTCGTCCTCCCAGCGTCACTACTGATTGACAGGTTTGGGAAATGGCTTTGGCAGCCATGCGCGGGAGATTCTTAACGACAGCATCTGTAAGTTAACAAGAGCGAGAGAGCATGATGCCCATGCACAGTGGACGGTTGGAACATGCAATGTCAGCCAGCAGTTCTACGTCGCCTTCTCCTCATCGCGTCGCCATCGTTATTGTCTCCATGTGGCCGTTTTCTGCAATGCAGAGATTGCCAGCTAATTTAGAGTTTGAATTCCCAGCCGGGGGCACATTTTGACGCAATTTCGCGCAACGGTTCGCATCTCATCTGTGCGGGCCGCGCTCCCATCCCTTCTGAAATAGCCGAACCTCACAAGATCGAGCATGGTTCCGGGGGGCTGGGAGATCGAAGCCAACTGCCTGACAAATTTCTGCGATCATCGCTCTGGGGGCTTTAGGTCCGCGACAATTCCCGTCAGTGCGCGTGTTCGGTGGAAGTCGCGTCCTGAACCTGGATTTCTCTCGCCTCCAGAATCTGACCCCGAGCGGTGGCCTCGACCAGAACATGGTCTCCACGATGCAAGTCGCTCTCAGTGATGACTGCACCATTCCGCAGCAATCTCGTACCTTGGACTATATCGATCAACCTGACTCCAGAAGTGGCGCATCCATTCGGGTCTTCGTCTTCCAGAAGTCGGATTCGATTCCCGTAGATTCGAGTAATCGTTCCCGCCACATGTTCCTGGAGCTGGATGCTATCTAGGTTGATTGGGCGTTTCGTCCGGCTCTCGCTATAAGCAAAACCGGCGGTCATTGCCAACAGAACTGCAAGTCCCCTTAAGGTTTGTCCCATGACTCTCCCTCACCCAGTCAGGAAGCTATGGGGGACGTTAGAGACATACGCTAGCACATCACATTTTCACGTGAAAATGGCCCTTTATGGCCATGCAGGCTCGAGCGCAACTCGCCACTCGAACCGACATCAGGGCGGGTTACTTCCGTCAGACGATCTGAACGCATTCTCCACTACAACGGCCAGTACATCAATGACTTGCCGGTAACCAGCCCGCACGGAAGTGACTTTGGCGCCATTCGCAAAATCTTGGAGTTGCATCGATTCGAACCAAGCACGCGGCACAGCAATGGCATACCGCGACAGGGGCTGCGCCCACCTCGAAAACCATCGACCTTTTGGGCGATGAGCCGCGCCAGAGAAAAAATCAGAGCGCCAGCCATGGCAACAATCGCGATTTTCTTGCCGTTCATCAATTCCTCCGGACGGATAGGTACGCGTCCCCCTTGCACCGTCGTGTCCCTTACATCAAGGGATGGCGGTTCCGTCCGACCATGTGCGAAATTTCGGTGGGCGCGAACGGCGCAAAACAATAGCAGCATCCGCAAGGGGTGCTGGCCTCCACCTCGGCGCAGTGCAGAATGCAATGCTTGTGCGCCTTGATATGAGGTGGATCGAAGCTGTGAGGACCCATTCCGAGCGTGAGGGTGGCTCGTCACACATAGCGATCAGAAAAGGTACGGCACCAGGGCGGCGGTCTGATGGGCATAGGTGGCATACGTCTCCCCAAATTGGGAACGCATCCACTCCTCCTCCATGCGGAGCTTGGCCCGCAACACGAGGAATATTAGGACGAAACCGATGACCCCGCGCACCTGGGAGAGCGCAATCGCGGTGCCAAGAAACCCGGTCAGAATGCCGGTGTAGATGGGGTGACGGACCAGGGCGTAGGGGCCGGTGGTAATCAACTCGTGGCTCTGCTTAATGGTTACGGAGCGGCTCCAGTTGCTGCCGAGGTGCTGGCGCGCCCAGACGGCGAAGAGAAGGCCGACGACGGTAAAAGCAGCTCCAACCCAAAAGGACCAGATGCCAGACGGCCAGAGCTGGCGGTAGAGCCAGGGCAGCGGGATGCGAGTCGTCGAGAGGAGGACGATCACGATTAGGAAGGCGAGGGCCCGCAGGATGCGCGAGGCGGCCGGCTCGAGGCGCTGGGTGGTTTTGGTATCGGCGGCCTTGACCTGCCAATAGAGAAGAAAGGCGATCCAGACCACGGGAAAGAAAGATTCAAAGAACCAGAGCATTCAGGACCTCCGGGCGTTGTAGTTGTTTTGAGGCTCTTCGCGTTGTTTACGTGGGCGAGCAAGGGGGAAACTCAGTGTGTCTGGTGGACCCGAAAGTTCACACAAGCTGACGCGGATACACGTAGCTTCGTCGAACACATTGGACTATAAGTGTAAGGGCAAATACATGGTTGACACTTTGAATCCGCAGCCAGCGTGACTTCGACGCATGATCAGCAATTTCTGAGGCGGCAAGTCTTCGTCCTTCGCCCAGGGCGGAACACTGCCGGTTAGCCCGTGATACGTCATTCGAACCATGATGCCGGCGGCGAGTCTTCAAGGTTCTTGGCATCAAAGCGTTTGCGAGGAATCGGTTGCTGACTCGGAAACCGCGCGGTGATGGGAACGCTGTGGTATTCATGGTTGGCGGCTGCAACAGTGAGACTTTTCCGGAGGCGGTGGCAGGTACTCAAGTCCGACGTGGTCTCTATGAGTAGGCTATTCCGCGAGGAACGCGCCGTTACCAATCCGAAATTCTGTGAGGGGTTTGAGATTCTTCTTGTAAGCACTAGTAACTGCGTATTCCTTCCCACCTTTAACGCGGAGACCACACTTACCCGTCGAGTACGGCTTGATCTCTACCACAAACGTGGTATTCACGAGCGCAGATCGATGGATCCGAATGAATCCGTACGGCTTCAGCTTTTCTGCCACCCTCGAGATTGACTCGCGCAGGAGATAGGAGTCCGATTCTCGCTGCAGCGACACATAATTGCCCTCAGCTTGAACTGCGACCACATCTCCAGGATTGATGAACAGAATCCTTCCTTTAGCTTTGATTGCGATCATCGGGCGACCCAGGCAAGACAGCTTCTGCAACTGCGGCAAAGCTTCTATCAATTTTGTGGCCCACTCGCCCTTTGCTCGCCGAGCGGCCCGGTTCAACGCTTCGTTGATGCTTTCGTTCGAGAAAGGCTTTAGCACGTAGTCTACGGTGTGCCTCTCAAAGGCTGCGACTGCGTGTTCAACGTGTGCCGTTGCCAATACGATAGACGGCAACGGAAGGGCTCGTTCCCGAAGCTGGTCTACGAGTTCAGAACCCGACAAGCCCAGATCGATGTCAAGAAGCAAAACATCGTAAGAGTCCGTGGCCAATTTCTCGAGCGCTTCGATCGCATCGTTGGCCGAATCGAAATGCTCCACGTCGCTCCTTGCCGACAGGATATTTGCCAGCGCCGTTTGGGCCGGGGGCTGATCATCCACGATCAACACGCGCATGGTTTCCAGTCACCATCCATCTTTATTCCACCAGACGTAAACGTCTTGGCTGCCGTTCAGGATCGGAGCCTGAAGATTTCGCCGATCTTCTTCGCACGGTCATGACTTAAATTCGCGTTAAGATCGGACTTCAGTGAGAGTGAGCATCCGAGTCCGCCGACGTTCCATCCGACCACTCGGACACCGGAACGATGAACTCGGTCACTGGCTCCGGAGCACCATTAAAGTGTGGAGCCAGCAGAATCGGGGCGTCAGTGCCAAGCGGGGCTGCACCCCAAGTGTGAGCGTCTTTCACGGGAACATAAAACATGAGATGGGGAGAGCAGTTCCCGCATGTGCTGTTAAGGAACCCTTGCTTCGACAGCATATAGGCCATCCCGCCAGGATCGAGGGCCGGCAGCTTCCCTTTCTCAATCGCGGCCTTCATACCCTCGTTCATTTCAGCTTTCGATTTTCCAGCCAATGCCAATTTCGTCCTAATCAAAGTGATTGGCAGCAACGTCCTGGCAGCCGGCGGGTTGTAGCAAACCGGACCACGCCTCTTAGGGTTCCAAAACTCTGGACTGTCTTCGAATTGGTCCATCCACGAGCGGTCTACATTGCAGACAAAGCCGTTGGTGCCTTCGACCGCAGTTTCATAGCCATCCTTTCCGAGGACCATAACCGTGGCGTCCTTGGCAACGGATCGCGGAGCTGCGCTTCGCGCCAAGGCGATCTCGGCATCGCGGCCCATAAGGTATTGATCGAGGGGCACCATGCTGGTGGGATACGGATTCTTCGCGTCCTGTGCTTGCGCGTGTCGGGCTGCGCCCAGCGCAAGGGCCAGCGCAAAGCATGCCAATGCGATCATGTTGACTGTGTTTCGTTTCATGTGGTTTTTCCCCTTGAATCCTTCCTATGCAGATTTAAAAGCATGGCTCCAAACCTATGATCGGCGAACACCGAGCAGGCGTTAGGATCGGACATCAGTGAGCATGATCGCCCGAGTCGGCCGGCGTTCCGTCCGACCAATTGCTTACCGGAACGTCAATTGTGGTATAGCGACCTATTTTTTCTTCGTGCGCGTCCAACGGGACGTCATCCCCCAAGTCGGATCCCAAGGCTTTAGGGTCGATTTCGGGGACAAAAAACATCACGTGGGGAAGCCAGGGTCCTTTGACGCCGGCATTCAAATACCCTTGCTTTGACATCATGTAGGACACCGAACCGGGTTCGGGCGTGGGCAACTCACCTTTCGCGATGCCGTCTATTATGGCGTCCTCTATCTGAGCGTTCGAACGTCCGGCAATCGCCAGTTCGGTCTTCTTGAGGTAGATCGGAAGAAAAGACCGCGCACCCGGAGCGCTAAGGCAGATCGGACCGTGTATCTTTGGATCCCAAAAAGCCTGGTTGTTTTTCGGTAAATCCCATGATCGTCCCACCAGGCACACGAAACCGTTCTTCCCCTCCACGGCCGTTTCATAGCCATGCCGTCCAAGAACCAGCACCTTGGCCCCGCTCGAAACGGAGTTCGGGCCGGCGCTGCGGGACATCGCAATCTCCGCATCGCGGTCCATCAGGTATTGATCGAGTGGGAGCATGGTGGGATACGGAGTTTTGGCGTCCTGTGCTTGCGCGTGCCGAGCCGCGTCCTGCACAAGGGCCAGCGCAAAGAGTCCCCAAGCGATCATCTTGACTGTCTTTCGTTTCATTTGATTTTCTCCTTGAATCCTTCTGATGCAGGTTTACGCTATGGCTCCAAACCTATGATCGGCGAACACCGTTGATCGGACGAAGATTCCCTTTGTGCCTGAACATTTTTCAAATTCTTCGCGCGCTTCCGCGTAGCGCAGCACCGAGCATTCGATTTCGCGGGCTTTTTGTTTCTTGCCGCCGACCCCCTGCTCGATGACGATCTTGCGGTCGAACCTTGCGGCCTCTTCAATCGCAGGGCCAAGTTTCTTGCCGTTGTGCGCCTTGCTGATCCCAACTGACGACCCCAAATTGGGGATGCCGATGGGCACAACTTCATACTTTTTTTATCAATGGCGTTGAGAACAGACGCCGCCGAAAGCAACGAGACTTCATGCTCGCCGCTGCACCCACCAAAAAGGATGCCAACCCGAAGCTTTTTCATAATCGTCCGCCGCCGTTACTTGCCGAGAAACTCCAGGAGCGCGCGGTTGAACTCGGCCGACTTTTCGATCTGCGGGACGTGGCCGCACTGTTCAAACACCACCAGCTTGGCCCCCCTGATGCCGTCGCGAAGCTTCTCGCCGCTGGCTAACGGGATCAACTCATCCTGCCGTCCCCACATCACCAACGTTGGTACATGAACGGAGTCCAGCTTCGCATCTTCAAACTGGGGTGTGGCGAATCCCGCCACTGTACGCTGGATCGTATATCCATCGTTGTTGCGCATGCGTTGGGCAAAGACCTGCAGCACATCACCGTCAGAAATTATTTTCTTGTCATAGAAAACAGACTCTAAAAGCGTGCGCGTTGCTGCCATGGAGGAAGGATTCAACTCCGCTAGAGGTTGCTGCCAGGCCAGTCCCGCGGAATCCACCAGCACCAGTTTTTCCACCATGCTTGGGTGCTGCATGGCAAAGTCTAGCGCGATCCAGCCTCCAAAAGAGTTCCCGACCAGCGTGGCCTTTCCAATGTTTTGCGTCTGCATGAATGCGTAGAGAAAATCCACAAAAGTGGCGATTTTGTAATCCAAGAGTGGCTTGTCGGAATGGCCAAAGCCAATCTGGTCGATCGCATAGACGTGATACCCGGCGGCAAGTGCGCCGAAATTTCCCAGCCACGATTCCTTGACGCCACCCATTCCGTGCAACAGGATTACCGCCGGTCCCTGACCGGCTTCGAAGTAGCGGATATTTTGATCGAAAACCACCGCGGTTTTTTCCTGCCGAAGGGACTGGTCTTGCGACAATGCTATGGGTACGATTAGCAAACTCACGATCATCAATGTGAGAATGCCATTCACAATTCGCATACTCTTTCGTTTCGGTTCCTGAACTTCGACTTGAGTTGCCGCACTGCTTGACAGGGCGTCGGCAAAAGTCGTCTTCATCCATGTCGTAAGATTCATGTTCGTTTCCTTTTCTGGCAAGAAACGGCGAGCAATTCCATCGCTCTTGATGGACGACGTGGATGGTCTCGGGTTATGCGCGTGCACGTCATCACGAATCGCAAGTCAGCGGGAAAGTTCCTTCTGATCTTTTTCCGCGCCTTCCCACGCCTCGTGGGTTAGAACGCATTTCCAGCCCCCGTCTCTCCAAAGCCACACATCGGTCTGGCGCTCCAGCACATCGTAGGGTTTGCCCCCAAACGTGCCTGCGTTGTGGAGCTTCGTCGTCACCAAGGCGACATTTCCGTAGAGGCGCACTCTGGGTTCCGATACTTCATATGTTGTATGCTTCAAGAAACCCGACTTTATCCCTTCGGGGAAGATCGACTTCCCTTCGCCTACGCCGCCTCTCGCAGAAATAACGGCCCAGTCATCTGACAGGCAGCGCGCAATGCCATCCGCATCGTTATCCCGCAACGCTCGTGTGAGTTCCTCTTCCGCCGCCATCACGCTTTCCGCGGTCGGCCCAGGCACAGGCTTTGCTGCCCCAGCAGCTTTAGGTGACACTATGGGTGCGATGAGCAAACCCACAATGATCAATGTGAGAATGCCATTCACAATTCGCATACCTCTTGTAAGCTTCATGTTCGTTTTCCTGTCCTTCGCAAGAAATAACGGGCAATTCAGAAGCAAAGTACCCCACGCAAAACGTTCGCGATAGCTCCAAGAACGCATAGCGCTCTGGCCATCGTCGTCATAACGAACCTCAGTGAGCATGAGCATCCATGTCCGGGTTCGCCGGAGTTCCGTCCGACCACTTGCTTACCGGAACGTCAATTGTGGTATAGCGGCCTATTTTTTCTTCGTGCGCGTCCAACGGGACGTC
>Ga0307478_10001471_pt1 | contig 20280 bp, 17 predicted proteins | sample atmos_gasesECM4C_2_FD_203713 | JGI IMG/M metagenome (GOLD analysis project Ga0307478, IMG submission 203713) | Hardwood forest soil microbial communities from Morgan-Monroe State Forest, Indiana, United States - atmos_gasesECM4C_05 | ecosystem: Environmental > Terrestrial > Soil > Temperate... | reverse complement strand
GTATTCAGGGTCGAACGCTGCTGGACGGCCTTGTCCACCGCATCGCGCTCCTGAGCCACGGGGGAAAGCGGAATGTAAACTCCCAGAAGCAGCACAACGACCGCGATGGCGACTGCCACCAGGCCCTGCATGAACACCGACATGTCACGAAACGGATTGGCCATGTGGTCCCTTACCCTTTCTTGGCCGGAGTCGCGGCTGGCGCGGCTTTGGTCGGCGTATTGGCCGCCCTGGGCTGCGCTGGTATTGTTGGCCCTGTCTGCGGGGGAGTGATTTCAGCGGACAACTGGAAATTAAATGTCTGCACGGCGGTGTTCTTGTCGTCCTGCTTCGTTTCCTTGATTTCCACCTTCTGGAAATAGCCCGAGCGCTTCAAAGCCGTGATGAAATTGGCGACCGCATTGACGGAAGCCGAAGAACCTTCAATCGAAAGGTTGGTTCCCTTTCTGGTCATGGTCGTCAGCCAAAGATTCTCTGTGCGCGAAACCGTGTTGGCCACCATGTCTAGCAGGTCTTGCCCGCCGGTGCGGTCATGCTGCAATTGTTCGATCGTGGACACCCGCTGCTGAAGCACCTGCTTCTGTTTATCAAACGATTCCACCTGCTGTTTGATGCTTTCGAGATCGGTCTTCTGCGCTTGCAACGTCTTGATCTTGCTGTTCTCGGCATTGAGCTGCTGTTGCCACGAATAAAAAAGAAAACCAAGAACCAGAACGCCCAGCAGCAAACCTGCGCCAATAAACAGCGCCGGAAGCGCTGCCCCGGTGTCGACCGGCCGGCGCGACGCCTTGGGCCTAATTTGTCCGAGAAGGTTTATGCGGATCATGGTTAGTCAAAGCTCCTCAGTGCCAGACCCACGGCAATGGCCAGCCGCGGCGACATCTCGCGGATTTGGTCATCGCTGTGCCGGCTGGGATTGACGAGCACTTTCCGGAAGGGGTTCAATTCCTCCACCGGCATCGCAAACTCTTCCCGGAGCAAGTCCACGAGCCCCGGAACCCGTGCCGTTCCGCCCGCCACGACAATACGCTGGATATTCTCTCCGCTGGCCGTTGCCCGGAAGAAGTCAAAGGTTTTCTGAATCTCCAGCGTCAGAATGTCCGAGACGCTGCGCAGAATCTGTTGCTTTTGCTCGTCGGTCACGCTGGGAAGCGTATCGCCTTTCTTCAGGCGTTCCGCATCCTCAAAGCTCAGGTCCAATTCCTTCTGAAGCGCGTCCGTGTACTGGTTGCCGCCCACGCTGACGTCGCGCGTAAACAGCGGCACGCCGCCGCGAACGATATTGATGTTCATAACGCTCGCGCCAATGTTCAGCAGCGCCACGGTCTGCCCGGCATCCGGCTCATAGTTCACTTCAAAGCAGTTCTGTAAGCCGAACGCATCGATGTCCACTATCACCGGCGTTTTGCCTGCCTGCGCCAGCACGTTCGTATGGTTCAGGATCTTGTCCTTCTTCACCGCCACCAGCAGAACGTCCATCTGCGCGTCCATGGACTCCAGCAACTGGTAGCTCAAGTTCACGTCGGCGATATCGAACGGAATGTGCTGGCTGGCTTCCGAAGGAATACGGTCGTACAACTCTTCTTCGGTCATCAAGGGAAGCGGCACTCTCTTCACAATCACGGAGTGTCCCGAAACCGAAGTGGCCACGTTCTTTGTCTTCACGCGCTGCGCGTCGAAAATCTTGCTGATCGCATTGGCAACCTGCGGCGCATCCATGATCGCGCCATCCACCACTGTGTCCTGCGCCAGCGATTCCATCCCAAAGCTCACGAGCTCATAGCCGGCCTTCGTCGATTTCAGCTCCACAGCCTTAATCGAGCTTGAACCGATGTCTAGTCCTACCAGTTGCCTTGATTTTTTACCCATACTCATCAGCCCTCGGACTCTTTCGCGTGCACTCTCGGCTAACTATCGGCGCCTCGCATGCGCCTGGCTCATCTTCCGTTCCATCCAGCGATCCAGAATCGTCTTTCGCAGTTTCCAACGATTACCAAGTTTGAATGCGGGAATTTCGCCTTCCGTGATGTAACGGTACAGGGTATCCGGGGAGATTCCCAGATATTGCGACGCCTGTCTAACATTCATCACTTCACGCGATTCATTCACGAGGAACGTCACCCCGGCGTCCGAACTCACGCCTAACCCCACCACTTCCAAGGCACCCCTGTTAGCGCTGCGGATTTCTGGAGGTGCGGCCCGTGCAAGGTTTATGACATTCAGAACCTCAGAGCGTCAAGGGATTCTCTACCGGAGTTGCCTTAAAACTACCCCTATTCTTAGGCAGTTCTGGGGTATTGGGGGTGGTTCGTACTAGAAATAGTGTGCACGTAAGGAGACAACCACAACTAATTGTATTTTCCGGCGCCTGCCGCCTGTCCACAAGGACGGTAATCCTTTGTGTTCAATCGCCTGCTTCCGCTCCGCGCAGAAATCACAATTGCAAGGTTTTCCAAATCGCGGCAATGTGCGCTCGCGTTCCTTCATCCATTTTGATTTCGTCCGGCCATGGCCGCGTGAATCCTTCGGTCTCCCATTTGCGCGTCGCGTCGATTCCCATTTTTGAGCCGTAATCTTGCATGCGAGCTGCGTGATCCAGCGTGTCCATCGGCCCAAATGAAAACTGCACGTCGCGTTCGGGGTCCAGAGCGCACAATGTTTTCCACACAACTTCGTTGTAGTTGTGCACATTCACGTCGTGATCCACCACCACAATCACCTTCGTGAACATCGCCTGCCCGAGCGACCATATCGCGTTCATGATTTTTCGCGCGTGGCCAGGATACGATTTTCGAATCGCCACCACCATCAAATTGTGGAAGATTCCCTCCGCAGGCATGGCCACATCCACAATTTCGGGATATTGCATCTTCATCACCGGCAGAAAAACGCGCTCCACCGCATACCCCATGTAATAGTCTTCTTGCGGCGGCGGGCCTACCACTGTTGTTAAATAGATGGGGTCCTTCTTATGGGTCACGCACTCCACATGAAAAACGGGGTATTCTCCTTCCAGCGAATAAAATCCAGTGTGATCCCCGAATGGCCCCTCCGTCCTCATCTCGTTCAAATTCACATAGCCTTCGAGCACAATTTCGGCGTTCGCCGGCACCTCGAGATCATTCGTCTCGCATGCCACCATCTCCACGGGTTCGCGCCGCAAAAATCCTGCGAACATCATTTCATCCAAATCCGGAGGAATCGGCAGCATCCCCGCTAGCGCCGTTGCTGGGTCGGCTCCAATCGCCACACTTACCGAAATTCGACCTTCCGGACTTTTCGCTCTCGCGCGCCGGAAGTGTTCCGCTCCATGCTTCTGTGTCTGCCAATGCATTCCCGTCGTTCGCTCGTCGTAAACTTGCATCCGATACATCCCGACATTGCGCTTCCCCGTTTCCGGATTTTTCGTGAACACCAACGGAAAGGTGATGAACCGACCGCCATCCTGCGGCCAGCATTTCAAAATCGGAAAGTCAAAGAGGTTTACGTCTGTGCCGTGATGGATGACTTCCTTGCAAGGGCCGGTCTTTATACTCTTCGGGAAAAACGACCCTAGTTCCGCGAGCTTTGGCAACATCTTGATTTTGTCGAAGAGCCCCTGCGGCGTCTCCATCTTCAGAAAACCTTGAATCCGCGCCGCCACTTCGTCCAGCTCGCCCACTTCAAACGCCAGCGCCATGCGCCGCACGCTACCAAATGTATTTACCAGCAGCGGCACAGGCGAGCCCTTTGGTTTCTCAAAGAACAACGCAGGTCCCACGCTCCCCGGCAGCCGATCCTTGTCGCGTGCGATTCGCTGCGTCACTTCCGTGATCTCCAGAATGGGGTCAACCTCCGCGCGTATCCGCTTCAGTTCCCCTTCCTTCTCCAATTCCTGGACAAACTCCCGCAAATCCCGATAAGCCACTTCTGTGCCTCCCCTTCTCGACGTTTGTTTCAGTTACGGCGGGCTACCCGAATGGGAACTCTAGCACGGCAGCGCGTTGGCGAAGAACCGCACTCGTTTACACGGTCTCTTCACTGCACGTGCGCGTCAAACACGCCTGTCTGCACCTGCCCTGCGCGTTTTACTTGCACAAAAATTCTGTACTCACCAGCCTTAGGAAAACCGTATGGAAAACTGACCTCAGGCTCCAATGGGACGGCCGGCATTGGCATGGCCATCCCGCCCGAAACAGCCCCATCCACAGCAGCTCCCGCCGCGGGGCCCGCGCTCGCCAGCTGCAGCGCCGCCATCGAAACTGATCCCGCCGGATGAATGTGGGCAAAAACGCTCATGTCTGAACTCACAAATTCCGCATGACCCGCCATGCCCATGTACGGCTCCATATCTTTAACGGGATTTCCATCCTTGTCCTCAACCTTGAACTTGAAAACCATCGCCGCGTTCGCCACCAACGGCCCGCTCCTCTTTTCCCAAACTATCCGCCCACCATCCGCAAGATGCGCAACGCTCGAATCGCCTGTGTGCTCTGCCAACGCCGCTCCCGTCCACGCCGCGTCATCCCCTACGAGCGGTTTCCCATTTATCTGCGGCAAATCAATCTGACCCACCAGCGTCCATGGAAATCCCGCCTTGTCTACAATATCCGCAAAAACTTCGTAGTGCCCTGGCGGCATATTCGGCAGATCATCCACAAACGCTCCGCCCGCCGCGCGTTCCGGATGCAAATGCCACATGCGATCCATTCCCGGCGAGCTAATCAAGAACAAATGCATCAAATGATCGTGGTCCGGAATTACGTCTTCCATAGCCACTTCTTTCGACCACGCGGGATCTTGCCCCTTGGCTCGAATCACCAGCCGGTTTCCATTCTCGAGGTTTGTCTCCGCCTCCGGAGGCTTGAAGAAATTGACCACTCGCTTGTAGTTCGAAGCTTCCGCGCCCCACCAAGCCTTCCCTAAATAAATTATGCCAAGCACAATCACTGCCGTGATCACCATCACAATTCTGGCCCGCCGCTTCCTCGCAGCCGATGGTATTTCCCCCGGCTCCAGATTTCCCTCTCGCGTCGCCGCCCCCGCGATGAACACCAATCCTGCCGCCAGGAACACCATCAAGAATCCGAGCAATCCACCCAGCGATCGCTCCATCGGAAGCGTTCTCTGCGCGAAAGCAGGCACGGGCACGGCGAGTTCTCCCTTGCCTTTGCTTCCTTCCACAGACACGCGCACCTTCAGCGCGCCGGATTCCATCAGCCACAGGCTTCCCGTGAAATATTGCGGATCCTGTTTCGACCTCTCCGCCACGTCCGCCGTTGGCGGAAAGTTCGATCCCGCGCCGCTCAACCGCATCGGCACAATCTCGATCCGTTCCACGTCGTTCGAAGCGCTTCGCACCTGGATCTCCGCAATGCCCGGAATCACCTGCGGCACTCGCACGGTCACATAAAGGTGATATGCACCCGCATCCCCCTCAAAAAACACGTCCGCACTTCCCACATGCGCGCTCACAGAAATCGCTGCCGCCAACACAACCACAAGAATCCCAATCGTCCGTCGCCGCATGTATCTCCTCGATCCCATCCGTACCGCATCCCCTGTTCGGTTCTCGACGCACTCTAGGGGCGGGGCTTCGCCCGCCCTCCGACCCGCAACGCATCCGCACGACGCCGATCGAGAGCTCTCCGATTTCTTTTTCACCTTCGCATCCGCCGCATCCAATCGCCCCATGCCAATCCCAGCCGCGCCGTGATCACGCTAAACACCATCGCCATCACCAGCAACGCCCAAAATCGCCCGCGCGACTCCACGTTCCTGAACTGGTACGGATCATAAAGAAAATTCGCCGGATCGAAATACGCAAAGTACGCCATCCCGAAAATCCGGTTCCGCGCCGCAGGTGACATCAAAAAATTCGCAAACGGCCACTGCACCGCCAGAAAACTCAGCACGAAAGCCGGTCCAGTCACAGCCGCCAGCTTCCATCTGCCCCACTCCCCCGTCTTGCGCCACAAAAGGTCGAGCACAATCGCGGGCGCAAACAGCAGCAACGGAAACCGCAGCGGCACCAAATGAGTAATATGCTGATAGACCGGCCCTAGCTTCGGCTCGGCTGGAAACAATGGCAGTATCCACTCAAATGCGAGCAAGATCGCCGTATAAATCCCCGCGACCATTGTGCAGCCCCATCGCCACTGGGAACCCCACGCCGGCGCAATCAGCACCGCTGGAATGGCGATAGCCACCGCCAGATAGCACGCGGCCGTGTGCATTTCCGTCGGCCACGTGCTGCCCGTCAGAATCAAACCCATTTGTGCCACGCAGCTAGCCCCGATAAAAAGCAAAAGCCCTCCCAAAATTCGGCGCACTCCGTGCGATGCGCGGCTTATCAACCCCGCCATCAACGCCATTAGCCCAATCTTGATCGCCAACGAACCCAACGAGAGCAGCGTATGCGGAGGACTAACAATCTTCACATCCAACCCGTATGCGTTGTGCCACCAATTGTCGAAAGGCGCGGAGGTCAGCATTGCGATGCAACCCCACACCGCGATGAACGCCCCCAGCGGCCCGCGGAATCCCCAAATCTTCACCGACGCGTCCTGGGCCCTCGCATCGTGCCCAAACGTCGCCGTCAAAATCATGTACGCGCACGCAATCCCCACCAGCACTCCGGTCATCTGAATCATGATGTGCGCTGGAGTCCAGAACGTGTCTCTCCCAACCGACATGTGCCACGAAATATCCCACGGCCCGCCAATCATCCCGCACACAACCCCCGCAACCATGCACCAAATCGTCCATGGCACGGACTCCACCCGCGCCCCAACTCCCGTGCCAGTCCGCGCCCCCATCGGCGGCCTCGCAATATGCTGTCCAAACGGGATCGATTGTCCCATCGCTTACTACTCCTCCGCCGCTATCACGCGCGGCATTTCCACGCTATTGCCGCGAGTCTACACCGCGCTGCCCTTTCTGCAAACTGCCTTCCGGCACCGCAGCCTCAGCATCCGTTCCTCGGCTTTACTAGCAGACAATGACTTTATAGCAGACAAATTCCGCGCAAGCAGACTGCGTAACTGTACCCGAGAGAACAGATACGCGTCCTCACAAAGTCTAGAATTCAGTCCGCAAGCTCCGCCGCTAAAGTACTTGGAACATTCGCGCCGCTTCTTCGTACTAAATACTGAGGGTTAAGCCGGCGAGCTCATTCTCTCAAAGCCAGCGCCCCGGGGGCCCCGTTAATGCGAACATTGTTAGTTCATCTGAAGCAGGTCTTCCGCCGCCTGGCTCGCGCCCCGCTCTTCACCGCTATCACGCTCATCACCCTCGCTGCAGGCGTCGGCGGCAACACCGTCGTTTTCAGCGTTCTCGAAAGCGTTCTCCTCAAGCCACTTCCGTATCCCCGCCCCGGCGAGCTTATAGGTGTCTGGCTCACCGCCCCCGGCGTCAACATCCAAAATCTCAACTTAGCCCCCTCCAATTACTTCATTTACCGCGAACAAAACCGCTCCTTTCAAGACATCGGCATCTACAACGGCGATTCCGTTAGCGTCACCGGCCGCGCCGAGCCTGAGCAAGTCGACGCTCTCGACGTCACCGACGGCACTCTCCCTCTTCTCGGCGTTTCACCCGTCCTCGGCCGCCTGTTCACTCGTCAGGACGATTCCCCTGGCTCTCCCGGCACCGTCATCCTCAGTTACGGCTATTGGCAAAAAAGATTCGGCGGCGCGCCCTCCGTCTTGGGCCAATCTCTCAACGTCGATGGCAAGCCTCGCGAAATCATCGGCGTCCTGCCGCCGCGCTTCCATTTCCTCGACTGGCGCGAATCCTCTCTTTTTCTCCCCTTCAAGTGGGATCGCAGCAAACTATTCTTAGGCAACTTCAGCTACGAAGCTCTCGCACGCCTCAAACCCGGCGTCACTCTCGCGCAAGCCAGTTCCGATATAGCTCACATGACGCCCATCGTTGCTAGCTCCTTCCCTGCGCCTCCTGGCTTCAGTGCAAAAATCTTTGAGGATGCACATATCGCCCCTAACCTCCGCCCCCTCAAGCAAGATGTCGTCGGCGATGTGGGCAGCACTCTCTGGGTTCTTATGGCCTCCATCGGCATGGTCCTGCTCATCGCCTGCGCGAACGTCGCCAACCTCCTGCTCGTCCGCATCGAAGGACGCGGCCAGGAGCTCGCAGTCCGCTCCGCGCTGGGTGCCAGCCCTTATCGCATCGCCGGCGAACTTTTCCTCGAGAGCTTCATCCTGGGTTTACTCGGCAGCGCCATCGGCTTGGGCTTAGCTTTCGCCGCCCTGCGCGCCCTCGTCGCCATGGCTCCATCTGGCATCCCGCGCATCAACGAAATCGGCATCGACGGCCCCGTTCTCCTCTTCACTTTCGGCGTCGCCATTCTCGCCAGCATCCTCTTCGGATCTATCCCCATTTTCAAATACGCCGGCGTCCGCCTCAGCACCGGCATTCGTCAGGGCGGCCGTGCTAATAGCCAAAGCCGCGAGCAGCACCGCGCCCGCAGCGTCCTCGTCGTCGTTCAAGTCGCTCTCGCTCTCGTTCTCCTCATCTGTTCAGGTCTCATGATTCGCACTTTTCGCGCTCTCACTCACGTCGACCCCGGCTTCCGCCAGCCCGATCAGGTCCAAACCTTCCACATTTTTGTTCCCGAGTCGCAAGTCAAGGACAACGAACAAGTCGTCCGCGTGTATCAAGAGATACTCCGCAAAATCTCCGCCATTCCCGGTGTCTCTTCTGCCAGCATCACCACAGCCGTTCCCATGGGCGGAAATTCCAGCAACGATCTTCTCTACGCGCAGGATCACACCTACCACGAGGGCGAGATCCCCCCGGTCCGCCGTTTCTCTTCCGTCACTCCCGGCTCTTTTTCCACGCTCGGCACATCATTCGTCGCTGGCCGCGACATCACTTGGACGGACATTTACGAGCACATTCCCGTCGCCGTCATTTCCGAGAATTTCGCGCGCGAATATTGGAATTCCCCTCAAAACGCCATCGGCAAGCGCATCCGCGTCGCCTCGACTGACGACTGGCGCGAAATCGTCGGCGTCGTCGCCGACACGTATAACGACGGTGTGACCCAAAAACCGCCCACTCTTGTCTATTGGCCCATCAAAAAAAGCAATTTCGAAGGAAGCAAAGAAGATTTGAACCGTTACGTGGGCTTCATGGTCCGCAGCCCCCGCGCCGGTTCCGAAGCATTCCTAAAAGAAATTCGCGAAACCGTCTGGTCCGTGAATCCGAACTTGCCCCTCGCCGATGTCCACACCCTCGGTTTTTTCTACACGCGCTCCATGGCCCGCACTTCTTTTACCCTGATCATGCTGGCCGTCGCCGGCGGCATGGCCCTTCTTCTCGGCGTCGTCGGCATCTACGGCGTCATCGCTTGCTCCGTGTCCCAACGCGTCCGCGAAATCGGCATCCGCATGGCTCTCGGTGCTCAGCAGCAATCCGTCACCGGCATGTTCATCCGCCACGGCCTCATCCTCACTGGCATCGGCGCAGCCTTCGGCCTCATCGCCGCCGCAATCGTCATGCGGCTCATGTCCTCTCTCCTTTTCCACGTCAACCCCGTCGACCCTATCACTTACATCGCCGTAACCCTCGGCCTAATCGCGACGGCCTTTATCGCCAGCTATCTACCTTCGCGCCGTGCCGCCACGGTAGACCCCGTCGAGGCCCTCCGCGCGGAATGACTACTATCCTCTGTCCTTGGACTGAAACACTTCCGTAATCGCCACGTAACACAGCGACTCTATCCTTCATCAGGACCGTAGCGTGAGAGAGCTCGCCGGGACTCTGCGAATCCAAATTCCTTCGCAATGGAGAATAAAAGATGAAGTCGTTCCGATGCGCAATAGTATTGGCCGCATTGCTCGCAGCTCTCACGAGCTCGGCGGCAGCAGGGCCTGGTCCTGCAAAACTTGCCCATACCCCCGGCGACGGCGACCAGGATCGCCGCATAAAACACGTCTTTGTGATCGTTCTCGAAAACGAGGGCTTTGACGTCACCTTCGGCCCTAACTCCAAGGCCCCCTTTCTCTCCAAAACTCTCTTGAGCCAAGGGGTATTGCTCTCCCAATACTACGGAACGGGCCATGTCAGCCTGGACAATTACATCGCTATGCTCAGCGGCCAGGCGGCAACCCCTCAAACGCGCAATGACTGCGTCACTTACGCTGACTACATTCTCACCGGCGTCACTTCCGACGGCCAGGCCATAGGCACCGGCTGCGTCTATCCATCTTCGATCAAGACCTTGCCTGATCAGCTCAACGCCGTAGGCAAAACTTGGCGCGGCTACATGGAAGATATGGGCAACGACCCGACTCGCGAGTCCGCCACTTGCGGTCATCCGGCTCTCAACACCGTCGATCTCACACAAACCGCCGAAGCTCCATCCGCCTCGGTCCCGTTTGGCGACCAATACGCCTCGCGCCATGATCCCTTCGTCTATTTCCACTCCATCATCGATTCGCCGGATTGCGGCAAAAATGTCGTCAACCTGACACAGCTCCCGCAGGATCTCGCCCACGAGGAAACCACGCCCAACTTTGTGTTCATCACTCCCAACCTTTGCGACGACGGCCACGACGCTCCCTGCAAGAACGGCCAGCCCGGAGGACTTGTCTCCGCCGATGCGTTCCTGCAGAAATGGATCCCGCTGATCCAGTCCTCGAAGGCCTATCAAGAGGACGGACTCATCGTCATCAACTTCGACGAGAGCGGTCTCACCGTCCAGGCCAGCGCGAATGGGCAATTGTCAATCACCGCTCAAGGCTTGTTCTGCTGCAATGAACAGCCGGGTCCGAATCTCGCCCCATTTCCGCAGACCACGAATATCAGCCCAACCGTCTCGCTCACTTTCCAAAGCTACGGCGGCGATCGCACTGGTGCCGTCCTTCTCTCTCCGTTCCTGAAGCCCGGCACGGTTTCAGAAACCCCGTTCAATCACTATTCGCTCCTGAAAAGCCTCGAAGACATCTTCGATACGGACGGATATTTGGGCTACGCCGCCCAACCCGGCCTCCTCGGTTTCTTCGGCTGCGTCACTTCAGACATCGCCTCCAAGGACGGCGACCAGTTTCCGCACTGCGAGAACCACTAATCCTGTACATCGCGTACCGCAAAAAACACGCTGGGCCCTCGACGATAACCTCGTCCAGGGCCCTTTCTCATCCTTCGCATGCCGCGGGGCTCCTCATGGAGCTTCCGGCCTTTCGCTTCCAATAAATTGTGCTCATGCGGCCTTAAAAAGAAAGCCGAGAGAACGTCTCGCGCCCTCGCCCTCGGTCGTGCTTTCGCTGTATTCTGAGTACATCCCCATGAACCTCGTCTACCTCGATTACAACGCCACGACGCCTGTCGAGCCCCAAGTCCTCGACGCCATGCTGCCCTATTTCTCCGCCGATTTTGCCAACGCCTCCTCGATACATACGCCCGGCCAGCGCGCCCGTGCCGCCGTCGAAACCGCCCGCGAACAAGTCGCCGCTCTCATCGGCGCGCGCCCCCAGGAGATCGTCTTCACCAGCGGCGGCACCGAATCCGATAACCACGCCATCTTCGGCGTCATTGCAGAAAGTGTGGGACAGGCACTCCCGCCTGTCGCCTTCTCTTCCCTCGCTGACTCTCCTCTCGCCAAACCGCACATCATCACCACCACCATCGAACACGAAGCCGTCCTAAACGCCTGCCAAGCCCTTGAAAAGCAAGGCGTCAGCCTCACCTATCTTCCCGTCGATCGAGAAGGCATTGTCGATTCCGAGTCCGTTCGCGTTGCCATTCGCCCCGAAACTGCGCTCATCACCATCATGCACGCCAACAACGAGCTCGGCGCCGTCCAACCACTCGAAGAAATTGGCCGCATCGCCAAAGAACACAAAATTTACTTCCACACGGACGCCGTCCAGTCGGCCGGCAAAATTCCCATCGATGTGAATGACGTAAACGTAGACTTACTTTCTCTCTCCGGCCACAAGCTATATGCCCCAAAAGGCGCCGGCGCCCTCTACGTCCGCAGCGGCACACACCTGCGCCAGCTTCTCTATGGTGGACATCACCAACGTGGATTTCGCCCCGGCACAGAAAACGTCGGCGGAATCGTAGGTCTTGGCAAAGCCGCAGAAATTGCGCGGCCCTCGCTTGCGAGCGACGCGAAGCACGTCTCCGCCCTCCGTGACAAACTCGAGCGCGGCTTGCTGGAGCGAGTCCCGCAAATCCGCGTAAACGGCGCCCTTGCCCCGCGCACTCCCAATACCACCAACGTGATGTTCGCTGGCATCGAAGGCGAAGCCCTGGTCATCGCGCTCGACTTGAAAGGTCTAGCCTGCTCGGTCGGCGCAGCCTGCTCTTCCGGAGCCGTCGAGCCATCACACGTCCTGACCGCCATCGGACTCTCTCAAGAAGAAGCCAAGTCCAGCCTGCGCTTCAGCCTGGGCCGCCACACCGCCGAATCCGAAATCGACTTCGCGCTAAGAGTAATCCCCGAAGCCGTCGCTCAACTCCGCGCCCTCTCCCCCACCTACCTTAGGGCCCCGTCCAATGTCTAACTCCGCGTCTCTTCTCTGTGGACTCTGTGCCCTCCGCGAACTCTGTGTAAATTCCGTTTCCTTCTCTTTTTAAGCTAAAATGAAGTGTTAAATATGAGCGTTACGGCTGAATTCGACACACTACCAACTCGCGAGGAAACGCAGCGCGGCCTAGTCGCTATCGCCATGTCCGGCGGCGTCGACTCTTCCACCGTAGCCGCCGTCCTCCAGGAACAAGGCCATCCCATCGTCGGCCTCACCATGCAACTCTGGAATCAGCGGCGCCTCCCCGAACTCCAGGGCGACGGCCCCAAGCAGCACCGTTGCTGCTCGCTCGACGATGTCTACGACGCGAAGCGCGTCGCACAGCATCTGAATTTTCCGCATTACGTCGTGAATTTCGAGGAGCAATTCGAACAGCGCGTCGTGCGCCCGTTCGTCGATCAATATCTCGCCGGCCGCACGCCGATCGCCTGCACCAACTGCAACACGAACGTGAAGTTCGAGCCACTCCTTCGCATGGCGCGCCAAATCGGCGCGGAGCGCTTGGCCACCGGCCACTACGCACGCATCCGCAAAAACGAACAAACCGCCCGCTGGGAACTGTTGCGCGCGCGTGACGAAAGTAAAGACCAGTCTTATTTTCTCTGGGGGCTCTCGCAGGAGCAGCTTTCGCGCAGCGAATTTCCGCTGGGCGAATTAAACAAGGAAGAAGTCCGCGCACTCGCCCGCCGCACCAATCTCCCCGTCGCGGAAAAGCCGGAGAGCATGGAACTTTGTTTCGTTCCCAGCGGCAATTACGTTCAGTTTATCCAGGCCTATTCACGCGACGCCGGGATTTCCTTGTCGCAAAATGAAGGCGATATTGTCACCGAGGACGGCGCTGTCGTCGGCCACCACAATGGCGTCCACAATTTCACGATCGGCCAGCGCAAAGGTCTTGGCTTTGCCGCCGGCAAACCGCTGTACGTGCTCTCCATCGACCCCGAAAACAACCGCGTCGTCGTTGGTGACGACGATTCCCTGCGGACAACTTCGTTTGAAGTGAACTGCGTAAATTGGGTTTCGATCGAACCACCCTCGGCGTCCATTCGCGCTACCGTAAAAATCCGCCATAAGCACGAACCTGCACCTGCGGTGGTCGAGGCTCTCGGCGATTCGCAAGCACGTATCACATTCGATGCGCCACAGCGAGCCATAACGCCAGGCCAAGGCGCTGTCTTCTACGACGGAGACCGAGTCCTCGGCGGGGCCTGGATTCGTTAAGAAAAATTCACCGAGAGAAGTTTGAGAAACTCAGATAAAACGCGAGCGAACAATTTCAAGCCACCGGCAGAGGAGAAAAAGAGAAGAAAAACGCGCTAGGTCGAAAGGGTTTAACTTCTTGTCTTAAACTTTCGACTCTCGGCTCCCTAAATAAACAGTTCTTCTTCCTGTTCGAGCGGTTCGTCAGGACGGCGGCGCTCGCGGCGCGAGCGCAATAGATCGAGCCCCACTTTTATTCCTTGCAAAAGCGCCGAAGCTTTCTGCATCGGCCGCCAAACGGTGCTTCGGAATTGCGATCCGGCATCTTCCACTGCCTCCAGAGCGCCTGTCAAAATCCGGTCGGCGTGATTCAACTGCCCGCGCAGCCGGTCCGTGGCATCGGTCAGCACTCGGTCCATTTTCTGCGCTTGGCCGCGCGCCAAATAAACAACGTGCGCCGCATCCGCCACCATGTTCGAAATTTTCGGCTGCGTATCATCGAGCAGAATCTGCGCGCGCGTCAGAATCGGCCCCACCCGCGTATGCAAATCGGTGACGAGGCCGTTAACTTTTTTATTGGTCTGGCGAACTTCGAAAAACAGCGCGATCAACATCGCGCCCTGAACAATAAGGGCCATCGCCGCTACGATGCTAAAAATCATCAGCCAGGTTTGCATTCTCGCCCCACGCGTCCTCCCGAGAGGACCGCATCACGCCGTGCTGAGTTCACCGCTCACGGGTTCGCTTCGATACTTCGCTGCCTCGCGGCGCAAAATACCCACGTGCTCAAGACTTGGAAGCCTCGCGACGATACGCCTCGCGCGCGCCTTCGACAGCCGCGGAAATCGAATCCTTGCCGCGCGTCGCAGCGTCTTTGCTGCGCTCGATCAAATCGTCGGCGCGTTCGCGGAGCTCTTTCGCTTTACGCTGCGCGAAGTCGCGGCCCTCATCGGCTTTTTTGGAGAGAAACTCGCGCGTGTCTTCGCCGGATTTCGGCGCAAACAAAATGCCCACTAGCGCCCCTACGCCGAGGCCCACGAGGAAATAGGTGACCTTGGAACCAACGTTGTCTGCCATGAGAACCTCCACAAAAACCGTAGCATAGCGAAACGAAGCGCGCAATATGTGCTAACCGGTATGGGCTATTTAGTCTGGTTAACGTCGTGATCGTTGTGATTCTCTGGTGATTTTAGCGCACCGAGTTGTTCAAACAGTTTTTCGGCCGTCTTGCGCGGGATTACCTGGCTCAATTTATCGAGGCCGGCACGGCGGACGTTCGAGACGCTGCCAAATTCGCGCAGCAGTTTTTTCGCGGTGCGCGGGCCGATGCCGGGGATGCCGTCTAGCGCAGATTTTGTCTGGCGCGCGGCGCGGCGTTGGCGATGGAAGGTGACGGCAAAGCGATGGGTCTCGTCCCGAATTTGCTGGATGAGGTGAAGAACCGGGGAGTGGTGTTCGAGAACGATGGGCTCATCTTCCTGTCCAAAAACATAAAGAATTTCTTCCTTTTTCGCGATGCTGGCGAGCGGCTGATTGATGATTTGAAGAGAGTCGAGGGCTTGCGCGGCGGCGTGGAGTTGGCCGATGCCGCCGTCAATTAGAATAAGGCTGGGCAGCGATTTTTTTTCTTCCTGCAGCCGGCGATACCGGCGCGTTACGGCTTCGCGCATGCTCGCGAAGTCGTCGTTTTTCGAGATGGGTAGTGGGCCGACAGTCGATGAAACGATCGGGAATGGATTATTCGAATTCACTCCGCGCCCTCCGTCTCCGCGGCCTTCATCTCCACGAATGATGAATTTGCGATAGTCGGATTTCTTCATGCGCCCGTTTTCCCAGACGACCATTGAAGCCACTGTGTCGGTTCCCTGGATATGCGAAATGTCGAAACTCTCGATGCGGTGCGGCTCTTCCGGAAGATTCAGGGCGTTTTGCAGCGCTTCGCCGATGGCCTTCGAACTGGGTTTCAGTACGCGGAAGCGTTGTTCGAAGGAGTGCTTGGCGTTGCTTTCGACCAGGTCCAGGAATGAGCGTTTACTGCCGCGCTGCGGCGTAAAGATTTCTACGTTGTGTCCTGCGCGTTCGGCGAGAGTTTCTTCGAGCAGTTCGCGATCTTCAAAGTCGACGGGCACATGAATGGCCTTGGGCAGATATTCCGCTTCCATGTAGAGTTGCTTGAGAAGCGAAGGCACAAATTCCTGCGGATCGAATTCTTCAAGGTCTTCCCAATAAAATTCCCGGCGGTCCACCACGCGTCCGCCGCGCAAGTGGAATAGATTCGCGGCGACGAGAGGCGCTTCGGCGTAGTAGGCGAGTACGTCAGTGTCGTCGCCTTCGGCGGCGGCGATGCGCTGACGCTCTTCGATGTCTTCAAGGGTGCGGAGGAGGTCGCGATAGGCGGCGGCTTGTTCGAATTGCTCTTTTTCGGCGGCGGCCGTCATACGCGCTTCGAGGCTCTTGATGAGGTCATGGCGGCGCCCTTCGAGGAACAAGTGGACGTCGCGGGCAGCCTCCGCGTAGCGCTCGTCGGTCGTGAGGCCAGTGACGCACGGACCGAGGCAGCGTTTGATGTAGTACTGCAGACACGGCCGCGGATGGCTGCGCGTGAGATCGACCGTGCACGAAGGGACGAGAAACCGTTTGTGAACGAAATGGAGAATTCGGCGGGCGAGGCCGGCCGGAAAATATGGACCAAAATAGAGCGAGCCGTCTTTTTTGATACGGCGCGTGAAATAGACGCGAGGATATTTATCGGCGGCAGTGAATTTGACATAGGGGTAGGTTTTGTCATCCCGCAGCATGACGTTGAACTTCGGGCGATGCTGCTTGATGAGATTGTGCTCGAGAGCAAGAGCTTCGCGTTCGTTACCAACGAGAATGGTCTCGAGGTCGGCGATTTCGCGGGCGAGCGAACCGGTTTTCGCGTTCACCCAGCTTGATTCGAGAAAATAGGAACGCACCCGGCTGCGCAACGAGGCAGCCTTGCCAACATAGAGAACGTTGCCCCCGGCGTCCTTGAAAAGGTAAACGCCTGGGCTCTCCGGAAGCAGATCGGCTATTTCTCTGGGTTCCATGGGAATGCAGCGCGGAATTTATGCTTAACCGCCAACTTCCATCATACTAGAATTGTAAAGAACGCCTGCTGATTGGTGACTCGTAACAGTTGGAAGAGGAGTGTTAGCAACATGCAGCGTGAACGCCTGCATCCAATGGATTACATGAAAAACAGGAGAGCATTTCTGCGAGTAACACTCTGCGCTGCCTCTTTAACTCTGCTGGTGCTGGCTAGGCCCGTGCGCGATTTTGCGCAGGACCCGCCTCCACCCCCACCGGACAAGCCTGCGCCTCCCACCGACAAGCCGAAGCCTCCCAAGCCAAATACCGATAATGCGACGCAGAATGCCCCAGATCAGCCAACGTGGGATCCGCTCCGAGCAGAGAAAGACATGCAGGTAGGCGAATACTATATGCACAAAGGCGACGTGGATGCGGCCATCGACCGTTTCGAAGACGCCACCCTCGCAAAACCCGGCTACGCACTTCCCTTCCGCTTGTTGGGAGAGGCCCAAGAGAAAAAAGGCATGAAGAAAAAGGCGATCAAATCCTACCAGCGCTATCTGGATTTGTATCCGCATGCGGAAGACAAAGACAGAGTCCAGAAAAAGATCGACAAGCTGTATAAGGACGTGGAGAAAGAAAAGAAGTCGTCGAACTAGCATGGGCTTGGTGCCAGAGAGAAGAACAGCCACGTCAGAACGCGGACTCCGCTGCCTCCAACCTGAATCCAGAGGAGGACACGTTTGATGTTAGCGGGCGAGGTGATCGAGGATGCGGCGGGCGCGGGCGAAATCGGCGAAGAGTTTTTCTTCGGCGCGGAATTCGCGGGAATGGGAGACGAGGCTGCAGCCAGACCGGCGCGTCGGATGTTTTACGTGGAGCATTTCGTGATAGAGGACGTACTCGACGGCAACTCGGGGGACCGCTGAGTGGTCCATTCGCCGATTTAGCAGGATTTGATTGGGGCCGGGGTCATAACAGCCGAATTGGCGGCGCCAGCTTCGCGTGCTCCAGCCGATGTGCGGGCGCTGCAAACTCCCAGAAAAATATTTTTCGTTCAGCTCCTCAAACATTTTTTCGAGATCGAAGTGTCTTCCGCGCGGGCCTGTCGAGGTCAGGCACACGCGGCCGCGGCGCATGCGGCTAATCCGGCTGCGCGTGCGATTGGACCGGGCGTATTTCAAATAAGGCTCGACCAGGGCGCCCGGCGCTTTGCGGCGATAGACTCGGGAGAGAAGCAGCGCGGCAGCGCCTTCGAGAACCGGGAGTGGCGCGCGCTGCAGCAAATCCGAGAAGCGGACGTAAACTACGTCCTCGCGGCGGCGAATGGTAAGCACGAGGCTGGCGTAGGGGTAAAACTCGACGCGAAAGCGCGGGGGGCGCCCATCGCAGCCGAGCCGTGTGAAGACGCGCTGAAAGAGAGCAGCACCGCCAGGGACTGGAGAACTCACGCGCCTCTGCGCCGTGTGTTTCTTCTTTCGGGCTGCTTCCTTCGGTTGGGTAAGTTCGATCGGTGATGTCAGATCCATTATCAAGGTCAATTGCTTGGCAGCGGCCACTTCGTTTACCGGCGTCATTTGCTTCGCTACGTTCATTTCTTTCGCCGGACGGGCGGCGGAGCGACGTTCTTCTTGGCGGCTTCGGCCTCTTTGGAGGCGTCGCGGGTCCCTTCCATGGCGTCGTCGAGATTTTCTTTGTAAAGTTCGGCATCGGCCGCATCGGTAGGAATCTTTTGCAAAATGGCAAGGAAATCTTTCGTGCGCGAGGCCATCAAGTCGATGCCTTTGCGAATGTTCTGCTGCTTTTCGATGCCGAGCTGGATAAGGTCGGCGGCGTCATCTACACAGCCAACGTAGGCGTTCAAGAGTGAATTGATCATTACCGCGTGGTTCGTCTGCGAGGGGTGTTCCAATTCATATTGAAGTTTTTTGAGGCGGTCATCGGCAAACGTCAGAAATAGAAAGATACGCTCGTTGGGCGTTTCGGCTTCGCGGATTTTGTCGGCTTCGACGCCGGAAAGATAGTCTTTCTGCGTCTGACATCTGGTGCGAACAGCCAAGACGGCGTGAAAACTCATAAGTGATGCGCACAACACACAAAGACGAAGTTTCATGGATGCACTTCCGGATCAGTAGGATTCGCTGGTGGAGTTGCGGGAGCCGGCGCTTTGTTTTCATGCCTCCTGGGAAAAAGAGCGCGGAGCAATTTGTCGTCGAGTGCCAGAAGATCCTTGCGAACAATCTGCAGGGGAGGCTTGAATTCCGCAGGGGCGAGGAGCAGGATTTCTTCGACTTGTCGCAGGCCCTTTTGAACGTGCATTTCGAGCTGCTTGTAGCCGCCGGGATGGCGCTCGCCATCGGGATTTTCTTTTTCGAGAGCCTCGGAGGCGGCGCGGACATTGTCTCTGTATTTTTCCATGATCAGGCCCACGGTGTTGTAATCATCGGCTTTTTCCGCGCGTGTAGCTTCCTCAAATTCGGCGTCGCCAAGTCTTTGCAGCATTTTGGCTTTGTGCACTCCATTTGTTTCGCTGTCGAAGCGCGATTGCAGCTCGCTGAGTTTGTCCTCAGCCCGAACGCCCAGGACGGCGATTCCGCACAAAGCGGCCATCAGTAGTGGCAATGCCACGCTTTGCGCCGCGCGCGTCCTCATGCAATTACCTTTTCTGATCCAGCATGCGACGCAAGACTTTGCTGCGCTGTTGCGCTTGCCAGACCTGGTCGGGGTTCTTGTCCTGGTCGAGCTCTAGAAACTTCTCGTAGGCTTCGAGCGCAGGCTTAGGCTGGTTCAGCTTATCGTAGCAGAGCGCGCGAATAAACCACTCCCCAGGGCCAGGTTTTTCCGCTTTCGCGATCAAATCCAGGGTGGCGATGGTAGCCGGGAAATTACCTCCCAAATAGTACGTGGAGCTGAGATCCTTCCAGTAGCTGAGATTATTGCGATCGATTTGCAGCGCTGCTTTGATTTCCTTTTCAGCGGAGGGGAAGTCTCGCCTTTGCATGTAGACGCGGCCCAGGCCGCCGTGGAGTTGCGCATCATTGGGCGCCAGCGCGATGGCTTTGCGCAGGGTGACGATGGAATCGTCCCATTTTTTCTGTGCGATTTGGATGTCGGCGCGGGAGCGTAGCGAATCCAATGTGGCAGGCTTGCCGGCGTCGACGCGATCGAGTTCAGCCAGCGCCGCGTCGTATTGTTTTTGCTCGAGGAGCAGATGGATGACACGAGATTGCGCGCCTGGAGTATCCGGTTGAACGGCGAGATAGTCGCGATAGGCAGCGGCGGCTTCGGGCTTTTTTTGCGCGTCGAGAGATTGCGCGAGGCCGAGGAGCGCTTGCGACGATTTCGGTTCGAGTTCCAACGCGGCGCGGAATCTCGCTTCGGCATCGGAATAGCGTTTTAGGTTGGCGTAGAGATTGCCAAGGTGGATGACCGTTTCTACGTCACGGGGATCGAGACGAAGGGCGGATTCGTAGGATTCAGCGGCGGCGGG
>Ga0307478_10001469_pt1 | contig 20301 bp, 17 predicted proteins | sample atmos_gasesECM4C_2_FD_203713 | JGI IMG/M metagenome (GOLD analysis project Ga0307478, IMG submission 203713) | Hardwood forest soil microbial communities from Morgan-Monroe State Forest, Indiana, United States - atmos_gasesECM4C_05 | ecosystem: Environmental > Terrestrial > Soil > Temperate... | reverse complement strand
GCTTGCAGGCCCGCTTTCACGTCGGCAGGCAGCGCGTTGATGGCAACTTCTTCTTCCACTTCGACGATCGCACCGCTGGCGGCGATCAATATGTCCTTGCCGTGTCCGTTGACGACCATCTCGGCTTCATAATAGGTCTGCCCTTTCTCGTTTTCCTTTGAAAAACCCTTAATGGTGGCGCCGGCGCTCTGCGCGGCGACCGTTTTTTCCACTGCGGGAGGAAGATCGGAACGCTTGATCTTTATCTCCTGCGCGACTGAAGGCGTTGCCGCAAAAACGGCGACGGCACTGATGATGCCTGCCCAGCGAATGTTCATCGGCTCAACTCCTCTTGTGAAAGCCTCGGCTCTTAAACTCACCGAACCAGCGTACTTCGCCAGCCCTAAACGCCAGCTAAATCGAAAGCTTGCTTTGTTTCTGTTACCTAGGTACACTGGTACCATAATGGAAGGGATGGCCGGCGAACAACAATTAGTGATCGAGCGCGTGCAGACCGGTGTGCGCATGGAGAAGCGCCTGCTCAAGGTCCTGAAAGCCCTGGCCGAGTACCACGATCTGACCCTCGGCGACTTGCTCGAAGGCATCGTGCTGCATGCGTTTGAGGGCAAATGCGCATTCGGCGCCAATTCTCTGCAGCGCATCAAGGACCTCAAGAAATTCTACGATTTGGACCTGGGCAGCAGCGCAAGCCATCGCTTAACCGAGACCGCGAAGAAAAAGTCCGCAACCTCAGAAAACAGGAAACGAAAATGAACACTCAAACGAGGTCACGGTTTGTTTTGGGCCTGCAGTGGATTGTCGGGCTGGTGGTGATGGGCGAATCGTTGCGGCTTGCGTTGGAACCATCGGCGGCTCGCCATTTTGCCAAGGCTGGCATGCCACTATGGATGCGCCCGGCGTTGGCTTGGTCAGAAATAGCAGCGGCAATTCTGTTTCTCGTGCCGTTTACGACGCTAGTGGGCGGCTACATTCTGCTGCTGATTTTCTTTCTCGCCGCCCTGCTGCACATCTCGCATGGCGAGTTCGATATCGGCGTCTTGCTCGTGTATGCCATGGCGGTGCTGGTGAGCATGGCTTACCGGAGCAGCCCAGAATCGGAAACAACGTATGACGGACAACGAACTACTCAGCGGGTTTGAAGGCTGCACGCTGCCGAACGAGGCGTTTCATCACCAGGAGCATGTCCGGGTAGCATTCCTGTATCTCTCACGCTATCCGGCCTTGGAGGCGCTAGAGCGTTTTTCGACCGCCTTGGTGCGATTCGCGGCAGCACACGGAAAAACTACCCTATACAACGAGACAGTGACCTGGGCCTACATCCTGTTGATTCGCGAGCGATTGGCCCGTTCGGGAGGGATCCAGACCTGGACAGAGTTCCAATCCGCAAATGCGGACTTGTTTGACCGCAAGCAGGATATTTTGAAGAAATACTACCAGCCGGAGACATTACAGTCAGACTTGGCAAGGCGAACGTTCGTGTTTCCGGATCGATGTGAAGAGCCGAATTAGATCGAGGCCGCCGAACTCTCCGGCGTTCCTCGATTCCCGCCTGAGCCGTGGCCTCATGCGCCTTACCTAGCAAGGATTTCCTTAATTGTCTGTGTCGGGAGACGTTTTGCGGTGCGTCTGTACCTCCGGCGCAGCTCGGGATTCACGGCGGTAGCCATTCTCACATGTCCGTGCCAGAACTGTGGGGGGCTGTTTTATCCCGGCGGGCCAGGCAACGCGGGTGGATCCACTCGTCGCGCTGTGCCACGAATGAACGCCAGCCCAGCGACTCTATCATTTGCCGCTCAAATACTCCGAATTCCCGAGCAACTCTCCAGTGACGTGTCCGGCTGACGCGATTGCCGCTAATGCCTGCAAATTGCAGGTTTGAACACATCGGGTCTACTTCGGTACTGGCGTTCTATAGGTCGCCACTTTGGCGATCGATACCCTGCACGTCGGTGTGAGGCGGGTGTGAGCACCCCCTCTTGTAACTAACTGACAAAAAGGCACTTAGTAGATCGGATGGATAGGGCCAAGCCCTGGGGGATTAACTTGAAATCAAACAAATGGTCGCAAGGTCTTGCTGTCGCCGGCATCATTCTTCTGACTTGCACTGCGTCGGCACAGGCAGACGAGCGTGACGGCGAACTTACACTTCTGCGTGGCGCTGCGGAAGAGGGCGACAGCGCCGCAGAGTTTACCTTGGCGAATCACTATTATCGCGGATTGGGCGTGCAGCAGGATATTGAAAAGGCTCTGGCACTTTATGCCAAGGCTGCCGACCAGGGTCTTCCAGCCGCCGAGACCCGCCTAGGGATTATTTACGAGCGCGGACTAGGCGTGCCGCAGTCCTATGGTCGGGCGATGACCTATTATCGCAAAGCCGCGGTACAGGGGAACGCCCTGGCCCAATTCAACCTGGGAATGTTGTACGAGACTGGCAAGGGCGGGCGGCTGGACTATTCGCAGGCCCTCCAATGGTTTCAAAAAGCTGCCGAGCAAGGAGAGCCGGACGCCGAAGAGGAAGTAGGCTATTTCTTCCAGCGAGGCTTCCTAGGCGCGCGGGATTACGACAAGGCACGCGAGTGGTACAAACGTGCCGCGGAACATGGCTGTGCCAACGCGCAAAATCAGCTTGGATACATGGCGCAACTGGGCTTGGGGATGGAGCAGAATTACGTCCAAGCGCTGGATTGGTATTACAAAGCCGCGGCGCAAGGCAACCCCAACGCCCAGGAGAATATCGGCTATCTCTATCAACATGGATTGGGAGTGGAAACGGATTACGCGGAAGCACAAACGTGGTATTACAAGGCCGCGGGGCAAGGAAATTCCAACGCGGAAAATCAGTTGGGGTATATGAATCAATACGGACTTGGCATTCCACCGGATTTCGCACAGGCGCTGGCTTGGTATCACACCGCGGCGGACCAGGGCAATAATACGGCGATTGAAAATCTGAAGGCGTTGTCAGAACGCCTGCAGGGGGTGGATGCCGAGCTCTGGAAGGCGGCAAGCGCCGCTGCTCGGCAGGCGGCCGAAGCGCAATCCGCTCGACGCTTGCGCATCGCCAACCTGCAGCGCCAAGTCGGCGAGTTGGAGTTGGACGCCCGGATGGAAGACAGCCTGGCCGAACCGGGGGCGTCCACCATCAGTCCCCCCGCGATCGGCACCGCGAAGTTGCGCAAGGAAGCCGACATGTATCGCGCAGAAGCGGCGCGTTTGCGCGCCGAACTGGCCGGTTTGGATATGCTGGCGGCGTCGAGCGCGCCGATGCAGTAAGACATCTCTACTCGAATTGCTTGCGGAACGCGGCGAATTGTTGCTTCAATTCCGCAATATCCCGGCGTAGTTCGGACAGTTCACATTCCAACCGCGAGAGTTTGCCGCCGCTCTCAGAGCTGTTTGCGGCCGGTGTTTCGTGTGCGGCCACTGGCTCCGCGTCTCCACACAATAGTTGAAGGTAGCGCGACTCTTTGGTGCCGGGCTGCCTGGCGAGAACCTTCACCAGCGGCGGGTCGCGGCTTATCAGCCGTTGCAGCGCGGATTGCACCTCGCCCAAATCATCAAAGTGATGCATGCGCTCGGCGCGGCTGCGCAGCTCACCAGGAGTTTGCGGGCCACGCAGCAGCAGCTCGCAGAAGATCGCGGCTTCGCGGCGATCAAAATTGAACGCCTCCTGCAGGCGATGCTCGTACTTGGTCACCCGGCTGTCCGCCGCGCTGACCGAGCGCGCCAGCAAATTGTCATGCAGCGCGTTGAGGGCGGTGCGAACCGAACTTTCGTCCAGGTTCACGACCGGATCCCGGTTCGATTTCTGATTGCAGGCATTGATCAGCGCGTTTAAAGACAGCGGATAATAATCCGGAGTAGTGATCTCCTTTTCGAGCAGAGCGCCCAACACTCTCGCTTCGACGTGGTCCAGGACAATGTTCACGGTCTGAAATCATACCGGAACCTTTGGACAAGCCCAAACGAAGCAAGCACCGGAAGCTAAAACTGGAAACTTAACGGGATGATCCGTCGCGGGGCTATAACCGGAGTTTTTCGGCGGTTCGGGCGGAAAGCGCTTCGCGCAAAACGACCAAGACGTCGGAGATGCGGAAGGGCTTTTGCAATTGTTGAACGTGCCCGTCGCTGCCGTTTTCCACCAGATCGCCAGTCATGAATATGACCTCCGGCTTTACGCCGCGGTGCGAAGCCGCCACGATTTGCAACGCGATTTCGCGCCCGTTTTGTCCGGAACCTCCGCCGGAGAGATTCACATCACACAGCGCCAGATCATAGGCGCGAGCACTTACCAGTTTCAGAGCTTCCTGGGAGCTCGCCGCGCAGTCAACACGCATGCCCTGAGCGGACAGGCCCTCCTCCAGCAGCATGCGAATGCTTTCCTCGTCGTCCAAGACCAGAATGGAACGGCCCTTCAGAATATCGCTCATGGGAACCGGCTCCGCGGGCGCCCCGAAGCCGTCCAGCGGCCCACTCGACATCTCGGGCGGCGCCACTGGCAAGTACACCGTGAACGCCGACCCTCCGGCCGGCAGCGTCTCAACATCGATAGAACCGCCGTGCTCTCGCACGATGGACATGCAAATACTCAGGCCCAGACCGGTACCGCCGCCCGGCCGCTTCGTGGTATAGAACGGATCGAAAAGTTTGGGGAGCGCTTCCTGGGCCACGCCCACACCATCATCCTGCACCGTAATCGAAACGTGCCCGCCGATGCGGCCGATGCGAATCTGAATGCGGCCCGTCTCGCGAACCTCGCGAATGGCATGCTCGGCATTGCTGATCAGGTTCAGGAAGACTTGAATCATCTGGTTTGCGTCGCCGACGACGGCCGGCAAATCGGCTTGCGGCAGAAAATCCACGTGAATGTGGTTGCGACGAAGCGAATGATCCTGCAGCTGCAGCGTGCGCTCGATCAGCGTATTAACATCCAGCACTTTCTTCTGTGGGGCGGCGGGACGCGAGAACTCCAACAGGTTCTGGACGATGCGCGCAGCCCGGCGAGCTTGGCGGTGGGTGAGTTCGAGCTGACGCTTGGTGTTGTCCTGGATCCCCTCCCCATCGCGTAAGAGCTCGGTAACCCCGAGAATCGCGGTCAGCGGATTGTTGAGCTCGTGCGCGACGCCGGCGAGCATCTGCCCCATGGCGGCAAGCTTTTCCGCCTGAATCAACTGCTCTTCCAATCGCTTGAGCTCCGTGACGTCACGCCCCGAAATCACCACGCCGTCAATTTTGCCCGTTTCATTAAATAGCGGGCTGAAATGGCAGCGCAACCGGCGCCACTCTCCTTGCTTATTGCGGTCGCGCACTTCCAGGGATGCAAACGTCTGCCGCCCGCCCACAATTTCGGCGAAGAGCGCGAGCAGCGCGGGTCGATCCTCCAGGTGCGTGCGGCCCCCCAACTCCATGACTTGAGTTTCTTCCGGGTCGTAGCCCAGGATGTCTTTCACGCGCGGGCTGACAAAGGTGTAGTGGCCGCCGGGGTCCACTACAAAAATCAGGTCCGGGAAGCTGTCGATCAGGCGGCGCGCAAATTCTTGCTGTTGGTATAGGCGGCGCTCCATCTCCCGGCGCTCGGTGATGTCCATCACCGCCCCGTGATAGCGAACTACCCGCCCATTGGTATCGCGCACGGCGCCCGCGGTATTCAGGCAAACCAGCGGTTTGCCATCTTTGCGCGTTAGCGTGATCTCCCTTCCCTGCACTACCGGTTGGCTGTCCACTTCCTGCCGAAGTGCCCGACGCTGCTCTTCATCCGGAAGTAAATCGACGAACGTGCGACCCAGCAATTCTTCCTTCGAGTCATATCCCAGCATACGGGCCAGCGCCGGATTGACGTCGATGAGCCGGTCGTCTGGCGCAGCGATATATATCCCTTCTTGCAACGATTCAAATAGCTCGGTAAAGCGCGCTTCGTTCTTGCGTAACGCGGTAATGTCGCGCGCCAGAACCGTTATGCCATGCACTTCATTTCCGCGCAGCATGGCGTGCGCGACGCAGTCGAAATAATAAATGGAATTTCGACCCTTCAGCCGCGCTTGAACGATGCCACTCCACACTCGACGCTCGAGAAAGCGCGGCATCACTCGCTCCGCAAACCCGGCGTCGCCGGTCCCTTCTTCCACAAATTCGCTCAAGGAATGCCCCACGATTTGAGGAAAAGTGGCGCCCACCAGGTCGGCAAAACTGCGATTGGCGGCTCGAATCTGTCCGTCCAGCGTGATGGCTAGCAAAATGTCATCGAACGAATCGATAAGGTCGCGATATCCCTGTTGGGAGCGCGAAATGACTTCAAAAAGCTGATCGAGCTGCTTCTCGTTGGGAGGAGCGGTGTCACGGTGTTCGATGCCACGAACCAAACCACGTAGTTCAGAGATTTCCTGCGTTCGCTTCCATGCATACAGCCCGAACAGGATAACCAGAAGAACCAAGCCAATAGGCAGCGCCTCAAAACGAACGGCGAGGGAATGAATGGTGTCCCACGAAACCAAGGCGAATACAATGGACAGGACCAACAGTAGAAAAAACGTAAGCCGCCAGAGTTCGCTTTGTCGCCGCTCGAATTGCTCGAGACGCTCCGACACCGCCTCATGGCCGGGGACGCTCGGGCGCGAATTCTTGGGCGCGTTGGCCGCGCTCTTCTGGATTTGGCTCATGATTTATTGACCGGCTCGTGGCTCGACGGCCGGACGACAGCTAACATTGTAGGAACGATTGGTACCCGCAGCAATAAAAGCAATCCGTCGGAGTTCCTTACCAGTACCCATAAAGCGGCGTAAAACAAAACCGGCGCCCCCAAGGCATTCTCGGGGACGCCGGAATTTCCGTTTGGCGGCCAGGCGCCGCGGGTTGAGCCGTCTTAGCCTTCGGCGGCTGCGTCGGCTTCCGTGTCTTTCTGCAGGAAGTCCAGCGCAGCGGCTTCTTCGGCGGTAAGCTCGGCGGCCTCCGGAATTTCCTCGATTGGAGCAGGAGCGGGCATCTCCGTCAGCAACTGAATACTGCGGTAGTGCTCGAGTCCGGTACCCGCCGGGATGAGCCGGCCCATGATGACGTTTTCCTTGAGCCCGCGGAGGTAGTCCACCTTGCCGGCCACCGCTGCTTCTGTGAGCACGCGTGTGGTCTCCTGGAAGCTGGCGGCGGAGATGAACGAGTCGGTCGAAAGCGACGCCTTGGTGATCCCGAGGAGCAGCGGGCGACCGGTTGCCGGACGTCCGCCGTTCTTGATCACATTGTCGTTCTCTTCACGGAAGCGGAACTTGTCCACCTGCTCCTCAAGAAGGAACGTGGTGTCGCCGACGTCTTCGACCTTGACCCAGCGCATCATCTGCCGGGAGATAGTCTCAATGTGCTTGTCGTTGATGTTCACGCCCTGCAGCCGGTAAACCTCTTGAATCGCGTTGACCAGGTACGATTGCGTGAACTTTTCTCCCAGCACGGCCAGCAAATCGTGCAGGTTGAGCGGCCCGTCGATCAAAGCCTCACCGGCCTTGACGTGGTCGCCTTCCTGTACGTTGATGTGCACGCCGCGCGGAATCGAGTATTCCTTGGTGGTCTTGCGATCTTCGCTTTCGACGTAGATTTTGCGCATGCCCTTGGCGATTTCGCCGTAGCGCACCACGCCATCCACTTCGCTGATGACCGCGGGATCCTTAGGCTTCCGCGTCTCAAACAACTCCACGACGCGCGGCAGGCCTCCGGTGATGTCCTTGGTTTTCGTGGTTTCGCGCGGGATTTTTGCGAGCACGTCGCCGGCTTGCACGTCGTCGCCATCCTTTACCATCAAGTGGGCGCGCGAAGGCATCAGGTACTTCTTGCGAACCTTGCCCGCGGAATCGCGGACCAGAATCGCAGGCTGATGCTTTTCATCGCCCGGAGGCAGCGTAACGACGTCCTGTGACAGGCCGGTGACTTCGTCCACCTGCTCCTCAATCGTCAAGCCCGGCCGTAGGTCGTCGAACTTCACGGAACCCGCGGTCTCGGTCAGAATCGAGAAGGTGAACGGATCCCACTCGGCCAGAATCTGACCGTGCGTCACGCTTTCGCCTTCAATGACGCGGAGGCGCGCGCCGTAAACGACGTGGTAGCGCTCCTTTTCGCGGCCCTTTTCATCGACGATAGCGATCAGGCCCGAGCGGTTCATGGCGATGGCGGTTCCGCCACGGCCCTGCACGTACTTGAGGTCCACGAATTTGATGACGCCGTTGTTGCGCGCTTCAAGCGTGGAACGCTCGGAAACGCGGGTAGCAGTGCCTCCGATGTGGAACGTACGCATCGTGAGCTGCGTGCCAGGCTCGCCGATGGACTGCGCGGCGATCACGCCCACAGCTTCGCCGAGTTCGACCATGCGGCCGGACGCCAGGTTTCGCCCGTAGCACAGCGCGCAAACCCCGCGTCGCGACTCGCAAGTAAGCACGGAACGAATGCGTACGCGCTCGATACCCGCGGCCTGCACGGAATTGGCCAGCTCTTCGGTGATTTCCTGGTTCACGTCCACAATCACGTGACCCTCGAAGTCCTTGATCTTGTCGAGCGAAACGCGGCCGACGATGCGGTCGCGCAGCGGCTCGACTTCGACGCCGGCTTCGATGATCGGTTCGACGTAGATGCCGTCGCTGGTGCCGCAATCGCGCTCGTTGATGATCACGTCTTGCGCCACGTCCACCAGGCGGCGGGTCAGGTAGCCGGAGTCGGCGGTCTTCAGCGCCGTATCCGCCAAGCCCTTACGCGCGCCGTGCGTCGAGATGAAGTACTCCAACACGTTGAGCCCTTCGCGGAAGTTGGAGGTGATAGGGGTTTCCATAACCTCGCCGGAAGGCTTGGCCATCAGTCCGCGCATGCCCGAGAGTTGGCGAATCTGTTGCTTCGATCCGCGAGCCCCCGAGTCGGCCATGACGTAGACCGGGTTGATGGTGCCCTCTTTATCCTGATTCTCGAGAGCCTTGAACATTTCGTCGGCGACTCGCTCAGTGACGTCGCCCCACAAAGAGATGATCTTGTTGTAGCGCTCGCCGTGGGTAATCGCACCGTCCAGGTATTGCTGCTGCACCTTGACGACTTCCCGCTCGGCGGCGTCCACCAGTTTAGGCTTGTCGCCAGGGATAACCATGTCATCGATGCCGATGGAGATGCCGGAGCGCGTAGCGTAAGTGAACCCAAGCTCCTTCATGTGATCGAGCAGCACGACCGTGCCTTCGAGCCCGAAGCGCAAGTAAGCGTAGTAAACGAGCTGTTGCACGCCCTTCTTCTTCAGAAGACCGTTAACGTACGGGAAGTTTTCCGGCAGGTGCGTATTGAAAATAACGCGCCCCACCGTGGTCTGGATGAATTGCCGTTCCATCTTGACCGGAACGGTGTGCGTGACGTCCTGATCGTCATAAGCCGTGGTGAGGTCAATGACTTCACCGCTATACCGCAGACGAATCGGAGTGAGCAGCTCGACTTCCCCGGCTTCCAGCGCGAGGATCACTTCTTCCGGCGCGCCGAAAACGCGGCCCTCGCCCTTTGCCCCAGGCTTGGACTTGGTCAAGTAGTAGATGCCCAGCACCATGTCCTGCGACGGAACAGCGAGCGGCAAGCCGTGCGCCGGAGACAAGATGTTGCGCGAGCTGAGCATCAGCACCGACGCTTCTACTTGTGATTCCGGAGAGAGCGGAATGTGCACTGCCATCTGGTCGCCGTCAAAGTCCGCGTTGAACGCGGTGCAGACCAGCGGGTGAATGCGGATGGCTTTGCCTTCCACAAGCACAGGTTCGAACGCCTGAATGCCCAGGCGGTGCAGCGTAGGAGCGCGATTCAGCAGCACGGGATGTTCGCGAATGACGTCTTCGAGAATGTCCCACACCACCGGCTCTTGCTGCTCCACCATTTCCTTGGCTTGTTTGATGGTCGTGCAATGACCTTGCGCTTCCAGCTTGTGATAGATGAACGGCTTGAACAACTCGAGCGCCATCTTCTTCGGCAGACCGCACTGGTTGAGCTTCAGTTCCGGGCCGACCACGATGACCGAGCGGCCGGAGTAGTCCACGCGCTTGCCCAGCAAGTTCTGGCGAAAGCGGCCTTGCTTGCCCTTGAGCGTATCGGATAGCGACTTGAGCGGACGATTGTTGGTGCCGCGCAGCACGCGGCCGCGGCGACCGTTGTCGAACAACGCGTCGACCGCTTCCTGCAACATGCGCTTTTCGTTGCGCACGATCACATCCGGTGCGCGCAGTTCCATCAGCTTCTTCAAGCGGTTGTTGCGGTTGATGACGCGGCGATACAAATCATTAAGGTCGGAAGTCGCGAAGCGGCCGCCGTCCAGAGGCACCAGCGGACGCAACTCCGGCGGAAGCACTGGGATTACGTCGAGAATCATCCATTCCGGCTTGTTGCCGCTCTTGCGGAACGCTTCCAGCACTTTCAGGCGCTTGGCGAACTTGATGCGCTTCTGCAGCGACGGATCCGCCTTCATTTTTTCGCGCAACTCTTCGGACAGCTTGTCGACTTCGACGCGGCGCAGCAATTCCTTGATGGCTTCCGCGCCCATCTTGGCGACAAACTGGCCGGGGTATTCCTGCGTGAGCTTGCGATATTCCTCTTCCGGCAGAACCTGCCGCTCGCGCAAAACGGCGACTTCATTGGGGTCGACCACTACGAACGCTTCGAAGTACAGAATGCGCTCGAGGTCGCGCATGGAAATGTCCAGCAAGTAGCCGATGCGGCTGGGCAGGCCCTTGAAGAACCACACGTGTGAGCAAGGCGAAGCCAGCTCGATGTGCCCGAGGCGCTCGCGACGCACCTTGCTGAGCGTGACTTCCACGCCGCACTTGTCGCAAATCACGCCGCGGTGCTTCATGCGCTTGTACTTGCCGCACAAACACTCCCAGTCCGTGACGGGGCCAAAAATCTTGGCGCAGAACAGTCCGTCGCGCTCCGGTTTGAAGGTGCGGTAATTGATGGTCTCCGGCTTGGTAACCTCGCCGTGCGACCACGAACGAATTTTCTCGGGACTCGCCAGGCTGATGCGAATGGAATCGAAATCGGCGATCAAACTGGCGCGATCATAAGGGCTGCTGCGATACAAGGTTGTTTCCTCCCTCCCCAGCTTTCGCCGGGGCCGCGGTCCGATGCATTGGACCGGCTGAGAACCCATTACAAAACTGCAAAAACTCAAACTGGCTGCCAGTTGGGGCGCAGCATGCTGCGCCCCAGCTTGGCAAGATGCTTCCTCTAATCGGCTGCTTTCTCCGCAGGTGGCTTTTGCCGCTTCATCAATTCGACGTCCAGACACAGCGACTGCAACTCGCGAACCAGTACGTTGAACGATTCCGGCACGCCAGGCTCGATGCCCGGCTCGCCCTTGACGATGGCCTCGTAAATCTTCGCGCGGCCGTATACATCGTCGGACTTCGCCGTGAGCAGTTCCTGCAGGATGTGGGCGGCGCCGTACGCTTCCAGCGCCCACACTTCCATTTCGCCGAAGCGCTGTCCGCCGAACTGCGCCTTGCCGCCCAGCGGCTGCTGGGTGATTAGCGAGTACGGGCCGATGGACCGCGCGTGGATCTTGTCGTCGACCAGGTGCGACAGCTTGAGCATGTAGATGTAGCCGACGGTTACCGGCTGGTCGAACTGGTCTCCAGTCATGCCGTCGAACAAATTGATCTTCCCGGCGTGCGGCAAGCCCGCGACTTCCAGCAAGTGCCGGATTTCCGCTTCGCGCGCGCCGTCGAATACCGGCGTGGCGAACGGGATGCCGTCGCGGAAGCCTTCCGCGACTTCCAGCAAGTCGTCGTCGCTCAGCTTCGAAAGCGTCTTCCAGATCGCGGTGTCCGCAAACACTTCGCGGAACCAGCGGCGCAGCGCTTCGGCGCGGGATTCTTTGCTCAGCAAGCGCCTCAAGCTATTGCCTAGTTCCTTTGCCGCCCAGCCGAGGTGCGTTTCCAGAATCTGCCCGACGTTCATACGAGACGGAACGCCCAGCGGATTCAGAACGATCTCGACCGGAGTGCCATCCGGAAGGTACGGCATATCTTCCTGCGGCACGATGCGCGCGATGACGCCCTTGTTGCCGTGACGGCCGGCCATCTTGTCGCCAATGGACAGCTTGCGCTTCATGGCGATGTAGACTTTGACCAGCTTGATGACGCCCGGAGGCAGCTCGTCGCCCTTCTTGAGCTTCTCCTTGCGCTCTTCGGTGATCTTGCGCAGCACGTCGATCTGCCGCGAGGTCATCTCCTCGATCTCTTCGATCTTCTCGATGAGCAGCGGATCCTTTTCGTTGAGCTTCAGGCGCTTGAGGTTGCGCGTGGAGATTTTCTCGATGATGTCTCGCGTCAGCTCCACGCCCTTGGTTAGCAACCGCTTGTTGGTCTTCTCGTCGTGCAAGTCCGCTTGCAGAATCTTGCCGCCGAGCAAATCCGAAAGGCGCTTGAGGCGCTCGTCGGTCAGAATGCGGATTTCGTCCGCCAGGTTCTTTTCCAGCTTGAAGACTTGCGTGGCTTCGATGGCCTTGTGCCGCTCGTCCTTTTCTCCACCCTTGCGGGTGAAGATCTTGACGTCGACGATGGTGCCCTCGATGCCCGGCGGGCAGTACAGCGAAGCGTCGCGAACGTCTCCTGCCTTTTCGCCGAAGATGGCACGCAGCAGCTTTTCTTCCGGTGTGAGCGTAGTCTCGCCCTTCGGCGTGACCTTGCCGACCAGAATATCGCCGGGCTTCACCACGGCACCGATACGAATTACGCCGCTCTCGTCCAGGTTGCGTAGGAACGACTCGCTGATGTTCGGAATGTCGCGAGTTACTTCCTCGGGCCCCAACTTGGTGTCGCGCGCTTCGATTTCGTACTCCTCGATGTGAATCGAAGTGTAGTAATCGTCCTTGACCAGCTTTTCGCTGACCAGGATGGCGTCTTCGAAGTTGTATCCACGCCACGGCAGGAAGGCCACCAGGACGTTGCGTCCGAGAGCCAGTTCGCCACGATCCGTGCAAGGACCGTCGGCGAGAACTTGCGCCTTCTTGACGCGGTCGCCCACGCGCACCAACGGTTTCTGGCTGATGCAGGTGTTCTGGTTCGAACGCTTGAACTTGATGAGCTGGTAGATGTCCGCGCCCACTTCGCGGCTCAACACGCCGGAGTGGTCGGACTCCACGCGCACGATGATGCGTTCGGAGTCGACTTGATCGACGATGCCTTCGCGCTTGCACAGCACGACGGCGCCGGAATCGCGTGCCGTCACGCGCTCCATGCCTGTGCCGACTAGCGGGGCTTCGCCGCGAATCAGCGGCACAGCCTGGCGCTGCATGTTCGAACCCATCAAGGCACGGTTCGCGTCGTCGTTCTCGAGGAACGGAATCAAGCTGGCAGCCACCGAAACCAACTGCTTCGGTGAAACGTCCACGTAATCCACTTCCTCGCGGCTCTTCAATACGAAGTTACCGGCCTGCCGGCAGTTAACCAGTTCGGTAGTGATCTTCAGGCGTTCATCCAGCGATACGTTGGCCTGCGCCACCACGTACTTGTCCTCTTCCCATGCCGACAGGTAGAAGCAGTACGGTTCGTACACCACTTTGCGGCGCTTCAACTCCTCATTCAGTTCTTCGACGCGGTCGCGCTCTACGATTTCGCCGGCCTTGAACTCGCTATCCCCGGCGTTGACGATGTGCACGTAGTCGATGATGCGCCCACCCTTCACTTTGCGGTACGGCGACTCGATAAATCCGTAGTCGTTGATGCGCGCAAAGCAGGACAGTGAGCTGATCAAGCCGATGTTCGGGCCTTCCGGAGTTTCAATCGGGCAGATGCGGCCGTAATGCGTCGGATGCACGTCGCGCACTTCGAATCCGGCGCGCTCGCGCGACAATCCGCCGGGTCCAAGAGCCGAAAGACGCCGCTTGTGGGTAATTTCGCTGAGCGGGTTGGTCTGGTCCATGAACTGGCTGAGCTGCGAGCTCCCGAAAAATTCTCGGATCGCGGCCATAACTGGCTTGGCGTTAACCAGGTCGTGCGGCATGGCCGTCGACATTTCCTGGTACACGCTCATCTTTTCTTTGATGGCGCGTTCCATACGGACCAAGCCGATGCGGAATTGGTTCTCGAGCAGTTCACCGACCGCGCGGACGCGGCGGTTGCCGAGATGGTCGATGTCGTCCACCACGCCGATGTTCTTGCGCAGCTTGAACAGGTACTTGATCGCCGACACGAAGTCCGGCGTATCCAGTGTGCGATTGTCCAGCGGCGTATCCAGCCCCATTTTGATGTTGAACTTCAAGCGCCCAACGCGGCTGAAATCGTATTTGCGCGGATCAAAAAACATTCCGCGGAAAAGATTTGTGGCGGTTTCCAACGTCGGAGGATCGCCGGGACGCAGCTTGCGGTAGATTTCGATTAGCGCTTCTTTCGAGGAGCGGATTCCGTCCTTATCGAGAGTGCGCGAGAGCACCAGCCCGATGTCGTCGCGTTCCGGAAAGAACACGTCCACTTCGGTGATGCCCGATTCCGCGAACGCTTGCCACACATCGGCGGTGATCGGCTTGTTGGCTTCCAGCAAAACTTCGCCGGTCTGCCGATTTACCACGTCCGCGACGCTGTACGCGCCTTCCAGGTCCGCCAACGCCGCGCGCACCTGCGAAATTTTGGCCTTGATCAGCTCCTTGAAAAGGTTTTCGGTAATGCGCTTGTGCGCGCCGACAATCACCTCATCGGTGCGCGCATTCTTGATTTCGTGCGTCAGCTTGCGGTCCACGATGCCCGGCGAGACGTTCCAGAACAGATCTTTGTCGCGCAGCGAAATGCGTTCCACCTGGTAGAAGGTGCGCAGGATGTCTTCGTTGGACTTCATGCCTAGCGCGCGCAGGAAAATCGAGCCCAGGAATTTGCGTTTGCGGTCGATGCGTACGTACAGAATGTTTTTGGTGTCGTACTCAAACTCCACCCACGAGCCGCGGTACGGAATAATTTTCCCCAGGAAGTAGCTGCGATTGTTGGCGCTCTCAAAAAACACGCCCGGCGATCGGTGCAACTGGCTGACAATCACGCGCTCCGTGCCGTTGATGATGAACGTGCCGTTCTCGGTCATCAGCGGAATATCGCCGTAGAAAACTTCCTGCTCCTTGATGTCGCGAATGGTCTTCGCGCCGCTGTCCGGATCCTTGTCGTAAATGGTCAGACGAATCGTGACTTTGAGAGGCGCGGAATACGTCATGCCGCGCTCCTGGCACTCGTTCACGTCGTACTTCAACTGCATGGCCACCGGATCGCCGCACTTGTTGCAGAACGTCGGCGTGTTCTTGTTGAACGTGCCGCACTTGTGGCAAATCACGTCGCCAGTCTGATACGGATTGGTGACTACCGAAGCGCCGCAATTGCGGCAAGTCGCGCGCAAATGGTGCAGCCCCTTCAGATTTCCGCACTTGCACTCCCAGTTGCCGATCGCGTAATCCACGAATTCCAACTGCGACATCTCGCGGAAATCCTTGATCGGAAACACCGACGTAAACACCGACTGCAGTCCGGCGTCGTCGCGCTCGCTCGGCAGCAAATCCATCTGCAGAAAGCGCTGGTACGACTTCATCTGGACTTCAATCAGGTTGGGAATCTGAATCGACCCCTGGATTTTCGCGAAATCCAGGCGCTGACGTTCCCGTACATGTTGATTACTAGACATGAATAATCCTCATCCCTTTCGGGCCATACGCGAATACAACAGAGAAGGACACCGAGCCGTGCTGCTGCGCTTCTCGCCCGAAGTTAGCGCGCACACTGCTGCGGAGGGCCGTTCGACGGCCCGTAGACTTGTGAAAATACCCAGCCTCAACTTGCGTGGTGAATTCCTTTGGCGCGGTGCCCGCTTACTAGCCGCGCCGCCTTTTTGGAGCCCGTAAAAATCGATCGTCAGCCGTGCCGGATTCAGGCCGACGCAACTACTTGATTTCGACTTTGGCGCCGGCGTCTTCGAACTTCTTCTTGATCGACGCCGCTTCGTCCTTGTTGACGCCCTCTTTGACGGTCTTGGGCGCGCCGTCCACCAAATCCTTGGCTTCCTTCAAGCCCAGGCTGGTGACTTCGCGAACCGCCTTGATGACGTTGATCTTGTTGCCGCCCACGTCGGTGAGAACAACGGAGAACTCCGTCTTCTCTTCCGCAGGAGCCGCGCCCGCCGCCGCTCCGCCGCCGCCACCCGCTACAACCGTGGCCGCCGCCGCGGACACACCGAACGCTTCTTCCATCTTCTTCACGAGATCCGACGCTTCCAGCAACGTCAGCCCCTTGATTTCTTCCAGAATCGTATCCACTTTCGCCATGATTCGTTCTTCTCCTCTCAAGATTTAGAATTTCACTGGGCTGCTTCAGGACTTGCTGCAGGAGTCCCGCCATCAGACCCAAACTTGTTAGCCTTGATTGCTTCATTGACCGTGACCGCCAGGTTGCGCGGCAAAGCGTTCAGAGCGGTCGCAATGCGTTGCGCCGGAGCGTTCAGCAGGAACATGATCTTGCTGATCAGCTCTTCTTTCGACGGCAAATTCGCCAGCTGCTGAATCTCCGCGATCGAGATGACCCGGCCTTCCACTACGCCGGCGCGAAATTGGAATGCCGGCACGTCTTTGGCGATCTTGGTCAGCGCTTTGGCCAGCGCGACAGGATCGGTATTAGTGAAGGCGATAGAATTCGTGCCCTTCAGATTAGTCAGCAATTTTTCGGCGGGAGTGCCGCTCGCCGCTCGCTCCGCAATCGTGTTCTTCACCACTTTGTAGCTGCCGCCGGCGGCTTGCACCGAGCGGCGAAGCTTGGTGTCGTCCTGAACGGTAATGCCCTGGAAAGTCGTCAGGATGACCGTCGACACTTTGGCCAGTTCGCCCTTCAACTTTTCCAGATCTTGTTGTTTCTCGCTGCGCTTTTTCATGTGTCTCTTTCGCCCTCGCTATGCCGCCGCCGCAAGCGCTTCCGCTTCCGTCAAATCCACGGGGATGCCCGGGCCCATTGTGGAGGTCAGCGTAATTCGCTTCACATATTTGCCTTTGGCCGCTGCCGGCTTGGCCTTCACCACCGCGGTAATCACCGCATGGCCGTTTTCCGCCAACTTCGCGCCGTCAAACTGAATCTTCCCGATCGGGCAGTGCACGATACCCGCCTTGTCAACGCGAAATTCCACTTTGCCGGCCTTGGTCTCTTTGATCGCCTTAGCAACATCAAAGGTAACCGTGCCGGTCTTCGGATTAGGCATCAAGCCGCGCGGTCCCAGCACTTTTCCCAGTTTTCCGGCTGACTTCATCATGTCCGGCGTGGCGATCACCGCATCGTAATCGGTCCAGCCACCCATGATCTTGGTCACCATGTCTTCGCCGCCCACAAAATCGGCGCCGGAATCCTGCGCTTCGCGAACCTTTTCGCCGCTGGCAATCACCAAAACGCGCACTGCTTTGCCCAGCCCGTGCGGCAGCACCACCGTGCCGCGCACCACTTGGTCCGAGTGCTTGGGGTCCACGCCCAAATTGATGGCCAACTCCACCGTCTCGTTGAACTTGGTGTGATGCGTTTTCTTGATCAGCTCGGCCGCTTCCGAAAGCTTGTACGGCCGCGCCTCCACCTTCTTGCGCGCATTCTCCACGTTCTTACCCGATTTCTTCATCGCCGCCCTCGTCACCAAAAATCTTTACGCTACGACTTCCAGGCCCATGTTGCGCGCCGTGCCCATCACCGTGCGCACCGCTGATTCGATATTCGTGGTGTTCAGATCCACCAGCTTGATCTTGGCGATCTCTTCCACTTGTTTCTTCGTAACTTTGCCGACTTTGTTGCGATTCGGCTCCGCGGAACCCTTCACGATCCCCGCCGCGCGCAGCAGCAAAATCGAAGCCGGCGGCGTCTTCAAAATAAAAGTGAAGGTGCGATCGGTATACACCGTCACCAACACCGGGAAAATCATTCCATCCGGCTCTTTCGCCGTCTTGGCGTTGAACTGCTTGCAGAAATCCATAATGTTCAAGCCGTGCGGGCCAAGCGCCGTGCCTACCGGAGGCGCTGGAGTCGCTTTGCCCGCCGGCAACTGCAACTTGATTGTCGTCTGTACTTTCTTAGCCATGTCCCTGCCTCAAATAAACTCTAAGCCTTCAATCAGCCCAGCTTCTCGACGCTCGCAAAATCCAGTTCCACCGGCGTTGAGCGCCCGAAAATCGTCACCGAAACCTTCAACCGGCTGTGATCCCCATCAATCTCTTCGACGGTGCCGTTAAAATTCGCGAACGGCCCATCTACAATCCGCACTTGCTCGTTCCGCTCGAAAACCACTTTCGGCTTCGGCCGATCCGTCGGCACATGCACGCGATTGATGATCGCATCCACTTCCGCCTCCGACAGCGGCGAAGGCGATGTCGCCGAGCCGACAAATCCGGTCACTCGCGGCGTTGAGCGCACGATGTGCCAGGTGTTTTCGTCCAAATCCATCTCCACCAGCACATAGCCCGGATACGACATCCGCGACGAAACCACTTTCTTCCCGCTGCGCACTTCCACCGTGTCTTCCATGGGAATCAGCACGCGTCCAATCTTGTCCTGCAAACTGAACGCGGCCACGCGGCTCTCCAGGCTTTCTTTCACCTTCTTCTCAAAGCCCGAGTAGGTATGGATGATGTACCACTGCATCGCCATCGCAGTCGTATTCCCTTCAGACACCAAAGATTTTGAAGACGTAAGCCACCCCTCGCTGCACCAGCCAATCCACTACCGCCAAAAACACGCCAAAGAAAAACACCGTGGCAATCACTACCGTGGTTGTAGAAACCACATCATCCTTGCTCGGCCAGGTCACTTGCTTCATTTCCACGCGCACGTCGTGCAGGAATTCGCGCGCGTCTGCCACTGTTCCGGAAACTCGCTGGCCGATCCCCGCCGCCGCGCCGGTAATGGCGTTGCTGCCCGACTCGTCGTTCTTCACTTTTACTGCCTGCGTGGCCATAAAACCCTCATCACTTCCCGGAACGGGCGTCCTTCCCATTCCGTCCATCTGATTCCGCGCGCCCGCTGGTCCGGCGCCTTCCAGCCCGCGCCCTCACTGGGCGCCAATCTCTGGCAGGGGAGGAGGGATTCGAACCCCCATACCCGGTTTTGGAGACCGGAGTCCTAACCGTTGGACGACTCCCCTGAATCGCCTGCCTTTGGCGATTCACCCTGAGGCCGCGCTTTTTGCGGCCGAAGGGTAAACCCGATCACCAAAACTACTTCACTTCTTTGTGCCCGGTGTGCTTGCGGCACGAGTTGCAAAACTTTTTCGTCTCCAAACGTTCGGAGTGCTTCTTCTTGTTTTTCGTCGTCGTGTAGTTGCGGTTCTTGCAATCCCCGCACTGCAACGTAATGGTTTCCCGCATTTGTTTGTCCTAGTGAACCAAATCTTCCGTTCTAATTTCTCCGACATCCACTATTACCGCTAAAATGAAATCCCACCGAATCATCACGATGTGACGCCGCCCTGCAGTCTCCAGCCGCACCCAAAGGCCTTGCTCTGAACCATCCTGCACCTCGAAGCGAACAGGAGGCGTATCCGGCGCGTCCCAACCTGCCTGCTTTAACACCCGGCGGCCTTCATCGCTTAGATGAACAGTGACTGACTGATCCTTCAGGTCGATCATGCTCAAGCGGCTCGACCGGTTACAACGGTTTCCAGTCGATCCATGATCTGCCGTCCTATCTCAGCAGAGCCTCCTTCGATGAAATCGTCTACCATCTCTTCGGGCAGTCGAAAAAAAAGCTTCCTGCCGTTCAAGGTAATCTCGATTCGATACTCGTGATCGATCGTTACCAGGCGGATACGATCAATCCGTGCCCCCTCTGAGATTTCTCGAAGTCTTTCTTCCAGAATCCCAGCAAAGCGTCGCGTCTTATTAATCAGCCGGTCCTGATTACGCTTCCCTGCATATGCGCTCCGTGCATAATCCTCTTCGGAAATACCCATTTTCTTGGCTACCGATTTTTGCTCGTCCGTCAGAGGGATCAACTCTCCCGCAGGCACACTCGCAGCTTCTTTCCGTTCTTCGCTGCCCGAGCGCCACCCCTCAATTACAATTTCCATAAACTTTACTCGATGATGTCCGTAACTGCGCCCGCTCCGACCGTGTGGCCGCCTTCGCGAATCGCGAAGCGCAGACCCTTCTCCAGCGCTACCGGGGTGATCAGCGAAACTTCGCAGCTCACGTTGTCGCCCGGCATCACCATTTCCACGCCCTGCGGCAGTTTCACGTCGCCGGTCACATCCGTGGTGCGGAAATAAAACTGCGGCCGGTACCCGGTGAAGAACGGCGTGTGCCGCCCGCCTTCTTCCTTGGTCAGCACATAC
>Ga0307478_10001468_pt1 | contig 20314 bp, 20 predicted proteins | sample atmos_gasesECM4C_2_FD_203713 | JGI IMG/M metagenome (GOLD analysis project Ga0307478, IMG submission 203713) | Hardwood forest soil microbial communities from Morgan-Monroe State Forest, Indiana, United States - atmos_gasesECM4C_05 | ecosystem: Environmental > Terrestrial > Soil > Temperate... | reverse complement strand
GCGGTCTCTCGGAAGCTTTCATTTCACAAAAGCTTCGGTGAACAATCTTGATTATCCGGAGCGCCCCTTTGGTTACAACTATTCGGTGGTGGCTGAGAACTATGCCAAATCGGCAGGAGACTTGCTGCTTGTTCGCCCTCGAGTAGTTGGTGAAGACGCTGCCGGGTTTTTGGAGCAGAAGGAACCACGCAAGTACCCTGTCGAATTTGAGGGGCCTGCGCAATACACGGACACGTTTGAAATTGCGCTGCCGCCCGGGTATGAAGTGGACGATCTGCCGCCGCCCGCCAACGCGGACTACAGTTTTGCGAGCTATCACAGCAAGACGGAAGTGAACGGGAACACGCTGAAGTACACGCGGACGTATGAGGTGAAGGAGCTAAGCGTGCCGGTGAGCAAAGTGGACGAACTCAAGAAACTGTACCGCATCATAGCGAGCGACGAGCGAAATACGGCGGTGCTAAAGCCGGTGAGTCACTGATTTCACCCTCACTAAGGCAGTGTTGTGGCCTACCGCAAAGCCTTCACGGACCAGATGGAATCGGCGCGGCCGATTAGGAATCCTGCAAAGCATAGAGCGAATACGGAATGGCTGAGGCTCGCGCCAAAGTATTGCCAAAACGCCGCGTGGGGCCCCGGATAATCCGACGAAAAAAGCAGAGCAAGCATAAAAACGAACCCGAATGCGCTCGCGGCCCGGACCCAGACACCCAGCACGAGCCCGAGACCGATGGCAAGTTCACCATATGCGGCGAGGAAAGCGAATAGTGTCGCGTGTGGCAGTACAAATCCGCGAAGCACCGGCACCATGAAGGGATAAGCTCCTCCGTCGAGAAACTTGTTGATCCAGAACTGGAAACCGCCGTGAAGCGTAAATTGCGTGCCAAAGACTTTGTATTCGCCAAAGATCAAGAAAAGAATGCCGACGCCGATGCGAAGAAGGGCGAGAGCGCGAGAGTTGCGGTTACCTGCATCTGGAAATGGCGTCATCGGGTCTCCATAACTACGGGGGAGATTCTTCCCCGGAAGATGGCGTTCGCGAAGTGAAAAACAGCAGGGCTGCGGGAGGCTGCACCCCGGCAAGTTTTTTCTGCAGGGCTCGTGGGGCGACGGCGCGCATCTCTCGCAGCAGCACCTGAGCGGCTTCGATCGGGAGATTCAGGCGATAGACGTCAGCGCGCTGCGCGTGGGAATATTTCTCGTAACGCGGCGCGGTTTTTTGCGCGGCACTTAATAGAATTTCCCAGGGGCGGCGCTTTTGGAACCAGCGCTTCGAGGAGGCTTCTTCCCGCGCGATTTCCAGCAACGAGCGCTGCGAGCCGCCTCCGATTTCGAGGGACACGCTGGTCACCACGGCAGAACGAAAGGGCAACGAAGGATCGTCCTCAGGATAAGGTGCAAGAAGGGCAGTGATTTCGCTGGATTCCGCGGGGAAACTATCCCACCAGTAGCGATAGCCGTTGTAGACCACCGTTCCGGCGCGGAAAATCTGCTGGACGCGCGCCACGTTTTTTCCGGTGACGGAGAGAACCATGCCGGTGAGATCGGCCATTCGAAAGGTTTGCCGCACGACAGGGCGCACGGTGACGTAGCCGGCGTCTTCCTCGGTGAAACGAATCGCGATGGTTTCCGGCAGGGGCATTTCGAAAGCGGATTGAGAGCGCTTAGCCCAGTTTCGAAAGGCAATCTCTGACGCGGTCGCTCAGCGCTTTTCCGTCAACGGTTTTTCCTTCGAGAGCGGATTTCGCGGCTTTCACCACCGCGCCCATTTGTTTGACGGAATTTGCGCCAGTCTCGGAAATGGCTTTGGCGATGGCGGCGTCCATCTCCGCCTCGCTGGCGCCGGCCGGCAAATACGATTCGATGATGGCAAGTTCCTTGGTTTCCTTCGCGGCGAGTTCAGGGCGGTTGCCTTTGGTGAACTGCTCGATGGATTCCTTGCGTTGCTTGACTAGCGTTTGCAGGATTTGGATGGACTCGGGTTCATCGAGCGTCCGCATCTTTTCGACTTCCTTGTTCTTGATGGCCGTTTTCATTCCGCGCAGAACGCTGAGGCGCAACTCATCCTTGGCGCGCATGGCGTCCACCAGGTCCTTCTGAATCTTTTCCGCAAGACTCATCGCGAGTTCCTCACTGCAATGAATATAGCAGACAGAGAAAGCACGCAAGCAAGAATGGTTGCGGATTCCGCAGCAAATCCTGAAACGGCTAATTGACAGTCCGGAGGAGGCTCGCTAACGTTGTTTGATTGTAGTGCGCGCGAAAAACGCGCCCGAAATGCCAAAGGAGCTCATGAAAGTCATCGTAGCGGACAAAATCAGTGCGCGGGGAGTAGCGCTGCTGAAGGAGCAGCCGGGGTGGAACGTGGTGCTCTCCACGAAAGAAACGCTGAATGCAGAGATCGCGGACGCGGATGCGTTGATCGTACGCAGCGCGACGAAAGTGACGGCGGACTTGCTGGACAAAGCGCCAAAATTGCGCGCGGTGGGGCGCGCGGGCGTCGGCGTGGACAATATTGATCTGGAAGCGGCCACGAAGCGCGGCGTGCTGGTGATGAGCACGCCTGGCGGGAACGCCATCAGCGTGGCGGAACATACGTTTGCGCTGCTGCTGTCGCTGGCGCGGCAGGTTCCGCGGCTGGACAAAGCGATTCATGAGGGGCGATGGGAGAAGTCTTCGGCGGCGGGCACCGAAGTGCGCGGGAAGACGCTCGGACTCATCGGTCTTGGGCGCATCGGCAGCGAAGTCGCCGTGCGCGCGGAGGCGTTTGACATGCGCGTGCTGGGATATGACCCGTACATCAGCGAAGCAGCGGCGCGCGAGCTTTCGGTTGATCTCGTGCCGCTGGAGAAACTGCTGGCGGAAAGCGATTTTGTCTCTCTGCACACCGCACTAAGCCCCGCGACGCAAAACCTGATCAACGCCGCAAGCATCGAGAAAATGAAAACGGGTGCGCGGCTAATCAATGCGGCGCGCGGAGAGTTGATTGATGAAGCGGCGCTGGCCGACGCACTAAAAAGTGGGAAGCTCGCAGGGGCTGCTCTCGACGTGTTCGTAGAAGAACCTCCCAAGAATTCACCATTGGTAGGATTAGTAAACGTGATTGCCACGCCGCACGTGGCAGGCTCGACGACGGAGGCGCAGGAAGAAGTGGGGACGCAGGTGGCGGTGCAGATCAAGGATTATCTGGCGGAAGGAATCATTCGCAACGCGGTGAATCTGCCGGCGCTTTCCGCGGACCAGTACCGGCGCGTGCGACCGTACCTGGAATTGGCGGAACGCCTGGGGTCACTGGTTTCGCAAGCGGCGGCGGTGCGCCCGGCGCGAATTCGCATTCGTTATGCGGGAGAAGTGGCGGAAGTTGGCACGCACCTGCTGCGCAGCGCCGTGCTGGCGGGAGTTCTGAACGCGGTGCTGGATGAGAAGGTGAACGTGGTGAACGCGCCCGCCGTGGCTGCGGCGAGAGGCTTGACCGTGGAGGAAGAAACGCGCCGGCGCGAGCATGGCTTTCCGAACACCCTGGAAGTTTCCGCGCTGCCGGAAAAAACGGGATCGGCGCAAGGATTTACGGCTGAAGGAACGGTATTGCATGACGGCTCGCCACGCGTTCTGCAAATCGAAGGAATTCCGCTGGAGGCGGAGCTGGAAGGCACGATTCTCTATTTGAGAAATCGCGACGAGCCTGGCGTTATCGGGCAGATCGGAAGCACGCTGGGCAAGCTTGGCGTCAACATCGCTACATTTGCCTTGGGCCGCCGCGCACCTCAGCGAGGCGCCGACGCCGTCTCTTTGGTGCGCGTTGACGGTAAGGTTTCGGCCTCCGTTTTGGAGCCAATCCGCGGAATTCCAGCCATCACAGAGGCGAAGCTTCTGCATTTGGGATAGGCGCAACGACACAATTGGCTGACTATCGGGCAAAAAAATTTGAGATTTAAGCGAGACTCGCAAAGGCAGGTGGCGCGAAGCTGTAGCCCTCAGCGAGGGGCTATGTTACTCTGAGAGTCCGGCTTGGGCTGCGGAAACGCGTCCGGGCTTATCGGTCGGGGCGTAGCGCAGCCTGGCTAGCGCGCCTGGTTCGGGACCAGGAGGTCGAAGGTTCAAATCCTTTCGCCCCGACCATTATTTCCCCTCTCGATTCAACAATTTACGCTGCGTTTTCAACTTTAGGTTTTGCTTCGTTTTTACGGACAATACGGACAACATTGGCGATCTTGGGCGGAAGTGCAAAACCCAAGCCCACCGTTTCTGCTTGTTCCAGACGGAATGCAACATCTTCTTTCATTTTGCTATAGCCGTCTCCCACAGTCTCATTTTCATGTCCCATCCAAAATCGTTCCAAATCAGCATGGACGCGACTCTTTCTGAGCCATGTAAGCCGGTATCGGCGGAAAGCATGAAAGCCTGCCTGGGGCTGGTTCAATTTCTCCAAAGCGGGGTGTAATCCGCGCCTCAAGAGATTTGTCTGTGAGAGGAAGCTTCCATTCCGATTCTGAAAGAGAAAACCGGAAGTTCGGTTCCCGACATACGCTTTAAGCAGTGCTGCGAGCTTAGGGCAGAGATCAACGTCTCTACGTCCGGCATCAGTCTTGAGAAAGGGTTCTAACTTCGTTCTCCGAACCTTCTGGCGAACGCAGAGTGTTCTGAAGTCCTCTGAGATGTGCTTATCAATCTCAAGCCCGATTGCTTCTCCGGCGCGGAGTCCCGTTCCACCCAACAGGGCACAGAACATTTGCTTGTACCCTTTGGAAGACTTGAGAATCCCAGCGATGACTTCGCTAGTGAAGTGGGGGGTGTTCTGTTTTCTCTTGTCCACTACCGGCATGTCGACGAATTCGTGGTTCCATTTACGAGGAAAGAGTTGTTCGCCTTCCTCGTTAACGGCAGAAGCCACGACAGACTTCACGACCTGCGAGTAAGTGTTAACCGTCTTGGGCGATAGGCCTGCCGCGACCATTTTTTCCACGAGCCCCTTGAGAGCAAGATTCCCCACAGACGAGAGTGGGACATCACCAAGGTTCGGTAGAATCCATACACCAAGGCAGCCTTGCCACGAGTCAACGGTTGCTGGAGCTATTGGCTTACGCTTTCGTTGTTGGACATGATTGATCCACCATGCCGCTTGCTGACGAAACGTTACACCGCTAGAAATACCCTCCGCGTGGGCCAGGCACTCGGGTGTATCGGCTCCGCTTTCGGCAATGATTTCCTTTGCCTTCCTTTCTCGCTCGGGTTTGGTCAAACTTCCCGGGCCGTTAATTGGACTGATTCTCACGCACATATGTTTTCGCTTCTCTTGCGCCGGAACGTCCATCCAAAACCGGACGACGTACCAGTTACCACTTTTTTCGATGTGACCTCTTTGACCAGATCGGCGGCTCATGCATTTTCTACTTTCCCGCTTTTCTGGCGTCGCTCTGGCGACTGTACCAACCAAGTGGCCCGGCATCAATGGCGTACTTTGTTCCATTCTCAGCTCTCAAGGTTTGGGGATCGGTTTGAGGGGTTCAATGAGGCCTAGTGTCCGGGCTCTGGGGTTTTCTGGCCGTCGGCAGCAGAATTTCTTCTGGGTTGAGACGGCGAAACTCTGAGTTCGGCTATCGCTTTTTCGACCGTATGTCGGGCGTAGTAGTCCGGGTCGGATTTGTCACCTGCTCGGTATTGTGCAATCTGGCGAATCACTTCTTCTGGATCGTCGCCGCGGGCGAGGGCGCGTTTGGCAAAGGCCCAATCGTGTTCGGACTGACTTAAATTGCTCCGCGGCGAGGACTCTCGACTGGTGCGGTTGTTGTAGCTGCGACGCGGCGAGTCTTGGGAGTCGATGTGCAGTTTGAAATCTCGAAGCTGGTACGTTTCCGTGGATTCTCTGCTAGCCTGCACATAGAAATCCGTCTCGTACTTCTTGTTGGCGAACCCGGGGACGCGCAAGACGCGCGTCGCGTCGGTCGCGGCGGGATCGCCGCCGAACTCACGAGCCATGACATGCAATAGACCTTCCGCCTCTTCGAGATGCATGCCTTCAACTTTCCAAACAACCTGGTGCTTCTCGGGCGAACTGTTCAGCACGTAGTTCGGTTTGGGGACCACACTCGAATTCTCGATGGCTTCCAGGGCTTCGGCGCCGCCATCGTCTAAGTCGAGATAGACATGCCGAACGGTCTCAATATCCGCCTTGGTCCGAGTTGCGGCATCTTGCTTGAGCGGGTTCATCCCTATATAGATGTCCGAGCCATTCGCGTTCTTGTAGCGAAGCCAGGCTTGGAACTCGGGGCTCGCGGCCTTCTGAGCGCTGGTAATGCGCTGGATGGTTTCGGCGAGGTCGCGGTTGAGCACGAGCATGGCGATGCGGTCGGTGGGCTCGAAGTTGTCGAGAATGTATTCCGAAGCAGAGGGAACAAACGGCATCGGTTTTTCAGCGGAATTCATACAAGCTCCTTGTGACTATCGAAAATGAAGCCGTAGTTGAATTCATCGCGATCGGGATCGTAGCCGTGGATTTCCACGACTTCAGAAACGATGCGCCGGCCGGGCCGCCGTTCGACGTGCACCACGACGTTCACGGAATCACCAACATTCGTCTTGACGGCGCGGTAGGGCAGGTCCACGCCGCTCTGCAACACGCAACTAGTAAAACGGGAGAGGCTCTGTTTTGCAGAAGTGGCATGAACGGTCGAAAGGCTTCCCGAATGTCCGGTGTTGAGAAGTTGCAGCAGATCGAAGGCCTCGCTTCCTCGAATTTCGCCCAAGATAATTCGGTCGGGCCGGTGACGAAGAGAGGCTTTGAGCAGATCCCGAATGGTGATGGCGGGTAAGCCGTTCTGCGGTTGCCGCGCTTCGAAACGGACGAGGTTGTCCTGGCTCATGTGAATTTCCGAGGTGTCTTCGATAAGAAGAACACGCTCATCGGAAGGAATGAATTTTCCGAGTACATTGAGTAATGAAGTCTTCCCACTGCCCGTAGAGCCGGCAATAAGGATGTTTTTCCGGGCGAGGACATAGGCTTCGAGCTGATTGGCGAGCCATCGTTGGAGGGTTCCTGCTTGAATGAGGTCTTCGACGCCGAACTGCCGGGAATTGAATTTGCGGATCGTGAGAGTGACGCCGTTGACGCTGCACGGCGGAATGACGGCGGCCACGCGGCTGCCATCCGGAAGCCGCGAATCAAGGATGGGCTTCGATTCCGAAATGTCGTCACCCAATCGCCGCGCGATGTTTTTCACCGCGATCATCAGCGATTTCTCTCCCAGATGAATGCCCTGTACCGCCTCGACGAATCCCTGTTTTTCAATGAAGATGCGGTCGGGCCCGTTGACCATGACCTCGCTGATTGCGTCGTCGAGAATCAGGTGTTCGATCGGCTTGAGAAACGGAAGTATGGTTTCAAATCCATTCATTACAGTTCTCCGTCCGCAAGCTGGCGGAAATACGATTTGTTGACGTCGTTGTAGTAAGGCTTGAGGTAGCAAAACGTCGGTGGCATCGGGTTCGTGCCGTCGTAGGCGATGGTCACGGACTGTGCGTTGCGCAGCTCCATGAAGTCTTTCATGTCGAAGCGGAGATCGTGGTGCGGGCTGTAGCTTTTCGACGCGGTGATATTCGCCTTATGCGACATGGCTTTGCCCGTGAGCAGGCTGACCTTCGCGTCGTGGCCGCTCTCCGACAGGTTGTAGCTGGCCTTCAATCGGTCCTCGCGTCCGCAAAGTTCGCTGGCCGTCCGCGCCGAGAAGTCATCGGAAAGTGACAGAAAGATTTTGGTGCGAAACGTTTGCAGCAAGGTGCGCCAGGATTCTCCTGGCAGCGCGGATTTCAAAGAACTGATGCTTTGCGTCGCGATGATGGGAATGCATTTGGGTTGTCGGGACAGGCTGAAGAACTTTTCGTCGCCGGTGGGTTCACTCTCTCCGACCGTGGCAAAGTGCTGGTATTCGTCGCACAGAAAAAGAACCTGGCGGAAGTAACTCTCGGGATTCTTCTCCATTGCGGGCACACGGTTCAGAACAGCCCGCTCGAAGTCGAGTTTCATCATGACCCCGATGGCCTTCGCGAGACCGGGATTCATGCCGATCGGGAAGTTCAGTCCGCATAGACCTCCCGTTTCAATGAGCCATGAGAATGAAGGCAGCGGTTTGCCGAATTTGAAGTCAGCATTGGCGTGAGGGTCGTAACACTCCGCGGGCGGACAGAATGTGCGCTTCACGTCCGGGTTGTCATCGAAGAGCGAGAGGAAAACAGAAATACCCTCAACAATCGAGGTCCTCAGCTTCGGCTCAATCCTTCGCCAATCGTGAAAGAACCATCTGCGGACGGCTTCGAGCTGCGCCTTTTTCTGAGTCGGAACTGGATTCTTACGAGAAGCATTTTCCGCCTCCCATTGGACGGCTTTTGTTTTCAACAGGGCGGCGAGACCTGGTGTGAGGGGTGCGCGGTACCGGTTGGATTCCGTGTCGAGCCGGAAATGGAATGGTTCAAGGTCCTTCGGATACTTTAGATATTCTTCTTCCCACAGCAACACCGAATCGGCTTCAATCAAGCGTCGTTCCGCTTCTTTTATTCTGCTTTCGAGTAAGTCCGGGTTGATGGCGCATTCATAGACATCGAAGAGCGTCACGTAATCGAAAGCGACTTTGTGGAGCAGGATGATGAATTTAACGAGATTGGTGTAGGCCTGCTGCCAGAAAGGTTCTTTGCCGCGTCCGAAGAGATTGTTGAGCAGAGATGCGATGTTGTACGCGAGTGCGTAAGCATCGAGGTCGTTGTGGAGGGGGTTGTAGCGATACTCGGACGTAAGACTGATTTCAACGTAGTCCTCTGCTCGGTCATACCGTTTGAGGATGTCGTGGACCTTGGAACAAAAATCGCCCTTCACCTCCAAGATAAGACCGCCGATGCGGCGGTCTTTGTCGGCAGCTTTGTAGGCGAGAATCTGCTCGGCGAACGGATACATGCACGCCGCCGTTTTTCCCGAGCCGACTGCACCCACGATGGCGATGCCCGTGAAAAGACCACGTTCGGGGATGGCAAGCCAGTGCGGTGCTTCCGACGGCATTTGCGTGCGCGGATGGTGCAGCTCGCCGACAACTAGCGAAAGGTCGGTTCGTTTCGCGGGGTCCGGGTAGAGCGGTAGTTTGCCTGCCCGAATCCTGCGCCTGGCTTTGAGCGCGAAAATATAGACTCCGGAAAGGAGGACGGAATAAACGATGTACGGTGTGGTGTAGAGGAAGAGGGTGTAGGAGTACTTGAAAAAGAGAAAGGCGGACGGCGACCGGAGGGCCATCACGTTGAGGAAGAGATTGGCGTCCGGGAATGGCGTCCAAATAAAGAGCGCCATTCCGGTGGCCGCCGCGAGGATGCACGCGAGGAAGTGCCTCGCGTAGAGGATTCTTTGGATCACGCTCGGGCCGCCCTTGCGGCCGTGTGGCCATCCTTCTTTTCTGCCGACGCCTGCTGTTGTTTGCGCCAGCGACGGAAATCCACGTCTCTCCAAAGCACCATTTTGAGTGCGGAGTTGACGACATGATCCGGCGTGCTCGCAATGAACGCCGCGTACTTCTCGACGGCCACCGCAATCGGCTCCTGCAATTCGTACTCGCGTTTCACCATCTCCGGGGGTTTGTTGATGATCGACATGAGTTCTCCTTCCTTTCTTCTTTCTCTTTGGCCTAACTCGACACGGGCAAAACACATGGGCTGGAGCGACCGCCACGGTTTCCGTGGCAACGAAGTGGGGTCGCTCCAGCCCAGTTTTGTGTTTTTCCCGTGTCCAAAATCCATCGTCGCGTCATATGCAACCTCTACATTTCCAATAACTTCCGTTCACCGCGGAGGTGAACGGAACGGTGAACCAGACGGTGAACTGCGTCCTTCATGCGCCGTTCACTCCGTTTCGGGGCCTTTCGTCCAACGGTGATCGCCCGTTCCGGACGAGATAGGTGTCGAAGAAAACGGTCCGTTCGGGTGTCAGTTGCGAAAACTCGAGCCTCAGTTCGCGTTCGGCGATCCGACCGGCGAACCAGTCTTGGTAAAGGCTCTCGAATCTCTCGCCATGAAAACGCCGCCTGGCTTCGTTTAGAAATTCAAAGTCAGCGGTCACCGGCACAACGTATTCGTGCTGTTCCCACTTCCGGCGAATCCCGAAGTAGCGCAGGATTTCGCCGGATACATCGGATTCGAGGGGCTGCTTGACGCTCGCGCGGAAGCGATCTTCGGCGCGGCGAAATTCAGTCGCCCGCGGCGCAATGTAGAGCAGACGAAAAGATTTCAAGTGGTGGAAAAGTCCCTGGTAGGCGGCGAGATGCGCGACAAAACTCCACAAGCTTCCTGATCCCGAATCGACGAAACCGAAGGTGACCACAGGCGAGGCACCTGAGATAGGAGGCGCGAGAAAGAGGGGGAACTTATCCACGAAATAGCGGATGGTCGGACTGGTGCCAGCGCCGCCCTCGTAAACCTTTGCAGGGAGAACGTCCTTCGGAACGGCGAGCGATTCGCAGAAAAGGTGGATCTTGTCGCTCTCGGTCTCTAAAAAATCGTTTCCCAGATTCTCCAGGAGGAAGTCCATTTGGACGAGACGCGTGCGAATGTAATCGAACGAGTGCCGGCGCCGATTGCGGACGTTATCCTTTTCAATCGGTCCATAGATGAGCCGGGAGAAGAGATGAAAGACGGATCCCGTTCCCATGTAGTCGCGCACATTGGCGTGCCCGTGTTTGAGAAGTTTCTGTGCGAAGGCCACGCAACGCTTTCCACGGCAGACGCCGGCAAATGCGTTGAATTGACGGAGGGTGAAGTAGCCGGAGTGCGTCGCCACCAAGTAGAGGAAGCGGGCTTCCGGCTCGGTGTAGCCGAGAGCGGCAATGCGCTCGATGTGATCCTGGGGCAGTTTCATAGCGAGAGAATCTCCGCCGTCAATTCACGTTGGTCCAAAATCCGGCGCAGCTTCGAGGCTTCGTCGGCATGGGCATAGATCGAGAAACCCGCGAGGACTTTTTCGACTAGATTCCGAAGGCGGTAGTGGCCAGTGGCGAGTTCGAGGTCCACGCGAGCGCGCTCGCCATCGCGGGTTTCGTATTCGATCCGAACGTCCGGAACAGGAATCTTTCCTCGAACGACCTTCAACCCGTGCGTGTCGGCGACCGCATGTTTGGCAGAGGCGGACTTGCGGTCTTCGCCAAACTTCGCGAGATCGCGATAGAGATGCTTCTTCAATTCGTAGTCGAGGACGACACGAAGGTTTCGGCCTCCCTGACCTTCGATCTTTGCGGCTGCCTTTTGATAGAGCCGGTAGAGGTCGGCATCGTGATGAGCTTCGCGAGGTTTCTTGAATCCGTGGTACAAAGCCTGGCCCTTACCAGCACATTGCGTTTGCACCAGAAAGTGGTGTCCGTTTTTGGTGAGCGTGAGGAGTTGGCGGGAACCGATCAGCTCATAGGGGATGGACTTCATTTCGATAAGGTCCTGACGAAAGAGATTTTCGACCTCAGGTCTCATGCGATCCTTGCTGCCGTCATAGACGAATTCCGCCAGATCTTTGCTGGCTACAGCGCGGAATTTTCCGAGCTCCACCATCGTTGCGACTTCAGAGTTCCGCAGGCGATAGGTTCGGCCGCGAAGTTCGTAGACGGTGCGGGGTTCCGCTGAGCGAGAGACGAAGCGATTCGGCTGGTGACCCGGCGATAGCGAGGCATCGCTCGATGCCTGCTCGCGAACCTCATCGGGTCTCGGTGGATCGCCGGGGCTGGGTTCCCGGTCCTCGGAAGACACTCGTGGATCGAGTTGGTCTTCGGGTTGGTAACCTCGAGACATTCAATCGGGCTCCTCTTCGAACGACGGCGCGGGTACGTCGGTCTGGCCTACATGAAGCTGCTTGTCGAGATGGGAGAGTTTCCGTCCCGTGTCCTTGAGGAAGAACTTGCGGCTGAGAGCAAAGGCAGCGGCAAACACATTGGCCGATAGAACTCCTACATATATAAGGATGGGTGTCGCGTACGCCCGCCAAAGCACGAGTTTGTAGGGAACGAAGAATCTCAGCTCACCCATGAGCCAGAATCCCAGTGCGAGCAGGATGGCGATGGTGATGAGCAGGACGTTGGCAATCATCGGAAGTCTCCGAGAAACCCAGCCATGTCTTTTCCGTGACCCTCCCTTGTTTCTGGGAGCGGGGAGGCAGCCGGAGGGCAATGGAAGCCCTTCAGCAGCACGCCTGGGGTGTCGAGAACCTCGGTCGATGAAAAGGGATGTGGCACACGTCGGGAGGAGGACCACAGAGGGAAGAAAGAAGTGGCGTGTGGAGGTTGGGCCGATGTTGCCCGGTGCCGGACCGCGGCCTCTTCGCTTCGAGCTCGGGTCAGGAGATTCATTTGAATGCCTGGTCTTCGCGGAAGTACGTGATGGTCATCCCGAGCGGGTTGATCGGGATCAATTCGTTGGGCACCTGGGACTTGAAAAGGAAGACGAAGTTCGCGGTGTACAGATCGCGTTTCAGCTCGCTATGGTCGGCGGGCGAGTAATAAACCATATAGAAATCCACGCGAGCGCGGAAAGGCGGGGTTTGCATCTCTTCGAGCGCGACTTTCTTGACGTCAACATCGATCTCGGGCGCGGCAGTATTGGTGATGAATTTCTTGATGATGTCGTCCTTGCGGTAGGCGTCGAGGATGCCGTTGGCAAGCTTGCCGTCGAGGAAGTACAGGGACTTCGAGAAGTCATCCTGAATCGTGTAGCGGTTGCGGCGGTAATAGAGGTTAGAAAACTGGGAAAGAAAATACTTCGCTTCCGCGTCCTGGGGCTTGTATTCAAGGTTGTGGTAGTTGATGGCTTCGGCGCGTCCCACGTCGTCGATGCGGATCACCAGCGGGCGGAAGTTCTGGAAGGTGCGAATGGTCCGGAGGTCGATGAGCGCGAGCGCCACGCAAACAACGGACAGCAATGCGAGAGCAATCTTGAGATAGGTATTGGTCACCATAGGATCACCGTACTGTTCGAGATAGAGACGCTTGGCATCGTAAAAACTCGAGTCGTTGTTCATTCGAAGACCCTTTCGATGATTCCGACCGAAGACCCGCCGGCGGTGCCGCTGAAGATGTGGTTGGTCAGCGCGGGCACTTTGAGTAGGGCGTAGATCGAGGCGAGAAACGTAATGAAGAGGACGGGAAACCAGGCGATGAGCTGCGCCGTTGAGAGCGTGCCCGCGGGCGGGAGGCGCAACGCGCCGAGCATCAAGTTTCCAATGATGAAAACTACGGCGGCGGCGATGACCTGGTAGAAGGCATATTGGATGAAGCAGCGAAACCAGCCCCAGAAGAGCCACTCCATTTTCGGGACAATAAAGAACGGGACAAAGGCAGGCCCCACCAGGACGCAAACCGCGGTGGCGATGAATCCATAGGCGATGACCACGATCGCCACGGCCTGAGCCGCGGCGAGGAGGATGGTCACGATAACGTAGATGGCGGTTCCGAGAATGTCTCCCCACGTCGGAGAGTCCATGCGGGACTCGAAGTCCGCCACTTGCGCAACCACCGTTTGGAGTTGGGCCTGGTCGATCTGGCCTGACAGGAATTGCGCTTCATTGGTGACGAGATTGTGGAAGCTGACGCCAACGCCAGGAATCGGCGCGTTGTAGTAATTGACCATCGCGAAGCCGAAGCTGATGGTCAGCAGCAGGCTCGCGAAATTGTCGAAATGGAATGGTGATTTGCCGCTGGCGGCGGAGAGCGCGGATTTGATGCCATACCACGCGATAAGAATGGTTGCGAACGAACGAAACAGATTCTGGCCCATGGTGTCGAAGAAGCCGAGGTTCTGGGTGAGCAAGGTGTTGATGGCTTGGAAGATGTACTGCAGATAGTCGGTTTGCACTGCCGTCAGCTCCTTCGACGCCCGGGTGTCTATCTCCGCACGTTCACGGCATGCGGAAGGTTTGAAGTGAATTGGTAAGCGTGCCGTTCATCTGTGTCATGTTGGCGGTGAGACTGGCCTGGCGCTGGATGTCGGCATTGATGCTGTTGGTCATGGACTCGCGCTGCTGCTTCGCGAGGATCGTTTGCATTTCGAGGATTGACGCGAGGATTTTGTTCGAGTCTTGGACGGTGCGGAGAGTTAAGACTCCGGCCGCATTGATCTTGTTCAGGACGGAGACTTCGCTGTTGAGACCGGAGTCGCTGGAGAATGAATCCTGTTCAAGGTTGCCAATCTGCGTCTGGATATCCTGGGCGCTGCCCCGGATGGAGCCGATGGTGGCCATCGCGTTCACGTTCGCGCCGTCCACGAGTTGCACGGACGCGTATTGGGACTGCACGCGCTCCAGCTCGAAAGCGTCCATCCCCGAGAGGTGGTCCGGGCTGTACGGAAGCAGTTGGGTTGTGGACCTCTGGTAGCCGGTGCTGATGTTGGGTAACAGGCCGGAGTTGATGCCGCTAATCCACGAGCCAGTGTTTCCGAAGGTGTTCAGCGAAGTGACATTGCGCCACTGCGAAAATAGCGCGCGGTAGCGAGCGGGCATGTTTTTGACGAACTGAGCCATTTGCATGGCGAGGTTGAGTTGGTTGGTGATCTGGGCGTAGCTCTTTTGCAGTTGCAGGAGGTGCTGCTGGAGCTGCTGGTAGCGGAGGATCGCATTCTGATAGTTGGTGGGATCGTAGACGATGCCGCTCCCAAGTTGTGCGGAGGCGGTACCGACCGAGAGAATCAGAACTAAGAGAACTGCCGGAATTTTCTTTTTCATCGAACTTTCATCCTTTCTTTCCTGCCTTCTAGAGATCGGAAGGCATTTTGTGGTTGAGGTAATCGGGCAACGCGAGGTCGCCCGCGAGATAGACTTTGACGCGGTGGCCCTCCCGAATCGTCACCGTGGGCATGATGTTGAGAAACTTGTCGAGGATTTGCGATGCGGACTGAGCCGTGCTGGCGGCGAATCCCTGACGCATGAGGTCGCCCCCAGTGACGTTGAGTGCGCCTCCTGTACCGGCTTCGCTCACTGCTCCGAGCGCGCCGACCGCAAGCGAGACTCCGAAGATGCGGAGGTAGTGGTTGTTGACTTGGTCTCGAAGACCGGTGTCGCCGATTTGGTTGAGACCCTTGAATTGGTCGAGACTGAGGGAATACCCGTCGGGCATGAGCGCGCGATGGAAAACGACGGCCAGACGGGTCTGGCCGAAGGAATCCACCTTCCTGGTTTCCCCAAGAAATTTCGAGCCTGCTGGAATCAGTAGGTGCTGGCGGTCGTTGGAATAAACATCGGTGGAAAGCAGGCACTCGACGGGGCCGGCGAAGCCCCCGTCGAGACGGTTGATGAGAACAGTTTCGAGAATGGTTCCTTCAAACAGTACGTAGGTTTTTCCTGCCGCCGCATTGGTGGAGGCAGCCGAAACGGCAGCAGGGTTTTTTGCTTCCTCCTTTCGATCCTTCGGTGTTTCCCTCGAATCATTACGAACGAGCGCGGGAGAAATCGAATTGGGCTGCATCTCTTTCAACACTTGGGCGATCTGTGAGGTGTCGGGTCCCAGAGGGATGGGAGCAGGAACCGGCAATGGCGTTTCAGTTGCGGGGCCTGCAGGATTGGTTGGCGTTTTCCGGTAACTCAGAGCGACATTCGAAGCAAACAAGGACGCGTAGGCGCGCCGCTTGCGCTCGGCCTGGATCGGATCTTCTTCCGGCCGCTGCTCACCAGCGGCAACTGCACCTGGTTGATGAGATTCCGAGGAATCCTGCGGGACAGGTGCGAGCGAACGGGTTTGATGGGCGAGCGCGGTTTGCGCGAGAAGTTGCTGGCGCTGCAGGTCCTGGATACGGTTCTGCATTTCGGCAATTTTGGTTTCATTGACTTCGAAGGGCGCCTGTACGGGCGCTGCGGATACCGCTGATTTCGCTGGCGCTGGGGGCTTCTTGCCTCCGGTCAGCCACATGATGGCGACCATGAGGAACGCCAGCCCGACGAGAAGCCAGGACTGAACATTCTTCGGCAGAAGGCCTTGCGGCTTCGGGGCTTTTTCCTGAATCTCTGCAGTTGCGGTCGGTTGGCTCATGGTTCGGCCCTCAGTTCCCCGCCGGTCGTCGCGCAAACGGCAGTTTCTTCTTGCCAACGGCGAGATAGCCGGAGTCGATGATTTTGGGTGCGATGTACACGCCGTTTTCAAACTGGAACGAAATCAAGTTCGGCTTGCCGTCTTTGATTTCATAGAGGGCTGGCTTTTCCCTCGCGGAGCACTTGATGTAGGTGAACGAGTCGTCGTGGTAAATGGCGGAAACGAGAAACGGTTCGCCTTCTGCTTTTGGGTCGAGCCGGTAATCGAATTGAAGTTTTGTTGCGTAGCTGGAGCGGAAGTGGTTGACCTGCTCGGCAGACTGGGCTTGCGCGGCGTGAATCTGCTCCACCGTCTGCATCCGTAAAGTTTCAAGTTCCTTCTTGTACGCCTGAGCTTCACCCGCGCTGACATAGCCGCGGAGCCCCGGGCTCGCGGCAATACCGGAGCCTTCCTTGGGTTCTATGAAGAGCTTGAGATCGAGTTCGGTATTTGGCTGGTTGCTGATTTCGGTCAGGAGGAAGGAATACACGTGCCCGCTCGCGGTGATGAGGTTCAAGTTGCTGCGAATACTAGCCTGGGCGGGGTGAACGTAGCAGAGGTTGTGCGCTCCGTTGATGACCCAGAATTCCTTGTCGCCGGTGGTGAAATCGAGAATCTCCTCGTCCTCGGGCAGAACGATGAGGGTCGAAAACCGGAGCTGGGCGTGGACGGGAACAATGTCTTCCTTCGCGTACTTCACGACACGCGCCGCGGCTTCCGTTGCAGCATTCGTGGGTACCGCGCGGAAACAGGCCACGCCAAGAACAAGTACCGTGAGGATACGAAGGAAAAGGTTGTGCCTTTGACTGCAAGAGATACGTTTCATCGAGATGCTCCTTTTGAGATGGATTGGGCCTGCTGGAAATTGTGGTTACGGTCGGAAAAAAGCTTGGTCAACGACTGCACCCCGAGAACGAGCGCAGTGAAGGCTCCGCTTATGAAGAGAGGTAGGAACAGATACATTGAATCGCGAAGATCCGCTTCCTCGAAGAGGCGGTAAAGAAGGATCACGGCTGCGCTCTCGCCAAGACTTCGAGGCCTTTCTCGAAGCCATAGGTTTCGAAAGCCTCTTTGCGTTTCTTGTTGTCGTACGGGTCGTTCGTGTAGAGCCAATAGCTCTTGGGATCGACGCTGAGATTCGCGACCTTGGCCAGTTCCGGTGTCTTGATCAGGAATTGCTGTTTGGGGATGAGGCCCGAGATCAGCTCGACTTCGGACTCGTTCAAGTGAAACTGACGTCTGTACAGTTCGCGGTCCATATCTGGATTGGCGAGGAAGATTTTCGTGGCGCAGCTTTCGATGATGACGTCGAGGATGTCCGAGCGTTTGAGCTCGTCGAGCGATTGCGTCGAGAGCACCATCGCCGCGTTGTGCTTGCGCCACGTCTTGAGGGCTTCGACTACGTAGCGTTGAATCGCGGCGTTCTTCAAGAACACCCAGGCCTCGTCGATGAAGAATGCTTTGAATACGGAGGTGATCTGTCGGTCCGCGATGACGGCATTGGCGCGATGCAGAATGTAGAAGAGCAGTGGTTCCAAAAGTTCCGGGTACTGGCTCATGCGCTGGAAGTCGAAGCACTGAAAACGGGAAAACGAGATCGTGTCCTCGGCGTTGTCGAAAAGGAATCCGAACTGGCCGCTCCGGGTCCATTTGGAGAGGCGGCTTGAAATGTCGTGCCCGAGCGTGTTCGCCAGCACGCCAAGCGTGCGCAGCGCTGGGTCCACGGCATACAAGTTTTCGACCTGATGGAAGAGGTCGCGCTCGGTGCCAGGGTCGAGCTCACCCGCCTTCTGCCCCTGGATCAGGACTTTCAAAAACAGAGCGAGGAAATCGAGATTCTCCTTCGTGGGCGGCAGCGAGAACGGGTTGATCTTGAAGCTCTCGGACTCCAGCCCAACGCGGACGTACGAGCCGCCGAGTAGCTGCGTGAGGCTCTCAAAGCTTCCGCCCAGATCGAAGATGAAGGTGTGTGGGTCATATTTCTGGAGATTGGTGATAAGAAAATTCAAAAGGAACGATTTTCCGGCGCCGGTTCGGCCCAGAATCATGGTGTGGGCCACATCGCGGTAGTGGAGATTCAGGAAGTACGGCGTGTGATGGTTGGTCTCAAGGACCGCCAGATATTCCTGCCGAAGATGATTATTGCGAGGCTCGCCACAATGGAGGGTAAAGAGAAACGAGAAATCGGCATAGTTGGTGTTGAGCAGGTAGAGCGACCGCAGATTGAAGGCGTGGTTGCCGGGAACGGCCGCAAGAAAGGCGTTGAGAAGATTGTATTTCTCTTCGTAAAGCTGGGCATCGTGGACGCTGAATACTTTGTAGAAATCAGCGCACGCGCGGTCTACCTTGGCCAAGTCCAGGTCATAGATCACGACGGTGAGGGAAAACTGGCCAAAGTAATTCCCATGTAGTTCGATCTCCTTAACACCTTCGCCAAGTTCCCGGACCTGCGATTCCTTGGAATCGTCGAGGAGCACGTCTTGTGTGGGGGCGTCGTTGAGACTGACTTGACTCGCAAAGGAGCGTTTGGTGTTGTGAAAATGCCGGCGCTTGGCTTGAATGAGCCGGCGCATCTTGCCGGAATCTTCCTTTTTCCATTCGGTCACCACGTAATAGTTCGCTTCCACTTCGAGCAGCCGTCTGAAGATGAGCGGAAAACTTTGTGCGGAGGGTTCTTTGAGCGTCAAAACCTTGACGTAGTAATCGTCCACGCGCAGATACCCGCGATGGCATTCGAGCGAAGATTCGGGCAGGTAGTAATCGAGGAAGGTGTCGTATTTCAGTTTGGCGAACGCGAGTTTGTCGGGATGAAAGTTGAGCGTTCTCTTGAGAACACGGAAGGCTTCCTGTTTGTCCAGCATCCGCACGGAGAGGAAGTCGCTGACTTGGAGGGTGAAGCTGCCGGCCTTTTGCAGGAGCGCCGCCTGAGCATTGTCGATGTGCTCCCCGAGAATCACGGTCTGTTTTTGAACCGAAAAATGGGCCCGCAAGTCCGAAAGCGCTTTTTTCGGATTCTTGGGAAACTGGGCGAGCGCGCTTCCGAGTTTCTGAGAAGTCTGAAATCCTTGGTACAGCACGACGTAATACACCGACAGGGAAAAGAGCTTGTCGGCCTTGCTCCCGAGGTAGGTGATGCGGTTTTTGATCGCGGCATCAACGATCGGGTTGTCGTAGAGCTTGTAGGGGATGGCTTCGTTGTTGCGCTTGAAGAGGTATTGGTAGAGACGGTAGTTCTCGTCGAAGAGCTTCAAGGCTGATTCGAGGCGTTTGGTGAAGCCATCAATCGATGCGCCGTCGAGACATTCGTAGTCCACACCGCGAAGTTCGAGGATGACGCCCACCTCACCCGTCTTGGTGAGAAACGTGTGCGGACCGATGAAGCCGTAGGGATTGATCTGCTCGCTGAGCGAGCCGGTCTCGTTGTAGTTCTTGAAAATCCGGCTAACTCTGAGCATGGCCATCCCTTCGGATCGCGACGGGGCTGAATTTCATGGGGTCGTATTCCGCGCGCAATCTTGCTGCCGTCAGCAGGAATCGCAGAATCTGCGGATCGGTCTGAGTGGCCCAACGGGTCAGGAAGTAGAGCAACAGAAACATCAGCAATCCGCCGAATAAGCTGTTGAGCAAGTTGAACGTGGCGGCGCCAAGGCACATGGCAAAGAAAAAGAGCTTCCGCTCGGCCCCAAGGATCGTGAGTGGCCGCGAGAGTGAGCGATGGACTCGGTTGATTCGTCTTGCTTCCCCCATATGCTTCTCTCCTGCGATATGCGTGATTCAGTTGCCTGGAAAAAGCCACGCGAGAAAATTCACCGCCGCAATTGCCATGCCGACACCGAAGAGCACGCCGGCAAGCACGCGCTTTGAGCCGCCTTCGCCGAAGGCGAAGGTGAGGCCTGCCACAACGATGGCAACGAGTGAGAGGCCGCGAGCGATGGTGCTGGTGAACGCCGTCATCAAAACGTTGACGGCGTTTTCCCACGGGGAAGCCCCTTGCGCGAACGCAGGCGCCGCCAGGAAAAGTGTTATGACGATGGACAAAAGCCTTGGAAACTGACGGAAGACGGGTAACGCGTTGCGAAACAGGCGTTTCATGTGTAGACCTCTCTGGATTTGGGTTGCAAGTAAGTGGAGTTCCCGCAAGATCCCTCTTTCACACGCAAGATCCACGGAGCCCACGGAATCTGGCGCTGAGAGTGTGGTTCCAGCATTCGGAGACACAAGGAGCACTAGCCCCCAGGAGCAGAGATGTAGTGGGC